>Ga0209706_10001685_pt1 | contig 12550 bp, 9 predicted proteins | sample PPLLaktember2015_6_FD_187263 | JGI IMG/M metagenome (GOLD analysis project Ga0209706, IMG submission 187263) | Freshwater sediment microbial communities from Prairie Pothole Lake near Jamestown, North Dakota, USA - PPLs Lake P8 Core (1) Depth... | ecosystem: Environmental > Aquatic > Freshwater...
GGAAGGCCCGGTGGGGCTCGGTCTGGTACCAGTAGGCGACGGACGAGAGGAGATCGCCGCGGTCGTTCGCGTGCCCGTGCTCGATCGTCACCTCGAGGGATCTCTTGAACGGGACGGGATCGGGGACGTGGAAGCGATAGACCGTGGCCTTGGACCCGGCCTGGAAGTCCTCTTCCTGGAGCGGACATCCGTAAAAGAGGCTTTGGCCCTCGCGCATGCCCCAGGCGTCCGAGAAATAATCCTCCGAGCCCGTGCCGTGGAGGGACGGCGTCGACTCGCCGTCCACCCGGATCATGTCGTCGCCTTCGCCCCACCAGCCCATGGCCCGCTGAAGAACGCTCAGGTTGCAGCCGACGTAGTGGCCGGCGCCTTCCGCTTCGAGGAGAAGATAATTCCGCCGGCTGTCGGGCGGGAACTCCTGCCGGTACTGGGCGTGGAGGGTGGGCGTGTCGGCGGGGAGATCGGGGAGCTCACGGTAGTCGATGTAGTAGTAGAAGGCATCGACGGCCCGCGTGCCCTCGTTCCGGGCCGTGATGCGGCAGGAGCGGCGGAAAGGCATGTACCAATAGCAGTTCCTGGCCCGGCCCTCCGACGAGCAGGTGATCGGCAGGGAGGCGAAATCCCTGTTCAGGCCGTGGCCGACGCCGAAGAAGTCGCCGATCGGCGCCTCGACCGACGGGGACTTCTCGTCGTCCCAATAGATGCGCAGGACGATCTTCCGGCCGTAGAACGGCTCCGCCGCGATCGTCGTCCAGATGTGATGGATGGCCGCGGGCCCTTCGATCTCGGCCAGGACCGCGGTCTTCCCGGGCTCGATGACGATGGAATCGCGGTTCCCGCCGCTCCGGTCAAAAGACGAGACGCGGCGGCTGCTGTAATCCTGCTTCTGGCCGAGGCCCTTCAGCAGGTCCTGGCCGGCCGCGGACGCGGCGGCCAGGAGGACGGCGGCGAGGATCAAGGAGCGAACGCGCATGGCCGAGACCTCCTTCGCGGGGCCCCGCAAGCCCTTATCGGCCGGGGCGCCGTTTCTTTTGAAGCCAGCCCGTCCGGATGTGCGACTTCCGGTCCCGGCTGGTGTAAGGCTTGATGTCCAGGACGGGAGTTCCGTCGATGAGGTCCAGGCCGGAGACCTCGAGGACACGCCCGTCGAGCCCGAGAAGCCGGAGAACGCTCAGGCCGAGGGGATTGGGGCGATGCGGCGAGCGGCTGGCAAAGACGCCGCGCGGCTTCTGTTGACCCGGCGGGGTGACCTTGAGCTTGGAGGCCCCGGCTTTGTGGAACTGGAAGATGACGATGATGTGGGAGAAACCCTCGAGACCGTCGAGACCGGCCGCGAATTCGGGGAAGACCTCGATCTCACCGGTGGATCGCTCGAAGAACCTTGGCGGCGCGAAGGCCGGCGGAGGAAGCTCCGACGGTTCTTTGTACCGCGAGCGGACGACGCCGACGGGCCGGAGGCGGACCCCGGGACCTACCCGACGTACGTCAGCCACTTCTCGTATCGGGGCTCGCGCCCGGTGACGGCATCGCCGAAGGCTTTGATCATCCGCAGGGCGATCGGGCCCGGCTTACCCGTGCCGATGGTGTGCGCGGTCTTGGGCATGGTGGGATCGGAGCCGTCCGTGACCGAGACGATGGGAATGACCTCGACCGCGGTGCCGCAATAGAAGGCCTCGTCGGCGCCGAAGAGGTCCTGCTTGGTGATCGGACCGACGACCGTCTTGTAGCCGAGGTCCCGGCCGATCTCGAGGAGGCTCGTCCGGGTGATGCCTTCGAGGGCGGATTCCAGCCGGCCGTTGGTGATGAGCGTCCCGTCCTTGACGATGAAGACGTTCTGGCCCGGCCCCTCGGCGACACGGCCCTCCATGTTCAGGAAGATGGCCTCGTCGAAGCCCTGCTCGCGCGCTTCGAGGCCCGCGATCGTCGACTGGACGTAGACCCCGCCGAGCTTGGCCGACATGTTGAACTGGGTGTGGTGGACCCGGTGCCAGGGGATGATGTAGGCGTTGACGCCGCGGGCCGCGTTCTCGCCGAGATAGGCCCCCCATTCCCAGGCGCTGATGGTGAGCTCGACGGGGCAGGCCTTGGGCACGAGGCCGAGGTTGCCGTAGGAAAAAAACAGCAGGGGGCGGATATAGCAGCTGTCTAGCCCGTTCACCCGGACGGTCTGCTTGATGGCTTCGCCGATCTCGTCCTTGCTGTACGGGCATTTCATCCTGGCCACGCCCGCCGAAAGGAGAAAGCGGTCGTTATGCTCGGGCAGGCGAAAGATGGCCGGCCCCTTGGCCGTGCTGTAGGCCCTGATGCCCTCGAAGACGGAGCTGCCGTAATGGAGGGCGTGCATCATGGGATGGAGGCCGCCCTCGGACCAATCGAGGAATTTTCGCTCGTACCAGTATTTCTTGGCCTTGGGGAAGTTGGTGTTAAGAAACATGGCTGTCTCCTTTGCGGGCCTCGTCCCGCGCGGCCGGGAGAGGAGGAATGACGGGGCCGTTCAGGTATAACGCGCCGTTCCCTGCAGGAGCGTCCGATCGGAGCTTATAGAAGACACGACCTCGCTTGGCGATCCGATTATCGGCTCAAGCCTTCTTGAGAAGGCATGCTATCACAGCGGGCGGGTCAAGTAAACGGTCCGCCCTTCAGGGCGGAACGAACGGTTTCGGCCATCTCCCGAAGGGAGAAGGGCTTCAACTGGAATCGCCGGATCCCCGCTGCCCTTGCCACGTTCGGGTCGACGGTCTCGCTGAACCCCGTGCAGAGGATAACGGGCATGCCGCGGCGGATACTCAGGATCTTCCTGGCCAATTCCAGGCCTGTTAGGTGGGGCATGGTCTGGTCGGTGATCACGAGGTCGAAGGCCCCGGGATCCTGCTGGAACAGCGCCAGGGCCACCTGGCCGTCCTTCGTGGCCGTGACCCGATATCCCAGGCGTTCGAGCATGCGCTTGACGGTCTCGACCTGGATGTCCTCGTCGTCGACGAGCAGGATGCGCTCGTGGCCCGGCTCCGGGGCCCCGGCCTCGGCGGGCGGCGCGGATTCCTCCGACAAGACGCGCGGGAAGAAGACGTCGAAGGCCGACCCCTTGCCGGGCTCGGAATAGACCGTTATGGCCCCGCCCTGGTCCTTGACGATGCCGTGGACGACGGCCAAGCCCATGCCCGAGCCTTCGCCGGGCTTTTTGGTCGTGAAGAACGGATCGAAGGCGCGCTCCAGGATCTCTTTCCTCATGCCCGTCCCGGTATCCGCGACCGTCAGCCGGAGATACGGCCCGGGCCTGAGATCGGCATGGTGAGCCGCCATTTCGGCGTCCACGTCCACGTCGACCAGGCTCACTCCGAGCACGCCGCCGTTCTCGCGCATGGCGTAAGCGGCGTTGTTGCACAGGTTCATCACCACCTGGTGGATCCGGGCAGGGTCGGCCAGAACGTAGCCCGTTTCGGCGCGCAGGTCCTCTTCGATCTGGACCGTGGTCGGCAGGGACGCGCGGAGGAACTTCAACGCCTCCTTCAGCACGGGCGTGACCTTGGAAGGCTTCTTTTCCGTTTCCTTTTGCCGGCTGAAGGCGATGATCTGCTTGACCAAGTCCCGGCCGCGTTCCGCCGCCTTGAGGGAGGTTTCAAGGCTCTGGCGGGCATGAGCGTCCAGGCCGGGGTCGAGCAGGACGAGCTCGGTGTTGATGAAGATGGGATTCAGGATATTGTTGAAATCGTGTGCGATGCCTCCCGCGAGCGTCCCCAGGGCCTCGATCTTCTGCATCTGCCGGAGCTGCTGCTGGGCCCGGACTTCCAGGGTCACGTCGCGCTCGACGACCAGGTAGTTGATAGTGACGCCCGCGGGGTCCCTGAGCGGGGATAAAGTGATGTTGAGCTCGAACACCTGCCCGTCTTTGGTCCGCCGGCTTTGGAGATGAGTCCAAGGTTCACCGCCTCGCACCAGCGCCAGGATCTTCTCGCCCAGCGCCGCGTTCCCCGTTCCTCCAACCAGGAGATCGAAATAGCGAGTTCCCCGGAGCTCGTTCCTCCCGGATCCGCTTGTCCCTTCGAAAGCCCGGTTGACGTACGTGATGCGCCCCGCGGTGTCCGTGAGGGCGATCCCCACCCCCGCCTGCTCGACGGCCGCGACAAGGCGCAGGCGCTCGGCGATCTCCGCCCTCAGGCGGTCGTTGGAGGCCTCCAGCGCTTCGGTCCGTTCGCGGACGCGCCGTTCCAAGGTCCCGGTCAATGCCTGGAGCTCCGCGGTCGTTTGCTTCAACGCGTCTTCTGCCCTTTTCCTCTCGGAGATCTCCTGGCGCAGCTCGGCGCTGGCTCGTTCGGCCTGCTGGCGGGAGGCCACGGCGTCGTCCATCAGGTTCAGGGCGGCACGACGGGACTCTTTGAGGGCGACATTGGCGTTCCGGTACATCGCCTCGCTGGCCCTGAGGTTCTCCTCGGACCTTTTGCGCTCTGTGACGTCGATCGAAACGAGGGCGACGCCCGCGATCTCGCCCCGGGCGTTCCTGAGCGGGTCGGCGTGGGTTTCGAAGATCGCTTCGCCGGCCTCCAATTTCGAAGCCGCTTCCCATTGAAAAGAAACACCCCGGGCCAGGACGTCTCGCAGGGAGGCGCGGATGCGTTGCGTCGTCTCCGCGTCGGTCGTCTGCCCGATGTCCTTGCCGATGAGATCTTCGGCGCGGAAGCCGCCCTTGGGATTGAAGACCCAGGAGTATTTCAGATCGCGGTCGAGATTGGCCATGACGATGGGCGCGTTCTTGAGCACGAGCCGGAACCTCTCGTCGCTCGCGGTCAGTTCGGCCGTTCGCGCCCTGACGAGGGCCTCGAGCTCCTGCCCGTGGCGCGCGGTTTCGTTATAAAGCTTGACGACAAAACGATAGGCCGCGATGAGAACGATCCCAAAGGCTGCCAGGCGGGCGCCATGCCAGACCCACCAGTCCGCCGCCCAGACGCTGGAAAACCCGAACAGCAGGCTGGCGATCCCGAAGAGCATCGTATGGCCGGCGAAAACCAGATCTTCGCTCTGGGCCCGGCGCGCGTACCGGCGGAGGAAGAACACGGCCGCCGCCAGGAATCCCAACCCGCCCAGGGCGTTTGCGGCCTTGACCGCAAGGCCGTATTCGCCGCCGATCCAGGGTGCGGGGAGCCATCCGGGCTTGATCCAGACGACTGCCGCCAAGGCCAGCGCCAGACCGGCGGCGACGAGCGCAAACGTCTGTTTTCGGCGGGCCACGAGAACGGGCACGGGGAACCAGACCAGTCCAAAGAATATCCCGCCCAGGAGCGTCGCCAGATGCCTTAACCACGACCAGGCCGGACCGAAATGGGCCATGCCGTGGACCCCGTCGATCAGGCCCATGGCGATGAGGGCCGTCACGACCCAGAACAAATGGGGCGTCGTGCCCTCGTGCCTCAGACGCAGCAGGAGGAGCATGGCCACGCTCAGGGCGACGGCGGCGCCGGCGATCTCGAGCCCTTCGTGCAAGGGTTCCCCGGGATACGGGGTATCCCCAATAAAGATCCGCGCGGCAAGCCAGGCCAGCCCCGGCAAGACGCCGGCAAAGAACACGACAGCCGCGATCTTACGTTTCATCCTCGGATTCCAGGCGATAGCGCGGCGGCCTGCCCGCCGAAGTATCGAGACCGTTGATCTCTTTTTTCAGCTCGATCATGCGCAGCTCGCGGTCGACAGCGACGCGGTTGAAGCGCTCCAGCTCCTCGTTGGTCTCCTGCAGCGCCCTGGCCCGCCGTTCGAGCTCCTCCTCGGCCAGCTTGCGTTCGGTGACGTCGGTCAGCATGGAAATCGTTTTGACCAGGCGGCCGTCCCGATCGAGCACCGGCGAGGCCGCGGAGATCACCCAGAGGTCCGCTCCGTCCTTGCGGCGGAACTTGAACTCCTGCTGAAGCTTCGAGCCCGCCGTGATGGCCTCCCGGGCCCTCCGCGCGACGCGTTCCTGGTCCGGGTGCAGGAATTTTGCGGGCTCCCTGCCCACGAGCTCTTCGCGGGAATAGCCCAGCATGTCCGCCATTCTCTGATTGACCAGGGTGGTCTGCCGCGCGCCATCGGTGACCCAAATGCCTTCGTTGGCGGTCTCGAAGATGATGCGATACCCTTCTTCGCTCGCGGTGAGCGCCGCCGTGCGCTCCATAACCCGGCGTTCGAGCGTTTCATTGACTTCCCTGAACGCGGCCTCCGCCCGTTTGATCTCAGTGACGTCGATGCCCATTTCCAGGATGAGAGGAGAGCCGTCGGCGTCCCGGAAGGGAAAATCGTGAACGTCGTAGTTCCTGCCGTCGGGGCCCACCCACTCCCAGTGGTGGGGCGCGTGCGTCTGCAGGACCTTGTAGGTTTCGCAACCCGGGCAGGCGTCGGTCCTGTCGAACAGGAATTCGTAACAGCGCCGGCCGTGCGCTTCCCCGAAGCGTTCCCGGAAGGTGCGATTGGCGAAAGGCGCTTTGTAGTCCTTGGTCAGGAGCACGACATAGGCCGGCAGGGTTTCGAGGACGTCGTAGAGCCGTTTCCGCTCGGCTACGACGGCCTCGTGCGTCCGGCGGATCTCCGCGGTCTGCTCGTCGACGCGGGCCTCCAACTGCTCGTTGAGGTTACGCAGGGCCTCCTCGGCCGCCTTCCGCTCTGTGATGTCGCGCCCGTAGACGTTGGCGTACCGGGCCTCGATGACCGGGATGACGGCCACGGAGAACGGTGTCCCGCCAAGGTCCAGCTCCTCCTCGAGGGTCTTGGATTCCGCCATGGCCCGGGCGACCAGCGCCCGCACCGGGTCGGGCAAGGGCCGGCCAACCTGGAATTGCCAGCCGGCCGTCCTGGAAGCCACCGGGTTGACGTAGAGCGCGAACCCCTCCGCTGACGCGCGCGCGACGGGATTGGGGTTCTCCCCCGGCATTTTGGCCAGCCATTCGGCCTGCTCGCGCGCTTCACGAAGCGCCTCCTCCGACTTCTTGATGTCACAGACGTCGACGAACGTGATGACGACCCCTTCGATCCGGTCGTCCAGCGTCCGGTAGGGTGTGATGCGCCGGATGTACCAGCGGCCGTCATCCGCCCGGACCTCCTTGGACAGCGGCGCCAGATCGGCCAGCACGCGCGCCGCCTCGCCGAGCAGGGCCTCGTCGTCGAACCGGCGGAGGATGTCCGCGACAGGCCGGGTCAGGTCGGTCGGGATCAGGCTGAAAAGCCTCGTGCTGGCCGGAGTGAACCGCTTGACCTTGAGCTCCTTGTCCAGAAAGACCGTGGCGATGGCCGTGCTTTCGAGGAGGTTCGACAGGTCGTCATTGAGGCCCTCCAACTCCTCGACCTTGTCCTGGAGGCGGGCGTTGATGGTGTTGAGCTCCTCGTTCAACGACTGGAGCTCCTCCTTGGAGGTCTCGAGCTCCTCATTGGCGGATTGGAGCTCCTCGTTCGCCGCCGTGACCTCCTCGTTGGAGGCCTTGGATTGATCGTTGGAGCCCTCGAGCTGGGTGATCGTGCTCTGAAGCTCCTCGCGGGTGATCTTCAGCTCGTCGCGGAGCTGTTGGAGATCGTCTTTCGCGGCCGCGGGACGGCGGGGCTTCTCCGCGGAAAGGGCGCGCTCCTCGAAGGCGACCAGGAGCAAGCCGTCGATCTCGCGGGGGATCGTTAAGGGGCTGACCGTGGCCACGACGGGGACCGATCTCGAACCGCGCCGGACACGGGCCGTGATCGATACCGGACGATGGGCCTCGAGGCACTTGGCGATGGCCACGTCAAGCCGGGACCGCAGGCCCTCTCTGGCCATATCGACCACTCGGGTGGTCAGCTCGCCGGCCGGGAACGTCAGGAAATGCTCGACCGGGCCGTGGACATAGAGCACCCGGAGCTGACGGTCGATGATCACGGAGGCCGGGGCAAAGCGGTCCAGGAGGATCTGTTGGGCCGCTGTGACCAGGCTCTGCCGGGCCGGAGGCGCCGTGGCGAAGCCGGTCCGCGGCGGCCGGGTCTCGCCGGACGAACGGAAGGGTATTTCGACGCCGGCCGGACGCCCGACGCCTATCCGGCGGTAGATCCGCCATTTCTTGGAGACCGCCTCGAACAGATCGACCCGGTCGCCGACGGTTTCCGCGGAGCCGAGAAAAAGAGAACCCCCTTCGCGCAGGGCGAAGTGGAACAGGGCGATGACCTTCCGTTGAACGGCCTGGTCCAAATAGATCAGAAGATTGCGGCAGCTGATGAGGTCCAGGCGGGAGAACGGCGGATCGGCGGTCAGATCCTGCGGGGCGAACACGACCTTGGCCCGGATATCCTTGATGACTTCGTAACAGCCGTCCCGGCAGACGAAAAAGCGCGCCAGCCTTTCGGGAGAAACGTGGCCGGCGGTACCCTCGGCAGGATATCTCCCGGTGCGGGCGGCTGCCAGCGCGTCGGCGTCGGAGTCGGTGGCGAAGATCTGGAAACCGATCGCCTTGTTCGCGGCTTGGATCCGCTCAGCCAGGAGGATCGCCAGGCCGTAGGCCTCCTCACCCGTCGAGCAGCCCGGGATCCAGACGCGGATCTCCGATCCCGGCGGGCTCTCTTCGACAAGCGGAACGACGACCTTGTCGCTGAGAGCTTCCCAGGCCTGTGGCTGGCGGAAGAACTCCGTCACGCCGATAAGCAGGTCCTTCTGCAGGAGGCCGGCTTCCTCCGGGCTGTCTTGCAGGAACCGGGCATACTCGGGGAGCGCCGCGACCTTGTTCAAGGTCATCCTCCGCCGGATCCGCCGGTCCAGGGTGCTGAATTTGTAGGAATTGAAGTCCTGTCCGCCCTTGGCGCGAAGGATGTCCAGGATGTTCCGAAGGTCGGCGGTCTCTTCGGGAGTCGGCCGCGGATCGCCCGGCGGGCTCCCGTCCGGCCGATCCGGGGGCTCGTTCCCGGTCGCCGGTCCGCTCATGCCACGAACTTGCTTCGTCCCGGGTCGCTTTTTACCGAGCGTGTTCATGCAGCACTCCCCACGCCGCTGGAGTTTATGTCATTTGGGAGGCGGGCACAAGAGGATGTTTTCGCCCGCTCCTGATCAAAGGCCTTGCCCCCGGATCTGAACGAGACCCGTCAGGCCGGGCGCCCCGCGAAGTAGGTCCGTCCCCCGTGAACGACCTTGCGGACGCGGCGGCGGGCGAGGAGCGAGGCCAGGGCCTTGAGGACCTCGTCGCGGTGACGGCCGAGGGCCGCGGCGATGTCCGCCGCTGTCTGAGGACGCCTGCCGACGGTGGCCAGGATGGCCGGCTCGAGGCCGCCGGAGGCCGGGGCCTGTTCTTTGTCGGCGAACGAGGCGACGATCTCCGCCTTGGGACCGAGCCCGGCGCGGATCTTCGTCAGCGCGGCGGCGCCGAGCGGCCTGGCCCCCGGCTCCGCGGGCGGGCGGACGACGGTGTTCAGCTCGATCCTGTCGGGCCGGATGCGGGCGACGGCTGCCTTGAGGGCCCGGATGTCGGCCGGGGAGTCGTTGACGCCCTTGACGACCATGACCTCGAGCCGGAGCTCGCCGGAAAACTCGTCGCGGAAGCGGACCAGACCGTCGATGATCTTGCGATTGTCGAGCGAAGCGTGGGGCCGGTTGACGCGCCGGAAGGCGGCGGCCGTGACGGCATCGAGCGAAGGCACGACGATGTCGGCCGCGGCGAGGTCGCGCCGGACGTCCTTCCGCGTGAGGAGGGTCCCGTTGGTGAGCACCGCGACGGGGATGCGGGTCATCCGCTTGATGGCCCGGATGAGGCGGCCGATGTCCCGGCTGAGCGTGGGTTCGCCCGAACCCGAGAAGGTGATGACGTCGATCCGCTGCCCTGAGCCCACGGCCGCCTTGATCTGGGCCAGGATCTCTTCGGGGGGGAACCAGCTTCCCCGGCGTATCGTGGCCTTGCCGGCCGAGCCGAGCTGGCAATAGACGCAGTCGAGCGAGCAGGTCTTGAAGGGGATGATATCGACCCCCAGGGAGAAGCCCAGGCGCCGCGAGGCGACCGGCCCGTAGACGAAGCGGTGCCCGGCCATCAGGCCTTGTCCCTGTAGATCTCGATGAAGCGGCGGAGGGAGCGGTCGTAGGTCCTCTCCACCGGATCCGGGAACAGGCAGGCCGGCAGCTCGCGGTTCCGCCAGTGGTAGGCCAGGCAATCGCAGCAGACGCCCTTCCGGCCGCAGGGCTCATAGCTGCAGTTGCAGCGGGCCTTGTTCTTCGCGCTCTTGCATTCGCTCATCAAGCTCTCTTGTCGTTCGTAATATAAGGAATATATACCTTATTCTTAAGATCCCTATTATACGGCTTCTCTTCCCTCCGGGAAATCCTTGATTCTCCCCCGCCCGGCTCGCCGGCATCTTGGATGGTATGCTGAGGACGCGACTACGGCGGCGAGGAGGTCAGCTGAGCCCGACATTGGGAAAGTTTAGCCGGACAACGCGTCGGATGAGGGCAGTTTCAGGGGAAACCGCCAAAACGTGTTTGAGCGAGGCGTAGCGGACGCCGAGCGAGTTGTTTTGGCGCCGAGTCCGACGCGCTGGCCGGCGTCTTCAAACTTTTCCAGGAGGGGGAGGCTGGCCCTGAGCCGCCCAGCGGCCTCCACCTCGGAATGCGGCATTGCCGGACCACAAGATTTCGGGTATCATAGCCCGCATCAAGCGCTTAGTGAGGACACCGATGCCCGGATACACCGACCGTGAGGCCAAGGCGGGCCTCGAGGCGAAGCTGCCGCCGCTCGAGACCTTCGCCAACCAGTTCCCGGACTACGAGATCGCCGTCGAGTTTCCCGAGTTCACCTCGGTCTGCCCCAAGACGGGACTGCCCGACTTCGGGCGGATCACCCTGAGCTATGTCCCCGTTGGCAGGGTCCTCGAGCTCAAATCGCTGAAGGAGTACTTCCTGGCCTATCGCAACCTCGGCATCTTTTACGAGAACGTCGTCAACCGTATCCTCGAGGACGTCGTCCGGGCCTGCCGGCCGTCGAGCGCCGTCGTCAGGGGCGAGTTCAATCCCCGCGGCGGCCTCAGATCGGTCGTCGAGGCCCGCTATCCCCGGCCCCGGAAACGGCGGCCCTGACCCGCACCGGCGTTTCGGCGAGCGAAGCACGGCCTCTCCCATCCAAGAAGGCGGACGAAAAGCACCACCATGGCCAGGACCCTGAACGGCTCGCGGATGGGCCGGACCGACCTGCTCATCCTGCTGGTCATCCTCCTCTGGGCCATTAATATCTCGGTCATCAAGATCGGCTTGCGGTCTCTCTCCCCCCACGGCTTCAACGCCATCCGGCTGGGGCTCGCTTCCCTCGCCTACCTTGCCGTCCTCCTCGTCCGGCCGGGGAGGTTCGCGCTGGCCAGGAAAGGCGACGGCTGGAAGGCCCTCGGGCTGGGCCTGCTGGGGATCACCTTCTATCAGGTCTTCTTCATCAAGGGCATCAGCGTGATGACCGCGTCGACGGCCTCGATCGTCATGGGGACGAGTCCGATCTTCATCGCCATGCTGGCCAGCGCGATCGGGCAAGAACGGATCTCCCTTGCCGGCTGGACCGGCATCGCCATCTCGTTCGGCGGCTTCCTCCTCGTCGTCGCCGGGGAGAACGGCGGGATGGTTTTCACCTGGGAGGCCTGGCGCGGGGCCGTCCTGATCCTGCTGGCCAACGTCTGCTGGGCCGGGTACACCGTCTTCTCGAAGCCGGCCCTCGAGCGGAATTCCGCCTTCCGCCTGGCCGCCGTGAGCACGATCGCCGGGACCGTGGTCTACCTGCCCTTCGCGGCCGGGGATCTGGCCAAGGTCGAGTGGGCGCGGATCCCCTGGCAGGGGTGGGGGGCCATCGCCTACGCCGGCCTGGTGGCCATCTTCCTCTGCTTCGTGCTCTGGTACGAATCGGTCAAGGAGGTCGGCAGCGCCAAGACCGGCGTCTACAGCAACCTCACGCCCATACTCGCCATCTTCTTCGCCGGCCTCGTCCTCGGCGAACGGTTGGCCGCGATCCAGGCCGTCGGCGCCGCGGTCACGTTGGCCGGCGTCTACCTCACGCGGTCCGGCTACCGGTTCTTTGAGCGGAAGGGCGGACGGACGGCCGAGGCGGGCGAGGACCGGCCGGCCGGCTAGCGGATCCCGTAAACCTTGTGGAGCTGGACGGAAAGGCGCAAGCCCTCGAGGCCCGCCCGGCTGGCGCTCTCCAGCAGTCCGACGGCTCTCTGGATGCTCCACCGGGCGTTCGATTGGGGCTGAAGGATGACCGGGACGGTCGGGGGGAACGCGGCCCTCACGGTCCGGATGCCGTCGAGGTCGAGCGTGCGGCAGACGACGAGCTTGACCTCGCGGGCCAGCTTCCTGAATCCCGGGTGAACGGCGTAGTCCGGGGGCTTGGGCGAGACGGAGTGCCAATCCGCGAGCGGTGCGGGGGGGAAAGTCCCGTTCGTTTCGATCTGGACCCGGAAGCCCTCGTCGCGCAGGCGGACGATGAGAGGCCGGACGTTCTGGGCCAGGGGCTCGCCTCCCGTCAGGCAGACCCAGGTCGTGGGGTACTCGCCGCGGAGGCGGCGGGCCTCGGCCACGATCGCTTCGACGGGCATCTCACGGCCGCCTCGCCAGGCCCTT
>Ga0209706_10001686_pt1 | contig 12549 bp, 13 predicted proteins | sample PPLLaktember2015_6_FD_187263 | JGI IMG/M metagenome (GOLD analysis project Ga0209706, IMG submission 187263) | Freshwater sediment microbial communities from Prairie Pothole Lake near Jamestown, North Dakota, USA - PPLs Lake P8 Core (1) Depth... | ecosystem: Environmental > Aquatic > Freshwater...
TTCAGGCTATGGTCGGCGGTGGCGGGGTGCAAGGCAATGGGAATGTGTACCAGGCCAAATGAAATTGCGCCCTTCCAAAGTGTACGTTTTCTGGTCGTTGGCATCGGCTTTTACGCACTTACCATTGGTACAAAGCTTAACCTGCGCCGCGGGAAGCGTCTGTTTGCCAGCGTACAAAGTCGCATGGCTGGAGTAAGCGGGAGTAGGGCCATTGTGCAGCACCGTACAGACCGGCCGGTTGCGCGTGATTAATGTTCAACGGCACGAGGTACATCAACTTTAGACCGCCAGTCATACCCCATAGCCGTTAACCCATCAGCACACGATGTGCCTGGAATCAGGCACTGGAGGCTGTTCGCCAAGGTAAGCTCATGAACAAAGAAAAGACAAAGACTCATGTCGGAAAACGTAAACCGGGAAAGACCCCGACTCCCAACCTAGACTCCCTGGCGGCAAGTGGCGAGCGCCACCAAGTGGCGGGTGGAGATCATCCTGCGCTGACCACGAATCAAGGGTTGCCGGTTTCCGACAATCAAAACTCGCTCCGGGCCCATCCGCGCGGTCCGACGCTTTCGTGGACAAACAAACCGCCCCCTCCTGCGAAGTAGATTAATTTTTGTGTGCTACCGGACAGACGTCCAGCAAACTCATGTGTAACCTTTTCGATACGACCCCGTGCCCGCAATGCATGGCCGTGGGTTGTGAGACAACGGGCTGGCGGTGCCGTAGCAGCCGATCATCAACAGACTCATGAGAGGGATACCGAAATGAATTGGGATCGTATCGAAGGCGACTGGAAGCAGTTTAAGGGAAACATCAAGACGCGCTGGGGAAAGTTAACCGACGATCAGCTCGACGTGATCGCGGGTCAGCGCGATGTCCTGGCCGGCAAGATTCAGGAAGCCTACGGGATATCGAAAGATGAAGCGGAGAAACAGCTCGACGAATGGCAGGAACGCCAAAAGGAAACCACTCGTCGTCAGTAGTGCAAGACTTGGCGGAATGCAGTACCTGCAAGGACCCGCGTCTATCTAACCCAATCAAGGAATTGCTTATGAAACTCATGACCAACTCGCTCGTATTTGCTCTGGCCCTGGCGTTCAGTACCGGCGCCATGGCGGCCAAATCAAGCATATCGGACAACTCCTACCAAGCCGCCAAGGACCGCATTGAGGCCGACTATAAAAGTGACAAGGCCAATTGCGAAACGCTGTCCGGTAATATGAAAGACATCTGCATAGCCGAAGCCAAGGGCAAGGAAAAGGTCGCCAAGGCGGAGCTTGAGGCGCGCAAAAAGAACACCGTAAAAAACCGCTATGACGTCCTGGTTGCCAGGGCCGAGGCCGCCTATGAGGTGGCCAAGGAAAAGTGCGATGACAAGACCGGCAATGATCGAGATGCCTGCATGAAGGAAGCGAAGGCCGAGCAAACACGTGCCAAGGCCAGCGCCGAGGCCAAAAAGAAGGACTCGAAAGCGGAGGCCGGAAAGTAGATCAAGAACGGAAGCAGATCAGCGATGCGCGCGAAGGCCGAGGAGAGGTAAAGCGAAACACGCCAGGAAGCGGCTGCGACCGCCGGCGACGCCAAGCAGAACTGCCTCGAGCAAGCCAAACGGGGGGATGGCAAGGATTAACCCAAGTCAGAATGCCAAGTAAGCATCTCTGAAAGTCACACGGACGCTGCAGGAGTGGACGAGAAGTAACTCTGAAGAGCAACGATCCGGCAAGAAAGTGGAGAGTCGGAAGCCAAGCCTGCGCGATCAGGTTCGCGCAGGCGCGGCGGTCCGGCGCCAAGGTGTTGTTGCCCCGCGGCAATAAGTCGTGGCGATGCCAGGTTCCGTATGGGCGGTTTCTCAGGAAAGAGGTGTTTATTCTTCCTATGCCACCAACCCCAGATCGTGATCAACCCCGAGTCCGCGCCGGCATGACACGTTATAGTATCCTCAAGCCCGGCTACAATTGTTGGCGCGTCGAACACGCGCGCCGCGTCAGCTTTTTGATCGACGCCGCCGCGTATTACAAGGCGTTTCGCGCGTCAGCGGCGCGCTCGCGCCACTCGATTCTGATGCTGGGTTGGGATATCGACAGTCGCGTGAAGCTTGTGCGTGACGAAGACCCCGGGGAACTACCGAACACGCTGTGCGATTATCTCAACGCCCTCGCGTCGCGCCACGGCGGTCCGCATGCGTACATCCTAACCTGGGACTTCGCCATGTTGTACGCGCTCGATCGCGAGTGGTTGCCACTCTACAAGCTCGACTGGCGCACGCACCGGCACCTTCAATTCCGCATGGACGACAAACACCCGCCGGGCGGATCGCATCACCAAAAGGTGGTCGTGGTGGACGATGCGGTCGGGTTCGTCGGCGGTATGGACTTCACGCACGCGCACTGGGATACGCCGGAGCATCGACCCGACGATCCGCGCCGGGTCGAGGTGCCGGGCAAACCGCCGTGCCGTCCGTTTCACGACGTACAGGTGCTAGTGGAAGGCGATGTGGCGCGTGCGCTCGGCGATTTGGTGCGCGAGCGTTGGCAGCGCGCGACCGGTCGGCATTTGGCGCCCACACCAGCGACGATATCAGCGGAAGCGTGGCCAGCGTACCTGCAGGCCGACGTTACCAATGTCGCGGTCGCCATTGCCCGCACCGATCCGATGTACGACGGCCGGCCCGAGGTGCGTGAGGTCGAACTGTTGTATCGTGATGCCATTGGCGCCGCGCGTCGATATATTTATCTCGAAAACCAGTTCTTCACCGCCAACGCCATTGTCGCGGCGTTGGCGGCGCGGCTGTCTGAGACCGACGGACCCGAGATAGTGTTAGTGCTGGCGCAACGCACCGACGGTTGGCTATCGCAGCAGACCATGGACGTGCTGCGCAGCCGCATGATTTACCGCCTGCGCCAGGCCGATCGGCACGGCCGGCTGCGGGTTTATTATCCGGATCTGCCGGGGCTGGAACCGAACTGCATCAACGTGCATAGCAAGGTCATGATCGTCGACGATGAGTTCGTGCGCGTTGGCTCGGCCAATCTCAACAATCGTTCGATGGGGATCGACACCGAGTGCGATCTGGCGTTCGAGGCGTCGGGCGAGGAGGCCGTGCGCCGCGGCATACGCGGTTTTCGTGACCGCTTGCTCGGCGAGCATCTCGGTTTCGAACCCGCCCAGGTAGCGGCGGTGGTGGCGCAGCGTGGCGGATTGATCGCCGGTATCGAGTCGCTGCGCGGCGGGGGGCGCACCCTGCGCGAGTTCCAGGTGCCGTCGCCGGAGCAGATGACCTCGTGGCTGCCAGACGCCGAACTGCTCGATCCAGAACGCCCGATCGACCCCGACAAGCTCGCCGATGAATTCGTCCCGCCCGACGAGCGCGTGCCGGCGCATCGTCGGCTCATGCTCGGCTTCGGCATTCTCATCGCGTTGCTCGGCCTCGCCGCCGCATGGCGCTGGACGCCGCTCGGTGAGTGGCTCGACGTCGATGTGTTGAGTGACTACATCGCCGCGTTCCGCGGCAGTCCCAGCGCGCCATTCGTTGTCATCGGAGCATTTCTGCTCGGCGGGTTGCTGGTGGTCCCGGTCACGCTGCTGGTGGTGGTGACCGCACTTGCGTTTGGCCCGATTCAAGGGTTCGTGTATTCGCTCATCGGCAGCACACTGAGCGCGGTCATGATATACGCTGCCGGGAATGCGCTCGGCCGCAATACCGTACGGCGCCTGGCCGGTTCGCGTCTCAACCGCTTGAGCAAACGCCTCGGCGAGCGCGGCATTATTACCATCACCGTGTTGCGCATGCTGCCGGTCGCGCCGTTTTCGGTGGTCAACTTGGTCGCTGGCGCCTCGCACATCCGATTCTGGGATTTCACTATCGGCACCGTGCTCGGTTTGTTGCCCGGCATCGTCGCCATCAATTTCTTTGTCGATCGCGTCGGTGCCACGTTCCAGAAACCCGGGCTTGGCAGCGCGTTGGCACTGGCAGCGATTGTCATCGTGATTGCGCTCGGCGCCATTTGGCTGCGGCGCTGGGCCATGAAGCGGGGCGGGTCGCACACCGCGGTATCGGCCGGTACCTAGAAACAACCGCTGGACATGGAACCGGTCGATTGACGGCTGTAAGGCGATAACAACTGCAAGGAGAAATGCCATGGCAAAGTACAGCAAGAAGGCAGCCGAGAAAGTTGAGAAGGCGATGCACGAGCGCAAGCGCGGAAGACTGAAGAGCGGACGCTCGGGCAAGACGGTGAAAAGCCGTAAACAGGCGATCGCGATAGGGTTATCGGAAGCCCGCCGCGCCGGTGCCAAGGTGCCGCCGCCGAAGAAGAAATCGTCTCGCAAGAAAAAATAGAAGCGCAAGTACGCCCTTCCGACTTACACTGAAACCATTCGAACGCATAGTCCTTGATCCCACTCGTGCCGGACTGAGCATGCCTGTTTCTCGGCACCTGGTTAAGAAACAACGCGCTGTTCTTCATACCGCACCGGACTGATGTAGTCGAGCGGCTCGTGCCGCCGCTCGCGGCCGGCAACGACGTCGACCGGAACGGCAACATCCGTCCCGGATCGATCCTGGTCGAGTCCCTGACCCTCGCCGGCAGCAGACCCCGGCCCCTCGAAAATCTTTTCGCCAGGTGCTTTTCGATTTCACAATCAACCTCTACACTGTGCACGTTCCGCGGCGCACCCTGCTGGCCGCGGCCAGCCGGGGTCAGCACCGTGGCGACCAGGGTACGCAAGAAAAAAATTCAGCCGGACAACACCCAGATCGTGCTGGCCGCCCTCGAAAACGGCCACACCGACCGGGTGAGCGATATCCTCGGGCTGCTTCATCCTGCCGACATTGCCAGACTGCTCGAGGGCCTGCCGCCCGAGCAGCGGCATCCGGTCTGGGCGCTGGTGGACCCCGAGGTGGCGGGCGAGGTGCTGCTCGAGGTCTCCGAGGCGGTGCGCCTCGATCTTCTCCAGGAGATGGACAGCGCGCAGCTCGTGATCGCGGCACGCGCGCTCGATATCGACGACATCGCCGACCTCATCCCCGACCTGTCGGACGAGATCATCGCCGCGATTCTGTTTGCACTCGACAAGCAGGACCGTCAGCGGCTGGACGCGGTGCTGTCCTACCCGGAAGACACCGCCGGCGGCCTCATGAACGTGGACACCGTCACGGTGCGCGAGAACATCACCATCGAGGTCGTGAGCCGCTACCTGCGCCAGCGCGGCGAGTTGCCGGAACACACCAACAGCCTGTTCGTCGTGGACCGCAGCGACCGCCTGCTCGGTATTCTTTCGCTGTCGCGACTGCTCACCGCCAGCCCGGCGGCGCGCGTCTCGCAGGTCACGGAACACGATTTCATCAAGTTCGGGGCCCTCACTCCGGACAAGGAAGTGGCCGAGGCGTTCGAGCGTTACAACCTGATCACCGCGCCGGTGGTGGACGAAAACGGCCGGTTGCTCGGGCGTATCACCGTAGACGACGTGGTAGACGTGATCCGTGAAGAGGCCGACCGCGAGATCCTGAACCTCGCCGGCTTGCGCGAAGAGGAGGACCTGTTTGCGTCCGTGTGGCAGAGTGTGCGCAACCGCTGGACCTGGCTGGCGCTCAATCTGGTGACGGCGATCATCGCCTCGCGCGTCATCGGCTTGTTCGAGTCGTCGATCGAGAAACTCGTGGCCCTGGCCGCGCTCATGCCGATTGTCGCCGGCATCGGCGGCAACTCCGGCAACCAGACCATTACCATGATCGTGCGGGCGCTCGCCCTCGGCCGCCTCAACCCGGAAAACATGCGCAAGCTTTTTGCCAAGGAGATTGGCGTGGCGCTCATCAATGGCCTGATGTGGGGTGGTTTGCTCGGTGCGATCGCCTGGCTGCTGTATCACAATCTACCGCTGGCGCTCGTCATGACCGCCGCCATGGCCCTCAACCTGTTGCTGGCCTCGATGGCCGGGGTTGGCGTACCCTATTTCCGCCACAAGTTCGGGCGCGATCCGGCGCTCGGTTCGAGCGTGCTCATTACCGCCATCACCGACAGCGGTGGGTTCTTCATCTTCCTCGGGCTGGCAACGCTGTTCCTGCTGTGACCCATTGCCGGCCCCTGACCCGGCAATGACACCGGACATGCTGGAAAACTGACCGCTCGTCAGCCAGATGTTTCCGTCCGGCTGCAAACGGCGTTAAATTGAAAGATGAAGAAGTTGAAAAAGAAGGGCAAAAGGAAGACTCGCAAAACCGCCATGATACCGAATATCCTGCAACTGCTGACGACGGCGATCCGCGAAAAGCGCTGTGTTGCGATCCGCTATCACGATCAGCGGCATGTGCGCGTGGTCGAGCCGCATGCCATCTATACCCACGAAAGCGGCGAGCTGGTGATGGACGCCTTCCAGACGCGTGGTTACTCCTCCTCCGGCCGGCCGCCGCCGTTCTGGCGCCCATTCCGCCTGAAGAAGATCAGTGCCATCTCGCTGCTCAAGGAGAATTTCGAGACGCGCTTGCAGGAAGGTTTCTCGCCCGAGAAAGACCGGTACCGCCAGGGACTCGTGGCCATGGTCGACAACCGGCGCGCGGGCAGTGGTGTACCGTCGCCGGCAATGCTGCAATCCGCCGCTCGCAAGAGGCTTTACACCCAGCCCCAGCCGGAAGACGCCGGACCGCAACTGCCGAAGAATCCGTTCCGCCGCTGACACTCGTCAGCGGCCGGTATTCATCCGCTCCACCAGGTTGTGCAGCTCGCGCAGGTCGCGTGCCGCCAGCACCTCGTCGGCGCGCTTCTCAAGTTCGCAACAGTCGCTTTCCAGTACGATCTTCTTGACCTGCAGCAGGCCGGACGGGTGCATGCTGAACTCGTTCAGCCCGAGGCCGAGCAGCAGGCGCGTGTAGCGCGTGTCGCCGGCCATCTCGCCGCACATCGCCACCGGAATCCCGGCACCCTTGCCGGCGCGGATAGTCATGGCGATCAGGCGCAGCACCGACGGGTGCAGCGGGTCGTACAGGTAGCTGACGGCATCGTCGACGCGGTCGATGGCGAGCGTGTACTGGATCAGGTCGTTGGTGCCGATCGACATGAAGTCGAGATGCTGGGCGAACAGGTCGGCCGAGACGGCCGCGGCCGGTACCTCGATCATGCCGCCGATCGGCATGTCCGGGTTGAACTTCTGGCCGGCGCGCGCCAATTCCGTTTCCACTTCCTGCACGAGGTCAAGGACCCGGAACAGCTCGTCCAGGTTCGACAGCATCGGAATCATCATGCGCACGTCCCCGTACGCCGAAGCGCGCAGAATGGCGCGCAACTGTGGCCGGAACAGGCTGACATCGTGCAGGCACAGACGCACGGCGCGCAGGCCCAGCGCCGGGTTCACGCTGATCTTGTCGTGCGACATGCCCCCGCCATTGGCGTGCTTGTCGGCGCCGAGGTCGAGAGTGCGGATCGTGACCGGCTTGCCGGCCAGCGCCTTGACCACCTTCGTGTAGGCGCGAAACTGCTCGTCCTCGTCCGGGAGGTCGGGGCGGTTCATGAACAGGAACTCGGTGCGATACAGCCCGATGCCGGCGGCCGCGATCTTGTTGACCGCCTTGATGTCGTCCGGCAGTTCGATGTTGGCATGCAGCGCAATCGACACACCATCGCGCGTGACCGTGCGACTCTCGGTGAGCGTGGCGAGCTCGCGCCGCAGCAGCGTGATTTCCTTCTGGCGCTGTTTGTACTCGGCGACCACGTGTTTCTCGGGAGCGACGATCAGCACCCCGAGCTTGCCGTCCACGATCAGTTCCTCGCCGTCGCGCACGTAGCGTGTGGCGTTGTGCACCGCCACGAGCGCCGGAACCTCCAGGTTGCGCGCCAGGATCGCGGTGTGCGAGATCGGCCCGCCGAGGTTGGTGACGAATGCCGCCACCTTGTGGTGTTTGAGCAGCACCGTGTCGGCCGGCGACAGGTCGTTGGCGATGACGATCTGGCCTTCGAGCGCGCCCGAGATCTGTTCGTGCTCTTCCTCGGCGGCCAGCAGGATACGCAACACCCGGTCCACGACCTGCGAGACGTCGACCTTGCGGTTGCGCAGGTAGGGGTCCTCCATCTGCTCGAACACGCCGATCAGTTTGTCGCCCTGGGTGCGCAGCGCCCACTCGGCGTTGTACTGGCGGTGGCGGATGAGTTCGGTCGGTGCCTCGCTCAGCATCTTGTCCTGCAGAATCAACAGGTGCGTGTCGATGATGCTGGCGATTTCGGCCGGAGCGGAGCGCGGGATGTGCTCGCGGATATGGGATAGCTGCTGGCGTGCCGCTTCCACGGCATCATGGAAACGCCGTGTTTCGTCCTCGAGCATGTGCTTCGGCAGCACGTACTCCGGTACTTCCGTGCGCTCGCGGTGCAGCACATAGGCCTTGCCGATGGCAATGCCGCTGCTGACACCGGTGCCGTGCAGGGTCAGCATGGGTCTTGCCTCCACATTCCAGGAAGGCAGGCTTGCACGAAATTATCCATAATTTAGTTTATTCGTCCTCGCCGAAGCGGTTGTCGATCAGTGCGAGCAACGCCGTCAGGGCCTGATCCTCGTCCTCGCCGTCCACGGTGAGTTCGACCTGTGTGCCCTTGCCGGCGGCCAGCATCATGATGCCCATGATGCTTTTTCCGTTCGCGTGCTGGCCGTTGCGCCCGAGGGTCACGTCGCTGCGGAAGTTTGCGGCGAGGCTCACGAACTTGGCCGAGGCGCGCGCGTGCATGCCAAGCTTGTTGAGGATCTGGGTGGATGCGGTTTTCATCGCTTGCCCTTCGCGGCCAGGGACGGCGGTGTGGCGCGCACGATGCCCTCCGTGCCGCCCGATTGTGCCTTGCGCAACAGCTCGTCCATGCTCAGGTTCCGGTAGTTGAGGACCCGCACCAGCATCGGCAGGTTGACGCCGCTCACCAGCTCGATGTGCCCGGGTACCAGCAGCCGGCACGCCGCGTTGGTGTGCGACGAGCCGTAGATATCGGCCAGGATCAGTACCCCGTCGCCCTGGTCGATTTTGTGGATACGCGCCGACAGCGCCTGCGCCAGCGCCTCCTGCGGCTGATGGTAGTCGATGGGCTGGATGTCGAGCAGGGTCGGACGATTGCCAAGAACGTGCTCGACGGCGTTGAGCAATCCCCGGCCCAGGTCTTCCTGTGCGAGAATGATAAGACTGATCATGCCAACTCCCGGTGACGAATCTGTGTCTTGATGCCCTTGGCGGCGAAATGCGCGGCAAGCTTCTCCACGAGGTAGACCGAGCGGTGCTGGCCACCGGTGCAACCCACGGCGATGGTCATGTAGCTGCGCCGTTCGGCCTCGAAGCCCGGCAGCCAACGCTCCAGCAGGCCGCGCAGTTCGTCGCACATCTGCTGCACCTCCGCGTGGCTTTCGAGAAACGCGACCACTTGCGGGTCGTGGCCGGTGAAAGGGCGCAACTCGGGCTGCCAGTGCGGGTTGGGCAGGCAACGTACATCGAATACGTAATCGGCATCGGCCGGCGTGCCTTTCTTGTAGCCAAATGATTCGAACAGCAGGGTCATGCCGTTGGAGTCGGCGGCGCGCGCGAAGTCCTGAATACGGGTGCGCAACTCGTGCGGCGTGGTGTGTGTGGTGTCGATGCGCAACGCCGGGTTGAACGAGAGCGGTTCAAGCAGTTTGCGTTCCAGGCGAATCCCTTCGAGCAGTGGCGTATCCTTGTCGGTGAGCGGATGTTTGCGGCGCGTTTCCTTGAAACGTTTCACCAGCACCGCTTCGTCCGCCTCCAGGAAAACGATCCGGTATTTCACGCCGAGCTGCTCCAGCCGTGCCAGGCTCTGCGGCAGTACGTCGAGGAATGCGCGATTGCGGGCGTCGATGCCAACGGCCGTCTGTTTCAGGGCACCGCGCTGGGTGCCCAGCAGCTGTTCGGCGAAATGCGGCAACAGGCCGGCCGGCAGATTGTCGATGCAGTAGAAGCCCAAATCCTCAAGCGCCTGCAAGGCAATGGACTTTCCCGAGCCAGACAGGCCGCTCACAATCAGGAGGCTCATAAAGGAAGCCCTGCTTCGCTTCGCTTCGTTCGTCTCGTCATTTTAATTCATCCGTGCTCGCTGTACCGATTCGTCCGGAGGGAGTATCAGGTTCAGCCGTGGGCGCAGTGCGATCCACACGGCGATCGACAGGGTCTGGGTCATTGGTCTTCCCGGATCATATGCGCCTGCTGGCGTTGCATCAGTTCGTCGAGCGGGTTTACGCCGCGCATGCGCAGGATGTGGCTGCGCGTGGCGGCCTCCACCAGCACCGCCAGGTTGCGGCCGGGCGCGACGTACAGCGCCACCTCGGGAATATCGACCTCCAGAATGTTTCGGCTTTTTTGCTCCGCCTGCAGGCGATCAACCTTGGCCATCTGCTCCGGCTTCAGCTGTTCGAGTCGCACAATGAGGCGCAGGGTCTTTTCCGGCCGCACCGCGGTGTCGCCGAACATGGCGCGCACGTTGAGGATACCGAGGCCGCGCACTTCGAGGAAGTCGCGCAGCAGGTTCGGGCAGCGGCCGATCAGCACGGTCGGGGCAGTGCGCGAGAACTCCACGGCGTCATCGGCGATCAGCCGGTGACCTCGGCTCAACAGTTCCAGCGCGAGCTCGCTTTTGCCGATGCCGGATTCCCCGGTCAGGAACACGCCCAGTCCCATGACCTCCAGATACACGCCGTGCAGGGTGGTGCGCGCGGCCAGCGAGCGTGTCAGGTAGTGCTGCAGGTGATCGATGACTTTCGGCCCGGGTAGCGGGCTGACGAGCAGCGGCAGGCCGGCGGCATCGGCGGCCTGGATCAGGTCGGCATCGACGTTTTCGTCGTTCGCCACCACGACCATGGTGGTCGTGGCGCAAGTAAAGAGATTCTGGATGGCCTGGGTGTGATCGGCATCCGCCAGTCGGCGCAGGTACTCGATCTCGGCGCTGCCCAGCACTTGCACCCGGTTTGGGTGGACGAAGTTGAGGTACCCGACCAGCGCCATGCCCGGAAAGCGGGCGTTGGCCGGTTCCAGCAGACGATCCTGTCCGGATTTACCGGCCAGCCAGCGCAGCCGCAGCGTGTCATGCTGGGCGCCGAACAGGTCGTTCGCGGTGAGAATGGGATTCATGCTTTTTCCGGGTGGCGCGGGACGCGGGCCGCAACGCGGCAGTCAGGGGTTGTCCGTCGGCAACACAGTGAGGAAATAGCACCTTTGCCGGGGCGGGGTCAATAGCGCACCAGCCGTAGAAGCGCGGCGGGAAGAAACGTGGGGCGCGCGGCCGGACCTGCGGTCCGCGCGCCACGGCGTTCAGCGGTGGGCGCTGAGCTTTTCCTTGTGCCGGAGCACCTGGCGGTCGAGCTTGTCGGCGAGCGCGTCGATCACCGCGTACATGTCATCGCCTTCGGAATCGGCGTGCAGTTGCGCGCCCTTGGCATTGATCGTGGCCTCGGCGCTGTGCCGGTTCTTCTTCTTCTCGAAGTGCAGTACGACGTTGGTATTGGTCACGTGGTCGAAGTGCTTCTGGATGCGCCCGATCTTCTCGGACACATAGTCGCGCAGGGGGTCGGTAATTTCGATTTGCTGGCCGCTGACATTGATTTGCATGACACCTCCACGGGCGTTGTTTCAGACAAGGGATTTTCTCTGGCTGGAAGGCGGGATGTTGAGCGCCTCCCGGTACTTCGCGACGGTCCGGCGCGCGACATGGATACCCTGTTCGGCAAGGATGTCGGCGATGGTGCTGTCGCTGATCGGCTTGCTGGGCTTCTCCGCCTCCACCAGCTTTTTGATGAGCGAGCGGATGGCGGTGGCCGAGCAGGTGCCGCCGTCGGCCGTGCCGACGTGGCTGGAGAAGAAGTATTTGAGTTCGAAGATGCCGCGCGGCGTGAGCATGTACTTGCTGGTGGTCACGCGCGAAATGGTGGATTCATGCATGCCGACGATCTCGGCGATGTCGTGCAGCACCAGCGGCTTCATCGCCTCGGCACCGTGTTCCAGGAAGGCGCGCTGCCGGTCAACGATGGCGCGCGCCACCTTGAGCAGGGTTTCGTTGCGGCTCACCAGGCTCTTGATGAACCAGCGTGCCTCCTGCAACTTGTCCTGGAGATACTTGTTGTCGGTGGTGTCGGCGCCGCGGCGGATGAGTTTCTCGTACTGGTGATTGATGCCGAGACGCGGCGTGGCGGTGGCCGTCAGATCGGCGCGCCACACGCCGCGGATCTTCTTGACGGTAATATCCGGTGCGATGTAGCCGGCATGACTGGACGTGACGCTGCCGCCGGGCCGCGGATTGAGATTCTGGATGAGCTGGATCGCCCCCTGCAGATCCTCGGACGAGAGCCGGGTGACGCGCTTGAGCTGCTTGAAGTCGCGGCCGGCCAGCAGGCCGAGGTTCTCGGGTGCGGCGACCCGGCGGGCATTTTCAAGGTGCGGCGTGGCCGGGTCGAGAACGCGCATTTGCAGCAGCAGGCATTCGCTCAGGTCGCGCGCGGCCACGCCCGCCGGATCGAAGTTCTGGATCTGGTGCACCACGGCCTGCACCTCGTCGACCTCGACCGCCAGGTCGGCGGGCAGGG
>Ga0209706_10001688_pt1 | contig 12545 bp, 11 predicted proteins | sample PPLLaktember2015_6_FD_187263 | JGI IMG/M metagenome (GOLD analysis project Ga0209706, IMG submission 187263) | Freshwater sediment microbial communities from Prairie Pothole Lake near Jamestown, North Dakota, USA - PPLs Lake P8 Core (1) Depth... | ecosystem: Environmental > Aquatic > Freshwater...
CTTCGCGAAGGGCTGCATGGGCTCCTCAGTCGGGATGATGGCGCAGGCGCGGTGTTTGCGTCAGCCTCAGTCCTCGCAATCGGCCGCCCCGCCCTGCACCGGCTGATAGGATCCCTGCCCTTGCACGTTGCGCACGGGAAGGGAGGAAGCCGGGCGAGAAGCCCGGCGGCGTCGACGCGCAGCAGCTGACCGTGACCTCGACGATCGAGGTGATCGACACGACGGCGGGGACGGTGACCCTGAAGGGCGCGGACGGGGGAGACGCTCACCACGAAGGTGCGCGATCCGGAGAAGCTGAAGCTCGTTCGCGTCGGCGACCTCTTACGGACGACCAGGAAGAAATCCGAAAGTTCGCGGGCTTCGTGGCCGGCCTCGGCAACGTGGAGCGCGTGGCCGTCCTGCCGTTCCACCAGATGGGGAGATTCAAGTACGAGAAGCTCGGTATCAAGTACGCGCTCGCGGACGCCGAGCCGCCGTCCCAGGAGGCGGTCGAGCGTGCGTGCGCGGTGTTCCGGGCGGCGGGGCTGAAGACCTACTGAGGCGTTCCGCCTGTACTGATCATCGCTGCGGCCGCTGAGCGCTCTTCAGATCTGGAGCTCGAGGCGCGTCTGGAGGATGTGCCCCGCGCCGCCCGCCTCGGGGCCTCCGCGCGTGTGGCTGAAGCCGTAGCCCGCCTGGATGCGCACGAAGCGGTTCCAGGTCCAGGTGACGCCGAGGCCGACGCCGTAGAGACGGCCGCCGTCCACCGGACCGTCGGCGAGGTCGAGCCAGGAGAGGCGGGCCGCGAGCTCGAGGGCGCCCCAGCGGCCGTGCCGAGGCGCGAAGTCCTCCCGCGGAGCGACGCGCCCGAAGATCGCCTGAGCCCGGTCGTAGGGACGGTGCTCGCCGGTCGCGACCCAGCTCGCCTGGAGGTAGCCGCCGCCGAAGCGCAGGGAGCCGCCGGCGTCGGCGCCGACGAAGGACTGGAAGAGCTCGGCCTGGAGCGAGAGCGGGCCGCGCTGCCAGGCCGCCTCGAGGGCCAGGAGCGTCGCCTCGCCCGCGATCTCGTCGGTGTCGAGCAGGTAGGGTGCGAGGTAGCTCTCGGGGCGCGCGCGGTAGCGGATGCCGCCCGAGCCGGCCGTCGAGTAGCTGACGCTCGCCCCGAGGTGGAGCAGCGCTCCGGCCTGGCCGTCGTACCACGGCCGCCAGACGAGGCGCCCGGTCGCGCGCCCCTGCGCGTCCGAGGCGTCCACCGACTCCTGGTCCTGCCCGGACCTGGAGAGGGCCAGCGCCCAGGAGAGATCCGGCGAGGCCCGGGAGCCGGCGATCTCGAAGCCGCCCTCGAAGCCCGGCGCGAAGGCCGCCACGGGCGCGGGAACCTCCATCAGGCTCCGGTCGGCGCTCGCGGCGATCGACTCGAGGCTCACGGGCGGCTGGAAGTAGCCGAACTTCAGCGCGTCGACGAAGCGGGCCGGACGCCAGCGCAGGTAGAAGTCGTTGAAGTAGAAGCCGCCGCGCTCGAGGCTGAACTCGACCTTGTACTCGGTCGCGGTCCAGCGCGCGAGCTCGCCCCGGGTGAGGAAGCGCGCCCGCCGCACGGTGCCGTCCCACCCGTCGTCGAGGGCGGGCCCGCCGAGGCGCCCGACGTCGAGGAACAGGCTGCCTCCGACGCGCCCGCGCAGGCGCACGTCGCGGGCGAGATCCAGGGGATCGAAGCGCTCGGGGATCGGGGTGCGATAGCCGAGCTCGTAGGTGAGACCGTCGTCCCACCCGAAGTCGAGGAAGATCTCGCGCTCCTCGGCTTCGGGCTCATCACCGACGGCCGTTTCCGGATCGGCGGCGGCGGGGGCGGGGGGAGCGAGCCACAGCGCGAAGGCCGCAAGGGCCCCGCCGAGGCAGCCCCGCGCGCGCCGGCGGTCGCTAGCGCGGCGTCGAAGCGTAGGGATTGGCGCCGAGCTTCTCCGCCACGTGACGGATCGCGAGCTGCGCACGGACGCTGTTCCCCGCCGCGTCGAGGGGCGGCGAGAAGGCCGCGATCCCGAAGCGGCCCGGCGCCACGGCGAGGAGGCCGCCTCCGACTCCGCTCTTCGCCGGGAGCCCCACGTTGTAGAGCCAGATGCCCGAGTCGTCGTAGAGGCCCGCCGTCGCCATCACGGCGAGGAGGTTCGGCACATGCTCGGCCGCGACCGCCTGCTTCTTCGTGACGGGGTTCCTGCCGCCGTTCGCGAGGGTCGCCGCCATCATGGCGAGGTCCTTCGCCGAGACGTTCACCGAGCACTGGCGCGTGTAGACGTCGGTCACCATGACCGGATCGTCCGCGATCAGGCCGTAGGCGTGCATCAGCATGCCGATCGCCTGGTTGCGCTGGTTGGTCTCGGCCTCGGACTTGTAGACCGGCTGGTTCACCTCGAGCTTGCGGCCGGCGAACTCCTCGTAGGTGGCGAGGATCCGCGCCCATTTCTCGGCGTCCGTCTTCCCGGCCACCATGCCGGTGGTGGCGATCGCGCCGGGGTTCACCAGCGGGTTCATCTGGTGGCCCTTGTACTGCTCGACCGCGACGATCGAGTTGAACACCTGGCCCGTCGCGTCCACGCCGACGCCGTCCTGGATCGCCTGCTCGCCCGAGTCCTGCATCACGCGGGCCATGGTGAAGACCTTCGAGATCGACTGGATCGAGAACAGCGAGTCGGCGTCGCCGGCGGCGTAGACCTGGCCGTCGGTCGTGACGAGGGCGATGCCGAAGAGCGCCGAAGGCACCTCCGCGAGGGCGGGGATGTAGTCGGCGTTCTTGCCGTCGGCGACGCCCCGGAACTTCGCGTGGGCCTCCTTCAGCGCCGCCTCGATCCGCGCGGCGTCGTCCTGCGCGAATCCGGGCGCGGCCGTGAGGGCGAGCGCCAGGCCGAGCGCCGCCCGAACCAGGGCCTGAGTCGTCAGCGACGGGATCATCGGTCCGCTCCGTAGATCGTTCCGGAGAAGTTGTACTTGAACGAGACCTGGATCCGGGTGTCCGAGCCCGATTCGCCGTCCTTGTTCTCGCGGCGGCCCCAGATCAGCTCCGGCCCGACGAGCATCTCGGGGATCGGATGGTAGAGCGCGTTGACGTTGAAGTACTGCCCGGTCTCGTACGCGCCGTCGCTCTGGCCGCCGGTATTCCACTGGCGGTGCTCGCTGTAGCCGATCGAGCTGGTCCAGCGCTCGTTCCAGGTGCGGTTGTAGTAGATCAGCCAGCCGAGCGTCGGGATCGTCTCGGCGTCGGCCCCGGGAGGCGCGTGGTTCGGGCCCACGTCGGAGCCGCCGTCGTTCATGTAGGAGGCGATGCCGTGGCCGTAGACCACCTGCGCAAGGATCTGGTCTCCCTCGAGGGCGGGGAGCAGCCAGCCGAGGTTCAGGACGCTAGCCAGGTTGATGCCCCAGCCGAAGTCGCGCGACCGGAAGTCCTCGCCCGAGTCGTTCGTTGCCTGCACCCCGAGGCCGCGCACGATCGCGGAGGCCTGGAGGTGCCCCCACTCGTCCTGGAAGCGGAGCTGAGAGGTGAGGTCCGGATAGCTGTTCCAGCTATCGACCACGAGGTTCGGGTCTGCCTCGAGGGACTTGCCCTCGTCGAAGGCGTTGCCGGGCGACTCGAGCGCCAGCTTCACGTGCCAACGCTCGTCCTCGAACAGCTCCGGCGACCAGCGGATTTGCATGTTGCGGAAGAACACCATGCCGGGCGGACCCCAGTACTCGATCGTATTGGGGAACACGTCGGGGTCCATGAAGAGGCTCCAGGTCTGTCCGGCACCGAACTGGCCGAGCTCCCCCCAGGCGTGGCGCAGGCGGAAGGTCGTGTCTCCCGCGTTGTCACCCGTGCCGTACAGCTCGAACTCGAAGATCGTGCGCAGCTCGCCGAGTCGGGTGGGGAGGAAGCCCTTGAAGCCAAGGCGCGACTGCCGGACACTGAACACCGTTTCGCCGTCTTCCCCGCAGCCGGCGTCTCCGGGGCAGTTCACCGGGATCCGCGACGGCCGCAGCGCGTCGTTCCAGTCGGGATCCATGCGGTCGAAGTCGTAGATCGTATCGAGCATGGCAAAGCCGTAGATCTCGAGGCGCGGGCCCGCATAGTCGCCGGGCGCGGCGCCGACCGCCGGCCCGCCGGCCGCGGCCGCGGCAGCGGCTCGCACGTCCGAGGCCTCGACGTCTTCGATGCGCAGGAGTGCGTCGTCCACCCGGCGCCGCTGCGCGGCCAGGGCCTCGCGCTCGCGCGCCAGCGCCTCGCGCTCGCGCGCCAAGGCCTCCCGCTCCTGCGCGACCTCGGACCGGAGCGCGCGGATCTCCTCCGCCTCGCCGGCGCGCGCCGCGCCGGGGCCGAAACCAGCGAGACCGGCCAGGGCGGCGAACGCAAGAGCCCGCCGGAGACCGCTTCCGTGCATCGCGCACCCTCCCCGCGACTGACGTGAGGCATGTTTACCGGGAGCGCACCTGCCTGTTGTGACGAATTTATGATGAAAAGATTTCAGCCCTGGGCAGCGCGTTCGTGGCACGCACGCGGCGCTCGAGGGCCCGGAACCGGGGCTCCTCGCGGAGCGGGGCCAGCCGCGGGTCGGAGAGCAGGACCGCGAGCCAGTTGCAGCGCTGCGTCCCGGCGCGCTCGAGCCAGCGCAGGGCCCCCTCCGTGTCGTCCATCGCGAGGGCCGCAGGGGCGGCGAGGCTCGCGTGCACGTAGCACTCGTCGGCCCAGCGCGCGAAGGCGTCCTGCGCCCTGCGCGCCTCCCCGAGCTGGCCGGCGCGGGCCTGGGAGTAGGCGAGGGGCGGGAGCGCCATCGGGTCCTTCGGCGTCAGCGCCAGGCCCTGCTCCGCGGCTTCGACGGCCTCCTCGTGGTCGCCGACGAAGGACAGGACGACCGCCAAGGTGCGCTGGCTCGGCGAGAAGTCGCGGTCGAGCTCGACGGCGCGCCGCGCCTCGGCGATCGCCTCGCCGGAGTCGCCTGCGTACATGCGAGCCAGGGCGAGCATCAGGCGAGTTGGGATCGAGTACGCGTCGAGGTCGAGGGCGCGCTCGGCCTCGGGCACCGCCTCCTCGGCCCGCCCGCACGCCAGCAGGTGCATGGCGTGGAACAGCAGCACGTCGGGGTCGGCCGGGTCGAGGGCGAGAGCCCGACGGAAGGACGCGCTCGCGGCGCCGGGGTCCCAGCGGATGAGGCTCTCCTCGAGACCCTGCGCGGCGTGGGCGCCGGCGAGATCGGGGTCGAGCTCGAGCGCCATGCGGGTGGACTCCCGGGCGCGCGCCCCCGCCTCGAGCGGCGCCATCTGGTACCAGGAGGCGAGCATCAGGTAAGAGTTCGCCACGCCGAGGTGGGCGGGGGCGTAGCCGGGATCCCAGGCGACGATGCAGCGGTAGAGGTCGAGGGCGCGCGCCAGATCCTCGCTGCCGCGCCGGCCCCAGTGGTAGCGCGCCTGGAGATAGGCGTCGTAGACCCGCGGATCGCCGTACAGGACGCGGGAGAGCTGGGTGCGTACGAGGGAAGGCAGGCACAGGGGGAGGCGGTTGGCGAGGGACGAGGCGATCTCCACCTGCACGCGCTCCACGTCGGTGCGGGGACGCTCGAAGCTCTCGCTCCAGACCGCCGCTCCGTCGCCGGCGCGAACCAGCTCGGCGCGCACCCGGAAGCTCTCGTTCCGCACCCACGCCGTTCCGGTGAGCACGTAGTCCAGCCTGAGCTCGCGCCCGATCTCGTCCAGCGTGCGGCCGGCGCGATGCAGGGGATCGGTCGCGTACCGCGAGAGCACCGTGAGGCCGTAGCCGTGGAGCCGGCTCAGCCGGGCGATCACCTCTCCCACGAGCCCCTCGACGAGGTAGGCCGAGTCGGCGTCCGGGCCCGCGGTGCGGAAGGGCAGCACGCCGAGCCGGATCGGCGCCGGAGAGCCGTCCGCGGCAACGCGCCGCACCGGCCCCACGAAGCGGTACCCGCGCCGGGGAACCGTCTCGATGTACGCCTCGCCGTCCTCGCCCAAGGCGCTCCGCAGGAGGTACACGCAGCGCGTGAGGCTCGCGTCGGTGACCGACACGTCGGGCCAGATGGCGCGCCGGAGCTCGTCCCGGCAGACGACGCGTCCGTGGTGCCCCACGAGGAACAGCAGCGTCTCGAGCTCCTTGGGGCCGAGGCGAACTCGCCTGTCGCCCCGGAAGAGCGCCGCGGCGCCCTCCAGCCGCCACGCGCCGATCTCGAAGACCTGCGTGTGCATCGGTGTCCCCCCGCTCGGCACCGGCGCACAGGGCAGCCGGCAGATTGCTTCCGATTCTACACGCGCTGATCAATTTCTGATGGGTTTCTCGCCGCCTCTCGGACCGGCGGCGCCGCGGCGTAGACTTGGCGGCGGTGCGAGGAGGCGGATCGTTGGAGGATGCCGGGGCCGGTCGGGTGCGCCTGGGCCGGGCAATCGGCCTTGCGGCACTCGGGCTGGGCCTCCTCGCCCCCGTTCACGTCGCGGCGGAGGACGTTTCGGATCTCCGCAGCCAGCTCGAAGCCCAGGACGAGCTGATCCGCAGGCAGGCGGAGGCGCTCGAGCAGATGGGCGACCGCGTGCGCGCCCTCGAGGACGAGCAGCTCGCGTCGAAGCGCTCGCCCGTCGGCGGCGGAGTCGGCGCAGCGCCCCCGGGAGGCGCCGCTGCGTCGGCTGGCGACTACGAGGTCACGATCGGACGGGGCACTTCCGTGGCGGAGGAGCCCTGGGGCTCCTTCAACTTCAAGTTCTACACCTACGTCCGCTACCTGAACCAGAAGGGGCTCGACGACGAGTACACCGACTCCTTCGGCCGCACACTCGAGATCGACCAGCGCCAGGACATCCAGCTCCAGAAGGCGAAGCTCGACACCTACGGCTGGGTGGCGGATCCGAAGCTCAGCTATCTCCTCTACGTCTGGACGGCGAACTCGAGCCAGGGCCAGGGGGCTCAGGTCGTCCTGGCGGGCTTCCTGCAGTACAAGTTCCACGAGGCCTTCAGCCTGGGGGGCGGCATCACGGCGCTGCCCGGGACGCGCACGACCCTCGGGAACTTCCCCCAGTGGCTCTCGGTCGACAACCGGCTGATCGCCGACGAGTTCTTCCGGCCTTCCTACACGACCGGGATCTGGGCGCGCGGCAAGCTCTTCGAGGACTGGAGCTACCACCTGATGCTCGGCAACAACCTGAGCACCCTCGGCGTCGACGCCGGCCAGCTCGACGCCGGGCTCAACACGCTGTCGCTCGCCGTATCCTGGGAGCCGCTCGGACCCTATGGCCTCGGCTTCGGCGACTACGAGGAGCACGAGCGCCTGGTCAGCCGGCTCGGCTTCCACTTCACGCGCAGCAACGAGGACTCGCAGGGCCAGCCCGACAGCGACACGTTCGACAACACCCAGATCCGTCTCTCCGACGGCAGCGTGATCTTCGAGCCGAACCTCTTCGGCGAGGGCGTCCAGGTGCGCGACGTCCGCTACCACATGATCGCCCTCGACGGAGGTCTGAAGTTCCGCGGCTACGCCCTCGAGGGCGAGCTCTACTACCGCCGGCTCGACGACTTCGGAGTGCGCGGCGGGAGCCTGCCGTTCGATTCGGTCGACGACTACGGCTTCTACCTCGTGGGCTCGGCCATGGTGCTCCCGGAGAAGCTCCAGGTCTACCTCGGCGGCTCGCTGATCTTCGGCGAGTATGGGGATCCCTGGGATATCAAGCTCGGGATGAACTGGTTTCCCTTCGGGAACAAGACCGTCCGCTGGAACAACGAGCTGATCTACCTCAAAGGGTCGCCGGTGGGCGGCATCGCGTATCCGTACGCGGTCGGCGGGACCGGGGTCGTGTTCCAGTCGAACTTCGAGGTGGCGTTCTGAGCGAGCAACGGCTCGCGAAGGCGCGCCACCGGGCGGCATGCCTGCTCGGCGGGCTCGCCGCGCTCCTCGCGGCGACCGGCCCGGCGGCCGGCCAGAGCGCCGGCTACGAGCTCAACGACTCCCACTTCCACCTCACGAACTACGTCCAGCAGGGTCCGAGCGCCCGCGAGTTCCTGAAGCTGATGGGAACGAAGGTGGGCCGCGTGGCCCTGTTCGGGATCCCCCTGCAGCAGACCTGGTCCTACGAGAACTCGGGCGACTACGCGCCGACCTACTACCTCCAGTCCGACGCCCCGCTCTATTACTACTCCTTCACCGACGCGCACATCGCGATGGAGTACAAGGCGCTCTCGCCGGAGGAGCGGGCGCGCTTCGATCCCATGATCACGGGCTTCAACCCGGCCGACATGTACGCCGCGGACCACATCCGCCGGGTGCTCCAGACCTTCCCGGGCGTCTTCTCCGGGATCGGTGAGTTCACGATCCACAAGGAGTTCGTATCGCCCAAGGTGGCGGGCGACGTCGCGAGCCTCACCGACCCCGCCCTCGACCGGATCTTCGACCTCGCCGCCGAGGCCGGCCTCGTGGTGCTGATCCACAACGACATCGACGTGCCCTTCGCCAAGGAGGACGCGGCGCCCGTCTACCTGGACCAGATGAAGGCGCTGCTCCGGCGACACCCGAAGACGACGGTCGTCTGGGCGCACACGGGCCTCGGGCGCGTCGTCCACCCCGCGCGCAGCTCGGCGTCGGCGCCGCCGGCCGAGCGGAGCGCGAACCACGTGCAGATCGTGGCGGCGCTGCTCGCCGACCCCGCGCTGCCCCACCTCCACTTCGACCTCTCCTGGGACGAGGTGGCGAAGTACGTGGTCGCGACGCCCGATACGCTGCGCCGCACGGCGGACCTGATCGAGCGCCATCCCGACCGCTTCCTGCTCGGCACCGACGAGGTCGCCCCGACGGACGCGGAAGGGTACCTGAAGGTCTACCGCCAGTACGGCCCGCTGTGGGAGCTGCTCGACGACTCGGCGAGCGAGAAGGTGCGCAAGGGGAACTACGAGCGGATCTTCGACGAGGCCCGGCGTCGCGTGCGCGCCTGGGAGGCCGCGAACCTGCGCTGAGCTCGAGGGTTGACTCGGAGTCCCAAAGCTGAGTTACTAGGCGTGTTCCTTGGAAAACAACAGGAGGCTCTTCTATGCGTAAGCGAAGGCTCGAGGTTCTGGGTCCCGCTTGTTTCGCGCTGGCGCTTGGCGTCTCTGCACCCGCGATGGCGGGCGGCGACGCGGGCTGCGGCCTCGGCAGCATCCTCTGGAGCGGCAAGAGCGGAATGGTGTTCAACCTGTTCGCATCCACGACCAACCAGTGGCTCGGAACCCAGACCGCGGGGATCACGTTCGGCACGTCGGGATGCTCGCGCGGCGGCGTCGTGGCGCTCGAGCACCGCCTGGAGATGTTCGTCGCCTCCAACGCCGACCCGCTCGCGCGCGACATGGCGCTCGGCGAGGGCGAAACGCTGACGAACCTGGCTTCGCTGATGGGCGTGGCCGAGGAGGATCGGGCCGCGTTCTACCAGCTCACGCAGCAGCAGTTCACCACCATCTTCTCGTCCGAAGACGTGACGGCGGTCGACGTCGTGGCGTCCCTGCGCAGGGCCATGGCGGAGAGCCCGGTGCTTGGCGGCTACGTCGGAGGCTGACTTCCCGCCGGGTGGCCGGGGCGCCTCCTCGCCCACCCGGCTCATGGCGCTCGCGGCGGTCTGGCTCGTCGGCTGCGCCGCCGCGGCGCCGCAGCCCGCTCTCGGCCCCGCGTCGGGCTACCTGTCCGAGCTCCTCTCGCGGGCCGATCGCCTCGAGCTGAGTCGCGCCCCGGGGTGGCTCGCGCTCCTCCACTACGAGCGGGGCAGTGGCGTGCGGACCCGGCGCAGCTACGCCCGCTCGGACGCCTTCTTCCTCGCGGCGCGCGGCGCCAGCGATCCGCAGGCCGAGCTCCGCGCCACCCTGGCGGCCTTCGCGAACGGAGACCCGGCGCGCTGCCGGTATCCGGCCCGCTTCACGTGGCTCGACGGGGCGCTGGGCTTCCAGCGGGAGCGCCTGCCTCGCGTCGATTGCCCCGAGTACGACCAGTGGCGCGCGGACCTCGGGCCCGCGCTGGCCGCCAGCCTGATCTTCGCCGACGCCTTCCTGAACAACCCGTCCTCCATGTTCGGCCACACGCTGATCCGCCTCGACCGGGTTCCCGTCGCCGAGGACGTCGACCGCCGTGATCTCGGTGCGTACGCGGTCAACTTCGCCGCCGAGACGGGCAACGATCGCGGCGTCCTGTATGCGGTGCGCGGAATCGTAGGGAGCTATCCCGGCTACTACTCGCTGCTGCCGTACTACGACAAGGTCCGGCAGTACGGCGACCTCGAGAGCCGCGATCTCTGGGAGTACCCGCTCGCCCTCACGCCCGAGCAGGTCGAGCTCCTGATCGAGCACCTCTTCGAGCTGCGCGACGTCGCCTTCCCGTACTACTACTTCACCCAGAACTGCTCCTTCCACCTGCTCGGCCTCCTCGAGGTGGCCCGGCCGGATCTGGAGCTCCTGGACCGGTTTCCGACGCACACGATCCCCGCCGACTCGCTGCGCGCGGTTCTGGAGGAGGTTGGTCTGGCGGCGACGCCCGGCTACCGGCCGTCGGCGGCCACGCGTCTCGCGCACGAGGCGCACGCGGTTCCAGCCGTCGACTGGGCGCTGGCCGGGGAGCTCGCGCGCGGCGAGCGGAAGCCCGACGATCCGCGGCTCCGGGAGCTGGGCGTGGAGCGTCACGCCGCAATCCTGACTCTCGCCTACGACGAGCTTGCGTACGAGATGCCAGACGAGGACCGCGGGGAGGCCCGCGCGCGCGCGCTCGGCCTGCTCGCGGCGCGCAGCCGCCTGGCCGTGCGCGGCGCGCCGGGCGGCCCGCCGGAGCGGCCGGCGGTGCGCCCCGACGAGGGCCACGGGAGCGGCCGCGTCCGGATCGGGGCGGGGATCCGCGACGGCAGTGCCTTCCTCGAGCTCGGCGTGCGCCCGGCACTCCACGACGTGCTCGATCCGCTGGGCGGCTACGTCCCGAACGCCGAGATCGCCTTCCTCGAAGCGGCCATACGCTACTACCCGAACGACGGCAAGCTGGATCTCCATCGGCTGACCCTCATCGAGGTGGTCTCGGTCGCCCCCCGCGACGACGTCTTCAGCCCGATCTCGTGGAGCTTCAGGACCGGGCTCGAGAACGACCTCGTCGAGGACCGGGCCCGCGACGACCTGCGCGACGCCTACGTCTACCGCACACGCGGCGGTCCCGGGCTGAGTCGTCGGCTCGGGGACTTCGGAACCGCCTACGCCTTCCTGGAGGCGACCGCCGACGCCTCCACGGCGCTCGTGCCCGCCTACGCGCTGGCCGCCGGCGTACGGGGAGGCGTCCAGCTCGGTGACAGTCGCGACCGCTGGCGCGGGCATCTCCACGCCGGGGTCGACGCGTACCTCCTCGGGGACACTCGCACCGCCGTCACCCTCGGCTTCGACCAGAGGCTCCAGCTCACGAAGCGCGTGGGTCTCGAGCTCGTGATCACGGGCAAGCACGATTTCGGCAAGACCTGGCTGGACACGGGCCTCTTCCTGCGCGCCTACTACTAGGCCCGTCCCGTGAAATCGTGCTCAGCGGGCGCGCGCCCTACGGTGAGCGGTAGCTCGCGCCGAATTTGACGAGCTGCTTCCGCAGGTCGTCGACGACGCTGCTGCGGAGGAGCCTGCGCTGCACGCTGCCGACCTTGTCGTCGAAGAGCAGCCGGTCTGCGTAGAGCGCGTAGGTCTGCTTCGGGTCCGCGGCGTCCGTGTAGAGACCGAGCAGCTGGAGGCGTGCGTAGAAGTAATGGGAGGAGTACAGGGTCTCCGCGGCGATCAGCCGGGCGGGCTCACCCGCTCCGGGATCGAAGACCACGGTGTGGACGATGCTGGTGACCGGCCGGTAGCCATAGTCACGAACGTTCCAATGCAGGCGATCGCGCGCCCCCCGGAGCCGACTCTTGGGGTAGCCGGCGAGGTGCGTGCGGGCCGTCTCCACGAGGACCTTCGCCTTCATCTGGTCGAGGAGCATGCCGGTGGCTTCCGTCACCGTCAGGCCGCTCGGCTTGTCGAGATAGCGGCCGAGGGCGGCCCGCCCCTCCTTCTGATAGGCCAGCGCGAACTCGACCATGCGCCGCTGGACCAGCGCGTCGACGTCGCGCCTTGCGTCGGGCTTGTCCCAGTCGATGGCTCCGAGTGCCTCCAGCCCCGGATCCCCGAGCTTGAACTTGCAGGCGTGGAGCTCGCAGTCGGCGAGCACTTCCAGGTCGCTCTCGGGAACGTGGTAGCTCGCGACGTCAGCGAGGACGGCCGGCTCGCTGAAGGCGCCGGAGGCCTTCAGGGCGGCGGCGTCCAGAAGCGCGTCCCGGCCGAAGACGTCGTCGCCGATTCGCGCGGGCGCGTTCGAGAGCTTGACGACACCCCCCACGGTGATCTGCTGGGATCCGGTGTTCCGCTCGAGGACCCACACCGGAGCTCGGCCCGCCTCGACCTCGTCGCGTGCGTTCGGGGGCACTTCGGCCGTCCCGAGCATCTCGACGAGCTCCTGCGGCATCTCCGCACGGGCGACACCTGCGCACGCGACACCGAAGACGATCAGGACAACGTGACGAATCATGCTCGAGTCTCCCTGGCT
>Ga0209706_10001689_pt1 | contig 12544 bp, 10 predicted proteins | sample PPLLaktember2015_6_FD_187263 | JGI IMG/M metagenome (GOLD analysis project Ga0209706, IMG submission 187263) | Freshwater sediment microbial communities from Prairie Pothole Lake near Jamestown, North Dakota, USA - PPLs Lake P8 Core (1) Depth... | ecosystem: Environmental > Aquatic > Freshwater...
CCCGTGCTCAACCTGCTGCTCGACGCCTACGGCATCGGCACGCCGGCACGCGAGGGCGTCAACGCGCTCGCAGCGCCGCAGGCGATGCTGATGGCCTCGGTCGCGAGCGGCATCTTCGGCGCGGGCCTGCCCTGGGACATGGTCGCGATCGGCGCGGTCGTGGGCGCGCTCGTGATCACGCTCGACGAGTACCTGAAGCGCAGCGGCAAGAGCTGGCGCGCCCCGGTGCTCGCGGTCGCGGTCGGCATCTACCTGCCGCTGGAGCTCTCGACGCCGATCTTCCTCGGCGGCCTGATCGCCGAGCTCGCGACGCGCTGGCATCGCAGGCGCAGCCCGGGCGGCGACCCGGAGATCCTCAAGCAGATGGGACTCCTGTTCGCGGCCGGCCTGATCGCTGGCGAGGCGATCATCGGCGTGCTGATCGCGATCCCGATCGTCGCAAGCGGCGACGCCCACGTTCTCGCACTCGTCGAGGTCATCCAGCCCTGGCAGAAGTGGGCCGGCCTTGCCGCGCTCGCGCTGATGGCCTGGTGGATGCTGCGCGTCGCCACCCCACACACCGAGCGCTGACCGAAGCCGCGAAGGGGTCAGTCCCCTTTGGCGCCCTCAATCCGTCATGCTTGCGGGGCCGTACCGCCAAAGGGGCCTGACCCCTCCTCGCATGGTCACTGCCAGCGCACCCCGCAACCGCGTCCTCCTCGCCCTCGCGATCATCTACTTCGTCTGGGGCACGAGCTTCATCGCCACCAAGGTGATGGTGACCGATCAGCCGCCGCTGTCCGCGGCGGGACTGCGCTTCACCCTGGCCGGCATCCTGCTGACCGCGTTCTCCTGCTTCCGCTACGGGCGGCCGAACCTGCCGCGCGTCGAGGTCCGGCACATCCTGGTGATGGCTGCCCTCGCCGTACTGTTCAGCAACGCCTGCCACGTGATCGCGATGCAGTACGTGCAGTCGAACACCGCCGCCCTGCTGAACGCGACGCCCGCGCTGTGGATCGCCTGGCTCGGCACCTTCGGCCCGCGGCGCAAGCCGCTCTCGGTGGCGCAGCAGGCGGGTCTGCTCGTCGGCCTCGCCGGGGTGCTGCTGATCCTCGCGCCGAAGGGCGGCTTCCAGACCGCGGGTCTCGGCTGGCAGCTGCTGATCCTGCTCGGCTGCCTGTCCTGGTCGCTCGCCACGATCTATCTCCGCAACGCCGGTACGGTGAACCCGCCGTTGATGTTCGTCGCCCTGCAGATGCTCGCGGGCGGTCTCGGGCTGCTCGCCATCGCCCCGATCGCCGGCGAGTCGTTCACGCTCGACTGGACGCCGCGCGCGATCGCCGCCTTCCTCTGGCTCACGCTCGCGAGCTCATGCCTCGCCTATGCCGCCTACGCCTGGCTGACCGTGCACACGACGCCGGTCATCGTCGGCTCCTACGGCTACGTCTGCCCGGCGGTGGCGGCGATCGCCGGCTTCCTGCTGCTCGGCGAGACCCTCGGCTGGGTGCAGGTCGCCGGCATGGGCGTGATCCTCGCCGGCATCGCGCTGGTCACCGGCTACTGGCAACCGCTGCCGCCGCCCCGCCCGCCTGACCGGGAGGCGCCCGCTTGAAGAAACTCCTGTTGCTTGCCGCCTTGCTGGCGGTCGTCTGGTACTTCAACCGCGAGCCGCCCGGATCGCCGGGCCCGCATCCAGATTCGCCCGCGGTCCAGGGCGACTACGCGCCGGCGCCCGAAACCGGTGCGGATCCCGTCGCCGAGGCGTACGCGAACCAGGCGAGCGGCCTGCAGTTGTCCGGCCAGGGCACGGTTTCGCGCCTGCTCGACGACGACTACGACGGCAGCCGTCACCAGCGCTTCATCCTGCGCCTCGACTCGGGCCAGACGCTGCTGGTCGCGCACAACATCGACCTCGCGCCGCGCATCGACTCGCTCCAGGTGGGCGACACGGTCTCGTTCAACGGCGTGTACGAGTGGAACGACCGCGGCGGCGTCCTCCACTGGACCCACCACGACCCGCAAGGCGAACATGAGCCCGGGTGGCTGCGGCATCGCGGCCGGACGTACCAGTAGCAGGGAGCTGCACTTCATGGGCGAGAAGCGACCACACGACCACGACCCGGACCGGCGACGGCTGCTGCGCGATTCGCTTGCGCTGGCAGGCGGGGTCGCGGTCGCAGGTCTCGCGGGCCTGCCGCCGGCCGCTCGCGCGGCCGAGACCGCTGGCATTGCTTCCGACCCGCACCCGGCGCTCGGTCGCCGGCTGTCCCGCATCGCCTTCGGAAGCTGCGCTGACCAGGACAAGCCGCAGCCGGTCTGGGACCCGGTGCTCGCGCGGCAGAACGACCTCTTCATCTTCCTCGGCGACAACATCTACGCCGACACGCGCGACATGGAACTGATGCGACGCAAGTACGCGAAGCTCGCCGCGCAGCCGGGATTCGCCCGCCTGCGCGAGTCGACGCCCCTCGTCGCGATGTGGGACGACCACGACTTCGGCGAGAACGACGCCGGCGCCGATTTCCCGATGAAGGACGAGTCGCGCCGGATCTTCCTGGACTTCTGGCAGGAGCCGGCAGGCTCCCCGCGGCGCGAGCGCGACGGCGTGTACGCGTCCTATGTGTTCGGCCCGCCGGGCGAACGCGTGCAGGTGATCCTGCCGGACCTGCGCTACAACCGCACGCCGATGACGCCGATGGCGCTCCAGGGTGCGAAGTACGAGGCCTGGGGTCGCAAGCAGGTCGCCGCGGGCCGGCCGCTGCCCGGCCCGTACGTGCGCAACCCCGACCACGCGGCGACCATGCTCGGCGAGCGCCAGTGGCAGTGGCTCGAGCGCCAGCTCGAAGTGCCGGCGGAAGTGCGGCTGTTCGGCTCGAGCGTCCAGGTGCTCGCCGACCCCACGGGCTGGGAGGCCTGGGCGAACTTCGCGCGCGACCAGGACCGGCTGTTCGACGTGATCCGCCGCAAGCGCGCGAACGGCGTGCTGTTCCTGTCGGGCGACATCCACTACGCAGAACTGAGCAAGCTCGACCTCAACGTCCCCTACCCGCTGTGGGACCTCACTGCCGGCGGCCTGACCGAGGAATGGAAGATCCCGACGCCCAACGCGAACCGCGCGAGCGAGGTCGTCTCCGACGCCAACTTCGGCTGGATCGACATCGACTGGAGGGGCGGGGCGACGACGCTCTCGCTCGGCATCACCGATGCCTCCGGCCGCCAGCGCATGTCCTGGACTCTCCCGCTCGCCGACCTCGTCGTCCGCGCATGAGCCGCAAACCCGTGCGCGCAGCGCTGTTCGACATGGACGGCACGCTGATCGACAGCGAGGTGCACACGGACACCGCCATCCGCGTCATCGGCGAGCGCCACGGCGTCGCCGGCTTCGCGCTGCCGCACACCGAGACTCGCGGCCGCACCTGGGGCCACATCGCGGGCGTCCTGAAGGCGCGCGCCGGGATCACCGCCGACGCCGCGGCGCTCGCCGATGAACTGCTGGTGTACTGGTCGGAGATCGCGGCCGACGTCACCCCCGTGCCCGGCGCGCCGGAAGCCCTGCGTGAAGCGACGCGCAGCCTGAAGCTCGGTGTCGTCTCCTCCAGCCCCCGCGCCGTGATCGACCGCTTCCTGGCCAGGCTCGGCGTCGCCGACTGCATAGACCGCGCCGCGCGCATCGGCGGCGATGACGTGCGCGCCTCCAAGCCGGACCCCGACGGCTACCTGAAGGGCGCGCGGGCGCTCGGCGTCGCAGCGGCCGAGAGTCTCGTGTTCGAAGACAGCCAGGCGGGGCTGCTCGCCGCCAAGGCGGCCGGCATGCGCTCGATGTTCATCACCTGCTGCGCGGCGGACATCCCGGGCAACACGGCGCTCGCGACCGCCTCCACCCGCGACTACCTCGCGCTGCCGCCGATGTTCTGGGCGCGGCTCGCGGACGGCAGCCTCGAACTCGCGGGGCAGGTGTACGCGTGAGCGCCGACAACCCGGAACTGTTCCGCCGCTACCGGATCCAGCTGTTCGTCGCGACCTGGCTCTCGTACTTCGGCTTCTACGTCGTCCGCAAGGTGTACGCGGTCGTGAAGCTGCCGCTGAAGGAGCACTTCGGCCTCGACGACCTGCAGATCGCCTGGCCGTGGACCATCTACCTCGTCACCTACATGCTCGGCCAGTTCCTCGCCGCCTGGCTCGGCCGGCACATGGAGAGCCGCCGCGTGCTGGCCGTCGGCATGACCGTCGCGGCCGCGAGCAACATCGTGCTGGGCCTGCTGGTCGATGCGCAGATTGCGAGCGCATTCCTGTGGATCTGCGTGACCATGGCCATCTTCGGGCTCGCGCAGGCGACCGGCTGGCCGCACAACGTCGCCCTGTTCGCGAACTGGACGCGCAAGGCCGAGCGCGGAACCCTGTTCGCCGTCTGGGGCACCTGCTACCAGTTCGGCGCGATCTTCGGCAAGGGACTCGCCGGCTTCCTGCTCGGCTGGCTCGGGCTCGCCTGGTCGTTCTACGGCTCGAGCCTCGTGCTGTTCGCCTTCACCGTGTACTTCGTGCTGCGCGCCCGCGAGCGGCCGGAGTCGGCCGGCCTCACGCTTCATGACGAGGCCGAGCCGGCGCCTGTACCCGTCGCGGCGGGCGGCAGCGCCATGCGCGAGTCCGGCGCGCTGCCGCGCGCCTTCGTCGTCTCGATCGTCGCGATGGGCCTCATCTACTTCGGATTCAAGTTCCTGCGCTACGCGCTCGACTCCTGGTCCGCGCTGATCCTGGGCGAGCACTTCGGCATGTCCATCTCGAACGCGGCCTATCTGTCCACCGCCTTCGACTGGGTCGGCTTCCTCGGTGTGCTGGTCGCCGGTTACTGGTCGGACCGTATCCCGGGCGCGCGCCGCACGCCGGTGATCTTCTGGATGACCTGCGGCTGCCTGCTGGCAACGACCGCCATGTGGATGGTCGGACTGACATCGCCCGTGTTCTTCGTGATGCTGCTCGGCTTCATCGGCTTCATGGCGATGGGGCCGGACTCGCTGCTCTCCGGCGCCGGGGCCATGGACGTCGGCAACCGGCGCCAGGCGGCGGTCGCGGCCGGCGTGATCAACGGGCTCGGGTCGATCGGCCCGATCGTCCAGGAGCCGGTGATCGGCTGGCTCAAGCAGACCCAGGGACTCGACTCGGTGTTCCTGCTGCTGGTCGTGGTCGTGTTCGTGACGACGGTGGCGACGGGCTTGCTGGCGCGGTTCGAGCGCGGGCGTGGCGTCTAGCGCGGGGAGAACCCCAGCTCGCGGTCCAGGCGCGCGACCAGCGCACGGTTGCCGAAGAGCGCGTCGAACTTCCCCGGAGACTTCGACGGCAGGACGATGGCGACCCCGCCCGCCGCCTCGACCAGGGCCCGTGTCGGCACCAGGTCCCAGGGATTGAGCGCAGGATCCAGCATCGCGCCGAGCGCGCCCTCGATCACGAGGCCGTGGCCAAAGCAGTCCGGATAGCCGCGAACGAAGCCGTGCAGCGCCGTAAGGCGCCGAAAATCCTCGAGCCGCCCCGCCTCGGCGAACTGGGCGACGTCGCCAGTGCCGATGATCGAGTCCTCGAGCGTGACCGACCCTGGCAGGCGGACGGGCACGCCGTTGCGCGCCGCGCCGAGGCCGGGCGCGCCGGCATAGGTGACGCCGAGCATCGGCAGGTGGATCACGCCGAGCAGCGCTCGCCCGTCCCCGGTGTCCTCGAGGCCGATCATCGACCCGCAAAGCGGGATGCCGCGCACGAAGGAGCGGGTGCCGTCGATCGGGTCCACGGTCCAGCGCCAGCGCGTTCCCGTACCCGAGAGCCCCTCCTCCTCGCCGAGAATGTCGTACGGCCCGCCGGGAGCCGAGGCGAGCTGTGCGCGGATCACGCGCTCGGCTTCACGATCGGCCAGCGTGACCGGCGACCCATCCCGTTTCGCCTCGAGGCCCATTTCAGCGCCGCCAAAGTAGCTTCGGATGGGCAAGGCGGCGGCCAGCGCCGCCTCGACGGCGGTCGCAAGCAACGCTTTCAGTTGTTCTTCGCCCATGGCCCCGGCAGGATAAATCAGTGTCCTTCGACCTGCTCATCATCGGCGGCGGCATCCACGGCGCCGGCATCGCGCGCGACGCGGCCGGCCGCGGCCTTTCCGTGCTGCTCGTCGAGCAGGACAGCCTCGCCGCGCACACCTCGTCCGCTTCCTCCAAGCTGGTGCATGGGGGGCTTCGCTACCTGGAGTACTTCAAGCTGCGCCTGGTGCGCGAGTCGTTGAGTGAGCGCGAGTCGCTGCTCGCCATCGCTCCCCACCTCGTGCAGCGTCAGCGCTTCGTGCTGCCCTACCGCGGCCGGCTGCGGCCCGCCTGGGCGGTGCGGCTCGGCCTGTTCCTTTACGACCGGCTCGGGCGCGACAGCACGCTCGAGGGCTCGACGCGCATCCGCTTTGCGGACTCGCCCTTCGGCGCTCCCTTGCAGCGCCGGCTGCGCACCGGTTTCGCCTATTCCGACTGCACGACGGACGACAGCCGCCTGGTGATCCTGAACGCGAAGGACGCCGCCGAGCGCGGCGCCGACATCCGAGTACGTCATCGCCTGCTGCAAGCAACGCGCCACGGCGGCGAGTGGCGCGCCGAGATCCGCGACGAGGCGACGGGCACCACGACGATCACAACCGCGCGCGCGATCGTCAATGCGGCGGGTCCCTGGGTCGCCGAGGTCATCGCCGGCTGCCACGCGGCCGGACGTCGTTCGGCGGTCCGCCTCGTCAAGGGCAGCCACATCGTCGTGCCGAAGCTCTACGACGGCGCGCAGGCCTACGCACTGCAGCACACCGACCGGCGCCTGGTGTTCGTCATCCCGTACCAGGAGGACTTCACGCTGATCGGCACTACCGACGTGCCCTGGACCGGCGCGCCCGGGCCTTGCGAGATCGACCCGGCCGAGGTCGAGTATCTGTGTGGGGTGGTGAACCGATGCTTCGAGCGGCAGCTGACGCCCGCCGATGTCGTCTGGAGCTATGCCGGCATCCGCGCTCTGCAGGACGACGGCTCCGCGCGCGCCTCCGCGGTGACGCGCGACTACGTGCTCGAACTTGACGCGGCCGAAGGCCACGCACCCCTGCTGTCGGTGATCGGCGGCAAGCTCACGACCTACCGCCAGCTTGCGGAGCTTGCACTCGAGCGGCTCGCGCCGCATCTCGGCCGGCTCCCCGGATCGTGGACGGCCTCGGCGCCGCTGCCCGGCGGCGACATCCCGCGTGGCGATGTCGAGGCATTCTCGGCGGAGCTGTTGCGCCGCTGGCCGTTTCTCGGCGAGCGGCAGTCACGGCGCCTCGCGCGCGCCTACGGCACGCGGGCGCTCCGGCTGCTCGACGGCGCGCAATCCCGCGCGGATCTCGGCGAGGACTTCGGAGGCGGCATGACGGCCCGCGAGGTCGACTACCTGATGCGCGAGGAGTGGGCACGCTCGGCGCGCGACGTCTACTGGCTGCACTCCAAGACGGGACTGCATGCGACGCCCGATGATCGCAAGCGCCTCGACGACCACCTGGGCCGCGCATGAAGCGTCCCTGCCACGTCCTCGCCATCGACCAGGGCACGACCTCGACGCGCAGCATCGTCTTCGACGAGCGCGGGCGCAGCGTCGCGCTCGCCCGGCACGAACTGGCGCAGCACTACCCGGCCGACGGCTGGGTAGAGCACGACCCGGAGGACCTCTGGCGCGACGCCGTCGCGACGGCTCGCCAGGCGCTGCAGCGCGCCGGGCTTTCCGCGCAGGACGTTGCCGGGATCGGCATCACCAACCAGCGCGAGACGACGATCGTCTGGGATCGCGCGAGCGGCCGGCCGATTCACCGCGCGATCGTCTGGCAGGACCGGCGCACGGCCGAGGCTTGCGCGCGGCTCAAGGCCGAAGGCGCCGAATCCCTCGTGCGCCAGCGAACGGGCCTGCTGCTCGATCCCTATTTCTCCGGCACGAAGCTCGCCTGGCTGCTCGACAACGTGCCGGGCGCGCGGGAGCGAGCAGAGCGCGGCGAGCTCGCCTTCGGCACGGTGGACTGCTTCCTGCTGTGGCGACTGACGGGCGGGAAGGTGCACGCGACTGACGTGACGAACGCTTCGCGCACCTTGCTCCTCGACATCCATCGTGGCGACTGGGATGACGATTTGCTGCGCCTCCTTGGCATTCCGCGCGCGCTGCTGCCCGAAGTCCGCGACAGCAGCGGCGTATTCGGGACGACCGAGCCGGATCTCTTCGGCGACGCGATCCCGGTCGCCGGAATCGCCGGCGACCAGCAGGCGGCGCTCGTGGGCCAGGCCTGCTTCGAACCTGGCATGGCGAAATCCACCTACGGCACGGGCTGCTTCCTGCTGCTCAACACCGGCGAGACGGCAGTCGAGTCGCAGAACCGCCTGCTGACGACGCCCGCCTACAGGATCGACGGGCGCACGACCTACGCCATGGAGGGCTCGATCTTCGTCGCCGGCGCCGCGATCAAGTGGCTGCGCGACGGGCTCGGCCTGATCCGCGAGGCCGCCGAGACCGACGCGCTCGCACGCCAGGTGCCGGACAGCCACGGCGTGCACCTCGTACCGGCCTTCGTCGGCCTCGGCGCGCCGCACTGGCGACCCGATGCGCGCGGGCTGATCTCGGGACTCACGCTCGACGCCACGGGTGCGCACCTCGCGCGCGCGGCGCTCGAGTCGGTCGCGTTCCAGACCGTGGACCTCACGCGCGCCATGGTCGCCGACGGCACCACGCGCGCGGCCGCGATCCGCGTGGATGGCGGCATGGCCGCCAACGACTGGTTCTGCCAATTCCTCGCGGACGTGCTGGATGCGCGGGTCGAGCGGCCGGCGGAGGTCGAGACCACGGCGCTCGGCGCCGCCTTCCTCGCGGGACTTGCCACCGGCGTCTGGCCGGATCTCGCGGCGATCGCCGCCACCTGGGCGAGCGGCGCCGAGTTCAGTCCGGCTATGCCACCGGAACGACGCGACGCACTGCTCGCCGGCTGGCAGGTTGCGCTGCAGAGGGCGCTCGCAAACTGACGGATGCTAGTCGCGCACCGTGCTCGTGACGCGGTGCTTCAGCGTCAGCGAAACGAAGAAGATCGCCAGCACGCAGCAGGCGACCATGGCGATGAACACGCCGTTCCAGTCCCAGCGGTCGGCAATCCAGCCGACGCCCGTGCCCGCGATCGCCGAGCCGAACACGTAGCCGAACAGGCCCGTCAGCCCCGCGGCAGTCCCGGCGGCCTTCTTGGGCACGAGGTCGAGCGAGTGCAGTCCGATCATCATGATCGGGCCGTAGATCAGGAAGCCGATGGCGAACAGCCAGACGTAATCGATCGAGATCGGGCCGTTCAGGTTCATCCAGTAACCGACCACCGCGACCAGCGTCAGTGCCATGAAGATCATCGTCATCGGCGCGCGCCGGCCCTTGAACCAGCGGTCCGAGAGCCAGCCGCAGGCGATGGTCCCGGGGATCGCCGCGTACTCGTACAGCGCCCAGGCCGTGCTCGACTGGTGGAAGGAGAATCCCTTTGCCGTCTCGAGGTAGGTCGGGATCCAGTTCACCACGCCGTAGCGGACGAAGTAGCAGAATGCGTTCGCGATCGCGATGGCCCACAGGAACCTGTTGGGCAGCACGTATTTCAGGAAGATCTCGCGGAAGCCGAGCGTCGCCTCATCCGACTCGCTGTAGCCTTCCGGGTAGTCGTTCCGCCATTTTTCCACCGCAGGCAGGCCGCGCGACTGCGGCGTGTCCTCCAGCAGGAAGAAGATGCCGATCGCGATCGTGGCGGCGATCGCGGCGTTGAAGTAGAACTTCGCGCCCCAGTCGTTGAACAGCACGACGCCGAGCAGCGCGAAGTTCGCGACCAGCGCCCCGCCGATGTTGTGCGCCACGTTCCAGGTCGAGACCGTGAGCCCGCGCTCGTGCTTGCTGAACCAGTGCACCATGGTCTTGCCGCAGGGCGGCCAGCCCATGCCCTGCACCCAGCCGTTCACCGCCATCACCACGATGATCGCGGCGATCGAGGTGTAAAGCGCCTCGAACAGCCCGAACGCGGCCATCAACGCGCTCGAGAGCAGGAGCCCGAGCGGCATGAAGTACTTCGGGTTGCTGCGGTCCGAGACCGAGCCCATCAGGAACTTCGAGAATCCATAGGCGAGCGAGAGCGCGGTGAGCGCCGTGCCGAGCTGAGCCTTGCTGTACTCCGGATGCTCGGTGAGCAGGTCCGGGATCGCGAGCGCAAGGTTGTTGCGGACCAGGTAGTAGCCGGCGTAGCCGACGAAGATGCCGGCGTACACGCGCCGGCGCAGGCGACGGTACTCGGGGTCGATGCGCTCCGCCGGCAGCTCGGGCTGGAAGCGTGCCGGCCTCAGGAATCCGATCATCTCGCCGGCGTGGGCGCAGGCACGGGAATGCCCCGGGCCTGCAGCACGGTGCGCAGGCGATCCGGGTAATCGGTGATCAGGCCGTCGACGCCCGCGGCAATCGCAGTCTCCATGTCCTTCGGATCGTTGACCGTCCACGGCACGACGTTGAGACCGAACGAATGGGCCTCAATGACGAGCCCCGGCGTGATGTCGCGCGCATGCGGCGACCAGGTCTTCGCGCCGAGTTCCTTTACGAGCTTCGGCACCGAGCCGCCATGGTCGTCCACGTCGAGCTCGCCGAGCCAGGGCGAGGGGCCGGGCTTGCCGACCTCGATCGTGTCCTCGTCGGGCTGCTGGTCGGTCAACGCGACCAGCGCGATCTCCGGGGCGAGCGCACCGAGCAGGCGCAGCGTGCGCCAGTCGAAGGACTGCACCGTCACGCGCGAGGTCATGCCAGACTCCTGGATGGCGGCGGCGAGCGCGCGCGCGAAGGCCAGTGCCGAGACCGTCTGCTCCGGGTGTGCCGGATCAATCTTGGTCTCGATGTTGAAGCGAACGTCGCGGTTGCCGCTGCGCTCGACGAGCGCGAACACGTCGGCGAGCCGCGGGATGCGCTCGCCGTCCACCGGCTGCTGGTCCGGGAACGCCGCGGCGAGCGGGCTTGCCGGATTGATCCGGCCGACGTCGTACTGGCGCAGTTCCTCGTAGGTGAGATCGACGATCGCCGGGCCGGGCGTCGCCAGGAACTGGCCCGAGGCATCACGCGTGTGGTCGGGGTTGAGCAGCCGGTCGTGGCTCACGACCACGACGCCGTCCTTGGTCACGCCCGTGTCGAGCTCGAGCGTCGTCACGCCGACTGCGAGTGCCCGCGTGAACCCGGCCAGCGTGTTCTCGGGGGCGAGACCGCGCGCGCCGCGGTGTCCCTGCAGGTCGAAATCCTGTGCGCCCACGGGCAGCGAGACTAGCGCGATTGCGAAGGCGGCAGCGTGAAACCTGTTCATGCGGTGGTCGCTCCCCGGTTGCGCGCCGTCGGCCAGCAGCACCGGGTGGCCGGTGCGGCGGCGCAGGTCGATGAGGCCCGGCAACTTGATGGACGCCGGTGCAATCGCGAAACGGCATGCTACCGATGCCGGCAAGTTAGATCAATGAACACACGGCCGCGAAACTTTCGACGGCCAGATAGTGCTTGGCTGGACGCCCCTGTTGAAATATCGTCACTGGCATCGGGTAGGGGGCAAGCGGGATTCGCATGAGCGCCAAGGGTGAACCACGCGCAGGCGACGATGTCGACCTGGCCGCTTTCGGTTACAAGCAGGAGCTGGACCGTACGCTCGGCAGCTTCGCCACCTTCGCCGCCGGGATCAGCTACATTTCGATCCTCACCGGCACCTTCCAGCTGTTCTACTTCGGGTTCGCGTTCGGCGGCCCGGCATACTGGTGGTCGTGGCCACTCGTCTTCGCCGGTCAGCTGATGGTCGCGCTCTGCTTTGCCGAACTCGCCTCGCGCTACCCGATCGCGGGATCAATCTACAACTGGTCCAAGCGGCTCAGCACGCCGCACGTCGCCTGGCTGGCGGGCTGGACGATGCTGACCGCTTCAATCGTTACCATCTCGGCGGTCGCGCTCGCATACCAGATCACTCTGCCGCAGATCGATGCGTTCTTTCAGTTCTATGGCGACGGCACCGGCAAGTACGACTATGCCGCCAACGCCGTAATCCTCGGCACGGCGCTGATCGTCTTCACCACGACCGTCAACGCGATCGGCGTCAAGCTGATGGCGCGAATCAACAGCGCGGGCGTCATCATCGAGCTGATCGCCGCCGTTCTGCTCATATTGGCGTTCGTCGTCAACGTCAAGCGCGGCCCGGGTGTCGTAGCCGACACGCAGGGCCTCGGCGCCGACTGGGAACTGGGCTACCTCGGCGCGTTCCTGACCGCCTCACTCGCCTCCGCCTACGTGATGTACGGTTTCGACACCGCCAGCTCGCTGGGCGAAGAAAGCCTCGATCCGCGCCGCAACGCGCCTAAGGCGATCCTTCGCGCGCTGATCGCGTCATTCCTGATTGGCGGCGCAATCCTGCTGTTCGCGATGATGGCCGTGACCGACATCAACAGTGATGAGCTCGGCGTCGGCGGCCTGCAGTTCATTGTCCTCGACGTGCTCGGCGGCACGGTCGGTGACATTTTCCTGTGGTCAGTGG
>Ga0209706_10001690_pt1 | contig 12536 bp, 8 predicted proteins | sample PPLLaktember2015_6_FD_187263 | JGI IMG/M metagenome (GOLD analysis project Ga0209706, IMG submission 187263) | Freshwater sediment microbial communities from Prairie Pothole Lake near Jamestown, North Dakota, USA - PPLs Lake P8 Core (1) Depth... | ecosystem: Environmental > Aquatic > Freshwater...
GCCGAAGGGAGCGGCCGGTTTGCCACAGGAGGGCGTGGAGGAACCGTTTATGAGGTGACCACTCTTAGTAACAGCAGCGCGGGGTCCCTTGTGGATGCGGTGAGTCAGCCAAACCGTACGATTGTCTTCCGCGTTTCAGGCACCATTGAGTTGGGATCTGTTATCCTCCAGCCAAAAGCGAATATCACCATTGCAGGACAAACTGCGCCGGGCGATGGCATTTGCATCAAGGGACGTCTGAAGATCGGCGCTTCCAATGTCATTGTCCGCTATATCCGCGTTCGCGTCGATGCCGGAGGTGCCAATTCGTCAGGTGATGCAATCGATATCGGCGGGTCAGCCATTTCAAATATCGCCGTAGACCATGTGAGCGCCTCCTACTCGCGTGATGAAGGCATTTCCGCTACGGAGCTAGCGGACAAAGTGACCGTGCAATGGTGCATTATCAGTGAGGGGCTGACGTATGAAAGCCATAGCTTTGGATCCCTCATCCGTGGTGACTACGGAGACGAAAAGACCTACCACCACAATCTGTATGCGCACAACTGGGGCAGACTGCCACGTCCGGGTAACTATACGGCGTTCCCGACAGATACCAGCGGGCTGAATCTCGATTTTCGCAACAACGTCGTCTATAACTGGAAAGGGAGTGTCCCCGGCTACAATGACGACATAGGATCTGTGAGCAACTACAATTTCATCGGCAATGCGTATATCCCCGGACTGGAGTCGTCGGGAAATTCCATCTTCAGGGAAAGATGCACAGTGTGCACAGGCTACTATGAAAATAATTCCTTGAACGGTGTCGTCCCGACCGACCCGTGGAGTCTTGTCACCTACAGGTCGGAGTATACTGCACAACAGATCGCTGCGTATAAAGCGCGTTCACATCTGATACCAATGCAGCCGGTAATAACCACATCGCCGGAACAAGCAATAATTGATGTTCTGGCATCCGCAGGAGCCAGTATCCCTACACGCGATACGATTGATCGTCGCATTGTGCACAATGTTCTCACACGAACAGGTCATTCGATCGATTCCACCATTCATCAACCGGAAGGCGCATGGCCTGCACTCGCATCATTACTTCCTCCCGCGGATGATGACCACGATGGCATGCCGAATGATTGGGAAAACACTCGTGGTCTCAATCAGAACGATCCAGCGGACCGCAACAGCATCGGTCAGGATGGGTACACACAGCTCGAAATCTACCTGAACAGCTTGACGGGAGAGATCGTGACAGGTGTCGCTGACATCGATCCATCCCGCCCCAGCGAATGTGCTCTGCACCAGAACTATCCAAACCCCTTTAATCCGGCGACAACCATCACGTTCGCGCTGGCAGCAGACTGTCATGCATCCCTGCGAATCTACGATCTCTTAGGGAGGGAAGTCGCGGTTCTCGCGGACGGTATGAGGTCAGCCGGAATCCACAAAGAGCAGTTCAATGCCGGCGGGCTCGCCAGCGGCATCTACGTTGCCAGACTTCAAGCGGCATCATTCAACCGGACGATCAAGCTTGTCCTGACCAAATGATTCCACGCGGGTCATGACAGAAAGGATACGGGCGATGACGCGCTGCCTCACCTTGATTATCTTCGCCACCCTCGCTACGGGCTTCCCCACCAGCCTGTCGGCCTCTGAAAAACCAAGGGTGGTCGTGCTCACGGACATTGAAAACGAACCCGATGATGCCATGTCGCTGGTCCGGTTTCTCACCTACTGCAACCAGTGGGACGTGGAGGGACTGGTTGCGACCACCTCCGTGCATCAGAAAAACAAAACTGCCGCGTGGCGCATCCGGGAGATCGTAGAAGCCTACAGGCAGGTCAGGGACAATCTCGTGAAACACGAACCGGGCTATCCCACAGCTGACCAGCTTCTCTCTGTCCTCCGCGAAGGCCGGCCGGACTACGGCATGAAGGCAGTCGGCGAGGGAATGGATTCACCCGGATCGGACGTCATTATCGATGTCGTGGACAGCAACGATCCGCGGCCGGTCTGGGTACTCGTGTGGGGCGGACCCAATTGCCTCGCGCAGGCGCTCTTCAAGATCCGCGCGACGCGCTCTACTAACGATGTGGAGACCTTTTCATCCAAATTGCGGGTCTATACGATCTCGGACCAGGACGACAGTGGACCATGGATCCGCAAAACATTCCCGAACCTTTTCTACATTGCCAGTCCCGGATTTCACGCCTGGGGAGGATACCACTACGCCACGTGGAGCGGGATCAGCGGGGATAACTTTCACGGCCGGTTCGTGGGCCCCGACTTTCGCATCGTGGACAATCCCTGGCTCGACCAGCAGATCCGCAGCAAGGGGCCGTTGGGAGCACAGTACCCGCAGACCAAGTTTCTGATGGAAGGCGACACGCCGACTTTTCTCATCCTCATCAACAACGGGCTCGGCGATCCCGAACACCCCGATTGGGGCAGTTGGGGTGGGCGCTACGAGTTCTACACACCGCGCTTGAGGAAGTGGTTCATCGAACCGGAAACTCGTCCGTTCTGGAGCGACACGGAGGACGAGGCCCTGGGCGTGGATGGAAAATGGCACACAGGCAATAAAGTGACGATCTGGCGCTGGCGGTTGGCCTATCAGTATGATTTCGCCGCAAGGATGGATTGGACGATTAAGCCCTACTCGGAGGCGAACCATCCCCCGGTGCCTGCGCTCAATCACCCACACACGCTGAAAACGAAGACCGGTGAGCGCGTCACTCTCAGCGCCGAAGGCTCCAGCGATCCCGATGGCGACGCGTTGTCCTACGAATGGTTCCACTACCGCGAGCCAGGCACGCTCGCCACGTCATCCAGCCGTCACCCCGGTGCGGTCAAGATTGAAGATGCAGACAAAAGCAACGCCTTCTTCACTGCACCCAAGGTGAGCAAGCCCGAGACGATGCACGTCATCCTCGCGGTCACCGACCAGGGGACGCCACCGCTCACCCGTTACCAGCGCGTGATCATCACGGTTTCCCCATAAGCACACCCGGCGGAACGTCCAGGCAGCCGACTGTGCTCGTCGGCACGATCACTGCAACCTTAGAATGCGGAGAGCATACTATTCAGCAATAACAAATTTCACATCGTAGGTCTTCAACCACTCGAAATCTTCGGGCTTGATCTTAGAATCGGTAATCAAGTAATCAATCAATGAGACAGCCCCCAGACTTGCAAACGCATTCTTCCCTATTTTCGTAGAGTCGGCCACAAGAAAGACCTCGTTGGCTGACTCGATCATGGCTCTTTTTACGCAGATGTCGCTGATTCCCGGGTATGTCAGCCCTGATTTCAGCGTGATGCCGGCTGTTGCCAGAAACAATTTGTCGACATGCAGATTCTGAAAATAGTCGGCTGCTTTTTGACCAGTCAGCGAAAGGGTTGGAGGCTTGAATTCCCCTCCAGTCACATTCACGCTTGTCCCCAGCTGCGCTCCCAAGATGAGGGCAATGTTGAGAGCATTGGTGATGACGGTCAGGTTCTGATACCCGCTGATCAGCTTGGCTATCTCGGTGGTGGTGGAACCGGAATCGAGAATGATGGTGTCTCCATCATGGATGAACTCAACGGCTTTCCGGCCAATCGCAGTCTTTTCAGCAAGGTTCTCCTGGTGCTGCAACTTGAAGTCCCGGACATTCAAATCAATATTCGTAAGATAGGCCCCCCCGTGCTCACGAATGATATGGCCGGCTTTTTCCAGGCGCTCGAGGTCTTGACGGATGGTCACTTCCGTGACCTTGAACACCCGGCTTAGATCAATGACCTTGGCATGTCCGTCTTCCCGAACCAATTCAAGTATCTTCTCGCGTCGTTGAGCAGGTAGCATAGTTGTGTCAGTCTGGTTGCTGGTACGCCCTGCCATTGGGCTGATAGAGACTATATTGTATGGAATACTTGAGTGATTTGCCAACTGTTGGAAAACCGAAGCACTACCCTTCATTCTTGTGCCTAGAGTGTTTTTCCTGCAATATGGCTACAACGGACGTGTAACAACCGGGGTTTGGGGCACAGGCAACCCTGCAAGGCTGTACACCGCATTGCGCAAGACAGTCATACCGGCATCCGTGGTGTTCGTGCCGCCATCCCGGCATAGAGCGCCGAAATTCATGCCAACAAAAATGACCCGTGTTCTTAGTGTGTCACCTTTGACGTTGTTGCCATCCCCCCCGATCACGGTGCCTTCCGGTACATCATTGAAACAAATGGTTGCATTGTGGGTTGCTTCGCGTAACCTGCGTGGTAAGGCGATGAGCGTGTTACTCTTTGACAGTTTAACATCTTTGACATATTGAAGAGTTTTCCATCGTACAGGTGATCCGTCATCCTGAGCTCCCCCTTTGAATACCACCAGCGAATCGCCGCAAAACGTCAGCCCTGTGAATAGGAAATGGCTTTGCTTTGAAGGATCTACTTTGATAGCGCAGACTACGTCAGTTGGAGGAATGCCACCTATCTCATTTAAATCGTCAGGTGCCCCTGACGAGCCCTCAACGAGGCCTCGGCCTGATTGCAGGGCATAGCATTTGTTGTACAACACGGGTTTCGTAAACTTCGTAAGACCCAAACCCCCTGCCCGGGTTAAGATAGCATCGGGTCCCCTGAATGATCCCTGGACAATGATCGCATCGTATCGTGAAAAATCAAAAGTGGGCCTTATCGATACGTCGGCAAGGATATTTTCAACAACGACAAAATTGCTGTCCTTCTTCAGCATCTCTAATAGAGGATCTCTTTCAACAGGCGAAGCCGAGGCGAACATGGGTATCGCTTTTGTGAAGTACCCGACCTTCTTCTTTGCTCCGGCATTCTGTTCTCTTCCCTGCTCCCTGGTCCAGTCTGCAAACCTCTCTAGCACCTCAGTAGGTGCGGTTGTATACCATCGATACCCATTACGGCGATTGTATCCAATTTCTGCCAGCGTGCTCCTTTTGATGCCGTCGCGGTCGCAGAAGAACGGTTTTCCTGTCTCCAAATCATAGAAACGAGCCCACTGGGTGGGGGCGCTCTTGTCTTCTATGACAATCAGATTGTCTCTACCTTCCTTGTCGATTTCCGTGCCCAGTTTGATTCCTTCTATCTTCTTGCTTTCAAACCATTGTACGGCACCGTCTACAGCATCGATAATCTGTCTGGACGGGTTTTCCATATCCATCAGCAACAGCAATATACCGGCAGATTCAGCACCGCTGAATGATGGCAGTTCATACGAGCGTGCTTGAGCAGGTGCAAGCGTAACTTCATCGTGCTGGGCACACCAGACGGTGGGCTTTCCATCGACGATGATTTGTGTCTTGAGGATACATCCAACACCCTTATCAAATGCGTGTTTTGCTTTGGCTCTCATCTCGTTGCTGATCTGCATGGGAGCGTACAGAGCCTTCTTGTTGACAATATCACGAAGGAGGAGCATTACATGTACCATCGCGCCGTCATTGTATGTTATATGCGATGCGTATTCAACACTCCGCCCCTTGCGATATGGATAGAATTGCGGCCACCCTCCATTTGCATATTGAGCCAGAATAATGTAGTTGAGCGCTTTCTCAAAAGCCCGGCGGTACCGCTCGTCTTTCTTGTTGGCATACACTCTGGCGAGAAACATCATTTCGGTAAGCGTTGCTCCGTTGTCAAATGTCGCCCCAATTCGGGATTTGTCTTTTTGAACTTGGGCTTTCTCTGCCTCGGTGAGGGGATGATGGTAGGGTTTGTTCTTCGACCAGCCACCTATATCGCGTTGATACAGCAATATGTTTTCTGCCACCGCTTGTGCTTCGTCTGAACCATACCATGCCTCGGGCATTCGTGTGGCAACGTATTTCCATTGCAGATCACGATAACTGGTTGGTTCAACATCTTGTTTGGTTTGTGCTGAGACAAATGCCGCCGTCATGAGAGCGAATGTCAAGACGGCTCTACCAAGTTGTGTTTTCATAGGAATTCCAATTGGGGAATGAAGCCCACCGCAGTGACCTCTTGCAAACCCGTCTGCCTGCTTCTTATTCGGGTATTGCAGCAATGCGTAATGCAACATAGGGCTTCAGTGGAAGCCTGACTCTCTTGAAATCCTTGTCATAGATACGATAGTCGATCTCCGGGGTGACCTCGAAAATCCCTGGACAGGGTTGAACGGTCATATCCCAGGTATCGATAATTTCAACTTTGAAGCGGGTCCCTGGTTTTGCTCTCTCATACCTGCCGTTTTTTATCGGAAGATCAAAAAGCCATGAATCATTCATTTCTTTACCAAAATAGACGATATAGTAACCTCTCCCGGCAGTAGCAGTACGATGATCCCGGCTAACGTCCGCCATTTCGAGCGGACCGGGACATTCTTCCAGTAACTTTCGCAAAAATGCAATGCGTCTCCAACTCGACCCGTTGAACGTTCCGCCTTTCGCCCAGAAGATTGTATCTTTATCGTCTTTGAACATGAAGGATTCACCGTGAGTGACATAGGTTCCCGCCATCACACCCATCCATACCAAATACAGCATCTCCTCACCGCTATATCTCCCCCAGCGCTGCTTGAGATTCCCCTCATACCCCACCTCGTCGTAAATGACCGGCTTAGAGTATGCGTTGCGCAATATCGCAGCAGCCCCAGGATTACTTACGGGCGCTTCGTCTTGAATACTTGCATGGGTATACTCGGGCTTCCAGTATTCGAAGTATTTCGCGGTACTGCCATGTATGGAACATAGATGACGGTATGGATCCGACTGGACTACTGCGTGTGAGAGCCGGTCCCAGTCGTCATGGCTTTTGGCTCGTACATAATCAAACTCATTCGCCATTGACCACCACACATTCCGAAACGACGATACCCGGGCGGTAATGTATTTGATGTATCGCACATTCACTTCCATCGACATTGCGTCGAAACCCCATCGACCCTTGTCATATGGATGAAAAAGAATCACATCTGCCTCAATACCCAACTCGCACAGGTTGTCTATCCGTTTTTCCAGATGCTGGAAAAAGGCGGGGTTGAACCGATCAAAATCCCAGGTCCGTGTTTCCCTTCCGTTTGTCTCCTTTTTCACTTCCTTGATCAGAAAAGGAAAGATCTCCGGCTCTTCTTTCACTAAGTTGTATTCTTTGGGAAACACACACATGCGCACTTTGTTGAAACCTGAGTTCTTCAGGGCGCTGAGAGTCAGCTCCTGAAGTCCCTGACTCATGTGTGTCCAGGCATACGCTGTGGTCCCAAACGGATAATAGCGTTTGCCATCCGCATATTTGAAATTGTATGTGTCGCTGACCTTCACCATCCCATGATTGTTGCCGGTTGCTTGTACGCAAACGAATGTGCCTTGTGCATTATTCAGCGCGGGGACATTGCTCGACGTCGTATAGTGCCATGTCCCTGTTTGTTGCGGCATGAAGCGGATCCGAAAGGCATTGTTCCCGTCATAGAACCCTGACACGCGATAGGAAGAATCCATGCCTGAGAATGTTGCGGACAGACTCACATCCTTGAAGCTGTTGCCACTGTGGGAATACTGAAGAGCAACTTCGAAACGCCCCCACTGTTCCACTGTCTGTTGTGCGACTGACGCGCTGAAGAGAAGGCCGGTCAATATCTGCAATGCAGTAACTTTCCTCATTATATTCATGGGGAACTCCTCAATATGTAGCGTGTGACGGAATCTTCGAAGGCGAATCCATTTTCACCGGGACATTAGGACAGGTCATTCGTGTACGTAAAGATCCCACCCAAGATACGTCTCCACAACCTCTTTGAGCACGTCGCTTACGTTCCCCCGCACCATTGCGACGTGGTGCTGGAAACCATTCTTGCACATGTATTTTAATAACTTCTGAAGTCCATGAACGCGGGTAACGGCAATACCACCATCCATGCCATACGCATCATCAGTAAATTCACCTTCGCCAAGATACGCTCTGATGATGCCCGCCGTGTCGTCGGTTGAAAGGCGGAAAAAGGTCATCGGGCCTGCTTTCACCTTACCCTTAACGGCTCCAAAACAACGTTCCTGTCCGAGAACTGTTCCCAATATATCGAGATTGGAAATCTCTATCTCGTTGTCGAAAAAACTCTTCGGGTAATTGCTGCAGTGGGTGCACACGCACTTCCCGCGGTCGTCGCCGAAGTTGTTGTTCCAGTCGAGCAACGCCGGTGGTCTTCCTGATGCCAGTGCCAGCGTATACATGGATATCGCCCCGGCAATATCCACTTCGCAAGCGCATGGCAGCATGCGTTCACTGAGCATGCTCATCGACACGCACGCGGCACAACCATAGTTCTTCTGTAAGGATTCCCAGCATTGAAGTGAAGCAGCATCGATGTGGTTGTCGGCAATCCAGTGTTCTATAGCGAGTCCAAACTTTGCCTGTAGGACGATTTGCGATTCGTGAACAGTGGACGGTATCCTGCCGTACTCCCGGATCTCCGCCAGTTTTGCCTTCAGGGCAGCGGCCTGATCATCGAAGCGTTCCGCTTCGCCGAGGATTTCCGACAAGTCAACCGTCACAACGGTTATGCCCGAAGCTTGTAGCAGAATCTCACTGGCCCGCATTGTTTGAAACGCAGCAGGGCGTGCCCCGATGGCTCCGATACGCGCATGTTTCAGTCCTCCAGCAACGCGGCACACTGACGCAAAACGCTGAAGGTCCCTTGTGAATGTCTCACTCTCGACTTTGCACGTATGGTACGTCGTGTCGGTAAACGGGATGCCATACTGGTACAGGTTATTGCATACCGACAGTTTGCCGCAAAAGGCATCGCGGCGGCTCTTCACATCTACCTTGTCATTATCGTCGTCTTCTGCATGCACGAGAATTGGTACGTGTAGCTCGGCATATTTCAGTGCATTCACTACGCCGAGCTCATCGCCAAAATTCGGAAGCGTCACGATGATGCCATCGATAGTATGCCGCTGATGGCTGAGGAAATCGGCACACTTGCGCGCATCCTGGAGGGTTTCGATCGCCCCGGTGGGAGTCGCCTCGGCAGGGAGGATACATGCCCCGTAACCCATTCTGTCGAGTTTCGCCAGGATTGTGCTTCTGCCCTCTTGGGCTAGTTGTGCGTTGAAGATGTTCCGGGTCGCAACAATTACCCCGAACGTGAGCTTTTGTTTGTAGGCCATGTGTTTATGTTGTCACGTTGATGGTGTGTGGAAGGTTCAAAGCAGTCAGAGGGTTCTTAATCGTTCCGCTGCATTCTATCAATTATGACGGCCAGTAGTATCACCGAACCTTTGACAACCTGTTGCCAGAATGGTGATACGTTCAAGAGCACCAAACCGTTGTTCAGGACGCCGATGATCAAAGCCCCAATCACCGTTCCCATAATTGATCCTTTGCCGCCGCTCAACGATGTCCCTCCTATTACCACAGCAGCAATTGAATCGAGTTCATAGCTGATCCCGGCATTGGGCTGCGCCGAATCGAGGCGGGCAGTAACCAACAGGCCCGCTACTCCCGAAAGCAGTCCGGCAATCACATACACAACAACTTTTACCCTTTTCACATTTACGCCCGAAAGGAGCGCTGCTCTTTCGTTGCCGCCGATTGCATACGTGTATCTTCCTGTCCGGGTCTTGTTCACAAAGAGTGCCGACAGTGCTATGACTGCAATGGATATCCATACCGGCATCGGTACACCCAGAAACCAACCGGTGCCAAGATAATTGAAGTCATCGCCCAGCTGAGTGATGGGAAACCCCTTGGTGTACAGCATTGTGAGACCACGGGCAATCGTGAGCATTGCCAGGGTGGCCACGAACGGAGGGACTCTGAATCGTGTTATCATCCACCCGTTGAACCAGCCCAGGAGACCACCAACAATCAGAGCCACCAATATTACCCCGAAGGGGGTGAATCCGATGAACAGGTTGGCGCCCGGCCATTCAATCCCATCTTTCAGGAGACCCGCGGCGATGGCACCGGTCAGAGCGAGCACCGAACCCACAGAAAGGTCAATACCTCCGGTCAGAATTACTATCGTCATGCCAACAGAAATGCACAGGTTTACCGAAATTTGCCGAGCAACATTGAACACATTGTCCTTCGTCGCGAAGTTGTCCGAAAGGACTGCCATTGCGATTACCATAAGCAGCAAGGCTACAAGAGGCTGCAGAACAGAAATATCAATTCCCGTTTTTCTGACTCTGGAGATCGTGTCCTTAGTGACACCGAGTACCACGGCGTACCTCTGTGCAATTCGTTGAACTGTTGAGTACTAATAGCCTGGTAGGGCTGCTTTCAAAATCGCCTCCTCCGCAAATGCGTTTCGCTCAAATTCACCCGTTAACCGACCTTCACAAAGTGTTACAATACGATCCGCGATAGCCATAATCTCAGGCAGCTCGGATGAAACAACCACGACTGACATGCCCTGAGTGGCCAGACTATCAATGAGCGTGTAAATCTCGCTCTTGGCGTTGATGTCGATGCCGCGGGTTGGCTCATCAAGGAGCAGTATTTTCGGATTGGTGACCAACCACTTCGAGAGGACTACTTTTTGTTGATTCCCCCCGCTCAGTTTAACGACCGGTTGTTGCGACGAGTAGGACTTGATGTGCAGTTTGTCGCGATAGGCGTCGGCTTGCTTTTTCTCCAGTGACTCGCTGAGAAATCCGGCTCGCAAGAGTCTGTCCAGCGAAGCAAGACTGATATTCTTGGCAATCTCCATCTGCAGAACCAGACCATCGCGTTTACGGTCCTCAGGGATAAGCGCTATGCCAGCTCTTACCGCATCGGCCGGACTTGTGATGTGTACCCGTTTGCCCCCTATGGTGATTCTCCCCGTTGAAGAAGACGTGTGCAGACCGAATATGGTCTCAAACAGTTCTGTACGGCCTGCCCCCATCACGCCGAAAATACCCAGTACTTCGGATGATCTCACTTCAAAACAAATATCGCTGAGCACACACGTATCGCTCTTCCCGGGTCTCTTCAGTGTGATGCCGTCGACCCGTATCTGCACCGCGCCTCTGTCATGTTCTTTCTTTACGAAGAAATCTTTCACATCCCGCCCGACCATGAGTTTGACAATCCCGTCGATCGTCACGTCACGAACAGCCAACTCCCTGATGCTGCACCCATCGCGTAAGACCGTCACAACGTCTGCAAGCCTGGTCAACTCATCCATCCTGTGGGTAATATAGACGATTGCGACTCCTTTGGCGGTGAGCGAGCGAATAAGTTCAAAAAGAGTGTTTGTCTCGCTTTCCGAAAGTGCCGAGGTGGGTTCATCCATGATAAGTACCCGCACATCGAACGCCAACGCCTTGGCGATTTCCACAATTTGCTGTTGACCCACCCGAAGGGAAGAGACCATGTGCCTGACATCGGTGGCCGAGTCCAATTTCCGGAGCCAGCCTATTGATGCTTCCCGCATCATTCGATGATCAACCAGCCCGGCCTTGTTCAATGGTTCCCGTCCAAGAAACATATTCTCGGCAACCGACAGGTACGGCACCAATTGCAGCTCCTGGTGTATCATCGCAATGCCGGCGCGCCGAGCATCCGCGGTATCATGAAAAGTCACCCTTTGGCCATCCAGCAGGAGCTCTCCTTCGTACTCGGCAAACGCCCCTGACAGGATATTCATCAGCGTGGACTTACCCGCGCCGTTTTCACCCACAATAGCATTTACCTTTCCGGCATATACCTTGAGATTCACCTTGTTCAGAGCCAACACCCCGGGAAATCTCTTTGAGATCTCCCTCGCTTCGATCACCACCGTATCAGGAATAGCGGTCCTCACCGGACAGCCTCAAGCTTCAGGGGTACTATTGCTATCTCCGTAGGAATATTGTCTGCGTTGATTTCCACGGCACCGATAAAATGCATTGACGCACCCGGCGATATCGCGTTGAGTGCCCTTCCTGCCACCTCTTTCACGATGATCGCATTCAATTCCGTCGCCAAGGTATTGAAATCCATGGTGTTCCTGAAATCGTCGATATCAAAATAGCCGGTAGCATCGCGGGCAGTGTTGCCGTAGATATGCCTTGCCACCAGCTGATAATTCGCATGTCCATTCGTTATCACGGCAGGAATTCTTTCAGCCTCCCGCACGATGCGGGTGGCCGTACCTTTCACGAGAAAACAGTAATTGGACGTGATCCCGACTGCCTTCCCATAGCGTTGCACGAGCGCTCGAGGATTGGCCGCGAGAACAGAATCAAATGACTTCAGATCGATGGCAGTCTCAAGGATACCATCCAGTTCATTCTTCCAGAAATACTCGGCTGTTTCCTTGGGGCTCACTTTCCTGATCATTTCCTTCGCATTCTTCGCATCGAGCCTTTCGAAGTATATCGATTCGTAGAGGGCGGCAACCGCCAATACGAATGCTGCGGAGATGACAATCCACTTCTTCATGTGAATATTTCGGATTGAGGCAAACTGCGAGGCAGTGGCAACAGCTCGCTCTGTGTGCAGTTCAGTGGCGGAGCATCATTTAGATTTTCCGTACGAGACATAGTTCCCCACGTTCTCTTTTGTGACCAGTTCAACCGCGACGGGTACCTTCTTCTGAAACCGGCGTT
>Ga0209706_10001691_pt1 | contig 12534 bp, 10 predicted proteins | sample PPLLaktember2015_6_FD_187263 | JGI IMG/M metagenome (GOLD analysis project Ga0209706, IMG submission 187263) | Freshwater sediment microbial communities from Prairie Pothole Lake near Jamestown, North Dakota, USA - PPLs Lake P8 Core (1) Depth... | ecosystem: Environmental > Aquatic > Freshwater...
AGTCCGTGCCGTAGAACAGGTCCTCGACGATGTCGTCCTTGCCGACGACCCCGAACAGTCCGCCCATTTCCGGTCCTCCTCTCGGTTTATCCCGGCATCATAGCATTGCCCCCGGTACGTTTCAATGCGATCTGTGATAAAATCCGTCCGAGATCGTTCCGAGGAGGTCGAGATGTTCAAAGCCGCGACGTATGTCGAAAGACGGAAGCTCCTGAAGAAGTCCGTGGGATCGGGCCTGATGATCTTCCTGGCCAACGAGGAAAGCCCGATGAACTATCCCGCGAACACGTATCATTACCGCCAGGACAGCTCGTTCCAGTATTTCTTCGGCCTCTCTTCGCCGGGCCTCGCGGCGATCGTCGACGCCGACGAGAACACGGACACCCTCTACGGCGACGACATCGGGATCGAGGACATCATCTGGATGGGGAACCTGCCCACGATCAAGGCGAGGGCCCTCGAGGCGGGCGTCCGCCGGACCGCCCCGCGCGCCGCCTTCGACGAAGCGGTCCGCCAGGCTCTCGCGGCCGGCCGGAGCGTACACTTCCTCCCGCCGTACCGTGCCGATAACAAGATCGTCCTGAGCGAGCTCCTGGCGATCCCTGTCAAAGATCTCAAAGCCAAGGCCTCGGCCGCGTTCATCAAGGCCGCGGTCGACCAGCGCATCCTCAAGTCCAAGGAGGAGATCCGCGAGATCGAGTGCGCCGTGGCCGTCAGCCAGGAGATGTACCTGTCCGCGATGAAGCTGGCCAAGCCCGGCCGCTACGAGTACCAGGTCTCCGGGGTCATGGAGGGCATCGCCCTCGCCTACGGCATGCACCTGGCCTTCCCGCCCATCGTCACGATCAACGGGCAGACCCTCCACATGCACGCCCACGACAATCTGCTCGTCAAGGGCCGCCTCCTGGTCATGGACTGCGGCGCCGAGGCCCCGAGCGGCTACGCCTCCGACATCACCCGGACCGTTCCGGTCGGCGGCCGCTTCAACGCCCGGCAGAAGGACGTTTACGGCATCGTTCTGGCCGGCCAGGTGTCGGCCATCAAGGCCCTGAAGCCCGGCCTCAACTTCAAGGACGTCCATCTCCAGACCGCCCGGGTCATGACGGACGGCCTGAAAGCGCTCGGCCTGATGAAGGGCGACCCGGCCGAAGCGGTCGCCGCCGGCGCCCACGCCCTGTTCTTCCCCCACGGCCTGGGCCACAACCTCGGCCTCGACGTCCACGACATGGAGGACTACGGCGAGAACTACGTCGGCTACGGCGAGAAGGTCGAGCGGAGCTCCCAGTTCGGGCTGGCCTACCTCCGCATGGCCCGCGAGCTCCGGCCCGGCCACGTCCTGACCGTCGAGCCGGGGATCTATTTCATCCCCGCCCTGTTCGCGCTCTGGAATAAGGAGAAGAAGCACAAGGACTTCATCGTCTACGACGCCGTCGAGAAGTTCCTCGACTTCGGCGGGGCCCGGATCGAGGACGACGTCCTGATCACGGAGAAAGGACACAAGGTCCTCGGCCCGCCCATTCCCAAGACGGTCGCCGACATCGAGAAGGCCTGCCGAGCTTGAGGATCGCGCTCGTCCAGCAGCACGCGACGGACGACCCGGCCGAGAACCGGGCCAGGGGCCGGGCCACCTTCCTGGAGGCCGCCCGGGCCGGGGCCCAGCTGGTCGCTTTCGCCGAGCTGGCCTTCACCCGGTTCTATCCGCAAGTCCCGGCGACCGCCGCAAGCCCGGGGCTGGCCGAGACCGTACCCGGCCCGACGACCGACCTCTTCTGCGCCCTGGCGCGGGAGACGGGCGTCGTCGCGGTCATCAATCTCTTCGAGCGCGACGGGGACCGGACCTACGATTCGTCGCCGGTCATCGACGCCGACGGGACCGTCCTCGGCGTCACCCGCATGGTTCATATCATGGAAGGCCCCGGGTTCCACGAGCGCGGGTATTACGCCCCCGGCGACCGGGAGAGCTTCGTCCATGCCACGGCCGCGGGCCGGGTCGGCGTGGCCATCTGCTATGACCGCCATTTCCCCGAATATATGAGAGGACTGCGCCTCGCCGGGGCCGAGCTCGTCGTCGTCCCCCAGGCGGGGGCGGTGGGGGAGTGGACCGAGGGCATCTTCGAGGCCGAGCTCCAGATCGCCGCCTTCCAGAACGGCTATTTCGCCGCGCTCGTCAACCGGGTCGGTCGCGAGGAGGGTCTCGATTTCGCCGGCGAATCGTTCGTGACCGATCCCGACGGCCGGGTCATCGCCCGGGCGCCGCGAGGCCGCGACCACATCCTCTACGCGGACTGCGATCTGGCCAAGAACGCCGCTTCGCACGCGGCCCGGCATTTCCTCGAGGATCGCAGGCCATCGGTCTACAGTGTGATGGGCCTCGCGGCGACCGGCGGGAAGGGGCGCTGATGCGGCGCTGGTACGTCATCAACACCAGGCCCAAAAAAGAAAGCCAGGTCGAAAAGCTCTTCACCGAGGGCGGGTTCACCGTCTATTGCCCCAAATACGTCCGGGAGAAGAGGGTCGGCCCCTTCTTCCCCGGGTATGCCTTCCTTCTCTTTGAGTTCCCCGAGCAGTTCCAGATGGTCAAGTACACCCGCGGGGTCAAGCGCGTCGTCGGCAACGACGCCGGGCCGGTCCCCCTGCCCGACGACATCGTCGAGGGCATCAAGTCCCGCGAGCGGGACGGGCTCATCGTCTTCGAGAGGTACGGCCGGGAACCGACGGTCGGCGACGAGATCGAGGTCGTCGAGGGCCCGCTGAAGGGCCTCAAGGGGATCTTCCGCAAAGAGGTCGGCGACAGCGAGCGGGTGATGATCCTCCTGAACTACGTCTCCTACCAGGGCATGCTTCTCATCGAGAAGGACAAGCTGAAAAAAGCATAGGCTCTTCTCCGGATTCCGGGGAGTTCCTCTCTCCGGCTTGGCTCGGGATCGGCGGGAAGCGGACTCTTGGGAGCGACCTGCAGAATCGGGGCTGAGCACTCGAAGCCGCGATTCTGCGAGACATCTGAGAAGAGGGTTATCTTAAGATATTTCCCAGAATAGCGGCTCCGAGCCCGCTCCGCCGCCATTCTGGAGCTCCGCTCCGAAGACTTCGCTACGCGCCGATCCCTCGCCGCCTCGAGAGGATCCCCGGGAAAAGGGGAAGAACCAAGATACGGGTTTATCTCAGGGCTTTAAGCGCGTCGAGGAAGGGCGAGCCCAGGCTCGACGACGAGAAGTAGATGACCCCGTCGGCCTTGAGGGCCTTGCTGATCCTCATCTGGTCGATCATGCCCTCGGGGGTGTTCTGGTTGTGCGACGTTCCGATGCCGATCCCGGGGCAGACGAGCGTTTGTCCCTTCCTCGCGGCCACGGCCTCGCGGGCGTAGGCCTCGTAGATCCCGGCGTCGTTGGTGTAGATCATCGGGTTGAGCATGTCGACCAGCCCCTCGCGGCCCCAGGCGGCCCAATCCTGACCGATCATGACCCGGGCGTTCGGGGCGTCCGGGAAGACGGCCGCGCTGATCTTGACCTTGCGCCCGGTCGCTTTGAGGGCGGCCTTGAGCTCGCGGACGAAGACGGTGACCCGGTCGGTGTTCCAGCGGAGCCAGGCGTTCCAGTAGGGGTTGCCCGTGTCGCGGGCTTTCAGGGCGGCCATGTCGATCCCTGTGTCCTCCTTGAAGAGCCGCAGGGACTCCGCGTCGAAGCTGAAGAAAGGCTCGGTCGGCTCGCAGGGATAGCGGATGTAGTCGAGATGGACCCAGTCGACGTCGTACTTCTTGACGACCTCGAGCATCAGGCTGATCTCGTACTCGCGGACGGCCGGCAGGGCCGGGTTGACGACGCTGACCATCTCGCGCCGGGGGGACTTGATCAGCCACTCGGGATGCTCGCGGACCTGTCCGAGCAAGGCCGATTCGGTGAAGACGCAGAACCAGGGGTGGACCGTCATCTTGCGCTTCCTGGCCTCTTCCAGGAAGACCCCGAAGAAATCATAGTTGTAGTTCGTGTCGGCGACGCCGATCTCGCTCGAGTAGTAGACGTGACCCGAGGTGTTCTTGACCAACATGATCAGCGTGTCGATGCCGGCCCGGGCGTATTCGTCGAGAGTCTTTTGCATCTTATCGACGGCGGCGGCCTTGTCGGGGCCGAAAAAGCCCGGATGCATCCAAACGCCTCTGACGGGCATGGCCACGGACGCTTCAGCAGCGCCGCCCGAACAAGCCGCCGCGGACCCGGCGGCCAGGGCGAGGATGAGGACAAGGCCCGGCAGAACGCCCAACGCTCTCGGTTTCATGGCGTCTCTCCTTGCTAGAGATCGGGGCTCGTGGGGAAACGACGGACCTAGGTATAGCAAAGGCGGGGCCGCCGAGTCAAAGAGAAGGGGGAGCGGCGCTCAACCGCGGTGTCGGCCGTGGCCGCCGCCGCCCGGCGTCTCGACCCTGAGGACGTCGCCGGGGCCGAGCCGAACGTTGACCTTGGAGCCGACGGCTCGCGTCCGGCCGCGCGAGATGATCGAGTTCCGGCCCTTGGCGCCCGGCCCGCCGCCGCTCGCGCCGTAGGGCGCGAAGCGCCGCCTCTCGGAGATGACGGTCAGGTCGACCGGGACCTCGAATTCGTACTCGCGGACGATGCCGTCGCCGCCGCGGCGGGCGCCGCGTCCGCCCGAGCCCTTGCGCAGGCCATAGGCGCGGATCTTGATCGGCAGGTAGTTCTCGAGGGCCTCGACCGGGGTGTTGAGGGAATTGGTCATGTGGGTGTGGACCCCGCTCAGTCCCGGGGCCTGGGGACCGGCGCCCATGCCGCCGCCGAGCGTCTCGTAATAGGCGAAGCGCCGATTCCTCGCCGGATCGAAGCCGCCGAAGGCGATGTTGTTCATCGTCCCCTGGCTCGCGGCCGGGATGCGCCCGGGACAGGCCTTGGCCAGGGCGCCGAGCAGGACATCGACGATCCTCTGGGAGGTCTCGACGTTCCCGCCGGCGCAGGCGGCCGGGAATTGGGCATTGACGATGGAGCCCTTGGGGGCCCGGATCTCGAGCGGCCGCAACAGGCCCGTATTGAAGGGGATGTCCTCCTCGACCAGGCAGCGGAACGCGTAGAGGACGGCCGAGCAGGTGATGGCGAAATTGGCGTTGACCCCGCCCGCGGTCTGGGGGGCCGAGCCGTCGAAGTCGACGACGGCGCGGTCGCCGCGGACCGCGATCCGGACCGCGATCCGGATCGGCCGGCCCGAGATGCCGTCGTCGTCGAGGTGATCGACGAACGAATATTCGCCGTCGGGGAGGTCGCGGAGCGTCTGGCGGAGGAATCTCTCTGAGTAATCTTGGATAAGGCCGGCATAAAGACGAACCCTGGCCGCCCCGAAGCGCCGGACGGCCTCCTCGAGCCTCGACCGCCCGATCTCGTTGGCCGCGACCTGGGCCAGGAGGTCCCCGCGGCGCTCGTCGGGCGTCCGGACGTTGGCGAGGAGCAGGTCGAAGACGTCCCGGTTCAGCCGGCCGCGCGCATAGAGCTTGAGCGGCGGGATGATCAGGCCCTCCTGGAAGAGCTCGGTCGCCAGCGGCATGGACCCGGGGGTCATGCCGCCCACGTCGGAGTGATGGGCCCGGTTGGCCACGAAGTAGGCCAGCCGGCCGCCCAGGAAGACGGGCGAGATGCAGGTGATGTCGGGCAGGTGGGTCCCGCCCCGATACGGATCGTTGAGAATGACGAGATCGCCCTTCTCGAAGGTGACCGCCCCGAGAGCGGCCTGGACGGAGAGCGGCATGGCCCCCAGGTGGACCGGAATGTGCGAGCCCTGGGCCAAGGTGCCCCCGTGCCGGTCGAAGAGGGCGCAGGAGAAGTCCTTCCGTTCCTTGATGTTGGGCGAGAGGGCGGTCCGGCCGAGCACGGCGGCCATCTCTTCGGAGATGGCCACGAAGACGTTCTTGAAGAGCTCGAGCTCGATCGGGTCGACCGTCTTCTTCCTCATCGGGGGCCCGTCTTGCGGATGATCAGGTTGAGGTATCCGTCGATGACGGCCTTGTAGCCCGGCGGCAGGAATGCGGTCGACTCGGGGTCGATGACCAGGGCGGGGCCGGGGAGGGCGTTGCCCGGGCGAAGCCTGGAGCGGTCATAGACGAGGCCCTCGCGAACGGCTCGGCCGGTGTGGATCTTCTGCTTCCTGACGATGGACTCGGGGCTCAGGGCGCTCGCCTTCGGTTCGCGCTCGAGGGGGATCTTGGGGGTGACGGCCACCGCCTTGATGCGCAGGTTGACGATCTCGACCGGCCGCCGGTCGTGCCGGTAGGAATAGAGGCGCTTGTGGCGCCGATGAAAGCCTTCGAGGAAAGCCCGGTCGAGCGTCTTGGCCTTCCGGAAGGGGACATCGATCTCGTAGGACTGTCCGAGGTAGCGGCAGTCGAGCGAGCGCTCGAGGAGGATGTCCGCGGCGGCGAATCCCTCGCCGGCCATGTCCTTGCGGCTCTTCTCCTCCAGGGCCTCGAACTCGGCCTCGAGCTTGGCCAGGCTCACCTGGTCGTCCGTTCTCATGAGAGAGCGGGCATAGTCCTTGACCGGGTCCGAGACGAGCAGGCCGAAGGCCGAGAGCACCCCGGCGTTCCGGGGCACAATGACCGTGGGCATCCCGAGGTGGGCGGCCATCTCGACCGCGTGCATGCCGCCGGCGCCGCCGAAGGAGAAGAGGGCGAAGGCGCGCGGATCGATGCCCCGCTCGACCGAGATGACCCGGATGGCCTTCTCCATGTTGGCGTTGGCGATGGCCACGATGCCGAGCGCGGTCTCGACGGCGGTCTTGCCGATCGTCCGGGCCAGCCGGGAAACGGCCGCCCGGCTGCGTTCGGGATGGATCTTCATCCGGCCGCCCAGAAAGAAATCCGGATCGAGGCGGCCGAGGCAGAGGTTGGCGTCGGTCACGGCCGGAAGCTCGCCCTTGCCGTAACAGGCCGGTCCGGGGTCGGCGCCCGCGCTCTGGGGGCCGACGCGGAGCGAGCCGCCCCGGTCGGTGTAGGCGATCGACCCGCCGCCGGCCCCGACCGAATGGATGTCGATGATCGGGAGGCGGATGGGGAAGTCGCCGATCCGGCTTTCGTGGGTCCGCCGGATCCCGCCCTCGATGAGCGAGACGTCGGTCGACGTGCCGCCCATGTCGAAGCTGACCACGTTGGGGAAGCCGGCGGCCCGGGCCAGGACGCGGGCCCCGACGACCCCGCCCGCCGGGCCGGAGAGAGCCGTGCGGATGGGCTCGACGCGGGCCCGCCCCGGCGAGATGTAGCCCTCGTTCGACTGCATGATGCGCAGGTCGGCCCGGCCGATGCGGCGGGCGAGCTCGCCGAGATAGCGGTCCATGACGGGCATGAGATAGGCGTTGACGGACGCCGTCGACGTCCGCTCGTACTCGCGGTGTTCGGGAAGCAGGCGGCTCGAGATCGTGAAGAGCAGGCCGGAGCGTTCGAGCTCCCGGGCCACGACCTCCTCGTTTGTCGGATTGGCGTAGGAATGGAGGAGACAGACGGCGACGGCCTCGGCGCCGGATCTCTTGATCCTCTGGATGATGCGGCGGACCTCGGCCGGCTTGGCCGGTCGCTCGATCCGTCCCGAGGCGAGCGTCCTCTCCCTGAGGCCGAACCGGCGCGCCGCCGGAATGAGCTCGAACCGGCTCTCCGGCTGGAGCGCATATAGGTTCCTCCGGGTTTGCCGTCCGATGGCCAGGACGTCCTCGAACCCGGCTGTCGTGATCAGGGCGATGCGGCCGCCCTTGCGCTGGAGAAGCGCGTTCGTGGCCACGGTGGTGCCGTGGACGATGAAGGCGCCGGGGGAATCCGCGAGGATGTCGCCGACGCCTTCGAGGATCGCGAGCGAGGGGTCCCGGGGCGTCGAAAGGACCTTCCGGTTGACGAGCCGCCCGCCGCGCCGGATGACGAAGTCGGTGAACGTCCCTCCGGTGTCCACCCCGACGCGGATTTTGCCGGACTGCTCTTGTCGTCCCATGGTCAAGGGGGTATTAGACAGTCAACCAGGGAGCCAAGTCAACTGGGATTGTCGCCATTCATTTAGGTTCTTCTCCCTATTCCGGGAATCCTCTCGAGGCGGCGAGGGATCGGCGCGTAGCGAAGTCTTCGGAGCGGAGCTCCAGAATGGCGGCGGAGCGGGCTCGGAGCCGCTATTCTGGGAAATATCTTAAGATAACCCTCTTCTCAGATGTCTCGCAGAATCGCGGCTTCGAGTGCTCAGCCCCGATTCCGCAGGTCGCTCCCAAGAGTCCGCTTCCCGCCGATCCCGAGCAAAGCCGGAGAGAGGAACTTCCCGGAATCTGGAGAAGAACCGTTCTTAATGGCAGGTGCTGCAGGACTTCGTCGAGCAGGTCGTGCAACCCGACGAGGAGGCCTTGATGCGGCTCGAGCCGCCGCCGATGCCGAAACAGGAGATCATCTTCCGGACGTCCTCCGACCCGCACTCGGCGCAGACGACGTCCTTCTCTTTCCCGGCGGCGACGAGGCACTCGAACCTCTTCCCGCACTTCTGACATGAATATTCGTATAGGGGCATAACAAACCTATTTTACAGTAACCGCTCGTCCTGGTCTATAAGTCGCGGCCGTTATTGGCCGGCTAACAAGACAAGATAAGTCTCACGATCATGGGCTGAATGGATTAAGCGAGGAGGCCGGACTGAACGACGAGGAGGGCAGGCGAACCCGATTTGGAAAAGTTTAGCCGGGGCGCGTGACGGACGAGGGCAGTTTCAGTGGAAACCGGCAAAACGTGTTTGAGCGAGGCGTAGCGCACGCCGAGCGAGTTGTTTTGACGCCGAGTCCGGCGCCCGTCCCGGCGGCTTCAAACTTTTCCCATGAGGGAGAGGCTGGCCTCCGAGCCGTTCCAAGGCCGACGAGCGGCGGTCGTCCTGGCTACTTGACGAGCGCTATGGCCTCGATCTCCACCTTGACGTCACGCGGCAGCCGGGCCACCTGGACCGCGGCCCGGGCCGGGTTCGGGGCCTTGAAGAACTCGGCGTAGACGGCGTTCATCTTGGCGAAATCGTTCATGTCCTCGAGGAAGACGGTCGTCTTGACGACATCGTCGTAGGACGAGCCGGCGGCCTCGAGGACGGCCCCGACGTTCTTGAGGACCTGTCGGGTCTGGTCCTCGATCGTCCCGGTGTTGAGCTCGCCGGTGGCCGGATCGATGGGGATCTGGCCCGAGCAGAAGACGAAGCCGTTGGCGATGATGCCCTGGGAATAGGGGCCGATGGCCTGCGGGGCTTTGTCCGTCTGGACCTGTTTCTTCATGAGCTTGCTCCTCTTGAGGCCGCCGCAGGCCCCGGACGCGACAGCGCCCAGGAGGCCGGCAGCGGCGAGAAATCTCCGCCTGTTCACGTCCCCCGTTCCTCAGGCCGACAGGCCGTCGATGACCGCGGTCAGGAACTTCCAGAACTTCCCGACCGAGCCGATGTGGACGTGCTCCTCCGGCGAGTGGGGATTCTTCATCGTCGGCCCGAACGAGATCATGTCCATGCCCGGGAACTTCTCGCCGATGATGCCGCACTCGAGACCGGCGTGAATGGCCATGACCTCGGCCTCTTTGCCGAAACCCTTGGCATAGAGCTCTTTCATCCTCTTGAGCAGCTGGGACTCGAGGTTGGGCATCCATCCCGGATAGCCGTCCTTGAGATCGGCCTTGGCCCCGGCCAAGGCGCAGACCGACTTGATGATGTCGCGGGTGGCTTCGAGGGCCGAAGCGACCGAGCTCCTCGTGCTGCAAAGGACTTCGAAAGCGGCCTTCCCGGTCTTGACGATGGCCAGGTTGGTCGAGGTCTCGACGAGGCCGGGGATCTCGGGGTGCATGGCGATAACGCCGTGCGGCACGGCCATGAGGAAGGCGAGCAGGGTGCGCTGGCAGTCCTGGGTCAGGGCGAAGTCCCGGCCCTCGGCGGCCTCGAGCGTGTACGCCGCGCCGGGCTCGACCGCCTTGTACTCGACCTGGATCTTGTCGAAGGCCTTCTTGAAGGCCGTGGTCATCGACCGGACCTGGATGGGCGGGCAGGCCAGCATGGCGACGGCCTCGCGCGGGATGGCGTTGTGCTTGCTGCCGCCTTCGATGCCGATGATCTCGAACTTGGCCGTCGCCTGGGCTTGAGAGAGCACCCGGGCCAGAAGCTTGATGGCGTTGCCGCGGCCCTGGTTGATGTCGATCCCGGAATGGCCGCCGCGGAAACCGTGCACGTGCAGCTTGTAGAGGTTCTTCGAGGCCGCTTTCTTCCTGTCGAGCGGCAGCGCCAGGGTCGAATCCGCGCCGCCGGCGCAGCCGATGGTGAAGACGCCCTCGTCCTCGCTGTCGAGATTGAGCAGCATCTTGCCGGCGAGGAAGCCCTTCTGGATCTTGTTGGCCCCTGTCAGGCCCGTCTCCTCGTCGACGGTGAAGAGGAACTCGAGGGGGCCGTGGACGAGGGTCTTGTCCTCCATGACGGCCAGGGCCGCGGCCAGGCCGATGCCGTTGTCGGCGCCGAGGGTCGTTCCCTTGGCATAGACCCAATCGCCCTTGATCTCGGCCTGGATGGGGTCCTTGCAGAAGTCGTGGACCTTGTCGGAGTTCTTTTCGCAGACCATGTCGAGATGGCCCTGGAGGATGGCCCCCACGGCACCCTCCCGTCCGGCCGTGGCGGGTTTGCTGACGAGGACGTTGCCGACCTTGTCGCGCTTGCCGGGGAGGCCCAGCGAAGCGGCCACGCCGAGGACGTAATCGCCCAGGGCCTTTTCGTTGCCGGAACAGTGCGGGATGGTCAGGATCTTGGCGAAATGCTTCCAGAGAAGCCGGGGTTCGAGCTCAATGATCGATGAAGCCATGTGGAACTCCTTTGATGGGATGCCGAGACCCGCATGATGACATAATTATCCGGTGGATTCAAGCCGGTCCGGAGGGTATAATCCAAGGGATGAGAGGCCTGATCCGCCCCGTTATGGCCGCCCTCCTCGCCGCCGGCTGCGCCGGTCTGCTCGCGGCGGGGCCGGCACCGGCGAAGCTCCGGATCCTGGCCACGGTCTTCCCGCTCCAGGAGTTCGCCGCGGCGATCGCCGGGGAGCGGGCCGAAACGAGTCTCCTCCTTCCGCCGGGCGCCTCCGTCCACACCTGGCAGCCGCGGCCCGGCGACATCGCCCGCCTGGCGGATTGCGATCTCCTCCTTTATATCGGCTCGGGACTCGAGCCCTGGCTCCCCACCTTGATCAAGGCCTTCCCGGAGGGCCGCATCCGGACCCTTGAAGCGGCGGCGGGACTCGCCGTGGCCGGCACCCACGTGGAAGGGGAGGGCCACGCGGAAGAAGAGGAACATGAAGGCCTCGACCCCCATGTGTGGCTCGATTTCGAGCTCGACATCCGCATCGTCGGCCGCATCGCCGGCGAGCTCGCCCGGATCGACGCGGCCGGCGCTCCGGAGTTTGCGGCCAACGCGGAGCGCCTGACAGCCCGGCTGAAAGCGCTCGACGCCGAGTTCCGCGAGGGCCTCGGCGGCTGCCGCGAAAAGACGGTCGTCCTGGCCGGACATGGCGCCTTCGGCTATCTCGCCCGTCGTTACGGCCTCGTGCAGACGGCCCTTTACGGGCTCAGCCCGGACGCGCAGCCGAAGCCGAAGGACCTCATGAAGGCCATCGATTTTTGCCGGGAGAAGGGCATCAAGACGGTCTTTTTCGAGAATTCCGTGCCGCGAGACCTGTCGCGGACCCTGGCCCGAGCGATCGACGGCCGGGTCCTCGTCCTTCATGCCGGCCACAACCTGACCCGCGACCAGCAGGCGCGGAAGGTCGGCTTCTTCGATCTGATGAAGGAGGACCTGGCCGCCCTCCGGGACGGGCTGGGCTGCCGGTGAGACCATGAGCCTCGTCGACCTTCGTCACGTCACCTTCGCCTACGACGGAACGGAGGTCCTCGTCGACGTCGACCTGACCATCGAGGAGGGCGATTTCCTGGCCCTCATCGGGCCCAACGGATCGGGCAAGACGACCCTGGTCAAGATCATCCTCGGGCTTTTGCGCCCCTCGGCGGGAGAGGTCGAGATCTTCGGCCGGCGGCCCTCCGAATTCGCCGAATGGGACAAGGTGGGCTATGTGCCCCAAAAGGCGACCCATATCGACCCCTTCTTCCCGGCCTCGGTCGAGGAAGTCGTCGGGATGGCCCTCGTTTCGGGCCGCCGGGAGGGGAGACGTCCGGGCCGGGAGGCCAAGGCCAAGGTCCGCCGGGCCCTCGAGGTCGTCGGCATGGCCGAGTTCGGGAGGGATGCGATCGGCCGGCTCTCGGGCGGACAGCAGCAGCGCGTCTTCATCGCCCGGGCCCTCGTGACCTCCCCCCGCATCCTCTTCCTCGACGAGCCGACGACCGGCGTCGACGCCGAGACGCAGGCCTCGTTCTACGAACTCCTCGACCGCCTGAACAAGAGCGAGGGCCTGACCATCGTCCTCGTCACCCACGACATCGGCATCGTCAACAAGCACGTCAACCGCGTCGCCTGCCTGAACCAGAAGCTCATCTACCACGGCGATCACGCGTCCTTCTGCCGCTCCGACGCCTTC
>Ga0209706_10001692_pt1 | contig 12524 bp, 10 predicted proteins | sample PPLLaktember2015_6_FD_187263 | JGI IMG/M metagenome (GOLD analysis project Ga0209706, IMG submission 187263) | Freshwater sediment microbial communities from Prairie Pothole Lake near Jamestown, North Dakota, USA - PPLs Lake P8 Core (1) Depth... | ecosystem: Environmental > Aquatic > Freshwater...
CGACTTCGGCCGCCGACTTGTTCTCCTTCTTGTGCAGGCCGACGGGGATGCCGCGGCCGTTGTCGATGACGGTGATGGAGTTGTCGACGTGGACGAAGACGTTGATCTCGGTGCAGAAGCCGGCCAAGGCTTCGTCGACGCTGTTGTCGACGACCTCGTAGACGAGGTGGTGGAGGCCCTCCGTCCCGGTGCTGCCGATGTACATGGCCGGGCGCTTGCGGACGGCCTCCAGGCCCTTCAGGACCTTGATGCTCTCAGCGGTGTACTTTTCTTGTGTCATGTCCGTTCACTGATAAAAAAATGCCGGCTCCCGGGGTCGGCAACCTCACGGGATCCGGTAGACATTTTCCGTAATATATTTTATCAAAAAAGGGGCCAAAAAAGCAAGAAATATCTTCGTTTTTCATGAATTTTAATTCATTTTATATCAATCTTTTATGGGCCGTTTACGGCTCCCCGTCCGGCCTGTGTTCCCACGCCTTTAGAAGAGACGCCGGACGGGGCCATTTTTTCTCACAGTTAGGAGGGCCTAAGAAGGGGTCAAACCTTAATTCTTATAATTTTCCCGCGGCGCCAAGACAGGCGTTTCTGACTGGGAATGGGGGCGGCACCGGTGAAAATTATAAGAATTAAGGTTTGACCCCCTCTTGTTTGCTATAATTTTCTTATGCCCGCGAACCTGCCGCCCGAATACCACAAGATCGAGGCCGAGCTGCGGACGGCCCGGACGCCGGAAGAGAAGATCGACATCTACGAACGGCTCATCGCCGTCATCCCCCACCACAAGGGCACGGACAAGATCATCGCCATGTACCGGCAGAAGATCGCCAAGGCCCGCGAGGACGGCGAGCGCCGGCAGGCCACGGCCAGGCACGCCCCGACCTACAAGGTCGAGCGGTCGGGGGCCGGGCAGGTCGTCCTCGTCGGGCCGCCGAACGCCGGAAAATCGAGCCTGATCAAAGCCCTCACGGACGCTGCCCCGGAGATCGCGGATTACCCGTTCACGACCCGCTTCCCCGCCCCCTACATGATGCCCTTCGAGAACGTCAGGATCCAGCTCGTTGACGCGCCTCCCGTTACCGGAGAGCTCATGGAGAGCTGGTTCCCGGAGATGGTCAAGATGGCCGACGCCGTCCTTCTCGTCGCCGACCTCACCGACCCCGACGCCGCCCCCGTCATCGACGGCATCCAGGGACGGCTCAAGGAGCGCAAGGTCGAGCTCCTTCGCGCCGACACGGATATTCCGCCGCCGTATTTCCCGTTCCGCAAGCGGACGCTTCTCGCCGCGAACAAGATCGACACGGAGGGCGCGCCGCGGGCCTTCGAAGAGCTGGGCGGGCTTCTCGACGGTCCCTTTGAGAGGATCGCCGTGTCGGCCGCGAGCGGCCACGGCCTCGAGACGCTGCGCCGGGCCGTCTTCGGCCTGCTCCGCGTCGTTCGGGTCTACAGCAAGATCCCCGGCAAGAAGGCCGAAAAGGACTCCCCCTTCGCGCTCCGGGTCGGCAGCACGGTCATGGACATGGCCAAGGCCGTCCACAAGGACTTTTCCGAGAAGCTCCAGTACGCCCGCGTCTGGAACGCCTCCGGCCTCGACGGCCTTCGCGTCAACCGCGACTACGTCCTCTCCGACGAGGATGTCGTCGAGCTCCACATCTAATAGGGAACTTCTCCCATTTCCGGGCTTCCTCTCGAGGCGGCGATGGGTGTTGCCTCGAAGATCCCCGTGGTGGAGGGGGGACCCGCGAAGCGGGGGGAACCGCACGAACTGGTTCCCGGGGCCGGGGAGCTAGAGGCAATGCCCTGAGCCAAGCCTGAGAGGGGGATCTCCCGGAATCGGGAGAAGAACCTCTTACTTGCGGAAGTCGAGGGCCGGCTCGTCGGCCATATCCATGATGGTCATGAACAGGAGCTGGGCTATGTCCTCCATGATCTCCGGCGTCACGAGCTCGATCGAATCCCGCGTGTTGTGGTAGGTCGGGTAGGGCGGCCGCGGCCCGCCGTAGGCCCCGAACGTCAGCGAGGGCACGCCCTTCCAGAAGAACCAGGCCGAATCCTGCCGGGGCCGGGCCGGATAGGACGCCTCTCCCGTCGTCAGGACCCTGTGGACGAAGCCCGCGTTGGCCTTCTCGACGAACTCCCAGAACTTCGGATAGGTCTTCCCGCCCGAAGCCGAGATCTTGTCGCCCGCCCCCGGCCCCTCCATGTTGATGAACACGGCCGTCTTGTCGAGCGGATAGATCGGGTGCTCCGTGTAATAGTGCGAGCCCTCGGTCCCCTGGTCCTCGCTCTGCTCCTCGCTGCCGAAGAAGAAGAACACGACCGTCCGCTTGGGCTTGACGGCGCACTTGGCCATGGCCTCGGCCACGCCCAGCGTGACGGCGACCGCCGTGGCGTTGTCGTTCGCCCCCGGCAGGAGCTCCCACAGGCGCCCGAGGTGATCGAGGTGCCCGCCGACGATGATGACCTCGTCCTTGAGGGCGGGGTCGGTCCCCGGGATCTTGCCGATGAGGTTGATGCCGACGCCGTCGGGATGGTGCTCGGTCTTGTTGCTGATGGTCATGGTCTTGCCCGTCGCGAAGGACTGGGGCTTGAGCTCTTTGCGGATCCGGTCGACCGTCTCCTTGGGCACGCGCCCCGTCCCGGCGAAGACGTCCGCGACGACGGCCGCGCCGACGTGATGGTAAACGAACCCTTCGACGTAGGCGTTGTTGGGATTGCCGATGGGGCCGTAGTTGTAGATCATGCCCTTGGCCCCGTGGGCCGCGGCGTTCTTGAGCTTGTACTGGTGGAAGGAATAGGGCCGCCATTTCCTGAACTCGTCGAGGCTGCCGTCGCGAGGGCTGTAGGGCACCTCGGAATCCATCAGGACGATCTTGCCCTTGACGTCGACGCCTTTGTAGTCGTCGTAGCCGAGCTCGGGCGCCGTAATGCCATAGCCGACATAAACGACCTCGGCCGTGACCTCGCCTGAACCCGACGTGCCGCCGGGGATGAACTCGTCTTCGTACTTGTAGGACTTCTTGATGGCGCCGCCCTTTCCCGCCGGGACGAGCATCTCGCAGACGCCGCCGGGGTGGACGATGGTGTAGGGGTTCGGGAAGAGCTGGCGGTATGTGCCGTTTTCGCCGCCGGGCTGGACGCCCCAGCCCTTGAGCAGGGATTCGACCCACTCGACGCAGGCCTCATACTCCTTCGTCCCCGTCAGCCGTCCGCCGTACTTCTCGGAGACTAGCTCCGCGACATAATTGTAGAGCGGCTGGCTCTGGATGTGGTGCATGGCTTCGAGGATCTTGGCCTCGTCGGTGGCCGGCGCCGCGGCTTGACGGCCCGGCTGAGCATACAGGCCCGCTCCCGCGACGGCGAGAACGAGCAGGACGGACGTGACGAGACGGCGGGACAGCTTCATGACGGCTCCTCCTTCGTCGAAGTGAAGCGTATTCTACGTTCCGGCGCCCGCCAAGTCAAAGCCGTTTGCCAGAGAGGCCCGTGCGGGACCGGCCCGAGATTGCCATTCGGGACGGCTTCTGCTATATACGTAAGGAAAATGATCCAGCATCGGCGCAACAGAATCGCGGACGTCGTTCTGATCGCGATATTCTGCTCGCTGACGCTGCTCATCGATTTCTTCCATACGGAAAAAACCATCAATGGCGGCCAGGCCTGCCCGGCCTGTCAGTTTCTGAGCTCCTCCGTCGCGACGCAGACCGTCCCGTGCCTTTTCATCCCTCGAACCGACGCCCTCGACGTCGTCGAGGCGTTTCTCGTCCGTGGCTACGAAAACCTCGTCCTTTCAGACCGTTCCCCCCGAGGACCTCCCCAGGTCTGATCAGCCCTCCTCTCCCCCGATCCCGGGTTGTTGAGTTCCGTGCTACGGGCGTCTTCAGGAGGAATCATGCCCCTACGAAAGCTACAGGTCATCGTTCTGGCCTTACTCTCCCTGTCCTATGTCCTAGGGGCCCAAGAAACGGCCGGCACCGCCTTGTCCCTGGGCCAGTGCCTTGATCTCGCCTTTAAGCAGAATCCCCTGCTTCTCTCTTCCTTGGAGAAATACCGGGCCTCGCGGGCCCGGATCAGCCAGGCCCTGGCCATTCCGCAGCCGTCCCTGGAATTCGATTCCGACCTTCAGCCGAGGCCGTTCCACTTTCGCGGCTCCGGGGAATCCTATCTCGGCATCAGCCAGACCGTGGAATTCCCGGGGAAGAGCTCCCTGAGGGGCAAGATCGCCTCTCGAGAGTCCGATGAACTCCGGGCAGAGATAGATCTCCTCAGGCTCGATCTCGAATTCCAGGTCAAACAGGCCTTTTACGGCCTGCTTGCGGCCCAAGAAAGGACATCATACGCCCAGCAAGACCATGATCTTTCCCGGGATTTCCTCCAGAAGGCGGAGATCATGCGGACGTCCGGGGATATCGCCGAAGTGGAAGTCCTGAGGGCCCGCGTCGAGGCCTCCCGGACAGCCAACGCCCTCAAGGTCGCCGAGAACAACACAAGGCTGGCGGCGGCCGCCCTGAATTTCCTCCTGGCCCGCAAGAAATACGAGCCGCTCGAGATCCTGGGAGAGATGAGGGGACCGTTCATTCCCTTGGATATCGAGGCGTTGAAGCTGAGGGCCTTGGCCCTGCGGCCGGAGCTTCGGGGCAACAAAGCGGCCGTGGAGAAGGAATCTCTCAGGAAGACGGCGGCCTTTTTCAGCTATTTGCCGGATTTCGATCTCGGCCTATCCCGGCATCGCATCGCCGGAGAGCTGAAAACCTGGGATTTCACCGTGTCGCTCCCCATTCCGCTCTTCTTCTGGCAGCCCGCGAAAGGCCTGGCGGCCGAGGCCGACGCCAACCGTGAGGCTTTGAAGAGGGAATCAGAACACCTGGCAAACGCCATTGCCCTCGAGGTGGAAGAAGCGTACATGAACGCGCTCGCCGCCAGCGATCAGATCAAGCTGTTCGAGGAACAGGTCTTGACCCAGGCGGAAGAGGTCTACGAGATCTTCTTATTCAAGTTCCAGGAGGGCGAGATCGGAGGCATCGAGCTGATCGACGCTCGGAGGAGCCTCAACGAAGCCCGCGGATCCTATGCGGACGCCTTGTTCAATTACCGGGTGACCATCGCCGCCCTCGAAAAATCGATCGGACAATCCCTCGATGGAGAAGACAATGATCAAGATTAATGAAAAACGCCGGGTTCTGGTGTTTCTCGGCATCCTTGCCCTCGGCATCGAATGTGGGAGTCGGACCTCCTCCGGCGGAAGGGGTGTCCAGGAGAGTCCCGCCCCCGGGCCCGTAGAGAAAATCATCATCACGATCCCTCCCGATTCCCCACAACTGGAGCGGATCACGGTCGAGCAGGTGGGGACCGCCGACGTTTCCGAGAACGAGGTGGTCGCGCCAGGTCGGATCGAGTTCGATATCAGCCGCGTCAGCCGCGTATCGCTGCCCGTCCCCGGACGCATCCTTCATGTCCTTGTCCGCCTCGGCGACACGGTTGCGGCCGGCCAGGCCCTGCTCACCGTGGACAGTCCGGACGCCGACGCCGCGCTCTCCGAATACCGGCAGTCGCAAGCGGCCATCAGCCAGACGCGCTCGTCTCTCGCCAAGGTCAAGGCCGACCACACGCGGGCTCTGGGCCTCTTCGAGCATAAGGCCATCGCGCAAAAAGAGGTCCTGGCCGCCGAGAACGAACTGGCCCAAGCCAACGCGTCTCTCGTCCAGGCCGAAGCGGCCTGCGAACATGCCCGGCGGAAGATCGACATCCTCGGGTTGGAAGGAGAGAAGCCGGCGCCCTACCTGACCGTCAAGGCCCCGCTGACGGGCAAGGTGATCGATCTGTCCGTCACGGCGGGGGAATACCATAACGATATGAGCAGTCCGGTGATGACCGTGGCCGATCTGAGCACCGTCTGGGTGACGTCGGCCGTTCCGGAGAACGCCATCCGTCTCATCGAGGTGGGCGAGAGCATCGAGGTCGAGCTCGTCGCCTTCCCCGGCGAGCTCTTCAGCGCCCGAGTCAAGCGCATCGCCGACGTCCTCGATCCCAAGACACGGACGGTCCAGGTCCGGGCCGAGCTGGCCAATCCCTTGGGGAGGTTCCGGCCGGAGATGTTCGGCCGCATCCGGCACTCGCACGAGAGGCGAACGGTGCCGGTCGTGCCCGCCCGGGCCATCCTGCGGCAGGGGCCCGAGGCGATCCTCTTCGTCGAGCGCGGACGGGGGCGCTTCGAGAAGGTCCCCGTCACCGTGGGCGCGGCGCGCGGAGACCAGGTCCCCGTTCTCAAGGGGATCGAGGCCGGCGACCGCGTGGCCGTCGACGGCGTCATGCTGCTCGCGGGAATGGACGTCCGCTGACATGATCGCCGAAGTCCTCCACTTCGCCCTGAAGCGGCGCCTGGCCGTCATCCTCATGACCCTGGCCTTGGCCGGCTGCGGCATCTGGGCCTTCCGGATGCTGAAGATCGAGGCCTACCCGGACATCTCGGAAACCCAGGTCATCGTGATCACCCTGGTCCCGGGCCAGGCCGCCGAGGAGATCGAACAGCAGGTCACCGTCCCGATCGAGCGCGCCCTGCAGAGCATCCCCAAGGCCGCCAGCCGGAGGTCCCGGACGATCTTCGGGCTCTCTGTCGTCGACATCACGTTCGACTACGGCGTCGACGACTTCTTTGCCCGGCAGGCCGTTCTCGAGAAGCTGCGCGACATCGAGCTGCCGGACGGGATCGCGCCGACGCTGGCGCCGCCGACGACGCCCGCCGGCGAGCTCTACCGGTACATCGTGGAAGGCGACGGCAAGGATGAGATCGAACGGCGGGAGATCCAGGACTGGGTCATCGCCCCCCGTTTGCTTCAGGTCCCGGGTGTCGGAGACGTCTTCGCGTTCGGCGGCTTGGTCAAGCAGTATCAGATCGAGGTCGATCCGCTGGCCCTCGCCAGGTACGGCCTGACTATCCGGCAGGTCGCCGACGCGGTCGACGCGAACAACCTGAACTCAGGAGGCGCCCAGGTCGGCAACGGCCAGCAATCCCTGGTCGTCCGCGGCGTCGGCATGCTTCGGTCGGTCGCCGATATCGAGCGAGTCGTCGTCGCCGCTGTCGAGGGCGTGCCGGTCTTCATGCGCGACATCGGCACGGTCGGCATCGGCGCCGCGCAGAGGACCGGCATTTTCGGCATCGACGGCCGCCTGGGAATGGTGGAAGGGGTCGTGGCCATGCGGCGGGGCGAGAACCCGAGCGAGATCCTTCGGGGCGTCAGGACGGCCGTGGAGGAGCTGAACCGGTCCCTTCCGGAAGGGTTCCGGATCGCCCCCATTTACGACCGGACCCAGTTGGTCGGCCACACGCTCCATACCGTCAGCCAGACCCTCGTCGAGGGGTTCCTGATCGTTCTCGGCATCCTGCTCCTCTTCCTCGGCTCGTTGCCCGCGGCCCTGATGGCCGCGGCGACGATCCCTTTGTCGCTCCTCTTCGCGTTCGTCTGCATGCGCGCCACGGGGATCCCCGCGAACCTCCTCAGCCTGGGCGCGCTGGATTTCGGGATCATCATCGACGGGACGCTGGTCATGGTCGTTCACATGATGCGGACGCTCGGCGATCTCCAAGCCGGCGGCAAGCCCTGGCGGCCCCTGGAGGCCGTGCGCGAGGCCGCCGGGGCCATGGAAAAGCCGGTGTTCGTCTCGGCCCTCATCATCATCGCGGCCTACATCCCGCTGTTCGGGCTCGAGCGCGTGGAACGACGGCTGTTCACGCCCATGGCTTACACGGTCTGTTATGCCTTGATCGGGGCCCTCCTTCTGACGATGACCCTCGTTCCCGTGCTCGCCACCTATGTCCTCGCCGGGCGGGCCCGGAGCCGCCCCAACAAGATCTTCCTCTGGTTCGCCCCGCGATACGACCGCCTGGTCAGAACGGCCATCCGAAAGGCGACCGTTGTGGCCTTGGCGATGCTGGTGATCACGATCGGGGCGCTCTGGCTCGGCACCCGGCTGGGCAGCGAATTCCTGCCCCAGCTCGATGAGGGGGTCATTTGGATCCGCGCGGCCCTGGCTCCGGGAACGGCGATCGAGGAATCGGCCGAGACCGCGGCGCTCGTCAGCGGTCTCATCAGACAATCCCCCGAAATCGCGTTCGTCAGCTCCCAGACGGGACGCCAGGATTCCAACACCGAGCCCTTCGGGCCGAACCGCAACGAGCTGCTGGTCGGCCTCAAACCCTATTCGACGTGGGCGAGAGGACTGAGCAAGGCCGCCCTCGTGAAGGAGTTGGAAGCCCGGTTGCGGACCCACGTGCCCGGCGTGAGATTCAGCTTCACCCAACCGATCATCGACATGGTCACGGAGGCCGTCACGGGCTCTTCGGCCGATCTCGCCGTGATCTTCACGGGGCCCGACCTGCAGGCGTTGAGGCGGCTCGGTTCCGAGGCGCTCGACATCGTCCAGGGCATTCCCGGCGCCGCCGACACGGCCATCGAGCAGGACCCCGACCAGGCCCAGCTCCACATCACGCTAGACCGGGATTCCCTGGCGCTATTCGGCCTGAACGTCGCCGATGTCCAGGACGTCATCGAGCTGGCCGTCGGCGGCCGGGCCGCGAGCACGATGTACGAGGGCGACCGGCGCTTCGACATCACCGTCCGCTATGTCGCCGACGCGCGCAAGGACGCCAACACGATCGGCGATATCCTCGTGGCGACGGCGGACGGGAGCCGCATCCCCCTCTCCCAGCTCGCCGCGATCTCCGTCGACGACGGGGCCAGCATCATCACCCGGCGCGAGAACCGGCGCCAGATCAGCGTCAGGACGAACATCCGCGGCCGCGACCAGGGAAGATTCGTGGCCGAGGCCCAGCGCGCCATCGCGGCCGCGATCCGGCTGCCCGAGGGATATCGCATCGAATGGGGCGGCCAGTTCGAGAACCTGGCCAGGGCGTCCCGCCGCCTCAAGATCATCATCCCCCTGACCCTCTTCCTGATGTTCGGGATCCTCTTCGTCGCGTTCGAGTCGGCCGTCGACGCGGCGCTCATTCTTCTCAACGTCCCCTTTGCCATGATCGGCGGCGTCGTCGCCCTCCTCGTGCGCGGCATTCCCTTCAGCATTTCAGCGGCCGTGGGTTTCGTTTCCGTTTTCGGGGTCGCCATCATGACGGGCGTCCTGTTCATCGCCGAGGTCAACCGGCTGCGCACGGAGGTCGGGGCGCCGATCGAAGAGGCCGTGGCCGGCGCCGCGCGGGCGCGGATGACTACGAATTTCCTTCTCATTCTCGTCGCGCTCCTTGGAATGGCCCCCGCCGCGATGGCCACCGGGATCGGGTCGGACATCCAGCGGCCGATGGCCACGGTCATCATCGGAGGGCTCATATCGACCCTTATCCTGGCGCTCGTCGCCATGCCCAGCTTCTACTATTTGGCTTCACGAAAGAGGGCCCCGTCGAAGGCCCTCCTGCCGATCCATTAGGACGGGACGGTGACTGCGGATTGAATTGGTCGGCGGATTCTGGTACTTTGGCTTATCGTTGATGCCCGAGATCCCATGGAGGTGCTCATGACCCGACATATTCTCCCCATCCTCGCCGCAGCGACGGTCTTCGTCACCGGCATGGCCCTGGCTCAGCCGCCGGCCGCCAATCCCAAGGTCCTGCTCAAGACGACCATGGGCGACATCACCATCGAGCTCTATCCTGCCAAGGCGCCGATCACGGTCAAAAACATCCTGGACTACGTCAATGCCAAGTTCTACGACGGCCTCATCTTCCACCGCGTTATCCCCGGCTTCATGATCCAGTGCGGCGGCTACACGGCCGACATGCACGAGAAGGCCACCAATCCGGCCATCAAGAACGAAGCCGGCAACGGGCTGAAGAACTCCCGCGGCTGGGCGGCCATGGCCAGGACCCAACAGCTCGACACCGCGACCGCCCAGTTCTACATCAACCTCGTCGACAACTTCAACCTGGATGCCATGAAGTATGCCGTGTTCGGCCAGGTCGTCTCCGGCATGGAGGTCGTCGACGCCATCGCCAAGGTCGCGACCGGGAGCAAGCGCGGCCACGGGGACGTTCCCGTCCAGCCGATCACCATCCTTTCGGCCACCGTGGTCAAGTAAGGCTCCCGGCGGCGGGCGTTGTTCAGCGCGATCTTCCCGTTCATCCACCTGGGCGCCCTGCTGGCCGTCCTGGCCTACGCGATCGTGTTGCTCGCCCATGGCAACGTCGCGCGTTTCGGCCTCATCATCGCGCTCCTCGCTATCTACTATATCTTCATCCTGCATCCGGCCGTCAAAAAGGAGATCGCCCGCCGGAGGTCCCTAAAGAAATAAGGACCCATGTTCTTATCTTGATTTGCATATCAGGATCGGGACGTGCGATCGCACGGTTCGGCGTCTTCAAACTTTCCCCATGAGGGGGAGGCTGGCCTCCGAGCCGCCAGGCGGCCAACAGGGTAACGAGGCGGTCGGTTTACTTTTAAGGCCGATGCGTCTATCATCTGTGGGGGTGGAGATTCGCCCGGAAAGGAGACCCCTGGCCCCATGCTGAGAATCCGCCCGCTCGCCGCTTTCGCCCTCGTCCTCGCGCTATCGACCGCCGCGCCCGCCCAAACGGTCGCTCCTAACCTCGACAAAAACCTCAGGGACGGGCTTGCTGTGATCAGCCCGTCGGAAGCCTACGACATCGTCAGGACCCTGGCCAAGCCCGAATACGCCGGGCGCCTGACGGGCCACCCGGGTTACACCGCCGCCGCGGAATGGGCGGCCAAGAAGCTCGCGGCCTGGGGGCTCAAGCCCATCTCGGGCAAGGACGGCTACCTCCAGCCCTACCCCTCACCCTATACCGTCATCGACAAGGCCGAGATGACGATCCTGCTGCCGAACGGCCCGCTCGATCCGGCCAAGGCCCCGGTCTACAAGGAGATGAAGCTCGTCCCGGAAAAGGACTTTCTGCCGCTCCTCTACTCCGCGAGCGGCGACCGGACCGCCGAGACCGTCTTCGCCGGCTGGGGCATCGCGGCCCCGGAGATCGGCTACGACGATTACGCCGGGCTCGACGTCAAGGGCAAGTTCGTCCTCTGCTTCCGGGGCACGCCCGACAACGACACGCGGTTCCAGCACTACGACGAGCACCGGACCCGGATGACCGCCGCCCGCGACAGGGGCGCCCTCGGCATCGTCTACATCTACGGCGAGATCGCCTCCAACCCGAACGGCGATTTCCTCGAGGGCTTCACGCCGGCGATGATCAGCGAGAAGGTCATGGACGCGGTCCTCGAGGACGCCGGCTCGACCGCGGCCGAGCTCAAGAAGGCCTTGACCACGTGGAAACGGCCCATCTCCTTCCCGCTCCGGGCCAGGATCCGCCTGGCGGTCGCGTCACGGCATTTCCCCCAGGCCGTCGGCTACAATATCGTCGGCTATATCGAAGGCTCCGATCCGCGGCTCCGCCGGGAATGCGTCGTCATCGGCGGCCACTTCGACCACAGCGGCGCCCACATGGGCCTGCTTTTCCCCGGCGCCGACGACAACGCGAGCGGCAGCGCCACGAGCATGGAGGCCGGCAAGGCCTTCGCCGCCCTGGCCCGCAAGCCCAAGCGCTCGATCGTCATCGCTCTTTTCGGCGGCGAGGAGCTCGGCCTGCAGGGCTCGACCTGGTTCGTCGACCATGTGCCCGGTCCCTTCGACAAGGTCGCGGGCATGCTCAACTTCGACATGACCGGCGAGGGCGACGGGCTTTGGGGCGCCGTCGCCGCCGAGCCGGCCGATTTCAAGAAGGCCCTCGAGGACGCCGACAAGTCCGTCAAGATCCTCCGCGGCCTGGGCACGATCCGCGGCGTCGGCGTCCGCGGCTCGGACTTCGCCCCCTTCTTCCTCAAGGGCATCGCCGCCGCAAGCCTCGGCTCGAACGGTCCCCACCTCGCTTATCATCAGACCGGGGACACGATCTACCGGATCAACCCCGATATCATGGCCGACGCCGCCAAGCTGGCCTTCCTGGCCGCCTTCGCCTGGGCCGATCGCTGAGGAGGGACATGAAAGTCGCAAAAGAAGGCTTGCGCTTCATCCTCCCCCCGGCCGGCCTGGCCGTCCTCTTCGGCATCCTGGGCTGGGGGCTCGCGGCCTTCCTGTTTTTCCTGCTGGCCTGCGCGTTCACGTTCTTCTTCCGGGACCCGGACCGCGTCCCGCCGGCCGGCGAAGGTCTCCTCGTCTCGCCCGCCGACGGCGAGGTCCTTGGCGTCGAGGCCATCGACGCGCATCCGGGGCTCGGCGGCCCGGCGACCAAGGTCACCATCTTCCTGTCCCTCTTTGACGTCCATATCGTCCGCGCGCCGCTTTCGGCCACGGTCGCCTCGGTCGACCATCACGCCGGCCAATTCCGGCCCGCCTACAAGCCCGAGGCCGGCGAGCACAACGAATCGACGACCCTGGCCCTCAAGGGAGGCCGCGTCGACGCTGTCATGAAGATGATCGTGGGGGTTGCCGCCCGCCGCATCAAATCGTTCGTCAAGGCCGGCGATGCCGTCGCCCGAGGCCAAAGGGCCGGCCTGATTTTCTTC
>Ga0209706_10001694_pt1 | contig 12514 bp, 5 predicted proteins | sample PPLLaktember2015_6_FD_187263 | JGI IMG/M metagenome (GOLD analysis project Ga0209706, IMG submission 187263) | Freshwater sediment microbial communities from Prairie Pothole Lake near Jamestown, North Dakota, USA - PPLs Lake P8 Core (1) Depth... | ecosystem: Environmental > Aquatic > Freshwater...
GGGCCGGTTCAAGGGATGGGCCATCGTCCCGACGAGCCTGGCCCCGGCTTCCCGGGGAAGGTGCGTGTCCCGGTCGAGCGAGATCACGTACTTGATGTGAGGCAAGATCGAGAGGTCCCCGACGATTGCCTGAAAAGGCTCATGAGGGCCGCCCCGCAACAGGGCGTTGAGCTGTTCCAGCTTGCCGCGCTTGCGTTCGTACCCCATCCAGAGTCGCTCGTGAGGGTTCCAGACCCGCCTCCGGTGGAAGAAGTAAAAAGCATCCTGACGCCCGTCGGTTGCCGCGTATTTCTCGTTGAGCTCCCGGATCCCCGCCCGGCCCAGGCCGAGCAGCTCTTCGTCTTCCGGCATCTCCTGCTGAGCCGCGTCGGGGAAATCCGTCAGAAGCCCAAAAGTGAGGTTCGGATCCCGGTTCCCCAGATAGCGGATCTCGATGTCCTCGAGGAGGCCGGCGACTTCGGAAGGATCGGTCAGAATGCTGGGGACGACGACCATGGCGCGATGCTCGGCGGGGATGCCATGAGAGAAATCCAGGCGCGGCAGCATCTTCGGCCGGACCATCCTGAGGGCGAAGAGGTTCGTCAGCGAAACGCCCGCCGAAGACGCGGCGAGGAGGGCGACCGCCGCGAGCACCCAGAGAAGAGGGCCGTCCAGCCCTGAATGCTTCGCGAGCGCGGCCAGACCGCCGGCCGCCAGGCCCGAAACGACTCCGATAGGTCCCAGATAGAAGCCCAGGGGAACGCGTCTCCCGGGCCTCGCCAGCAGGCGCTTCAGGCTCCGGCGCATGCCGACCTTTTTTTCCAGGATGCGGCGGCCGCCGTCGATGAGGTAGTAGCCTACATGGGCCCGCTCCAGGATGTCGGGGACGGCCTGCTGCGCCTCGACGGCCAGAAGGATCGCCGCGCCGGCGACGTCTTCTTCCGAGGCCGGACTGTGGGCCGCGATGTCCTCGACGGCATGCCGGCAGCGGTCGCGGGTTTCGAATTCTTGGCGGGCATAGGCGCCGACAGGGTCCCGCCGGAGAGCTTGTTCGGTCAAGCTCAACGTCTCGACGAACTCGCGCCAGTCCATAGCGCCGAGGAAGCGCAGGCTGCCGATATTGTTGGCCACGGATACCTGGCTGGCGGCCTGCTCATGGCTGTCGGTTTTGATGATCTGATCGGTCGTGAGGCCCTGGTCCGACAACTCGTGCTCGATCCAGCCGAGGACGATCTCCAGCGCCGGACCGCGCCCCTGCAGCTTGCCGTAGAATTCTTGGACGAACGCGGCGCTCATCGGCGGCTGCGTCCGGTCGAGGTCCGCGAGGATCTGGACGAGCTTCCGGGGCTCGTTCTCGGCCGTCAGAATGATGCGCTCGGCCCAGGCGAGGGCCAAGTCCCGGTGGCGTCGTTGCAGGGCGATGAGGCCGGCGATCCGTCTCAGGTTTTCGATCAGCCCAAGCCGCAACATGATCGGAAAGGCCCAGAGCTCGCCGAGCTTCAGCGGCGCCACGCTCTGGTAGGCGCCTACGAAGCTTGCGGCACTCTCGGCATCGACATGGCCGTCGACATGGGAGATGAGCTCGAGGGCCATATCGTAGACGCGCGGGATGGCCTCGGATCCTCTGTTCGTGAGCCGGGGCAGCTGCCGGCCATAAGCGCGCGGCAAGTGCAGCCGCGCGATGCGGATCTGCTGTTCGATGAGGTAGAAATTATCTATAAGCCATTCGGCGGCGGGCGCGATGTGCCGGCCTTCGGCCGCGGCCCTGGCCACAAGGTCGTGGACCTCGCGGAGCTCGCGCTTGTTCTCGTCGAGTCGCTCGAGCAAAGTGTTCCGCCCGCCTCGCGGATCGACCTTCTGCCATTGCGCCAATTCGCGGGCATGATCGCGCAGCTGCTCGAGGTTCAGCAGCTCGTAACGGAAGGGCGTGTCGTGCATTCCGGCCCCGAACGTTCTGCTCCGGGGCGCGCCGTCGGCTTTCAGAGCGCGGAGTCTCAATAGCCAAGCCTTTCGTAATTCCCTTCGGAAGCCGGCAGAATGGTAGATAAGCCGGTATTCCCTTTTAAGCAATATTCATGCCACACGGGGCCGGCCCCGCGGCGCGGATGCGAGCCGCAGGGGCGGGCAGGCCGCCCCGAGAAACCGGACACATGCCGGGCGCCGGGCCGGCCAAAGCCCCAAACGCCCCCGGGTCGCCCCACCCCATTATGTTGCCCGCCGGGATTTGTTACCGCCGGACAGGATTGCCCTCGCTGTCTCGCCCCTCGGAAATCCTCGTTAAAGGGGATTCTTCCGCTCCTGAAATGAGCCAAACTAAGAGGTACGGAGACGCCCATGAACTCGTTCGTATTCTGGTTCGACAAGCCGTTCAATCCACGCCGCATCGCCAAGCCGATACGGCGCAAAACCCGCTTTGTGACCATTCGATACCGGGGCTCGTTCACCCGGTCCGCGATCAAGACCCTGGTCGTGCTCGCGCTTCTGGCCATCATGTCGAATGTCATCGGCGAACGAACGAGCCAAAACCTGGACGCGAACGAAGTCGCTAACAAGGGCGGGAGCGCCGGGATTCAACGCTAGGAGAGAGCCTCTTAATTCACGACAAGCGTTACCGTTGTGGAAACGATCAGGCTTCCGGATGTCCCACGAATGGTGATCTGGTGGGCTCCTTTTGGCGTCCCGGTGTAGTGCTCGCCGTCCCCTCCCCCGGCGCTGCAGCCGCCAATCATGATGAGGAGACAGACGCAGGCGCAGGCTGCAAGCCAGCGGCGGGAAATCCTCCGGGGAATGCGTCTGTGGATGGCGTTCCCCAAGAGCAGGACTGCTGCAAGAGCGAAGAGACCCAACGTCGGCCATCCGGACCCGGTCGCTCCAACTAGAGACGCGCCGGCCGCGCCCGAGGACGCCTGTGTGCTCAGCGTCAGGGTCGTCGTCACCGGTGAGGTGCCCGGCGTCACGCTGGCCGGCGAAAAGAAGGCCGCGCACCTGCTCGGCAGCCCCGAACAATCGAAGGTGACCGCCGAATCGAACGAGCCGTATTGGGACCCGACATAGACAGTAAAGGACGCGGATTGACCAGCCGTGACCGTCACCATCGGGGAGGGCACTCCCAGGATGAAACCGGCGACCGGGAAGGAGATCGCGTTCGAGGTCCCTCCAGCCGGCGGAGGGTTGACGACCGTCACCGGAAATAGGCCCGGGCTCCTTATATCCGCCGCCTCGATCAAAGCCCACAACTCCGTTCCGCTGACACAGAGAGTCGGCTGGGCCTCTCCGGCCCAATGGACGGCCGAGCTGGCAACGAAGTTCGATCCCAGCAGGGTCAGGATGAAGTCTATGCCACGAGCCGTGGCTTGGACCGGGAAGAGGGATGTCAGGGACGGCACCGGGTTGTCGAGGACGAACTCCAAAGCGTTGGACACCCCCCCGTCGGGGTTCTGAACGGTGACCACGACATTCCTTCCCCAATCCATGTCGGGCGGCCCGATCTCCGCGCTCAGCTCCCCTTCGTTCAAGAAAGCCGTCGGACGGACGTCCCCATCCCACCTCACGACCGCTCCGTCCATAAAACCCGCTCCCTGCAAGGACAACGTGAAAGCGGGTCCCCCCGCCACCGTACCCGAAGGGATGAGGGAGGTCAGGGTAGGGCCGGGAACATCTTCCGAAGCGATCTTGGCGACAAAGGCGTCGACACTCGCATACGCGGAGTCGTAGAGGGTCAGGTCCGGACCGACCGCCACGGGAAAGGTCGCTCCGCTCGAGCTCGTCATGCCGGTGACATAGGCGTTGCCCGAGCCGTCCACGGCGATCCCTAGACAGGATTCGTCGAACTCACCGCCGATAAAACCGCAGAAGCTCAAGGCCGTGCCGGCCGCGTTCACCTTGGCCACAAAGGCATCGTCCCAGCCGTTGGGCGTCAGGTCCGGACCGACAATGACCGGAAAGCCAACCCCGCCTGTCCCGCCAGCAACATAGGCATTTCTGGAGCTGTCGACGGCGATCCCGTAGGCATGATCGAGTCCGTAGTCCGTAGCACCGGCGTCACTCCCGATATAGCCGCAATATGCAAGAGTGGAACCGTCGGCAGCCACCTTGGCGACGAAGGCGTCGGCCGATCCGCCATTATAGGTCAGGTCCGGCCCGACCTTGACGGGAAAGGTGCCCTGTTCATAGTCCGTGTATCCCGCGACATAGGCATTCCCCAGATCATCCACTGCGATCGCGCGGCCGACGTCGTCATAATAGCTGCCTATGTAACCGCAATAAGCGAGGCCCGTGCCTCCTGTGTTGACCTTGGCGACGAACGCGTCGAACCATTCGTTATGGGTCAGGTCAGGCCCGACTTTGACGGGGAAGGAGTCCCCGGGGGAGGCCGTACGTCCCGTGACATAGGCGTTGCCGAGAGCGTCGACCGCGATCCCGAAGGCTTCGTCATGGGCCCAACCGCCGATGTATCCGCAATAATCAAGTCCCGTGCCATCGGCCTTCACCTTGGCGACGAAAACATCTGTCCCGCCGTTATAAGTCAGGTCCGGGCCGACCGTCACCGGAAAGTCGCTGACCGAGCCCCCGGCGTAGGTCCAGCCCGTCACATAGGCATGTCCCAGATCATCGATCGCGATCCCGGACCCGACATCGTCCCCCGATCCGCCGATGCGGCCGCAATAAGCGAGCTCGGTGCCGTCCGCCTTCACCTTGGCCACAAAGGCATCCTGGCCGCGACTGACGGCCAGCTCCGAGCCCGGCGTCACCGGAAAGTCCATGGAGGAGGTCTGCCCCGAGACATAGGCGTTCCCCTCGGCGTCGACGGCGATCCCGTAGCCTTCCTCGACGCCCCCGCCGCCGATGTATCCGCAGTAGGCCAGTCCTGTGCCATCGGCCTTCACTTTGGCGACGAAAGCATCCTCCGGGTCGCCGTTCCAGGTCAGATCCGGTCCTACCGTCACGGGGAAGGTCCCTTCATCGACGGTCACGTAGCCCGTGATATAGACATTTCCCGCGGCATCCACCGCGATCGCTTTGCCTTCGTCCAAGTTCATGCCGCCGACATAACCGCAATAAATAAGAACCGCCGGATCAACAACGAGCGGCAAGCGCTTGTCGTATTCGCCCACTTCGAATCCATAGACATGAGTGGAACTTCCCGGCATTCCTTTTTCAGACTTCAGGACATAGGCCACAGGCACGTCCGCACGAGATTTCCCGACCTCCTGCCAGGCCGCAGGGACGTCGTCCTCGAATCCGCCCAGTGGCGTGCCAATGGCCAGCCGGCCGGCCTCCGTCAACTCAACGGTCTCCGCACCCCGGTAGGCGAGCCTGATCCTCGCCGGGTCCGCGCCCGGATTGACGAGAAATTCGTACTTCATACGGTCCGCGGTTCCGTAATAAAGAAGGTCGATCCCCGGCCAGAGCTCGCGATAGATGATCTTGGAGCTGGCCTTGATCCCGGCCTTCCAGTCTTTGGGCCCCCCTTTGAAATAGGAAACGACCGCCCCGGGCTCTTCGAGACTCACCGGGATGACTTCAGGATCCGCGTCCACGAAATCCAGCTTCACCACCCAGCGCTCCGGCGTCGACTCCCGCGCTCCGCTCAGGACGAAGGTCAATCCCTCCGCGGCGAAGTAGATCGTTTTGTCCCTTCCCTGGACATAGAAGGCTGCGGGTCCGTCCACTTGCCCTTCGTTGGGTATGAAGTGGAGGGGGATCCGCCCGAAGTCCGCGTACATGCCCGGCACCTGAGGAGGAACGACGGCGAGAGATTGAGAATTACCCGTCGCTCTCTGCTTGCCGCTCGACACCTGGAGGCCTAAGAAAACAGTCAAAATCCCAGCAACAATCAAAGCCGGTCTCTTCATTGTTCCCCCTTGGTTTGGTTAGTTGAGGGTCAATGGCTCCCCGGGCCCTATCATCGGTGTCGAGTATCATGCCGGACTCGATACGCTGTCAAGGGAAGGATGCAGATGTCCGAAAATGCGGATTTCTCGTGGAATAAGAGAGCGCGCCTGCAGGGACTCGAACCCCCGACCCCCGTTCGGCGAGCCGGCCGAATTCATCATCCTGATGTTCGGCGAAGGCGCCTGAGGGTTCCCGAATTCCCTAATTATTTCTGCCTCAGGTTCCAGGTGGCGGTGACGGTATAGCCACTAGTCTCTGTCACCTTCCAGCGTCCTGAGAGTACCCCCGACCCGCTGCTTAGAAGGCAGCTGGACGGCCCTCTCAATTGATCGAGATGAATTAGTTGCTCGGGCGAACTTTTCCCCGTCGCCATGCGTCTTTAGGTAAGGAATCGTCATTCAGGGAGAATCCTCCATGCAAGCTCGGTTGCGCCCTTTCTATAATATGACGATCGCCTTTCTCTTCGTTCTTACCCTTTTTTCGGGCCCTGCTTTCCCGCAGGTCAATCCCGTTGATCACGCCGCAAAATACCCCGGGATAGAAGGCCTCTACGAGGTGCGGATCCCGGACGCGGGAACGACCGTCATGGAGATCTATTTCAAGGACGGCTCGCTCCGGACGCTCGATAGCGGGGACTCGTCATCCACGAAATTCGATCCCGTCGAAGGCCAGGAGCTTCAATTCACCCACGTGTCCCCCAAGAACGGGCTGATTCGACTCGCGTTCCTCAGGGATGAGCAAGGGCGCTTCACGAAGTTCCGGGTCACCAATGATTCCCAAAAACTGGACGTGATCGGGATCAAGAAGGCCGAATTCGATGACGCCAAGGCAGACCCGGCCTCGCCCAGCGACCGCCAGGGCTATTTCGAAAGGCATTACAGGAAGACTGAGCACCTGGTCCCTATGCGGGACGGCGTCCACCTCTTTACCCAGGTCTACACCCCGATCGATCGGTCGGAGCGGCACCCCATCATTCTTTTCAGGACGCCCTACGGGCTCTCGCCTTACGGCCCGGAGTTTGCTAATCGCACCATGCCCTCTCTCCTCTTCATGAAGGAGGACTATATCCTGGTCGTCCAGGAGATCCGGGGGACGTTCCAGTCCGAAGGGACGTTCGGGTACTTTCGCCCTTACCTCGAAGACAAGAAGACGGCCGCCGACACGGATGAAAGCAGCGACGCCTACGATACGGTCGAATGGGGGCTGAAAAATATCCCCGGCCACAACGGCAGGGTCGGCGCATGGGGGATCTCCTATCCCGGGTTCACCGCGACCATGGCCGCGCTGGCCGCCCATCCGGCCGTCCTGGCCGCCTCCCCCCAGGCGCCGATGGCCGATCTCTATATGGGTGACGACGGGCTTCACAACGGGGCGTTGTACCTGGCCCATTACGTGAACTACACGTACACCATGGGTCAGCCCCGAAAAGCGCCGACCCAGGAGCCGCCCACCAGGCTGCCCTTTCCCACCCCCGACGGCTATTCTTACTTCCTTGGGCTGGGGCCCTTGAAGAACCTTTCCGCCAAGGTGATGGGCGGGCCGAACGAGGCCTGGAGAGAGACGATGGCCCACGAATCCTATGACGCGTATTGGCAGGCCCGCTCGACCTACCCCCATCTCCATGACATCAAACCGGCGACCCTGATCGCCGGGGGCTGGTACGACGCCGAGGACCTCAACGGCACGCTCCAGACCTACAAGACGATCGAGCGCCGCCAGCCGGGCCTCAGGAATTCGATCGTCATGGGTCCCTGGCTCCACGGCGGCTGGAATCACCTGGCCGGCGGGAGCGAGAACCGGGGCCCGTTCGTCTTCAATGGGACCAGGGCCTATTTTCAGGAGAAGATCGAGCTCCCGTTCTTCAACCATTACCTGAAGGGAAAAGGGACTCTCGACATTCCCGAAGCCGTTATCTTTGAAACCGGAACCGACCAGTGGAGAACCTATAGCGCCTGGCCGCCGCCGGAGGCCAAGGAGAGGAGGGTGTTCTTCGCGGATGGTGGTCGGCTGTCTTTGGACAGGATGGCGGGACCCGGTGGCCGCGGCTTCGATGAATACCTGAGCGACCCGGCCAAACCCGTGCCCTATACCCAGCAGATCACGGCCCGGTACAACCGGGACTATTTCGTCGAGGATCAGCGGTTCGCGGCGTCCCGGCCGGATGTCCTGGTCTATTCCACGGAGGTCCTCGCCGAGGACGTCACGATCACCGGCCCGATCAAAGCCGATCTCTACGTCTCGACGACCGGGACCGACGCCGATTGGGTCGTCAAAGTGATCGATGTCTATCCGGACGACGCGCCGGACCCCAAGCCAAATCCCCTCAACGTCCGTATGGGCGGCTACCAGAGACTCGTCCGCGGGGACATTTTCCGCGGAAAGTTCCGGAACAGTTTCAAAAAGCCCGAGCCGTTCGTTCCCGACCGGGTGACCAGAGTGGCGTTCGAACTGCCCGATGTCCAGCACGCCTTCCTCAAGGGGCACCGGATCATGGTCCAGGTCCAAAGCTCCTGGTTCCCCCTTTTCGACCGGAATCCCCAGAAATTCTGCGACATCCGGGCGGCCGATGAACAAGACTTCCAAAAGGCGACCCATCGCCTCCATCGGACCGAAGAGTACCCATCAAACGTCGTATTCCGTGTCCTGACGAATTAGCGGGCAGATACTCCGGAATGGAGATACGCTTTTGACTGAGCGTTACTCGCGGAATATGGTGGCGCGCCTGGAGGGACTCGAACCCCCTCATTTCACAGTTGCAAGTTGATCTTTCGAGATAATATAGGTTCTATCGGGCGATGCAGTAAATGTAATTTCAGACGCCTCACCGCTTACGTTGACAGATTTTACAGTAGCGCCGTCGCATTGAACATTGATTCCCCCTTTTTTGTCGGGAAAAACAACCTTGAATTCGCGCTGAAAAGACGTTTTCAACTCTACTGAGTTATCCGTAGGATAGTTCACCTCCAGTTTGCCCAGTTTTAGTCGCCGGCCTTTGGCATGAGGTGGTACCACAATCGTTCGGTAATCCTCCTGAATGCCGTAAACAGTATTTACTGAGATGCTCCAGGTAGTTACCCCCCAGCAGTAATCCTTTACCCCCAAACCGAGACCTTCAACACCGTTGTATCGTTCATAGGCATGGCCGTCATATTTCTTCACCAGCTCAAACATTTTATCAGCCAGCTCTATAGAAATGTCATAATAGCCATATCGATTGAGACCGAGTGCAATTAAATAATTAGTTGGAGGCCACATGTCACCCCTCCAAAATCCATCCGGATCAAAGGTTGGCTCGTCCATTGCTGAAGTGGTTACCGGGTATTTACTCCAGAACAGCGACGGGTCCTTTAACTGTTTTACCAATTCTCTGGCTTGTTCCTCACTTGCCAGGCCAGCAGTCAGAGTCAGAAACCCCTGAAGAGTCCGAACAGGGATTTTTTTGTCGGCATCTCTGTTCAGGCTATAGAAAAATTTTGTTTCCGGGTCCCACATCTTTGCACGGATCGCCTCCGTTCGTCTGGCAAGGTTCCTTTCATATTTTTTCATCATATCGATGCGGCCGGTTTTTTGACACATTTCTATCATCGCCCGCTCCGACATCGCCAGGAAGCAGGTTTGATCCACGCCTTCAATATTGCCGTACCATGCACCGCCTGTGCTGCGTAAAGGATGCTTCGTTAACTTAAGACTATCAGTGGTCGCATGAAAATCAAATGTTTCAAACCGGGCTGTCTGGACTATATCAGCGATCGAGCATTTCTTATATGCGCCATACTCTATCAATCCATCATTATCCACATCACGCTCAGTAGCATACCATGTTAAGAACTTATCCAGATATGGCAGGCAGAGATCCAGTAATTCCCGATCGTTGGTCTGATTAAATACCATCAGGCATCCCCAGGCAAGAATCGGGATTTGAGAGAAGCCATCCTGTGGCAGATCCGGTTTGGTTGTACAGGGTACCATACCGTATCGGTACGATCCTTTGGGCGCTTCCGGGTTATTATCGATAACATTCCAATAATTACGAAAGACATCACGCACCAATTCATTATCATTCAGCGGAGCCCATGCATTCAGAACAAACATCGGGTCCCACTGCAATTGGCACTTGGCATATGATTCATCGCCTGCTCCGGTAATTGATAAAAATCTGTAAGGCAGACCAGGTAAAGCCGGCTCCCAGAGTTTATCAAACAGGCAATCGATATATAAATTGTGCACCTGCCTGGTTAATGCAGGATCTTCTGTGGATATTTGTCCTGGTAAGTTCTCTTTGGCGTGGTTAATGCTCTTTTCAGCAAGAGTGTATTTTCTTTGTGCCACTTCCTGACCCAGCGCAGTATTATTCAAACTAAATAAAAAGCCAATAATAAGTAAGTAAGAAATTGTCTTCATCATTGTTAATTTCCTATTCGAATTATTCAGTTATGGTTACCGGTCCCAGCAGCCCTGCTGTTGACCTGCCCCTCAGCATGGTACCCGCCCTAGAGTGAACTTTCCGACCACTGACCCGCACCCCGCCCGCGAACCAAACCCAATAGGCCCACGGCTTGGCGGAGTTCGGCGGATCCACGAAGTTCCTCTCCAGGTCGCCGGCCGCCGGTCCGGCAGCCGCTTGTCGGGCGGGTGCCTGCTGCATGAACATGCAATTCGCCGTCACGATGGCAATCGCCAGAATACGAGATGATCTTTGTGTGCTTATCATTTTCGTGTTAATAAGTTCGATCCTTTCTCGCTAGCGTATGTATTCATGCAGCAGCCGGAGGTAGATGCGGTAATTCTCCAGCGAGACACCGGGAGGTGTCTGGTGATCCACACTGGGGATGGATCCGCCTGATTTCATCAGGGGCAGGAGCCGCTCGAACTCCGCCCGCATGGAGGCTTCACCGCGCGTCATGACCATCTTGTCGTAATGGCCGACCATTCTCAGGCTGGGGAATTGGGTGCGCAGGGACATCCCATCAACGCCGGCCTGCCGTTCCAGCGGCAGCACGCCCTCTATCCCATTGTCCAGCAGCCATGGAACAAGAAGCGTCACGTCGCCGTCCGTGTCCACGATGGTCAGCATTTCCATCTCTTTTGCCCGTGCCATCAGCTTCTTGTAGTAGGGCGACATGAATTCGTCCATCAGTCCTCTGCTGATCATGGGGCCGTTGTTGTACGACATGTCCTCGGCAATCGTCATGAACGTCGGACGGCCGCTTCTCTCGATCCCCTCGAGGATGGCCAGGTTGAAATCCAGCAGGTCCTGGTTCATCTGGTGCAGGAGCTCCGGCTGATCGTAGAAGGCCAGCATCAGCTTGGTGAAGCCCATAAGCGTGCGCGGAAACCAGAAGAAGCCTTCGAGCGTGATCCAGATGACGGCTTCGCCCTTGTCCTGCCGTTCGAGCCACGGTTTCATCCCCAGGATCGCATCGCCATGGTCGGGGAACATGCTTGGGCGATGCGCCAGGTAGTCGTCCATGTTCGAAACGATGCCCTCGACGTGGTGCTGCTCCGCCTCGATCGTCGCGTCCGTCGTACTGAACCAATACTGCTTGTATGGGTCGAGGCCGAAGTAATCGTGTATCTCAAAAACCCCTGTCAGCCCGGCAGGCAGTCCTTCGGCATGCCAACGCTCGATCGTCTTGTCCCACCACATGGCCCATTCCCAGCGCGGCAGCCGGTCGACCGGCTGGAAGTTCATGACGGCGCGAAATCTTTCGACGTGATTCATCTTCGCAATCATATGTGTATTCGCTGATAGGCGTGTTTCATTTAACGGTTTCGGAACCCACGGCATAGACAGCGGCACTGTGTTCCATGCGCTAAAGAATATGTTTTTCCCGGTACGCGACGCATTCGGCATATCCCTGTCCGGCCGATGAAGCCCACAACTTGACCGCTTTGGTAATCTACTTCCGGCCGAACCGCGAAGTCAATGACGCCGAAATCGAAAAAGTAGATCGCTTCAGGGGTCATCACTTTTGACCTGAACCCCATTGGGGTCCTTGAGCTGACGGTAAAAAAAGCCATTTTCTCGGGTAAGAGGAGAGCGCGCCTGGAGGGACTCGAACCCCCGACCCGCTGCTTAGAAGGCAGCTGCTCTATCCACCTGAGCTACAGGCGCGTCGAGGACGCGGGAAAAGAATCGGGGAGAGCGGATTTGAACCGCCGACCTCCTGCTCCCAAGGCAGGCGCGCTAGCCAGGCTGCGCCACTCCCCGTCCGTCAGCCGCTGTATCTTAACCGAGGCGCCGGCGGACTGTCAATTTGAGGGAAGACGGGGTCAGGTTTGACCCCTTCTTCCCATGCCCTTGTCGATGACCGACTTCTCGATCCGGACGACAATGGGGCGGCCGTGGGGGCAGAGGGCCGGCTGGGAGCTCTTGAAGAGCTCATCGACGAGGTAGCCCATCTTTTCGCGGGCCAGGGGCTCTCCTGCCTTGACGGCGGACTTGCAGGCCATAGTCGCGAGAAGCCGGTCCCGCCGGTCCTCGGCCCTGGCCTCCCCCGCTTCCTCGAGCAGGCCGAGAAAGATGTCCTTGGCCTCTTCCGCTTTGAAGAGATCGGGATATTCCTTGAGGGCGTAAGAGCGCCCGCCCATGGCCTCGACCCGGAAACCCAGCTCCTCGAGAAGCCCCGCGTTCTCTTCG
>Ga0209706_10001695_pt1 | contig 12513 bp, 5 predicted proteins | sample PPLLaktember2015_6_FD_187263 | JGI IMG/M metagenome (GOLD analysis project Ga0209706, IMG submission 187263) | Freshwater sediment microbial communities from Prairie Pothole Lake near Jamestown, North Dakota, USA - PPLs Lake P8 Core (1) Depth... | ecosystem: Environmental > Aquatic > Freshwater...
AGATCCGGCAAATAATTATCGCCCTCGCCGCAGCCGTCGTCGTCTTGGGTGTGGCGGCGGCCGGTCAGGACGCGAAAACAGCCCCCCGACGCTGGACGGCCGGCAAGGCCCGTGCGTGGGCCGACAGCCAGCCCTGGACGCTCGGCTGCAACTACATTCCCCGGACGGCCATCAACACGCTCGAGATGTGGCAGGCGGCGACCTTCGACCCGGCCATAATCGACCAGGAGCTCGGCTGGGCCGAGGACCTCGGTTTCAATGCCGTGCGCGTGTTCCTTCATTATCTCCTGTGGGAGCAGGACGCCGGCGGCTTCCTCCGGCGCTTGGAGCGGTTCCTGGAGATCGCCGACAGGCACCATATCGGGACGATGTTCGTCCTCTTCGACGACTGCTGGAATCCCAAGTTCGCGCTCGGGCCTCAGCCTGCGCCGCGGCCGGGCGTTCACAATTCGGGCTGGGTCCAATGCCCCGGGCCGGACCTCCTTCAAAGTCCCGGCCGCTGGGGGGTCCTCGAGGATTACACCCGCGGGGTCGTCGGCTTCTTCCGCGGCGACCGGCGCGTCCTGGCCTGGGACCTCTACAACGAGCCCGGGAATTCGGACTATGGATCGAAGTCCCTGCCCCTGGTCAAGAGCGTTTTCGCCTGGGCCCGTTCGGCCGCGCCGTCCCAGCCGCTGACGGCCGGCATCTGGGACGAATCGAAAGAGCTGGCCGAGCTCAACCGGTTCCAGCTCGATCAATCCGACATCATCTCCTTCCACTCCTATCAGAAGCGCGAGGATGCGGAGAAGAGGATCGCCGAGCTCAAGGTCCACAACCGCCCGCTCGTTTGCACGGAGTACATGGCCCGGACGGCCGGGAGCCGGTTCGAGGAGATACTGCCGCTCTTCAAGGGCGAGGACGTCGGTGCGATGAACTGGGGCTTTGTGAGGGGCAAGACCCAGACGATCTTCCCCTGGGGCTTGAAGGAAGGCGGCGCGGAGCCTCAGGTCTGGTTCCACGATGTCCTGCGTCCGGACGGCGCCCCCTATAGCGAAGCCGAGGCCGCGCTCATCCGCAAGATCGCCGGAAAGGGCCGGCCCGATGAGGGCAGGACCGTCGGCGCCGTCGCCGAGCCGTTCCACGCCTGGGCCCTGACGCCGCCGCTCGGCTGGAACAGCTGGGATTCGTTCGGCCAGGCCGTGACCGAAGACGAGGTCAAGGCCAACGCCGATTTCATGGCCGCCCGGCTGGCCGCGCTCGGCTGGCGCTACGTCGTCGTCGACATCGAATGGTCGGAGCCGCAGCGGCTCGGGCCCGATTACCCGGTCCGCTCGAAGTCTGGGATCGACGCGTTCGGCCGGTTCATCCCGGCCGCGTCGAGATTCCCCTCATCGGCGGGCGGGCGCGGCTTCAAGCCCTTGGCCGACTACGTCCATCGCCAGGGCCTGAAGTTCGGCGTCCACATCGTCCGCGGCGTCCCGCGGCTGGCCGTGGAAAGGAACACGCCCATCGAAGGGTCGCGCTACCGGGCCGCCGACATCGCCGACAAGGCGGATTTCTGCGACTGGAACGAGGACCAGTGGGGCGTCGACGTCAAGAAGCCGGGCGCGCAGGATTGGTACGACGCCCTCTTCAGGCAGCTCGCCTCGTGGGAGGTCGATTTCGTCAAGGCCGACGACCTCTGCTACCGCGGCGAGGAGATCGCCATGCTGCGGCGGGCCATCGACAAGACGGGACGTCCCATCGTGCTGAGCCTGTCGTTCGGGCCGATGCCGCTTTCGCGGGCCGGCGCGCTCGTCAAGAACGCCAACGCGTGGCGCCTGCTCGGCGACCTCTGGGATTATTGGGACAAGGTCCTGCCCGCCTTCCGGAGGCTCCATGATTGGACCCCCTACACCGGTCCGGGCCACTGGCCAGAGCCTGACATGCTGCCGCTCGGGCATCTCCGGTTCCTGCCCGAGGGCTGGTCCAATAACCTCACCAGGAACCCGGGTTATTTCGATATGGCCTCGCACGGCGGCCGCGAGGACGTGCCGAATTTCCTGAGCCGCGACGAACAGCGGACGATCATGACGCTGTGGGCGATCTCGCGGAGCCAGATGATGTTCGGCGGACACCTCCCCGCGAGCGACGCCTGGACGCTCTCGCTCATCACCAATGCCGCGGTCCTGGCTGTCAACCAGAAGAGCCGCAACAACCGCCAGCTCTTTCACGCCAACGGACTCGCGGCCTGGACTGCTGACGACCCGGCGGGCGGGGCCAAGTACGTCGCTGTGTTCAATGTGAGCGACAGGGAAGAGAAGAGGCTGGATCCGGGTATCCCGGTCTTGGTCCGGCTGTCGGACCTCGGGCTTTCCGGTTCCGTCGCCGTGATGGACGTCTGGAGCGGCCAGCCGGCCGGCGTCGTCAGAGGCGAATTTGCCCCGGTCGTGCCGTTTCACGGCGCGGGACTGTACAGGCTGCAGCCGGCGAAATGACCCTGACGTAAGGGCTTGGCGTGGAAAATGGACGGGAAAATGGGGAAAATGGGGACGCTTCTATTTTTCGCTGCGCGAAAAATAGAAGCGTCCCCATTTTCGCTTGCCGCGAAGACGGACATTCCTCAAATCGGAAAATGGTATTGTGTCCCCGATTTGATAAAATAGTCGAGATGCGCATCAAGCTGGCTTACGGGAAGGACGGGCTGCCGCTCGAGCTCGACGACGCCCTCAACGTCACGGTTGTCGAGCCGGCCTTCGTCCCGCCGCTGGCCGATCCGGCGGCCGCTGTCCGTGCCGCCCTCGAAGCCCCCGTCGGCTCGCTGCCCCTCCGCGAGCTCGTCCGCCCGGGCATGCGGGTCGGGGTCGTCTTCAGCGATATCACCCGTCCGGCCCCGAATCCGCTGCTCCTTTCGGCCGTCCTCGAGGTCCTGGACGCCGTTCCCGGCGTCGAGGTGACGCTGTTCAACGCTTTGGGCACGCACCGGCCGAACACCGAAGCCGAGCTGCGGACGATGCTGGGCGACGGGATCTTCGAAAGCCACCGCATCGTCCAGAACAACACTTTCAAGCCGGCGACCCAGGTCCGTGTCGGCGTGACATCGAAGGGCCACGAGACCTGGCTTAACGCGGAGCTCATGCGCTGCGACCTGAAGGTCCTGACCGGCTTCATCGAGCCCCACCTCTTTGCCGGCTTCTCCGGCGGCGGGAAGGCCATCATGCCGGGCATGGCCGGCCAGCGCACCGTCTTCGGCAACCACGACGCCGGCATGGTCGGGCACCCGAACGCCATCTGGGGCGTCACCCACGGCAACCCGATCTGGGAGGAAGTGAGGGAAGTCGCCGGACAGGCCGGACGCCTGTTCCTGCTCAACGTGACGCTCAACCGCGACAAGGCCGTGACGGGCGTGTTCGCCGGCGATCTCGACCGGGCCCACGCCGCCGGCTGCGCCTTCGTCAAGCGCTCGGCCATGGTGCCCGTCGCCCGGCCGTTCGACATCGTGGTCACGACGAACTCCGGCTATCCGCTCGACATCAACCTCTATCAATCGGTCAAGGGCATGAGGGCCGCCGGCCAGGTCGTCCGGCCGGGCGGGGCCATCATCATCGCCACGAGCTGCTGGGACGGCATTCCGGAACACGGGCTCTACGGCCAGATCTTGAGAGGGTGCCAAAGCCCGCAAGAGCTGCTCGGGAAGATCTGCGCCCCCGGCTTCCTCGAGCAGGACCAATGGCAGGCCCATATTCAGGCCCTGATCCAAAAGAAGGCCGCGATCTACGTGAGGTCGGACGGCCTGACGGACGACGAGATCCGCGCCGCCCTCCTGCGGCCGTGCCGCCGTATCGAAGACACGATCGCCGAACTGCTCGAAACGTGCGGCCGCGGCGCCTCGATCTGCGTCATGCCCGAGGGCCCGCAGACGATCCCCTACATCGCCTGACGCCGGGTCGCGCCTTTCGGCGCGGTTTCATCTCCCGGCGGCGAGGACTTTGCGGATGAGCCCGGACAGCTCCCGGGCCGTGAAGGGTTTCATGATGAAGGCCCGGATCCCGTCCCTGCCGACGGTCTCGCCGTTGACCTTCTCGCTGAAACCCGTATTGAGGATGATCGGGATGTCCGGCCGGACCTTGACCAGGTCCCGGGCCAGCTCGATCCCCGAGGTCCCCGGCATGGTCTGGTCCGTAATGACCAGGTCGAAGGCTTCCGGGTCCTTTTTGAACGCCGCCGCGGCGGTCCGCCCGGAAGACCGGGTCGTGATCTTGTAGCCGAGCCGCTCGAGCATCTGGGCCAGGCTCTTGAGCTGACCCGCATCGTCGTCGACGAGCAGGATCCGCTCGCTCCCGGTCTCTGCCGCCGGGGCGGGCATGGCCTCTGACGGCTGTGTTTCCTGAGGCAGGAGAGGCAGGAAGATGCTGAAGGTGCTGCCCTTGCCTATCTCGCTGTAAGCCGTGATCGCTCCGCCGTAGCTTCGAACGATGCCGTGGACGACCGACAGGCCCAGCCCGCTTCCTTCGCCCGGGCTCCGGGTCGTGAAGAACGGCTCGAAGACCCTGTTCATGATCTCTCGCGGCATGCCGCAGCCGGAATCCGCGACAGCCAGACGCACGTAGGGGCCGGGTTTGAGGCCCGAATGCCGGGAGGCCATCGCGGCGTCGACGTCGACCTTATCGAGCTTGACCTCAAGCCGGCCCGGTTTTCCTTTCATCGCCAACGAGGCGTTCTGACAGAGGTTCGAAAGGATCTGGTGGATCTGGGCGGGGTGGGCCTCGACCGTGGCCTCGTCGGCCCGGATCGCCTCGTGCACGGTGACGGTGCCGGGCAGGGTGGCCCGGAAGAGCTTCAGGGCTTCCTGCACGACGGGGGCGATGCGGAGGGGACTCCTCTCCCATTCCTTATGACGGCTGAAAGTTACGATCTGTTTGACCAGCTCCTTGCCCCGCTCGGCCGCTCGAAGGATGAGCGGCAGGGATTCCCGCGCCGGACAGCCTTCCTCGGTGTCGAGGAGAGCCAGCTCGGTGTTGATCGTGATGGCGGCCAGGATGTTGTTGAAATCGTGGGCGATACCTCCGGCCAGGGTCCCCAGGGCCTCCATCTTTTGGGCCTGGCGCACCTGCTCCTGGAGGATGACCTCCTGGGTGACGTCCCGCTCCGTGATAAGGATGCCGGGGGGGTTCTTGACGGAGGTCGCGACGATCTCCAGCTCGACCGCCCTTTCGCCTGGCCGCGCGAGGGTGACATGGCCGTTCCAGTCTTCGCCGCGCTCCACGGCGGCGCGGAATGCCGCGGCTCCCGTGTCGCCGGCGACGAGATCGAAATAGTTACGGCCCGCCGCGACCTCTTTGCCGAGGCGGTTGATCGTCTCGAATGCGGCGTTGACGTAGAGGATCCGGCCTTCCGGGTCGGCCATGATGACGGCCTCGGAGGCCAGCTCGACTGCCGCCCCGAGGCGCAGCCGCTCCTGTTCGACCAGCGCCCGTCGCAGGGACTCCGCCTGCTTTCGCTCGGTGATATCGTGGACCATCCCGATGGAACGCACGATCCGGCCCGTAGAATCCCGGACATGCTCGCACTTTTCGTGGACGATCCGGGCCTCCCCGGTGTCCCGGCGGACGACCCGATGCTCGATCTCATAGCCGTCGCACCCTTCACGCAGTGAACCCAGATAAGCCGCGTCGACGGCCTTCCGGTCGTCGGGGTGGATCGCGGCCAGAAAAGCCTCGTAGGTCGCGGCGAATTCCTGCGGCTTGAGCCCGAAGATGCGAAAGGTCTCATCCGACCAGGTCAACCGGTTGGCGGCGACCTCGAGCTCCCAGCTGCCGAGGTGAGCGATCTCCTGGGACCTCTCGTGCCGTTTCTCGCTCTCGCGGAGGGCTTCCTCAGCCTTTTTTCGCTGAGTGATGTCCATGAAGACGACCGCGAACTGGCGGGGGGCGGGGCGGTAAGCGTAGACCTCGAACCAGCGGTTGAGCGGCTCCGGATAGTATCGTTCGAAGGTGAGAGGTTCGCCGGTCAGGGCCACGTGGCCGTAGGTCTCGATCCAGAAGGGCTCGATGTCCGTCAAGAGCTCCCGCACGCCCCGGCCCAGGACTTCGGTCCGCCGCAGGCCCGTCAGCCGCTCGAAGGCCGGATTGATATCGATGAAGCGATAGTCGCTGGGGCGGCCCGCTTCGTCGGTGACGATCTCGTGGAGGGCGAACCCCTCGGTCATGTTATTGAACAGGGCCCGGTACCTCTCCTCGCCGAGCTTCAAGGCCTCTTCGGCGTTCCGGCGCGCGCTGATGTCCTCGACGATGCTGGCAAAGCGGCGCCCGCCGACGGGAAATGTGACGATGTGGATGTGCCGGTCGATCGCCTTCGCGTAGGTCTCGAAGTCGGCCGGCGTCTGAGTGGCCACCACGCGGGCAAAGGTCGGCAGATATTCCGCGTAGACGGCAGGGAAGAGCTCGCTGACGAGCCTGCCGACGATCGCCTCCCGGGCGACTCCGGTGTGGCGGGTGTAGGCATCGTTGACCTCGAGGACGCGCCAGTCGATCGGCCGCCCCTCTTTGTCCTCGATGAGCTCGTACAGGGCGAACCCCTCTGTCATGGATTCGAAGATACTCCGGTATTTCGTTTCGCTATCGCGCAAGGCCCTTTCCGCCCGCGCGCGTTTCGTGACCTCGTGGGCATAGAGATTGACGAAGGATTCGTCCTTCGGACGGACGGCGGTGGTCAAATACCACCGGTCCTCCCCGGCGGCGATCTCGGCCTCGACGGTCCCCTCGTGATCGTAGGCTTCCAGGGCGAGGCTTCTGAGGAGAGGCGGCAGCGGCCCGGCGGCCGCCGCGCCGAGCGCGGCGAAAAGGCGTTGGGCCGCCGGATTCGCGTAGAGAAGCCGTCCCTCCGCATCGGCGCGAAGGACCGGATGGGGGTTCTGTTGCGGAAATTGGGCCAGGCGCCTTTCGGCCTGCCTGAACCGCTCCCGCTCGGCGCTCTCGATGACCTCCCACTTCGATTCCCGCCGGACGAGGGCGAAGCGATGGTTGCGGACGACATCGAGGACCTCGTTCGCCCCGCACCGATCGAGCGAGTACGTGCAAAGGGCCAGCATCCGGCAGCGGCCGATGACCTCGTCGACGGCGGCCTCGTAGTCGGTGAAGGCCTGCCAGTCCTCTTTCTCGAGCCAGAAGGTGTTGCCACTGAGCCGGAGGCCTTCGAAGCCTCGGGCCAGCGCCTTTTGGAGCTTGGCGGCCCATGCCTCGAGGACCCTCTTCGCATCGAACCCCCCGCCGGCGAGGTACCAGGCGTCGTGAGGAACGATCTCGATCTGGCCGTCGCGGACGTAGCGTTCGAATCCGGGCACGGCTTCGGCCAGCGCTTTTTCCGTGGCAGCCTTGTCCAGGGGAGAGGAGGTGACCCACATGCAGAACTCGTTTGCCTCGAGGCCGGCGACGAAATAGGGGATGAGGATGTCCAGGAGGTCCTGGGACGTCCGGTAGAACTGGCAGAAATGCGTACCCCAGGGGATATCCCCGATGATGTCGATGCCGGATTTCCTGAGCTCGGTACTCATTGCCTCATTCTCCCTGGGTACGAATGCGACCACGATAGGTGAGCCGGCCCGGTTAGTCAAGTGCCGGCGTCCGGCGCGGTGTGGAAATTTCCCGCCGCCACGGGTAGAATGGAATGTCGGGCAGGTTATGATGAGAGCTTCAAGAACAGTCGCGTGCGCCCCGGCCCTCGCCGTTCTCGCCTTCGTCTGCGTTGCCGCGTCCTGCGGCAAGCCGCCGGCCGTCGCCTGGAGCGAATCGGCGCGGGCGGTCCTGATCGAGCGTGTCGGCCCCGACGGCGCGGCAGGGCCCATCTACTGCCGGCGCGACCGGGTCTGCGGCTCCGACGTCCTGCCGGGTTTCTATCGGGCCCGGGACTTCCGGCCGGCTTGGATCGACGACGCCCTCACGCTCGGCGACGCGCGCGGTCTCATCGCGGCCCTGCGTCTCGTCTCCGAGGACGGCCTCGATCCGGCGAATTACCATCTGGCCACCCTCGGATCCTTGATCGCCGAGATCGACGCGGCGCGGGCCAAAGACCCGCGGCGCGTGCCGCCGGAGTCCCTGGTCGACCTGGAGATGCTCCTCACGGACGGCTTCCTCCTCTGCGGCTCGCACCTCGTCCACGGCCAGGTCGACCCGGAGACGATCCAGTCGGTCTGGCTCATCAAGGGCCGCGTCGAGGACCTGTCGGCCGTCCTGGAGAAGGGCCTGGCGGCCAAGGACATCCCCGCCGCGCTCGATTCCCTGCGGCCCGGCCACGCGGTTTACCGCGGCCTCCGCAAAGCCTACCGCGAACACGGCGCCGTCGTTGCGGCAGGCGGCTGGCCGGGATTCCCACCCGGCCCGAAGCTCGTCAAAGGCGACCGCGATCCGCGCGCGGAGGCCCTCAGGCAGACCCTCGCGGCCATGGGCGACCTTTCCACAGCCGAGGCGCCTGAAGAGCCGGAGTTTTTTGACGATATCCTCGAGAGCGCCCTCAGGGCCTTCCAGCGCCGCCACGGTCTCGACCCCGACGGCGCCGTCGGCGCCGAGACGGCGTCGGCCCTGAACGTGTCCGCCGCCGAGCGGTTGAGGCAGATCCGGGCCAACCTCGAGCGCTGGCGCTGGATCACTCAAGATCTGGGCGAGAAGTACGTCCTCGTCAATGCCGCCGACTACCGGGTGAGCGTGTACGAGGCGGGCCGCGCCGTCATGTCCATGCAGGCCATCGTCGGCCGCGCCTACCGGCAGACGCCGGACTTCAGCGGCCGGATGTCTTATATCACCCTCAACCCTCCCTGGAACGTGCCGCCGACGCTCGCCCGGGAGGACATCCTGCCCCACCTCAAGAAGGACCCGGGCTACCTCCAGAAAAAGGGGATCCGGATCTTCGAGAATTGGACGGCCGGGGCCCGCGAGATCGATCCCGGGGACGTCGACTGGACGCAGATCAAGCCGGAGGGCCTGTCCTATAAGTTCCGTCAGGACCCCGGCCCTCAGAATTCGCTCGGCCGGATCATGTTCATGTTCCCGAACAAGTTCGACGTCTACATTCATGATACGCCCGAGAGCGGGCTCTTCACCCGGGCGGCCCGGAACCTCAGCTCCGGCTGCATCCGGGTCGAGAGGCCCCTCGATCTCGCCGCCTACATGCTCCGCGACGATCCGGCCTGGACGAAGGAGAAGATCGAGGAAGCCATAGCCGCGGGGGACACGCAGATCATTTCCCTCCGCAAGAACGCGCCGAGCGTCCACGTCCTCTACTGGACGGCGTGGCTTGCGGGCGACGGGCGGATCCAATTCCGGCAGGATGTCTATCTCAGGGACGCGGCCCTCGACAAGGCCCTCGCGGAACGCGCGTCGGTCGTCGCCGAGTAGGCGGGCCTACCAGGTCCGTACGCGGCCGACGTCGACGTGGATGAAATCCGATCCGGGATAGATCCCCACCCCTCCGCCATGGAGGTCGAGGGCCTTCCGGTAGAGGTCCCGAAGCTTGACGCCCGGGACGCGGATATCGATGGCCTTGCCGACGAGGTGGAGGCTGTTGGAGGCGACACCCCCTCCGCCGTGCGTCCTCAGGTAGGTGTTCGTTTTCGGCGAGCGGTAGCCGGAGATGATGTGGAAAGGCTCGTTGGTCGGGATCGTCCGGGCGAGGGCGTTGAGCAGATCGAGGAGGCGGACGTCGATGTCTTTGATCTCCCCGGTGCGGGTGTCCCGGAGGATGTGGTTGATTCTGTCGAGCGACGTGGGCACGAGGCACCCCGACTGGCAATACTCGATGGCGGCGGACTCGGCGGTGTGCGTGTTGTAGAACGAGAGTCCGCGGTCAAGGGGAAGAGGCCCGTCAAGGGGGCCGGGTGACGCGAACGCAGTCAGGCGGCCCAGGAAAGGCAGGGCCAGGGCGGCCGCGCCCAGGCCGAGGAACCGCCTGCGGCTCAAAGAATCGGGGGCTGAAGTGTCTCGGTCCTTTCTTTCCGCCATTTTTACTCGCAATTTGCTTCCATTATACCACGTAACGGTAATTTAGTCGTTCGGCGACAGTGAGATCCGAAAACACCCCATATCAACGGATGACGATCTCGTCGACGAAGACCCAAGACCGGCCGCCGGCGGAAGGGTGCCAATCGGGCAAACGCTTGGTCCCCTCGATGCGAAAACGGACGAACCGGACCGGGCCGAAGGAGCCCTCGCCCGTCATGTCTTCCGTCCAGGAAAACGAGCGGACGCTGTCCTCCCCCTGGTGGTCTCCCGTCAGGGTTTTCGTGCCGATTTCGCGGAACGAGAGGCCGTCCGAGGAGACCGAGCAGGCGACGCTCGCGGGATGGAGGATCCAGCTCCGCTGGTCTGAGAGCGTGCTCAACGCGATCTCCCGGGCCGCGGCCGGCCTTCCGAGGTCGAGAACCAGCGTGATGTCGACGCCCTCCCAGCCCAGCCAGTGAACCTTGAAATCGCTCGCCCCGCGGACGCCGTTCGTCAGCACGGCCGGGTCGCCCCCGGCGTATTTCGGCGCAGGCGGCGGGTCGGCGGCGACCGGCTTGCGGAAGGCCAGGTTGCCCTCGACCTGGACATCGATGAAGCGCTTGACGCCGTCGCGGTAGGTTTCCGGCGTCAGTCCCGACTCGTTGAGGGTCCGGACGCCGCCGTCGCGGCACCGCTCGAAGAAATCATCGATGAGATCCGCCATGCGCGGCTCGGCGACGAAGCGCCCGCCCTTCTCTTCGTAGAAGCCGCGCGGGCCGAACATGTCGTTCTTGCCGATCTCGAGCATCGCGTACATCAGGGGGAGACGGGCGGTCCGGACCCGGGTCAGGGTTGCGGGATCGCCGGCCGCGGCGGCCTCGGCCCTGTCGAAGAGGGCGTTATAGGACGCGATGTCGCCGGCCGAAAGATGATCGCCGTCGTGGACCGCCGGGGGCTCGTAGATGTCGAGCTTGGCCCCGGACCTCCGGAGCGCCGCTTCAAGGGCCTTGATGTACCGGCCGATGAATGTGCCGGACTTGCCGTAATAGCCGTCGAGAAAATCTTCGGTCACGGCTTCGACGTCCGCCCCCGGGTTCCAGAGGAGGCGCGCCAGGAGATAAGCTTTGAGCTCGCTCGTCTCGTGGCCGGGGCCCGTGTTGGTCTGCTGGAAATGCCTGCGGACGCCGTGGTCGACAAAAAACCGGATGTTGGGCTGGAGGACGTGGAGGTTGGGGAAGGGGGAGACGTGATGCGAGAAATTGACCGTGTAATCCCAGAGATAGAGGTTGCCGCAGATGCGGCTCCAGGCCTCGATGTCGCGCACGAACGAGGCGCTTGACGGGTCCCCGGCGATGGACAGGCTCCGGTTGAGCTCGATCGTGCAGAGCATGACCTCGACGTTCGGGGCCGGCCGGGTCATGCGGGGCGCCGGACGCGAATACTGGTAAGCCAGGGTCGAGATCGTCTTGTCGGGGAAGAGAGCGGCGACGCGATTCACGAAGCGGAGGACGGGGCCCGCGGGCGAGCCTTCCTCCTCGATCGCCGCGAGGCACTCGGGGCACTGGCAATACGAGAAGTTGTCGTTCTGGCTGACCGACCAGATCTTCTTATCCGGTTGGGAGGCCATCTCCTCCCGCAGCCTGGCCACGGCGATATCGAAGACCTCGGGCCGCGACAGGCAGGGTTGGTCGATGATCCTCTTCCCGTTCATCAAGGCGAAATACTCGGGGTGCGCCGCGAAATAGCTCTGCCAGGGGACGAGCCGCTGAAAAGTGTGGACGTAATAGCCCGTGCCGTAAAGGCCGCGATGGTCGTGGAGCCTCATCCAGTCGAGATAGTCGGCATCGAGGGCGAATTCGCCGTTGACGACGCGGACCTCGTTCACCGGGTTATCGGCCTCGAAGAGACAGCCGAGAGCGAGATCGTCGCGGGGCGGGAAGACCTCGGCCGTGGGGCTGTAGCGGCGGCAGCCGAAGTACTTCTCGAGCAAGTGGACGACGCCGTAGATGGCGCCCTTGCCGCCCCCGCTCACGATGTAGAGGTTCCCCGTCGACGTGCCCGCCAGGAACCCGTCGGGACGGAGGGAGGAGAGCGAGGAGGCGAAGACGGGGGGAAGATCTTTCGGAAGAAAGCCGATGGCGGCGACGCCGGGCTGGCCCGGTTCCCCGGCCGCGAGAACGGGCAGGTCGACCCCGGTCATCTTGAGGATCGAAGAGCGCAGGATCTCGGCGGCCCGTCGCTCGACGGCGCCCGCCGTCTCGGGGATCTCGATCCTGGCCGCCGGGCGTCCGTGGTCGACGAACACGAACGCCCGGCCGCAGGGACTGAGCTGGACGGGGCGCGAAGCCGGACGGGAGGATGGCCCCGGCGCGCACGCGGCTGTCCAGAGCAGAGCGCAGGCGGCCATCCCGGCCAATGCGGCGGCGCCGGCACGGATCCTCACGGTGGATATCGCTTGACGTTCTCCATCCGGCCGTGCGGACATCACTGGCCACTCTAGACCAAACCGCCTTCCGGCGTCAATCGCCCGCGACGGCGGCGTTCATGGACGGTCTGGCTCTTCGGGGAGATCCCGCGGCTG
>Ga0209706_10001700_pt1 | contig 12496 bp, 8 predicted proteins | sample PPLLaktember2015_6_FD_187263 | JGI IMG/M metagenome (GOLD analysis project Ga0209706, IMG submission 187263) | Freshwater sediment microbial communities from Prairie Pothole Lake near Jamestown, North Dakota, USA - PPLs Lake P8 Core (1) Depth... | ecosystem: Environmental > Aquatic > Freshwater...
CCGCGCCGCCTTGGCGACCTTGGACATCTTCGAACAAGACCAGGTCATTGCCGCCAACCGCGACCAGGCCGCGCGCTTCAGCGCCATGATGCAGCCCCTGCGCGAGCATTCGCGCGTGCGCCACTTTCGCCACACCGGCATGATCTGGGCCTTCGACGTGGCCGAAGCCGCAGCCGATTTCAGCCAGGAGTTTTATCAGTCCGCCCTGCAGCGCGGACTGCTGCTGCGGCCGCTGGGAGATACGGTGTACTTCATGCCGCCCTATGTGCTGACGGAAGAAGAAATGGCGTTATTGATCGAGGGCTGCGCCGCCTGCCTGGACATTCTTTAATTGGGGTCAGAGTCGAATTAATTAATTCGACTCTGACCCCAATTAAATTATTGCGCCAGTAATTCGCGGATGTAGTTGCCGGGGATGACGTAGGTGATGCCGGAGGGTTGTTTGAGCAGGTTTTCCTTGGATTCCTTGATGAACACGCTATTCAGCACGCCATACACCACGCCGGTTTCCGGATCGTACATCGGGCTGCCGCTGTTGCCGGGATAGGCGATGGCGTCGAGTTGGAACACCACGAAGGGGCGGGCCAGGCGTCGGATGACTTTGGCGTTGAGTTGCCGCGAATTATAGGTGGGCGAAACATAGGGCGTGATCGCCGCGACAATGCCGCGATGCGTGGCCGGATTGAAGCCCAGCACCATGCCCAGGGGCAGGCCGGTGAAGGCCATGCTCGCGCCCTCGCGCACGTTATTGGAGTCGCCCAGGGTCATGGCTGGCAGCGGCGATCCACTCAAGCGCAGCAGCGCGATATCGTGCTCCGGATCGCGCGCCACGACCCGTGCTTCATGCGTCTGCGGGTTCAGGGCCGCACCGGAATACACCACCAGGCGCTCTTTCTGCGCTTCGTCCAGTGCCGGCGGCAAGACATGCACATTGGTCACCACCGTCAGGCCATCGCCCACCACGAAGCCGGTGCCGGAGAAAATCCGCGCCGGATTGCGCGTCGGCAAAATCGTGCCGACGCCGACGATGGACGGCTTGACCTTGGCCAGGGTCTGCACCAGATCGGCACGAACTGGCATGGATAGTGCAATCAAGCTTGCGCACAGCACAGCGGTAATACCATTGCGGTTTAGCATGTCGCCCCCCTGTCATGCGAAGATCATGTAGGTAGCGGATTATACGTGCTTACAGCATAGTGCCGCATCCGGTAAAATGCGCTGAAATCTCAAACAATCAGAGGAATTTTCAACATGGCAATTGTGGGTGTTGTGGGCTTGGGTTATGTCGGTTTGCCGCTGGCCGTGGAATTCGGGAAAAAAATGCAGACCATCGGCTTCGATCTGTCGACCGACAAAATCGAGAGCTATAAACGCTTTTGCGATCCCACCGGCGAGGTCAGCGATGCCGACCTGAAGGCAGCGGCGCAATTGCAAGTCACCACCGACCCCAGCGCCTTGAAGGTTTGCGACTTCATCATCGTCGCCGTGCCCACCCCGGTGGACGAGGCGCATCAGCCGGATTTCAGCCCCTTGGTCGGTTCCAGCACCAGCGTCGGCAAGCACATGAAAAAGGGCGCGATCGTGGTCTACGAATCCACTGTCTATCCGGGCGCGACCGAGGAAATTTGCATCCCGATCCTGGAGCAACAATCCGGCATGCAGTGGAAGCGCGATTTCCATGTCGGCTATTCGCCCGAACGCATCAATCCCGGCGACAAGGAACACACCCTGACCACGATCCTGAAAGTGGTGTCGGGTGACGATGCCGACACCCTGGAAAAAGTCGCGCAATTGTATGAATCGGTGATTCGCGCCGGCGTGCATCGCGCGTCATCGATCAAGGTCGCGGAGGCCGCCAAGGTGATCGAGAACACGCAGCGCGATTTGAATATCGCGCTGATGAACGAGCTGTCCCTGATTTTCCACAAGCTCGGCATCGACACCCTGGAAGTGCTGCAAGCCGCCGGCACCAAGTGGAATTTCCTGCCCTTCCGTCCCGGCCTGGTGGGCGGACATTGCATCGGCGTCGATCCGTATTACCTGACGCACAAGGCCGATATGCTGGGCTATCACCCGCAGGTGATTCTGGCCGGCCGCCGCATCAACGACGGCATGGGCAAGTTCATCGCCGAACAGACGGTGAAGGAAATGATCGCCGCCGGCAGCCATGTCAAGGGCGCGAAAGTCAGCGTATTGGGCCTGACCTTCAAGGAAAATTGTCCGGATTTGCGCAACTCGCGCGTGATCGATGTGATCCATGAACTCATCAGCTATGGCATCCAGGTGCATGTGCACGACCCGGTGCCGGACCAGCAGGAAGCGACCCACGAATATGGCGTGACGCTCGAATCCTGGGAGCAGCTGCCGCAGTCGGATGCCATCGTGGTCGCGGTATCGCACCAGGAATTCATGGCCCGGACGCTGGCCGATTATCAAGCCAAGCTTTCCGCCACGGGCGTGCTGGTGGATGTAAAAGCGGTATTCGATCCCAAGGCGGTTGCCGCCGCCGGCATCCCATTCTGGCGCTTGTAAAATAATACACGGAGCATCCATGAGCGCTTTCGCCGCCCTGCAACAAAACCTGAGTACCGCCCCGCGCACTTGGCTGATCACCGGCGTCGCCGGATTTATCGGCTCCAACCTGCTGGAGTCCTTGCTGAAACTGAACCAGCGCGTAATCGGACTGGACAATTTCTCCACCGGCCACCAGCGCAATCTGGATCAAGTGCAAACACTGGTCACGCCGCGGCAATGGTCGGCATTCCGCATGATCAAGGGCGACATTTGCGCCCTGGATATTTGCCGCGATGCCTGCCGGGGTGTGGACTTCGTGTTGCACCAGGCCGCCTTGGGTTCGGTGCCGCGCTCGATCGAGGACCCGATTCTCACCAACGCCAGCAACATCAACGGTTTCCTCAACATGCTGGTGGCGGCGCGCGATGCCGGGGTGAAATCCTTTGTCTACGCCGCCTCCAGCTCGACCTATGGCGACCATCCGGGCCTGCCCAAAGTCGAGGAGCAAATCGGCAGCCCGCTCTCGCCCTACGCCGTGACCAAGTATGTGAACGAACTGTATGGCGACGTGTTCGCACGCTGTTATGACTTCACCACCATCGGCTTGCGCTATTTCAACATCTTCGGCCAGCGCCAGGATCCGGATGGCGCCTACGCCGCGGTGATCCCGAAGTGGATCGCCTCCATGATCAAGAACGAGCCGGTGTACATCAACGGCGACGGCGAGACCAGTCGCGATTTTTGCTACATCGACAATACCGTGCAGGCCAATCTGCTCGCCGCCGCCAGCGTCGATGCCGCCGCGCGCAACCAGGTTTACAACGTCGCGGTGGGCGAACGCACCACCTTGAATGATTTGTTCGAATCGATCCGCGCCGAGTTGGCGCCGAAGTTCCCGCACCTGCAACAATGCAAGCCGGTGTACCGCGAGTTCCGCGCCGGCGACGTGCGCCACTCGCTGGCCGACATCGGCAAGGCGCAGCGCCTGTTGCACTATCAGCCGACCCACACCATCCGCGACGGCCTGAAAGTCGCCATGGATTGGTATGTCGACGACCTGACGCAACACCGCTAGCCGCACCAGCCTTGCGTAACGCGTTCACAGCTTTTTGCCAACTGACTTTAAGCTGTCTTGGCTTGGTCTTCGCCTCAACCGCCTTGGCCGAAGTTCCGCCGACCTTGCCGCCCAGCGTCAGCGCCGCGCTGGCGCGCGCCGATATCCCCGAATCCGCCGTCGCCATTTATGTTCAGGATGTAGCCGAGGACTCCCCGCTGCTGGCCTTCAACGCCGAGCGCGGCTTCAATCCCGCCTCGGTGATGAAGCTGCTCACCACTTACGCCGCGCTGGAAGTGCTGGGTCCGGCCTACCGCTGGAGCACCGAGGTCTACACCCAAGGCATTTGGAAGGGCGAACGACTCAAGGGCGACTTGTTGTTCAAGGGCCATGGCGACCCGAAAATTACCCTGGAATCGTTTTGGTTGATGTTGCGCGACTTGCGCCAGCGCGGACTCAAGGATCTGCGCGGCAACTTGGTGCTGGATCGCAGCTACTTCGAGATCGCCGACGAAGATCCCGCCGCTTTCGATAACGAACCCCACAAGCCCTACAACCTTGCCCCGGATGCTTTATTGGTCAATTTTCGCGCGCATCGCGTGCGCTTCATGGCGCGAAATCAAGGCGCGCGTCCCCGCATCATGCTCGATCCGGAAATTACTGGTAGTCGCATCGTCAACGCGGTGAAGCTCGGCAATGGCGCCTGCGGTGATTGGAAAGAGAGAATCCGTTACCAAATCGGCCCCCGTATCAGCTTCACTGGCCAATTCTCGGCAGCCTGCGAAGACAAGATCCTGCACCTTGTTTTGCAGGATAAAAATGCTTATTTCGGCACGCTTTTCCGGCAACTCTGGGAACAATTGGGCGGCACTTGGCAAGGCAGTGTGGTGGAGGGGACGGTCGGCGACCAGGCTGTTCCCTTGGCCGATTTCGAATCGCCGCAACTTGCCGAAATCATTCGCGACATCAATAAATACAGCAACAATGTCATGGCGCGCCATTTGTACCTAACCTTGGGCGCGCAGTTGCGCGGCGCCCCCGCCGACAGCGCGAAAAGCGCCGATGCCATCGACGATTGGCTGGCCGTGAAAGGCCAGCGTTTCCTCGAATTGGTGCTGGAGAACGGTTCCGGTTTATCGCGCAACGAGCGCATCAGCGCCGCGCATTTGGCCTGGGTGTTGCGCGCCGCCTACCATTCCAACGTTTTCGCCGAATTGGAATCCTCACTACCCATCGTGGCGGTGGATGGCACGATGAAGAAGCGTTTGTTGTTGGGTAACGTTTCGGGGTATGCGCACATCAAGAGTGGGTCGTTAAAGGATGTGCGCGCCATTGCCGGCTATGTCTTCGACGCCAGCGGCCGGCGCATGCTCGTGGTTTGCTTGATCAATCATGCCCATGCGGATCAAGCCGCGGCCACCCAAGATGCGCTGCTGGAGTGGGTGTTCGGGCGATAATCTTATTCAAGACTTATTTTTGCGTCATCACCACGCAGGCCACATCACCAGTCGCGCTGGCATAGACCCGGACATGGGTTTCGCTGACTTGCCCCAGATTCACATCCAGCAACAGCTTCATGGCTTCCGTCGGCGCGAACTCGCGGATTCTGTTCTGCGTTTTCAGGATCTGCGTGCCATTCTGGTAGCAGGCCACATTATCCGAAAGGCCGGGCAATAATTCGCTGGCTTGCCCTGCATTGCACAGGCATAAGCCCAACAGCAGCGCGATACGATTTGGTTTCATAAGTCCTCCATTTGTTGACGCTCACACTTTACCAACCTTGCCCGGATATTTCACGAGATATGGTCGACGGCGTCAATGCAGCCCAAACAATTCGTGTGTCGAATACATTTGAGGGAAGCCCGTCGCCGATGCCAAAGTGTACCGCCGAAGCAATCAAATTCGAGCGTTATGGCCGGCGAAATATCGAAGTAAATTTCAGCGCGGCGACATCGGCGCTTCCCCTAGCACGGCCACGAAGCGCGAAGCGCCGTGCCGCCCGGCGCGTTTTTGTCGATGGCGAAGCTTCCGCCGGACAGTACGGCGCGCTGTCTGAGTGTCGTCATGCCGGTCGCACTGCTGCGGCCCGTAACGTCGTCCTCCGCCGTGCTGGTCGCGATAGCCGCACCGTTGTGCACGATGCTAAGTTCGATTGCACCACCAATTTTTTTCAGGCCTATCGTCACCCGGTCCGCCTGGGTGTACTTGGCGATGCAATGCAGCGCTTCCTGCACGATCCTGTAGATGATGATTTTCAAGGGAACGGGAACGTCCTGTGCTGCGATCTCGATGCGCTGCTCGATCTGGATCCGGGGATAGATGGATTGAAACTCGCGCAAGAACCAGACCAAGGTCGGCAGCAGGCCCAACTCGTCGAGGCTGGATGGCCGCAATTCCATGGCCAACTCCCGGACATCCTGGATGGCGCCCTGGATGAGCGGCACGAGGTTCCCCAGTGTTCTGGAGTCGTCCTGCCGGCGATCTTGGTTGAGGAGACAGGTTTTCTCCACGTTGATCTTAATCGCGGCCAGGGTCTGCGCGATGCCTTCCTGCAACTCTGCTGCGATGCGCTTTTTTTCGTTCTCCTCGCTGGCGAGTAGTTGCGCCGAAAGTGTCTCGAGCGTCTGAGTTCTTTCCCGAATGGTCTGTTGCTGAGCCATGATGATCCTGTCCGCGCGCTGCACGATGAGCAGCAGGGCGAGATAGAGCAGGAGGAAGATCATCGCCACGCCTAACAGGATGATCAACTCCGTGTGCTCTGCCTGGGACACCAGCAGGTTCGCATCAGTATAGATCTCGAATACGCCCACGATTGGCGACGTGGGGGTCTCGCGTATCGGGATATAGGTCTGGACCAGGTTGTCTTCCGAGGTGACGCGGTCGAACAAGTTGAAGGTGTCTCGATAGACGAGCTTACTGAACGTTTTGCCGCCGATGGCGGAAACAAAGCCCGGATTTCCGCTTTCTTCGAGGCCGATATGCTGGGGGTCGGTCGAAAATACCACCGAGCCATCGTAGCCAAACAGCTTGACGCGAACCACCGTCGTGTTTTTCATGATGCTCCGCAGGGCTTCATCCAACTCCTTCATCAGCGGAAAAACGTATACTCGCTCGCCATCGCGCGGCGCGACCGACGCCAAGTACTTCACCAACTGCGGCCGCGCCGAATTGAGTTCCGCTTGCGACAGGGCGATATTGTTTATCTCGCCCAGGCGAACGATGTCGTTCATGGCAACTTTACGATACAGCAGCGTCAGCGCCACGGCCGCAATCAAAATGCTGAGCAGGCTGGCAATGGAGAAGTAACGCAGCATTCTGAACATGGTCGTGCTTTCATCAGTTCATGCGGAGCGTGAGTGGGCTCCGGATCGGACGGAAATTCTTAGGGAACGTGACAATCATGTCATTCTTTCCCATCATCGACAATTGCGACACGCCGCGCCTGCAGCGGCGTTTGAATTTTCCGGATACGTCGCCTACTATTCAATGATGGGGGTTTCCCATTTTCTCAGGTGTCCTGGGCCATGAAGCTGACCCGCGGGGTGTGGTACATCACGGCAGTCGCTCTGGGGTCAGGAACTGCGGGCTTAGCGCAGGCGGACATCTATTCCTTTACCGGCGACGACGGCACGGTCAGCCTCAGCAATGTTCCGGCGGATAGCCGCTATATCCTGATGTTGGCAACGCCCGGGGCATCCAGCGCCACGGTGCCGGCCCGCGGCGATCTGCTGCTCGATGCTGCAAAGCAGCAACGCTACGGCCCCTTGATCGCGGAAGTGGCCCAAGCCTATCAGATGGAGGCGGCGTTGCTCCACGCCGTTATCAGCGCCGAGTCGGGCTATAACCCTGGTGCGGTTTCGAAGAAGGGGGCGTTGGGCCTGATGCAGCTCATGCCGGACACCGCGCGACGTTACGGTGTCAGCAACCCGCTTGATCCACTGCAGAACATCCACGGCGGCGCGCAATATCTGCGAGACTTGCTCAAGATGTTCAATCGGGATTTGCAATTGGCGCTCGCCGCCTACAATGCCGGTGAAAACGCAGTGCGCAAATACGGCAATCGCGTGCCACCCTATCGTGAAACCGCCAACTATGTACCCAAGGTCATGGCACTCTACAACCGATACCAGGCGAAAATGTAATGTCGACGCCCACGCCCGGGGAGCCATACCCCGCCTTCAATCCCACCCCTACAAATACATCAGCATAACGTGGAATATGCAGTGAACACTGTATTGGACGCAGGGATAGCGCCCTATAAAATTGGTTGGATGCCTATGTTTTACGTCGCCCCATGGCTGGGATAAGGGCCTGTCCGCCGTGGCAAAGCGACAATCGTCTATTGGGAAATTTCCGAAAGGACATCGCGTCACTAGCGTGACGCAGTGGGGTGTGGTAAGGCCGAGCCAGTCAGCACCGGGTAACGGCCTGCTGGGGGAGTTTCCTGTTCCCCATTTGGCGCTGGGGTGAACGGCCATTTCCGGGAACAGTTATGTTCAAGACGCTGATCGTAGACGACAATGCAAGTTTCCGGCAGTCGCTTAATGAAACGCTGGCAACGCAGTTTCCCGCGATGCTCGTGGCAGAGGCAGCGGACGTCGGGCACGCCCGAGAAACGATCGCGTCGCTGGAACCCGATCTGATCTTGATGGATGTCGGCCTTCCTGACGGCAACGGCCTCGATCTTGTGCGTGAGGTCAAGACCGTCCGGAACGACACCGTGATCGTCATGATCACCGGATATGACCTGCCGGAGTATCGCTCTGCCGCGCGCCGAAACGGCGCGAGCCACTTTCTGTCAAAAGACTCGATCACGCATGCGGAAATCCTTGCGCTGGTGGCGGCGATCCTTTCCGAATCAGGCGCAGCCGACTAGTGAAGGTCACGGCAAAAACGGACAAAGCAGGATAGGCGCTCATCTGCGCGCGCTCATCCTATCCAGCATTCAAGCGTAGCGCGTCACTAGCGCCGGCATCCTTGCCGGCAACCTACCCCGCGGACACGGGCTGATGCCGGCGCTACCCCTACACCGCTCTCGCAACGACAGACTAAACGACCACCAGCTAAAGCTGGAGGGTTTGCGTTACGGACTAAAGTCCGGATACGCGTCGGCAAAACGACGCGTCCTAACAACATTCGCGCATGCGCCAACGCACCCGCTCCTCCCCCTTCAAGGGGGAGGTTGGGAGGGGGATGGGTTACCAACACAAGGGAAAATTCAACCCATCCCCACCCCAGCCCTCCCCTTGAAGGGGAGGGAGTTGCGCATGTCTTGCTTCAAGCACCACTGCATACATATAAACCAATCATCGCAGGTAAAGCTGACCGGCTAAAGCCGGTGGCTTAAACCTTTAGATGGATAGTTAAAACATTCCCTGCCGCTTCAGTAGCGGCGCACATGCATTAAGACGCGCGGCAGGCTTTGCATTGAGCGAATAACAGCCGTTGTCTTCACGCTCTTTCCGTGTTCTCCCTCCCGCTCCTTCTCCCGCTCGTCGCCATGCTCGTCGTCCCGTTCCCGATCGCATTCTCGCTCATCGCGACCGCGCTTATTGCCGCCCTTGGCCGACGGGCTCACGTTCACCGTGACGGTCGCGGTATTGGAGATGTCGTCAGCGTCATCCCTGACCGTATAGCTGAACGACGTCTTGCCGCAAAAGCCGATATTGGGCGTATAGGCGACAGCGCCAGTCACGGGATTCACCACGACGGTTCCGGAAGCCGGAAGCGCAGTCAAGGTCACGGTCGCCGGATCGAGCTTGCTGTCGACATCGCGATCGTTGCCCAGCACGTTGATGTTCACCGTCTTTCCGCTGCGGGTCTTGGCGCGATCGTCCCGCGCGCGCGGCGGGTCGTTGACCGGCGCGACGGTGATCGGAATCTTCACCTGACCGAACACGGCGCCCTTACACTTGTGTTTTTTGCCGCACCGATCGGTGACGCGCACCACCAGCGAATCCGCGCCGTTGTAGTTGGCGGCGGGAATATACTTCACCAGCCCGGTGGCGGAAACAAAAGCCCTGCCGCGCTGGGGCGAAACGACAATTCGATAGCTGAACTCCCCGCCATCCCCGTTGGCCACCACCTGGCTGGTGCCGGTCGTGTCTTCGTTGGTGAGGATGGGCGGCGCGCTCGGCGCCGGCGCGTCGTTCACCGCGGCGATGTTCACCGTCACCGTCGCCAGATTCGAGTTCAGGCTGCCGTCGCTGGCGCGGAAGCTGAAGCTGTCGGCGCCGGTGGCGTTGGCGTTTGGGGTATAGATGAAGGCGCCGGTAGCGGAGTTGGTAATGCTGACCGTGCCCTTGGCGGGGGGCGTGACGATGACGGAGGTCAGCGCCGTACCGTCCGGGTCGGTGGCGACGAGCGTGCCGGTTGCGGGGGTATTCTCGGTCACCGCCAATGCGCCGTTGACCGCCACCGGCGTGTCGTTGACCGCAGCCACGGTGATCGGAATGACGACTTGGCCGAAGGCCGTGGCGTGGTCGGTGACGCGCACCGTCAGACTGTCCGCGCCGTTGTAGTGTACCGCCGGGGTATAAGTCACCAGACCGGTCACGGAGACGGTGGCCGTGCCGTGCGTCGGTGCTGACACGATGCTGTAGCTGTGCGTATCGCCCGCATCCGGATCATTGGCCGCGACCTGGCTGGTTCCCGTCGTGTCTTCGTTGGTACTGACGGCCGGCGCGGTGGGCGCCGGCGCATCGTTGACCGCCACGATATTGACCGTGACCGTGGCGACGTTGGAGTTGAGGCTGCCGTCACTGGCGCGGAAGGTGAAGCTGTCCGGGCCGGTGGCGTTGGCATTCGGGGTGTAGGTGTAAGCGCCCGTCGCGGCGTTGGTGATGGTCGCCGTGCCTTTGCTGCCGTTCGTCACGATGCTGAAGGTCAATGCCGCGCCTTCGGGATCGGTGGCGTTCAAGGTGCCGCTGGCGGCCGTGTCTTCGGTGGCGGCGAGTGCACCGTTTATGGCCACCGGAGCCTGGTTCACCGCCGTTACGGTAATGCTCACCGTCGCCGCGTTGGAGGTGGCGCCCAGATTGTCTTTTACGGTGTAGGTGAAGGAATCGGCACCGGAGAACGCTGCGTTCGGCGTGTAGGTGATCGCGCCGGTCACCGTGTTCACGCTGACGCTGCCGTTGGCCGGTACCGTGGCCAGCACCGTGGCCGGATCGAGCGTGCCATCGCTATCGCTGTCGTTGGCTAGCACATCAATGCTGGCTGCCGTGCCTTGTGGCGTGCTGGCGCTGTCGTAGACCGCCAGCGGCGCATCGTTGACCGCAGCCACCGTAATCGCGATCGTCACCTGGCCAAAGGCGGTGCCCTGGTCGGTGACGCGCACCGTCAGGCTATCCGCGCCGTTGTAATTGGCCGCCGGGGTGTAGGTCACCAAGCCGGCGGCGGACACCGTGGCCGTGCCGTGCAGCGGTGCGGTGACGATGCTGTAAGTGTGCGTATCGCCCGCATCCGGATCGTTGGCGGCGACCTGGCTGGTTCCGGCGGTGTCTTCGTTGGTGGCGATGGCCGGGGCGGTGGGTGCCGGTGCGTCGTTGACCGCCGTAATGTTCACCGTCACCGTCGCCACATTCGAATTCAGACTGCCGTCGCTGGCTTGGAAGTTGAAGCTGTCGGCACCGTTGGCGTTGGCATTCGGGGTGTAAGTAAAAGCGCCGGTGGCGGCGTTGGTGATGGTCGCCGTGCCTTTACTGCCGTTCGTCGCGATACTGAAGCTGAGCGCCGCGCCTTCGGGGTCGGTGGCGTTCAAGGTGCCGCTGGCGGGGACATCCTCGGTCGCTGCCAGCGTGCCGTTGACCGCCACCGGTGTCTGGTTCACCGCTTCCACGGTGATGGAGACGGTAGCGATGTTGGACACAGCGCCCAGATTGTCTTTGACGCTGTAACTGAAGCTGTCGCTGCCGGAGAACGCTGCGTTCGGCGTGTAGGTGATGGCGCCGGTGGTGCTATTGACGCTGACGCTGCCGTTAGTGGGCGGCGTAGGCAGCACCGAGGCCGGATCGAGCGTGCCGTCCAGATCGCTGTCGTTGGCCAGGACGTTCACCGTCACCGGCGTGGCTTGCGGTGTCGTCGCACTGTCGTTGACCGCCACGGGCGCATCGTTGACCGCGGCCACCGTGATCGGGATGACGACTTGGCCGAAGGCGGTGGCTTGGTCGGTGACGCGCACCGTCAGACTGTCCGCGCCGTTGTAATTGGCCGCCGAGGTGTAGGTCACCAGGCCGCTGGCGGACACCGTCGCAGTCCCGTGTATCGGTGCTGACACGATGCTGTAGGTGTGCGTGGCGCCTGCGTCCGGATCGTTGGCCGCCACCTGGCTGGTTCCCGCCGTGTCTTCGCTGGTGGCGATGGGCGGGGCGCTCGGCGCCGGCGCATCGGTTACCGCCGCGATGTTCACCGTCACCGTCGCCACATTGGAGTTGAGGCTGCCGTCGCTGGCGCGGAAGGTGAAGCTGTCTGCGCCGTTGGCGTTGGCATTGGGGGTGTAGGTATAAGCGCCGGTCGCGGCGTTGGTGATGCTCGCCGTGCCTTTGCTGCCGTTCGTCACGATGCTGAAGGTCAGGGCATCGCCGTCCGGGTCGGTGGCGGACAGGGTGCCGCTCGCCACCGTGTCTTCCGTGGCGGCAAGCGTGCCATTATTGGCCACCGGCGGCTGGTTCACCGCCGTCACGGTGATGGCCACGGTGGCGGCGTTAGAGGTGGCGCCGCCGTTGTCTTTGACGCTGTAACTGAAGCTGTCGCTGCCGGAGAACGCTGCGTTCGGCGTGTAGGTGATGGCGCCGGTGGTGCTATTGACGCTGACGCTGCCGTTAGTGGGCGGCGTAGCCAGCACCGAGGCCGGATCGAGCGTGCCGTCCAGATCGCTGTCGTTGGCCAGGACGTTCACCGTCACCGGCGTGGCTTGCGGTGTCGTCG
>Ga0209706_10001705_pt1 | contig 12481 bp, 11 predicted proteins | sample PPLLaktember2015_6_FD_187263 | JGI IMG/M metagenome (GOLD analysis project Ga0209706, IMG submission 187263) | Freshwater sediment microbial communities from Prairie Pothole Lake near Jamestown, North Dakota, USA - PPLs Lake P8 Core (1) Depth... | ecosystem: Environmental > Aquatic > Freshwater...
GAGCTCTTCGCCAACTGCGTCAATGCCCTCGACCTCGAGGCCATCGTCCTCGGCGGCGGCGTCTCGAACATCCCCCTCTGGTACGAGCACGTCCCGCCGGTCATGAACAAGGCGCTCTTCGGAACCCCGGGCCGGACGATCCCCATCCTGAAAGCGGTGCTGGGGGATTCGGCCGGCGTGCTCGGCGCGGCGTATCTCGCCCTCCGCGAGATGCGCCTCATGGATTTCTAGACCGGGGACACGTACCTGGTACATGTCCCTGTTCTTTTATTGATACTTCCCCATGATGTAGTTCTCGAGGTTCTCGATCGTCACCTTCTGGTCGGTCATGATGGCCTTGACCACGTCGCCGATCGAGATGACGCCGACGAGCTTGCCGTCCTTGCATACGGGCAGATGACGGAAATGCTTGTCCGTCATGAGGGCCATGCACTCCTCGGACGTCGTCTCGTAGTGGACCCCGTAGACCTCCTTGGTCATGATGTCTTTGACCGGGGTGTCATGGGACAAGCGGCCCATGAGGACGATCTTTCTCGCGTAGTCGCGTTCGGAGATGATGCCGACGACCTCCTCGCCGCTGTCGACGATGATGAGGGCGCCGATGCCTTTCTTGGCCATGAGATCGAGCGCCTCGAAGACCTTGGCCTCCGGCCCGATCGTCCAAGCCTTGTGGCCCTTCTGGTCGAGCATGTCCTTGACCGTGATCATGTGCGTCCCTCCTTTCGGACGGCTGTCCGTCCCGTGGCTTGACCTGCGGATATTATAGGGAGATTCCCGCTTCTCCGCTAGCCTGGATCATTCACGAGCTGTCTTCCGGAGAAAACCGGCGTTTTTATGAATCATCCAGGCTAGTCGACGAGCAGGAACGCGTAGCGGTTCATCTCCCGGTCGTAGTCCGGCAGGACCTCGATCGGATAGCCGATCTTCCGCACCGTCGTGTAGACGTCGACGCCCAGACCCTCCGGCGTAGGCCGGGCCAGCGTGGGCTCCTTGCAGGCGGCCCGTTCGGCCACGCACTCGAGGCAGACGCCGCAGCTGTCGAAGAACAGGAGGAAGACCTTGAAGAGGCCAAGGCGGAAGAAGAGCTCGTGCTCGAGCTTGACCAGCTCGAGGTTGAGCTGGCGCGTCCAGGCGTGGCGGTCTTCCGGCCGGTCGACTTTCTTGGCGAAGTGGAAGACGGCCGCCCGCCGGTACTCGCGGAAGAAGCGGGTGCACGCGTCGACCGGCGGCGTGTTGGGCGGGCAGGCCGCGTTCCGGCCGTATTCACGGCAGCCGAAGCGGCACTTCATCCGGACCCATTCCGCGGTGACGATCTCGGCCGGATCGATCCAGCGGACATCCTTGAAGCCGCGGGCGGCGAACACGCGCTCGAGCTCTTTTGCCGAGGGCCGGCCCGGCCGCGCTTTCCGCAGTGCGTTCTTCTGTGGCATCTCGACCTCCTCGCCGCCCCCCGGCCGCTCCGGGCCGGTTTATAACACCGTCTCGCGCCGGCTGTCAACGCGGCGGTCCCGCTCGCGGGCCCGGAGGGACTCGCGCGCCGGCCGCGCCTCGGCTATAATCATATCCCATGACGCCGCCCGCCCGCTTCGCCGTCGTCCTCGTCCGGCCGGACAGCCCCGAGAACATCGGCCTGGCCGCCCGGGGGATGGCCAACACGGGCTTCGCCGACTTGCGCATCGTCGGGCTCGACAAGCTCGAGCCCCCGGCCTGGCGCACGGCCATCCATGCCGAGACGATCATCGAAGGGACGCGGTTCTTCCCCTCGCTCGCCGAGGCCGTGGCCGACCGCGACCTCGTTCTCGGATCGACCGCCCGGGTCCGCCACGACTTCCCGCTCGTGCCGCTCGCCGACGGCGTCGCCCGCATCGACGAATATCCCGCGGCCGCCCGGGTCGGGCTCGTTTTCGGCAACGAGCGCACCGGGCTGACCCAGCCCGAGCTCGGCCTGGCCAACATCCGCTTCCACATCCCCCAGGCGGCGCGCCAGCCCTCCTACAACCTCGGCGTCGCCGTCACGCTGACGCTCCACGCCATCGCCTTCCGGACGGGGCCGCCCCCGGCCCTGCGCCGGGATCTCGCCCTCGACCACGCCGCCCAAGCCGAGGCCGGCCGCCGCTTCAGCGACATGCTCGAGAGCCTCGGCTTCATGCACGAGACGAACCGGGCCTTCATCGTCGAGAAGGTCCAGGACATCTTCTTCCGCATGGCGCTGACGGCCAAGGACAGGGACATCATCCTGGCCATGTTCCGCCGGGCCCTGGAAGGCCCCCGCGAGCCCAGGCCCCGCCCTCACCGCACCAGAAAGGAGAACCCATGAACCCGCAAGAGCTCAAAGTCGTCTTCGGGGAGAACTACAGGATCGACGTCGAGTACAAGGGCTTCACCGTCAAGACCGACCAGCCCGTCCGCGACGGGGGCGACGGCACGGCCCCGTCGCCCTTCGACCTGTTCCTCGTCTCCCTCGCCGCCTGCGCCGGCTTCTACGCCCTGGCCTTCTGCCGGGAGCGCAAGATCCCCGTCGAGGGCCTGGGGGTGACCATGACCACCGTGCGCGGCGAGGCCTCGAAGATGATCGACAAGATCGCTTTCACGGTCGACCTGCCGGCGGGTTTCCCCGAAAAATACCGCTTCGCCCTGGTCAAGGCCGTCGACCATTGCACGGTCAAGAACCACATCCTCCGGGCGCCTCAGTTCGAGACCGTCACCCGGCCCTAGCCCGGAGCGCCGGGCGTCACGGCGCCGGCGCTTGAGGCAGCCAGAGGTAGTAGAATCCCGTCTTCAGGGCCCCGAGCACCGATTCGACGGCCTTCGCGTCGAGGGGGGAGAGATCGCCGAGCCGGCTGGCGTAGATGTTCGTCTTCGTCTTCGGAAAGTACGTGTACGACACGAGCTTGGCGCTCTTGAGCGAGGCCATGTCCCGGGCCCGGACGAAGGCGTCGTCGAAGTAGCCGAGCGCGTCGACGAGGCCGAGCTTCAGCGCCTGGGGGGCCGTGTAGACGCGGCCGTCGGCGATCCGCCGGAGATCGGCCTCGGGGATCTTGCCCTTGCGGCCCTTGGCCACGACCGCGAGGAAGCCCTCGTAATACTCGTCGATGATCCCCTGGAAGATCTTCCGGTCGTCCTCGGTCATGTCGCGGAACGGCGACCCCGAGTCCTTGGACGGGCCGGACTTGATGACGTTGACCTTGACCCCGACCTTGGCCATCAGCGATTCGACGCTGGGAAAGATCGAGATGACGCCGATCGACCCGGTCAGCGTCGAGGGATGGGCCACGATGACGTCGCAGGCCGAGGCGATGTAATAGCCGCCCGAGGCGGCGACGCTCATCATCAGCGCGACGACGGGCACGCGGGTCCGCTCCTTGAACCGGAGGATCTCGTGGTAGACGATGTCGCTCGCCGTCACTTCCCCGCCCGGCGTGTCGAGCCGGAGGACGACCGCCTTGACCCACGGGTCGGCGGCGGCCCGCTCGAGGCGCTCGAAAACCCGGGCGACGACGCTCTTCTCGCGGGCGAGGAACCCGGTCTCGAGGGCCGACGAGATCGTCCCGTCGATGTCGATCATCAGGACCTTGTCCCGGGCGGCGCTCGGCAGGAGGACGACCTCCTGCAGGTTCTCCTCGCCCAGCAGGTCGATGCGGATCTGCGGCGAGCAGGCGGCCAGCACGGCCGCGAGGACGGGCATCCAAAGAAGGGCTCTTTTCATGGGGGCTCCTCAGGCCGGAAGCTTTTGGAAGTGCTTCCCGCCGCGACGGGTGGACGGCGTGACCATCCGGATGGCCCGGGGCAGGATGCGAAACTCGACGCGGTCCCGGTCGCCCAGGAACTCGCCGTTGAACTGGATAGGCATGGCCTGGCCGCTGATGACCACCCGCTTGGCCTTGTAATGCCGGATGTTGCGCTGGTAGAGGCCAAAATAGATGAACGGGAAGAGGAGGCTGTACTTGCAGGGGCCGAGCTCGAACAGGGAGACGTCCAGGTAGCCGTCGTCGACGACGGCCTTGGGCGCGATGTACCAGCTGTAGCCGAAATAGTTCGTCTTGGCGACCAGGCAGTCGAAGAAGTCCGAGGTGACGGTCTTCTTCTCGAAGGGGCCGGACTTGTCATAGCCATCGATGAGCTCGATCGTCTTTTCGCCCCTGGGGGCGGCGAACAGGCGGCGGCCGGCCAGGACGTGTCCCCAGAGTCCCTGGACCTTGCCGCGGAGCTTTTCCCCGGTGACAAGGGCCGTCGCGCCGATGCTGGCGAACGCGGCGACGCGGCCCTCGACCTCCATGAGGTCGATCGGCCGGGGCGTCCCCTCGGCCAGGCGGTCGATGGCCCTCAGGGGATTCAGGGGGATGTCGAAGGCCTTGCGGAACGCGTTGCCGCTGCCGAAGGGGATGACGCCGAAGAGGACCTCGCCCTGCTTGCCGGCCTCGAAGATCCCTTGGAGCGTATCGGCGATCGTGCCGTCCCCGCCCATGGCCACGATGACGTCGGCGCTGCGCGAGGCGATGCCGGCCTTTTCGATCGTCGTCTTGACGTCGCCGAGGTCGTCGTAGATGTCGCCGGGAAGCCTCTTCTGGAGATAGGCGCGCAGGAACTTCCGCCTCATCCAACGGGAGTTGGCGGCCCGCGGATTGATGAGGCAGGCGGTCCTGAGGTCCTTGATCGGTCGTGATTCGGTCATCGTCCCACTGAAATCCCATTGTATCGCATGTCGGCGGGGCCCGTCAAAAAGGGGAGGATGGGCGACATGTCCCTCCGGTCCGTGTCCCCGGTCGGGGGATCGGGACCTGTCCCTCAGGTACGCGTTACCCGTTGAAAAGACCGGGGCGTTGGGCTAGAATCGTCCGGAAAACGCCATGACCCCCCTGGAAAAGACCGTCACCGCGCGGGACCGGCGCTTCCTCCTGCGCGTCGAAACCTCCAGCCGGCCCGCCGATTACCAGAAGTACGAGGACCTGCGGCAGGACATCTGGGGCTATCCCGACGACCACATGTCCAGCACCCGGAACATGATGTGCGAGAACGTCTTCCACGAGGGGGGCAGCCTCTTCATCGGCGCCTTCGCCGAGGAATCCGGCGCCGGCTTCCCGGCCGACGGCCCGCATCTCGCCGGCTTCTGCTACGGCTTCGTCGGCATCCGCGACAAGACGGTCGGGTACCGCGACCGGGCCAACCTCCGCTTCTACGCCCAGTACGCGGGAGTCCGGACGGCTTTCCAGAGCTACGGCCTCGGGATCGTCCTCAAGGAGTTCCAGCGCGAGATCGTCCTCGGCCTCCTCGGCGTCTCGACCATCATCTGCACGTACGACCCGCTCACCGGCGTCAACGCCAACCGCAATGTCCACCACTTCGGCATGGACGTCCTCGAATACCTGGTGGACACCTACGGCGGCTACGGCGGCCGCCTCAACCGGCTCGACGTGCCGACGGACCGATTCCTCATGTCCTGGGACCTCGAGCGAACGGGCGCGCGGCCGCCTTACGGCCTCGAGGCGGCCCGGGCCGCTTGCCGGCCCATCCGGGCGGGCCTCCTCCGGGTCCCGGGGCGAAGCGGACCCGTCGATCTCGAGGTCGTCGAGGGGACGGAGCCCGGGGCCGAAGGCGATCCCCTTCTGGTCCGCATCCCTCTCGACTTCTACAAGATGCTCCAGGAGACGGAGGTCTCCGAACCCGAGGTCAAGCGCATCCCGCTCGATTGGAGGATGGCCACGCGCGAGGTTCTCCAAGCCCTGTTCGCCCGCGGCTATCGGGTCATCGATTTCCTCAAGGCGACGGCGGGCTCGCCGGCCAATCATTATGTCCTCTCGCGGCGCCAGCCGTCCGGCCGATGAGCACGACCGTTCCGCCCCTCGTCGAGACCCGCTCTCTCTCCAGGACCTATGTCGTCGGCGACGTCCGCGTCGAGGCCCTGGCCGGCGTCGACCTGGCCGTCGCCGCGGGCCGCTTCATCGCCGTTACGGGGGCTTCGGGATCGGGCAAATCGACGCTCCTCAACCTCCTCGGGGGCCTGGACACGCCGAGCGCCGGGACGATCACGGTGGGAGGGGAGCTCGTCTCGTCCATGAGCCGCGACGAGCTGGCCCGCTACCGGAGATCAGGCGTCGGCGTCATCTTCCAGTCCTTCAATCTCATCCCGGCCAGGACCGCGCTCGAGAACGTCGAGCTGCCCCTTGTCTTCGCGGGACTGGAGAGGGCCGAGAGGAGGCGCCGGGCCTCGGAGCTCCTGACCGAGGTCGGGCTTGCCCATCGGGCCAACCATCGGCCGCCCGAGCTTTCGGGCGGCGAGCAGCAGCGGGTGGCCGTGGCCCGGGCTCTGGCCAACGGGCCCCGGCTCCTCCTGGCCGATGAGCCGACCGGGAATCTCGACAGCCGGACCTCCCGCGAGATCGTCGGGCTCCTCGCCGCCCTCAACCGGGAGGCGGGCCTGACCATCATCATGGTCTCCCATGAGGAGGCCCTGGTGAGCGAGTTCGCCCACGGGATGGTGCGCCTCATGGACGGCCGTGTGGTCGAGTCGGGGGGCGCGGCATGAGATTCGCCGACGCCGTCGGGTTCGCCATGGTCAGCCTGCGCAAACGGCGGCTGAGGACCTTCCTCACCGCCGCCGGCGTGACGATCGGCATCGGCGCCCTCGTCTCGATGATCTCCTTCGGCAAGGGCATCCAGAAGAACGTCTCCGAGTCCTTCCGAGCCTCGGACCTCTTCAATTCGCTCATGGTCATGCCGGGCGGCCCCGAGGGGCCTTCGGGCGATCCCGACGAGGGCCGGCCGGTCAAGGCCACGGTCGGGCCCAAGGACGCCGTCCTCGACGATGCCGCCGTGGCCGCGATCTCGCGGCTGCCCGGCGTCCGGGCAGCCTATCCCGACATCAGCTTCCCGGCCATGGTGCGGTACGACGGGGAGGAGGAGTTCCGGCTCATCCAGGTGGTCCCCGCGGCCGTCGCCTCGTCGAAGGCGATGGCGATCAAGTGGGGCCGACCCTATTCCTCCGACGAGGAGACCGGGGTCATCGTCAGCCGTTCCTTCCTCCGCCGCATGGGGACGCGCGATCCCGCCGCGGCGGTGGGCAAGACCCTGACGGTCATGTCCGTCACCCTGGACCTGGGGCAGCTCCTTTCCTCCGGATTGGGCGGCCTGCTTTCCGGCAAGGGCCTCCCGGTGGCCACGGAATCCTATGATTTCCCCGTCCTCGGCGTCACCGAAATGTCCCCGTTCGGCGGCGGGCCGAACCCGATGCAGAGCGACGTCCTCATCGCCCCGGGGCCAGCCGGCCGGATCAAGCGCCTGCCGATCTCGAGCGTCTGGGACCTCTTCCGCATGCAGAAAGGCCGGCTGGGCTACTCGGCCGTGACCGTCAAGCTCGGCTCGATCGGCGACCTCGAGACCGTCGGCACCCGGGTCCGAGAGATGGGATTCGCCACGTTCGCCTTGGCCGACCAGTTCGCGGAGATCACCCGGGGCTTCTACTTCATGAACATGGTCCTCGCGGCGGTGGGCATGATCGCCATCGTCGTCGCCGCCCTGGGCATCGTCAATACCATGGTCATGTCCATCCTCGAGCGCTACCGGGAGATCGGGGTCATGAAGGCGGTCGGAGCCTCGGACGGGGACATCCGGCGCATCTTCTTCTTCGAGTCCGGGGCCATCGGGCTGGCCGGCGGGACGGCCGGCTGCCTCCTGGGGTGGGCGACGAGCCTGCTCATCAACAAGGTGGTCAATCTTTATCTGGCCGGGCAGGGCGTGCCGCATATCAGCTACTTCGCGTTCCCGGCCTGGATCTTCCTCGGGGCCGTCGGCTTCTCGCTCCTGGTCAGCCTGGTCTCGGGCATCTATCCGGCCCGGCGCGCCGCCCGCGTCGACCCCGTCGTCGCCCTCCGCCACGATTAACCGCCCTCTTCCAGTTCCCGACCGGCTAAATCACCGCAATGCTCACTCCGATGACATCCCTCGGCCTCACATTCAGCGGTCGCCCCGTTTTCTGCTATAATGCGCGGCGAATGTGCGCCGCCGTCAGCCTTTGTATCGCCGCCGGGGTAGCTTCCCGGGAACCCAAGGAGCCGTCATGAAGAAGCATCATCTCGTTGCCGTGTCGGGCCTCGCCCTCGCCCTGGCCGCCGCCTGTACGGTCGCCAAGACCCCGCCGAGCGTCGAAGAGAAAGCGCGCGAGCTCCATGCCAGGATCCTGACCGTCGACACCCACAGCGACACGGCCATGCGCCTGGTGCGCGGGGACTGGGACATCGGCGAACGGCACGATCCGGAACTCCGGGCCAGCGGCAAGATCGACCTGCCGCGGATGAGGGAAGGCGGTCTCGACGCGGAGTTCTTCGCCGCGTTCGTCGGCCAGGGCCCCTTGAGCCCCGAAGCCTACGTCAAGGCCAAGGACAGCGCGCTCCGGGCCGTCGAAGCCGTCCGCAAGATGACGGAGAAATACGCTTCGACGATCGGCCTGGCGGTCGATCCGGCGGGCGCCCGGCGCCTCAAGAAGGAAGGCAAACTGACGGCCTTCATCGGCCTCGAGAACGGCTACCCGATCGGGCGGGACCTCTCCCTCGTCAAGGTCTTCCACGACAACGGGGTCCGCTACATCACCCTCTGCCACTCGTCCGACAACGACATCTGCGACTCGTCGACCGACCGACGGAGCCCCGAGGACAAGGGCCTGAGCGATTTCGGCCGCGAGGTCGTGGCCGAGTGCAACCGCCTGGGCATGATCGTCGACATTTCCCACGCTTCGGAGAAGTCCTTCTACGACGTCCTCGCCGCTTCGAAGGCCCCCATCATCGCCTCCCATTCGAGCGCCCGGGCCGTCTGCGACCACCCCCGGAACCTGACCGACGACCAGCTCCGGGCCCTGGCCAGAAACGGCGGCGTCATCCAGATCTGCTTCCTCGGCGCCTACGTCAAGACGTCCCCGGTCGTCCCAGAGCGCGACAAGGCCCTGAAGGAGCTCGAAGCCAAGTACGGACCCATCCGGGAGATCCGTGACGACGCCGTCCGCGCGAAGGCCATGGCCGAGCGCGACGCCATCAACACGCAGTATCCCCTGGCCCGGCCGACGGTCAAGGACCTGGTCGACCACTTCGACCACGTCAAGAAGGTCGTCGGCATCGACTACGTCGGCGTCGGCACGGACTTCGACGGCGGCGGCGGGGTGGTCGGCTGCGACGATGTCAGCGGCATGATCCACGTCACCGAAGAGCTCGTCCGCCGCGGCTACACCGATCAGGAGATCGAGAAGATCTGGGGCGGGAATTTCTTCCGGGTCTTCGAGAAGGTCATCGCCCTGTCCCGGAGGTGAGCCGTTCCGCCCGGTGGGGCGTGTAAAGCTCTTTTACGGGCAACGGGCTGCCGCAGTTTCTAACTTATTCTTTTTATTGTCGATACGATGCCCCATCCATGGCATGATCCTTGCTCCGCCTCGAAGAGGCTGTGAAATGTGCATTTTCAGGCCTTTTTCGTTATCATGAGGGCGCTTCCATGACCAGAACCGGACGCGCCCGCATCCCGCCCTCTCCTCTTTGCCTGTTGGGGCTTTCCGTCTTCGCCTGTCTCTTTTCCTTATCCCCTCTACGGGCCCAGACGCCGGGTGAGTCCCCCAGCGCGGGCGGGGTCTTCCGGATCAAAGGCTCCTACCTCCCGTTCAACCAGATCTTCGATCCGGCCGGGCCTTCTCATTTCTTCATCACCGAGCAGCTCTTTGACGGCCTGGTCAAGTTCGACAACCGGTTCCATCCGATCCCGGCCCTGGCCGAGTACTGGCGCTTCTCTGACGACGCGACCCGCATCACCTTTCATCTCCGCCGCGGCATCCGCTTCCATAACGGGCGCGAGCTCACGGCCGCCGACGTCAAGTATTCTCTCGAGCGGCTCATCCGGAACCGGCCGGGCGACACCCTCTACCAGCACTTCGCCGGCAAGGTCGTCGGCGCCATGGACTTCTGGCAAGGCCGGGCCGCCGGCGTCGAAGGCTTCCGCGTCGTCGACCCCTGGACGTTCGAGATCCACTGGGAGCGCCCCTATGTCTCCGGGCTCTATCTGCTGGGCATGTACGCCTGCAAGATCCTGCCCCGGGACCTCCTCGAAAGCCAGGGCAAGAACTTCTTCCAGAAGCCCGTCGGAACCGGCCCCTTCAAGTTCGCCGAGTGGCTCCGGAGCCCGCGGCTGGATATCCTCGGGGTCCGGCTCGTGCGCAACGCCGACTACTACTGGGGCCCGCCCTACGTGGCCGCCCTCGAGTATAGCCCGTATTTCACCAACGAGCAGTTCGAGAGCGGCAGCATCCACCTCGTTCCGGTGACCTCCGAGGGGATGCTCCGCGGCCGTTTCCCGATCCTCGAGAACAGCACCCTCAAGTCGTTCTTCCTGGCCTTCAGCTGCAACATCCCCCCGCTCGACCGCCCCGAGGTCCGCAAGGCCCTGGCCCTGGGTCTCGACAAGGCCCGCCTGGCCGCGGCCTGCGACTCGCCGGGGACGATCCACCAGGTCATGAACAACTTCATCCCGCCCTTCCTGCCGGGGTTCTTCCCCCGGGCGGCGGGCCCGTTCACCGATACCGACGCGGCCAAGCTCCTCCTCGACCGGCTGTTGCCGCCCGGCGGCCGGAAGGCCCTGAAGCTGACGCTTCTCCTCGATCTCCCGAGGAACGACGAGTCGGCCGGTTTCGCCCGCGAGCTCGCCCGCCAGCTCGGGGCCCTCGAGATCCGGCTCGACGTGAAGCATCTGCGCAAGCCGGAGGGTGCCGGGGACATGACCGTGCCTTACGTGAAGTTCCTCCCCTACACCATGGATTTTCCGGACCCCGAGAACATCATCGCCCCCCTCTTTCGGTCCGGGTCCGTCCCGAACGGGCTCAACTCCCGCTATGCCGACCCGCGCCTGGACGTCCTGCTGGCCAAGGCCGAGTCCGAGTCGAGCTGGGAGCTGCGGACGGCGCTGTTCCGGGAGATGGAGAAGCTCCTCTACGAGGAGATGCCGGCCCTGCCTCTCTTTTCCGAACGGATCCTCATGGCCGTCCAGCCCCAGGTGCGCGGCGTGCGCATCCCGGCCATGGGGTTCATCTTCCTCGACGTCCGATCGATCTGGCTAGCCCCCGGGAAGGAGAAGTGAGCTGAAGATCTCGATCTACAAGCGCCTCCTCTTCTGGATCACCCTGCTCGTCCTCCTGGTCTTCGGGGCGGTCCTCTACGTCATCCAGATCCGCGAGGCCGCCATCCTCAAGGAAGAGACGGAGGCCCGGGCCATGCTCCAGGCCCGCTACATTGCCGACGCCAACCTGACCAGCCTGTCGTTCAACGACTGGCAGGCGGTCAAGAAATACGTCGCCGAGCACAGCACCGGGGACCTGATCTACATCATCGTCTATGACCGGGAATGGCGCCCTGTCGCCTGGAGCGATCTCATCCAGGACCACAGCGAGATCGTCACCACGAGCCATCTGAGGGACGCGCTGACCAACCAGGAGACCGCCTCGGAGACCAAGCGCCTGATCATCCGCAACGAGCCGGTCCGGGTCCTCGAGATCGAGGTCCCCGCCTTCACCGCGGCGGCCGGCCGGTGGGGCGCGGTCAAGATCGGCATGACCCTCGAGCCCATGTACGACCGGCTGCGCGAGATCCAGCGGGTCCTCGGGCTTATCGGCCTGGCCGGTTTTCTGTTCGGCATCGCCGGGGCGGCCCTGCTGGCCCGGCGCATCACCCGGCCCCTCCACCGTCTCGTCGACGGGACGGTCCGGATCGCCAAGGGCGATTTCTCCCAGGCCATCGTCGACACATCGCGGGATGAGGTCGGCGAGCTGGCCCGGAGCTTCAACGAGATGACATCGCAGCTCCTCCACTCGCGCGAACGGGTAGAGGAGGCGAACCGGCGCCTCGTCCAGCACGAGAAGCTCGCCTCGATCGGCCGGATGGCCGCCACGATCGCCCACGAGATCCGCAACCCCCTGACGTCGGTCAAGCTGAACATCCAGAAGGTGGCCGAAGAGGAAGGGTTCGCCGATGCGGTCAAGGCTCACCTCGGTCTCTCGCTCGAGGGCATCGACCAGATCGAGCGCTTCATCAAGGAGCTGCTCAACTTCACGCGCGTCCAGGAGCTCAGCTTGGAGCGCTGGCCGATCGAGCAGGTCGTCGAGGAATCGCTCAAGGTCGTCCGGGACGTCCTCGCCGGGAAGGGGATCAAGGTCGAGAAGGACTGCGCCGGAAGTCTGCCCCCGATCCTGGCCGACGCCGACAAGCTCCGCCAGGTTTTCCTCAACATCCTCCGCAACGCCCAGGAGGCCCTCGGGTCCGGCGGGACCATTCGCATTACCTGCGATCCCGTCGTCGAGGGCGGGCGGACGCTGGTCCGGGTGCGGATCGCCGACACCGGGCCGGGCATTCCGGAGAAGGACCGGCCGAACATCTTCGAGCCGTTCTATACGACCAAGCCCTCCGGCTTCGGGCTCGGCCTGGCCAATGCCCGCAAGATCGTCGAGCAGCACAACGGGACGATC
>Ga0209706_10001707_pt1 | contig 12474 bp, 11 predicted proteins | sample PPLLaktember2015_6_FD_187263 | JGI IMG/M metagenome (GOLD analysis project Ga0209706, IMG submission 187263) | Freshwater sediment microbial communities from Prairie Pothole Lake near Jamestown, North Dakota, USA - PPLs Lake P8 Core (1) Depth... | ecosystem: Environmental > Aquatic > Freshwater...
GTGACTTCAGGGTATGCAACCCCCATCGCCACCGGCGGCATGCTGCCGCGTGGTGCCGATGCTGTCCTGATGGTTGAACACTCGGAACTCGCGGACTCCGCTGAAGGGCGGCTTGTCGAGGTCCGCCGACCCCTCACCGGGGGCGAGAACGTCAGTTACGCAAGCACCGACATCGCCCGTGGCGAAACGGTGCTTCGCGCCGGGCAACGCCTGACATCCCGTGAGATCGGTGTGCTCGCCGCGCTCGGACTGGCCGAGTGCACGGTTTTTCGTCGACCCAGGGTGGCCATTTTTTCCACCGGCAACGAAATCGTTGCGCCCGGCGAATCCTTGCGGCCGGGCGCCGTCTACGACTCCAATGCCGCGATCATCGGTGCCGCCGTCGAAGAACTCGGCGGCATTGCCGTGCATCTGGGCGTGATTGCCGACGACGAGCAGGCGCTTGCAGCCGCGCTCGACCGCGGCCTGGAGTTGGACGTCGTCGTGTTCTCCGGCGGGACGTCGAAAGGCGCAGGGGATATCTCGTACCGGATCGTTCACGCGCTGCGCAACCCAGGTGTCGTCGCCCACGGCGTTGCGCTGAAGCCCGGCAAGCCCATCTGCCTCGCGGTCACCGGGGGCAAGCCCGTCGTCATCCTGCCCGGGTTTCCCACGTCCGCCATCTTCACCTTTCACGAGTTCCTAGCACCGGTCATCCGCGCGTTTGCCGGCCTGCCGCCCGAACGCCGTCATACCGTGCCGGCGACGCTTCCAATGCGCGTGAACTCCGAGCGGGGACGAACGGAATACCTGCTGGTCGGACTGGTGCGGGGACCAGGCGGGTACTTCGCCTATCCGATGGGTAAGGGTTCGGGCTCCGTGACCACCTTCAGCGGCGCCGACGGCTTCATCACCATTGACCAGCACACGGAAATCCTGGACTCCGGCAGCCCCGTCGCGGTGACACTCCTCGGACAGCAGCTGGAGCCTGCCGATCTCGTGATCATCGGTAGTCACTGTGTCGGCCTCGACCTGCTGGTGGGCAAGCTGATGCGTCAAGGCGTCCGGGCCAAGCTGATGATCGTCGGCAGCATGGGGGGCCTGGCCGCGGCGAAACGCGGCGAGTGCGACATCGCCGGCATCCACCTGATGGATCCCGCAACGGGTGAGTACAACCGCCCCATGCTCACCGACACGCTGACACTCGTTGCCGGCTACGGTCGCATGCAGGGTTTCGTGTTTCGGCACAGGGATGTTCGCTTCGAGGGAAAGTCGCTCGAAGAGGCCATCGCGGCTGCAGTGGGCGATGCAGGCTGCGTGATGGTCAATCGCAACGCTGGAAGCGGCACGCGCATCATCATCGACAAGTGGCTGGGGGACAGAAGGCCCGCCGGATACGGCACGCAGACGAAGGCTCACAACGCCGTCGCGGTGGCGATCGCGCAGCGGCGGGCGGACTGGGGAATCGCGATTGACACGGTAGCCAGGCAATACGGACTCGGCTTCATACCCATCCAGGAAGAGCAATACGACTTCGTCGTGCCGAAGTCTCGGCTCGACCGTCCCGCCGTACGGGCCTTCTGCGCTTTGCTGAACGATCCGGAGGTCCGCGGCGAGCTCGCGTCTCTGGGCTTACGGCTGCTATAGGGGTCATGGCAGTAGCAGGTCGGCGCACCTTCCGATTGCCCCCGTCCGGCGACCGCGACCGGGCCCGGCCTTTGCCATACGGCATGCCGAAAGGCTCCGCGACGACAGCAATTTGAGGATCCGTCACGATGAACTTCGAGCTCCACCAGTTCCGCATCGTCATTGCCCTCAGCGCAGCGCTTCTCTCTGCCTGCGCATCGGTCGACTCTGGCGGTCCAGCGACCACTCCCTCGCCGGGCAAGGCCGCTGGTGTCACGGCGCCGGGCCTTGGGTTTTTCTCCAGTATCAAGGTGCCATCCGATCGAGAACCGGTGCTGCAGCTGTTCGCGCAGGGAGTACAGATCTTCCGCTGCGAAAAGCGCAATGCAGGATTTGCCTGGATGTTTCGGCAGCCCGAAGCCGAGCTTCTTGATGGAAGCGGAAAGGTCGTCGGACGTCACGGCGCCAGTTTTTCATTTGAACATGTCGACGGAAGCCGTCTGTTGTCGACAGTTGCGGCGTACGACGAGGCTCCGAAGGCTACTGACTTGCGGTGGTTACTTCTCGCCACCCGGAGCTTCGGCAAGGGAGCGTTCGACGGCGTCACCCATGTGCAGCGGGTAAACACCCAGGGCGGTATGCCGCCCGCAAGTTGCGGAACGAACCAGCTCGGGCAACTCCTGCGGGTCGAATTCAGCTCCGATTTCGTTTTTTATCGTCCTCGCGCCAGCGCTTCCGGCTGACCCGCGAGCTTCGCTGCATTTGCGCTTTGGAAGTCGGAGCGCGGCAGAGGGCTCAACGGCTCGTCAGCCCGTTCTAAACGCTTCCGAGCCATCCGACGGCGAAAGCGGTAAAATTCACCGTTTGCGAGTTGTACGCCGGAGGAAATTGAAATGAACCCGACTGCCTCGACGGTGGGCGCCTACTTGCGCGATCTGCCGCCGGACCGTCGCGTGGCCATGGCGCGGCTGTGCAGCATGATCCGCCGCTCCGCGCGTGGTGTCCGCGAAAGTATGCGATATGGATTGGCGTTCTACGAGCTCGACGGGCCGCTTTTCGCTCTCGAATCGGGCCGCCGGCACATGTCGCTCTATGTCGCCGAGAAGGATGTTGTGATCAAGCACAAGGATGCGCTGACCGGCGTCAACGCGGCCAAGAGCTTCATCAAGTTCTCCGATCTCAACCGGCTTCCGCTCGATGTCGTCGAGAAGATCGTCCGCGATTCCGTCGCTGCGCGCCGCCAGCGGCTCTCCCAGGGAACAGTGCCGACGCAGGCCGAGCTGCTGAAACTCTGGGACATCAACGAAGAGGCGGCGGCACCTCCCGCCACGACCGTGAAGCTGCCGGTCGCCAAGCCGGCGGCGGCGATGACCGACGCGATCAACGCGATGGCCAATACGATGCGCGACGCGATGTTTGCGGCCATCGACATGGCCACCGGCGCCACCTCAGGCAACGGACCGTTGCGCAAGCCCGCCGGCGCCGGCAAGAAGTCGGCGAAATCCGCCGCGAAGAAGGCGAGTGCAGCCCGGAAACCGGCTGCGAAGAAGGCCACGACGCGGAAACCGGCCGGCAAGGCCGCCAAGAAATCTGCCGCCGCGGGGCGCCGAAGGTAGCGGCCCGTCGGCACGCTTCCGCAGAAAACGGCGCCGAAAGGCGCCGTTTTCATTTGCGCGCCCCGGCTACTGGTAGCCGCGCAAGTCTTCGATCACCTTGCCGTCGTTCGGCAACGAGCCCGGCGCCATCAGCTCCACTGTCCCCCCGAGCTTGGTGATCGCCCGCAGTGTTTCTCCGACAGATCGGACAAGCGTGGGGTCGTGCGAACGCGATTCTGCCTTCAGCGTCATCGCGTCGGACTCCCCGGTGCGTGTCACGACGAGCCGAACTCGCCCAAGCTCTGCGTGGCGTCGTGCGACTTCCGCCATCTGCCCCGGATGTACGAACATCCCCTTGACCTTCGTGGTCTGGTCCGCGCGTCCCATCCAGCCCTTGATCCGCACGTTGGTGCGCCCGCACGGCGAAAGCCCGGGAAGGATGGCCGACAGATCGCCGAGTGCCAGCCGGATCCACGGATGGTGCGGATCGAACGAGGTGACGACCACTTCCCCGACCTCACCATCGGGGACCGGATCTCCGGTGCCAGGCCGCACGATCTCGATTAGGACGTCCTCGCTGACGACCATTCCTGAGCGTGCGCTGGTCTCGAAGGCGACGACACCGAGATCTGCCGTTGCGTAGACCTGGTAGGCATCGACACCGCGCGCCTTGATCTCCGACTGAAGCGACTGCGGAAACGCTGCGCCCGAAACAACGGCCTTGCGGATCGACGAGGCCGGACGTCCCGCGGCCTCCGCGGAATCGAGCAGGATCTTCAGAAAGTCCGGAGTGCCGGTGTACGCCGCAGGCTGCAGCCGTTCGATGATCTCCAGTTGCTGCTCGGTATTGCTTGGACCGGCGGGGATCACAACGCACCCCAGCGCGCGCGCGCCGCCATCCATGATGAAACCACCCGGAGTCAGGTGATAGGAGAAGGTGTTCAGAACGACATCGCCGCTGCGGAATCCTGCGGCATTCAGCGCGCGGCCGGCACGCCAGGCATCCTCATGACGCCCTTCGGGCTCATAGATCGGCCCCGGCGACGTGAAAAGCCGACCGAAGCGGTCAACTTCTTCGGGGACAAATCCGCCGAACGGCGGATCCGCCTTCTGCATCCCAGGCAACTCCGACTTGCGCAGGATGGGCAGCCGCGCCAGCGCGGCGCGACTGTTGACCTGCGTCGGGTCGATGTCGCCGAGATGGCGTCGCCAGCCTGGCGCCTTGAGAGCTTTGGCGAGCAGGCCCGGAAGGTGGCCCATCAGGTCCAGCTCGCGTTGACGCGGATCACGCGCTTCGCGGGGGTCGAGGTTCTCGCTCATCCAACGCGCTCACTTCTGCGCATCGATCGCCTGGCGCCGAAGCTCGATGTCCTTGGCCGCCGCGTCGAGCTTCTTCGTGACCGGATCAATCGTTGTCTCCCGCGTCGGCAACGGCGTCTTGGTCGGTTCGCTGTCGCGTGGCGTGCAAGCGGCCACGCAACAAGCGGCACCGACCACGACCCAGACCGATCGATGAACCGAAGTGCCAAGTCTCATCCTGGCGCCTGCAGAGAGCTCAGCTCGTCGCCCGCTTGACCGCGCGCCGGATGCGCCCGACCAGGCGGCTAACGGCTTTCTTTGCCGACGTCGCCCGCTTGGCGACCTTCTTCGTCGCAGACTTCACGGCAGTTCGCCGGGCTGCAGTCTTCTTGGCAGCCTTCTTTGCTGCTTTCTTGGCGACGGCCTTGGTTTCGGCGCTGGAGCCCTTCTTGATGTCCATCGCATGCGCGCGGGAATACTGCTGAATGTCCTTGAACTTCCCGCTCTTGTCGCGTACGGCGTAAAGCTTCTTGCCGCCGCTGCTGTACATCACCGTGCGTCGTGCTTTCTTTTTCGCAGCTTTCCGGGCTGTAGCCATCGATTCCCCCGAGTGTGTTCGCACGGACCGCTTCACTCGCCCCCGTTCGTCCGCGCATCGAAACGAGGGACCCGCACAAGCAACGCGGGCCAAACGTAAGCGCCGTCCGCCCCTCAGGCCAGCCAGCGCTTGCGACGCTTGTAGAACTTCGCGTCGCGAAAACTCTTGCGCCCGGCCTTCGACAGGCCGAGATAGAACTCCTTGACATCCTCGTTCTCGCGCAGCGCCCGCGCCTCGCCGTCCATCACAACGCGGCCGTTCTCCAGGATGTAGCCGTAATTGGCGTACTTCAGTGCAATGTTGGTGTTCTGCTCGGCGAGCAGGAACGAGACCCGTTCCTTGGCGTTCAGGTCCTTGACGATGGAGAAGATCTCGTCGACGACCTGCGGTGCAAGGCCCATCGAAGGTTCGTCCAGCAGGATCATCGATGGCCGCGCCATCAGCGCACGGCCGATCGCGGTCATCTGTTGTTCGCCGCCTGAGGTGTAGCCCGACTGGCTCGTGCGGCGCTGCTTCAGTCGCGGGAAGTAGGCGTAGACCTTCTCCAGGTCCGCAGCGACTTCGGAGCGCGAGTTGCCACGCCCCGACGACCCGCGCGAATACGCGCCCGTCAGCAGGTTCTCTTCCACCGTCAGGTGCGCGAAGCAGCGTCGACCTTCCATCACCTGCACGACGCCGCGCTTGACGAGGTCGTACGCCGTCAGATCCTGGATCTTCTCGCCGCGATATTCGATCGAACCCTTCGTCACCTCGCCGCGCTCCGCACGCAGCAGGTTCGACACCGCGCGCAACGTGGTGGTCTTGCCGGCGCCGTTGGCGCCGAGCAGGGCCACGACGCTGCCGTCGGGCACGTTCAGCGACACGCCTTTCAGCACGAGGATCACGTGGTTATAGATCACCTCGATGCCGTTGACGTTGAGCAGCGGTGCGGTCACCGTCTTCTCCGTTGTGTTGTGCAAAGCGTCCTTGACGGGCGCTTTGCACAACCGGCCGCCTCCGCGGCCGGTTGGTTGGTTTCGGTTACTTTTTGGCTGCCGGGACGGCCTTGGCCGGAGCTGCCGGGGCGGTCTTCGCCGGAGTTGCGGCCGGTGCCGCCTTGGCGGCAGCGGTCATCTCGGCCTCGCAGCTGCGCCTCGTGATCTTCTTCTCAGTAACGTAGCGGGCAGCCGCGTCGCGGATCATCGGCTTGATGATCTGCGAGTCCGCCTCGTACCAGTCGGACGAGAAGCTCCACTTCGTGCCGTCCCACGTGTGGACGCGGGCCCAGCGCGAGCCCTCATGATCGCGGCAGTTCGTCGCCAGCGGGCGGATCACGCCGGCCAGGCCCAGCGCGTCGATGCGCTTCGCATCAATGTTGAGGTTCTCCAGGCCGTAGCGCACCTCCTCGCCAGTCAATGGACGAACGCCGTACCGCAACTGCGCCTGCCGCACCGCCTCAACGCCGAGCATCGCGCTGATCAGTCCTCGGTTGTAGAGCACGCTGCCAACCTCGTCCGCGGGACCGGTGCCTTGGCCCTTCGCGTGAACCAGATTGAGGATGTCCTGGTGCACCTTGGAGCGCCCGGCCCCGTGCTGATAGGCCATGCCGTTGTAGCCCTTGGCATCGGCTCCGACCGGAGTGACATCAGGCTCTGCCGCCGACCACCAGCCGCCGAACATCTTGTCGCGCGGGAAGCCCGTGGCGACCGCCTCGCGGATCGCGGTGGAGTTCATCACGCCCCACCCCCACAGGACTACGTAGTCCGGACGCAGCTGGCGGATCTGCAGCCAGGCGGCCTTCTGCTCGACTCCCGGGTGCGTGACCGGAATCGTCGTCAGCTGAAAGCCATGCAGCTTCGAACGCTCGGTCAGCAGCGGAATCGGTTCCTTGCCGTACGGCGAGTCGTGATAGATCAGCGCGATCTTCTTGCCCTTCAGCTTGTCGAGGCCGCCGTTGAGCTTGCCCAGGTGCTGCACCAGCACGTCGGCCGCTGTCCAGTAGGTGCCGAGCAAGGGGAAGTTCCATGGGAACACTTCGCCCTCCACCGACTCCGAGCGACCGTAACCGGCGGTGATGATCGGAATCTTGTCGGTCGGCGCCTTGTCCGTAATGGCGAATGTCGCACCCGTCGACAGCGGCTGGAATACTGCCACGTTCGGCCGCGATTTGAGCCGCTCGTAGCACTCGACACTGCGCGCCGTGTCGTAACCCGTTTCGCACTCCTCGAACGTGATCCTCACACCATTGATGCCGCCCTGCGCGTTGACCAGTTTCAGGTAGTCGACATAGCCGTTCGCCCACGGGGTGCCATTCGGACCGTACGCGCCGGTGCGATAGACCAGCACCGGGAAGAACTGCTCGCCCTTGCCGGCGGCCGCTCCCTTGGTCTGCGCGGTGGACGCCAGCGGCGTGCAGAGCGCCGCTGCGGCGATTCCGGCGATCGCGAGCGCTGTCTTCGCGTTCATTCGTATCAAACTTTTCATCGAGTGTCTCCTTCGTTCTTGGGTCCAGTTCGATTGGTTGGAGGCCATCCCGCCGTGGACCACTTCAGTGCGGGAACGGCCAAAGCCGAAGTTTCTCCTTGCCTATCGCCCACAGCCGCGCAAGACCGTGCGGCTCGGCGATCAGGAAGAACACGATCAGGCTGCCGAAGATAATCAATTCCAGATGCGATGCCAGCGCCGTTGAAATCGGGATGCCGAACCAACCCGGGACCTGGTTAAGCAGGATCGGCAGGAGCACGATGAACGCCGCGCCGAAGTACGCGCCGAGCAGCGAACCCATGCCGCCGATGATGATCATGAACAGCAGGTTCAGGGAAAGGTTGATATTGAACGCCAGCGGCTCCCATGCGCCAAGGTGGACAAACCCCCACAGGGCGCCGGCGATTCCGGCGTAAAACGAGCTGACCGCAAACGCGCTGAGCTTGGCATACAGCGGCCGGATACCGATGACCTCGGCGGCGACATCCATGTCGCGCATCGCCATCCAGCTGCGGCCGATATGCCCTCGCACCAGATTCTTCGCAGCCAGGGTCAGCACGACGGCAATCGTCAGGACGAACAGGTACTTGTCGAGCGCGGACTCGACCGCCCAGCCGAACATCTCGATCGGCGCAGTGGAAACGGAGCCCGACGACGAATAATTGGTGAACCACTTGACTCGCGCGAACATCCAGTCGACGAAGAACTGAGCGGCGAGAGTGGCAACGGCCAGATACAGACCCTTGATGCGCAGGCTCGGGATGCCGAACAGCACGCCGACGACCGCGGCGACCCCACCCGCCAGCACTAGCACGACGATGAAATTCAGCACCGGCGCGCGGATCACGATGTTGTATGCCGCGTAGGCGCCGACTGCCATGAAGGCGGCCGTTCCGAGCGAGATCTGGCCGCAGTAGCCGACCAGGATGTTCAGGCCGATCGCCGCGATAGCTAGGATTAGGAATGGAACGATCAGCGCGCGGAAGGTGTAGTCGCTCGCGATGAGCGGCAACCCGATGTAGGCGAACGCCAACAGCACCAGCATGAACCACCGGTCCTGGACGATCGGAAGGATCTGCTGATCCTCAACGTAGCTCGTCTTGAACTGGCCGTTTTCGCGGTAGAGCATGGTTCCTGTCGTCCTCGGCGCTACACGCGGTCGATGTGTTTCTCCCCGAAGAGTCCTTCGGGGCGTACCAGCAGGAATACCAGCGCCAGCACGTAGGCAAACCAGTTCTCGATGCCGCCGCCAGCAAGATCGAACTGTTGCACAACGATCGGGCCGAGGAACACTTCGGCGAATTTCTCGCCGACACCGATGATCAGCCCGCCGAGGATTGCGCCCGGCACCGACGTGAAGCCGCCGAGGATCACCACCGGCAGCGCCTTCAGCGCTATCAGCGACAGCGAGAACTGCACGCCAAGCTTCGAGCCCCACACCATGCCCGCCACCAGCGCGACAAATCCCGCGACCGACCAGACGATCACCCAGATGCGATTCAGCGGGATGCCGATCGACTGCGCGGCTTGATGGTCGTCCGCGACGGCACGTAGCGCACGGCCCGTGGCCGTCTTCTGGAAGAAGATGGCGAGGGCCAGCACTAGCAGCCCGGCCACCGCAGCTGCCACGAAGTCCTCGGTGTTGATCAGGATCCCGCCCTCGAATACCTGGTCGAGCACCATAACCGGCGCCTTTGGGAGCCCGGTTTCGATCCGGTAGATGTCGCTGCCCCAGAGCAGCTGTCCGAAGCCGTCGAGGAAATACGCGATGCCGAGCGTGGCCATCAGCAGCACGACCGCATCCTGGTTGACGAGGTGGCGCAGCACGAGCCGCTCAACCAGCCACGCGAAAACGGCCATGACCGCGATCGCCAGTACGAACGCGATGCCGAGCGGCATCACCTCGCTCATGCGGGCGAGCGCGAGTGCCGCAAATAGCACCATCGCGCCCTGCGCAAAGTTGAAGACGCCGGACGCCTTGAAGATCAGAACAAAGCCGAGAGCGACCAGCGAATAGAGCACACCCGACATCAGGCCGCCGAGCAGCACCTCGAAGTAGAAGCCGGGCGCACTCATGCCGAGCACCAGCGGCGCAATTGCGCCGATCACCACCGCGACTATCAGCGCGACGACCGGCCAGTTTCGTTGCAAGGTGGTTAGCGTCATGTCAGTGGGCCACTCCGAGGTAGGCGTCGATGACGCTTTGGCTGCTGCGAACCTCGTCCGGCGACCCGTCGCCGATTTTCTTGCCGTAATCGAGCACGACGACCCGGTCGGAGATGTCCATCACGACGCCCATGTCGTGCTCGATCAGCACGATCGTCGTGCCGAACTCCTCGTTGACGTCGAGCACGAAGCGACACATATCCTCTTTTTCCTCGAGGTTCATGCCGGCCATCGGCTCGTCGAGCAGCAGCAGCTTCGGTTCCATCGCCAGCGCGCGCCCGAGGTCGACCCGTTTCTGCAATCCGTACGGAAGCCGCCCGACCGGTGTCCTGCGATACGGCTGGATCTCGAGGAAGTCGATGATTTGCTCGACGAACTCGCGATGACGCAGTTCCTCCCGCCGCGCAAACCCCAGATGTACCGCCTGTGCAAGCAGGCCCGTCCGCATCCGCAGGTTGCGGCCGGTCATGATGTTGTCCAGAACGCTCATGCCCTTGAACAGCGCAAGGCTCTGAAATGTGCGGGCGATCCCGTTGGCCGCAGCATCGTGCGGATCCATGTTCTCGCGCACCTTGCCGCCAAACTTGATGCGGCCCTGCTGCGGCGTGTAGACGCCGTTGATCACGTTCAGCATCGAGCTCTTGCCCGCGCCGTTCGGGCCGATGATTGCCCTGATCTCGTGCTCGCGTACGTCGAAAGACACGCCCTGCAGAGCCTTGACGCCGCCGAACGCCAGCGAAACCTCCTCCACCGTGAGCAGCACGTCGCCGATGTTGCGTTCGTTCATCATCCGGCGCCTCCGCCCGGCGGCTCGTCCTTCATGTTCCAGGCGGCGTCAGCAGCACGCCGGATCTCATGCTTCGGCTTGCCGGCCTTCGCCATGCCTTCGATGACGAAGAAGAGAAAGGTGAAGATCAGCGCAAAACCGACCAGCGCCAGCAGCAGCCGGCCGTCGGCCAGCGCCCAGGCGGCCAACGGCACGCCGATCAGGAGGCAGGCGACTGCGAGCCAGGTCTTGGGCGTCATCGGTGTGCGGTGGCGGCGGCGTGCCCGTGTCAGGCGGCCGCTCGCAGCGGCGGAAGGACCTTGGCGTCGCGTACCTTGATCGTTGCACTGATCGTCCCGGTGCGGCCGTCTTCGAACTTGACCATCGTCTCGATGTATTGCTCCCTCGCGCCGCTGTACATCGACTCGACCAGCTGCTCGTATTTCTGCTGGATGAAGCGGCGCCGCACCTTGCGCGTGCGCGTCAGTTCCTCGTCGTCGGCGTCGAGTTCCTTGTGCAGCACGATGAAGCGATGGATCTGCGCATTGGCGAGCTTGGGATCGGCGGCGAGATCCGCATTCACCTTCTCGACCGACTCGCGGATCAGCTCGAGCACCTCGGGCTTGCCCGCGAGGTCCGTATAGCCCGCATAAGGAACGTTGCGTCGCTCGGCCCAGTTCCCCACCGCCTCCATGTCGATGTTGACGAATGCACACACCATCGAGCGACCGTCGCCGAACGCAACCGCCTCCTTGATCATCGGGAAGAACTTCAGCTTGTTCTCGATGTACTTGGGCGCGAACAGCGTGCCGTCGGCAAGCTTGCCGACGTCCTTTGCGCGATCGATGATCTTCAGCTGACCTTCCTGGTCGAAATAACCGGCGTCACCCGTGTGGAACCAACCGTCGGCGTCCTTGGCATCGCGCGTCGCCTCCGGCGCCTTGTAGTACTCGCGGAAAAGTCCTGGCGAACGGATCAGGATCTCGCCGGCGTCGGTGAGCTTGATCTCGACGCCCTTGACCGGCGGACCGACCGTATCCGGCCTGACGCCGCCGTTGGGCTGCACGCACACGAAGACCGAGGTCTCGGTCGATCCGTACAGCTGTTTCAGATTGATGCCAAGCGAGCGGTAGAAGGTGAACAGGTCCGGCCCGATCGCCTCGCCGGCCGTATAGGCGACGCGGATGCGGCTCATGCCGAGAGCATTCCTGAGCGGCGCGTAGACGAGCCAGTTGCCGATCAAATGGAGCAGTCGGTCGGAAAGTCCGACCGGCTTGCCGTCGAGCAGGCGGCCACCGACGCCACGGGCGACGCCCATAAAGTAGTGGAACATGCGGCGCTTGAGCGCCGACGCATCTTCCATCCGGATCATCACCTGCGTCAGCAGCGCCTCGAGCACTCGCGGCGGAGCGAAGTAGTAGGTTGGGCCGATCTCCCGCATGTCGGCGATGACCGTCGCCTCCGATTCCGGACAGTTGACCGTGAAGCCGCACACGAGCCATTGCGTGTACGAGAAGATGTTCTGCCCGATCCACGCCATCGGCAGGTACGCAAGCACCTCTTCCTTGGCCGTCAGCGATTCCATGTCGGCACCGGCGCGGCCGGCCGCGATCAGGTTGTCGTAGCCGAGAACAACCCCCTTGGCGCTGCCCGTCGTGCCCGACGTATAGAACATCGCGGCGGTATCGGTCGCGCGCCCGCGATCGATCTCCGCGTCGACCCGCCCCGGGTGCTCGCGCAGGAACTGCTGGCCGAGGACACGCAACTGCTCGTACGAAGCGAGACCCGGCTGGTTGTAGTTGCGCAGCCCACGCGGATCGTCGTAGATGATGCGCCGCAGGTGCGGGACCTTTTCGCGGATCTCGAGCACCTTGTCGACCTGCTCCTGGTCTTCGACCATCGCGAAGCCGATCTCGGCATTGTCGAACACGAAGGCCATCTCCGCGGCGACCGCGTCCTGGTACATCGGAACCGGGATGCCG
>Ga0209706_10001709_pt1 | contig 12471 bp, 10 predicted proteins | sample PPLLaktember2015_6_FD_187263 | JGI IMG/M metagenome (GOLD analysis project Ga0209706, IMG submission 187263) | Freshwater sediment microbial communities from Prairie Pothole Lake near Jamestown, North Dakota, USA - PPLs Lake P8 Core (1) Depth... | ecosystem: Environmental > Aquatic > Freshwater...
CCTTCGAGCGGAACACCTCGCCCTGAAGTCGGTGCGCCCGTCCACCAGCGCCTGGCGCACGATCTGCACGGCCTCGCGCACGTGGGCGAGGGGTCGCTCGAAGGGGACGCCGTTCCAGCCTTCGATGATCGCGTGGCTCGACGAGCCGAGGCCCAGCACGAAACGGTCGCCCGAGAGCTCGGCCAGCGTCCCCGCCGACATCGCCAGCACCGCGGGGCTGCGGTTGTAGACAGGAACGATGGCGGTGCCGATCGTGACGCGCTCCGTCACGGTGGCGAGGGCGCCCGCCAGCGAGAACGAGTCGGGTCCGTTCGTCTCCGCCAGCCAGATGGCCGGGTAGCCCCACTCCGTCTCCGCGCGGCGGCCGAGCTCCACGCAGGCGCGGGCCGAGACGAAGGGCGCGGGCAGGCTGACGGCGAGGCGGCCGAGCTCCACGGCGGGCCTACTTCGGCGGCATGCGCACGGCGCCGTCGAGGCGGATCGTCTCGCCGTTCAGCATCGCGTTCTCGATGATCTGCAGCGCCAGCGAGGCGAACTCCGGCGGCCGGCCGAGGCGCGCGGGGAAGGGAATCGTCGCGGCCAGCGCCTGGCGCGCCGGATCCGGCATCGTCATCAAGAGCGGCGTCTCGAACAAGCCGGGCGCGATGGTGCAGACGCGGATGCCGAGCTTCGCGAGATCGCGCGCGATCGGCAGCGTCATGCCCACGACGCCGGCCTTCGAGGCCGAGTAGGCGGCCTGGCCGATCTGGCCGTCGAAGGCGGCGGCCGAGGCGGTGTTCACGATCACGCCGCGCTCGCCGTCGGCGTTGGGCGCGTTCTTCACCATGTGCGAGGCCGCGAGCCGCAGCACGTTGAAGGTGCCGATCAGATTGATCTCGACGGTCTTCCGGAACACGCGCAGGTCGAAGGGCCGGCCTTCGCGGTCGACGGTCCGCATCGCCGATCCGATGCCCGCGCAGTTGACGCAGACGTGGATCGCGCCGAAGCGCCCGGCGGCCTCGCCCAGGGCGGCGGTCACCGCCGCCTCGTCGGTCACGTCGGCTTCCGCGAACAGCGCGCCGTCGCCGAGGGAGGCGGCCACTTCCGCGCCCTTCGAGCGGCCGAGGTCGAGGATCGCGACCCGCGCGCCCCGCGCGACGAGCGCCCGCGCCGTGGCCTCGCCGAGGCCCGAGGCCCCGCCGGTGACGATCGCGCCGATTCCCTGGATCTCCATCGTTCCTCCCCTGCCTGCGCGGGCCCAGCGCGCGAAGGCCGGAGCGTATCACTCCGCGCCGGCGATCACTGCCCGCAGGCGGACCGCGGCGGGGCCCGGCGCCGCGTCGCCCACCGGGCTCCCCGCGAGGCGCACGATCGCCACCGCCCCGCGCACGGCGTTCAGCGCCACGATCTCGCGAGCGCGGGTCAGCGCGGCGAGATCGAGGTCCGCTTCCTCGATCTCCCCGGCCTCCGCCACGATCTCTCGCGCCACGCTGAGGACGCCGCCGCGGGCGAGCGGGGGCGCCACGAGGCGGCCGTCCTCGCTCACCACCAGCAGGCTGCTGCGGGCGCCCTCGACGAGCCGCCCGGCGGCGTCGAGGAGCAGCGCCTCGTCGCAGCCCGCGGCCGCGGCCGCCGCGCGAGCGAGGGCCACGCGAGGGTGGCCCGTGAGCTTGGCGCCGCCCCAGGGCCCCGGTCCTTCGTGGGGAAAGGGCGCGACCCGCGCGGACCAGACCGTCGGCTCGGCGCCCGTCGGGCGCGCCGTGCCGACCAGCCGCGGTCCGCCCGACGCGCCGCGGCTCACCTGCAGCCGCAGCACGCCCTCGCCGGCGCCGAAGGCGGCGCGGCCGAGGGCGTCGAACGCGCGCAGCGGCGCCTCGGGCTCGAGCTCGCCGAGGCCGAGGGCGCGGGCGTCCCGGAGCAGGCGCGCCGCGTGCCGCGCCGCGAAGCGCGCGCGCCCGCCCTGCCAACGCGCCGTGGTGTAGCAGCCGAGGCCGGCCTGGTACGCCGAGTCGTCGAGCGGCAGACGCGCCTCGCCCGCCGGCGCGAGCCGTCCGTCCAGCCAGGCGGGGAGCGGGGCGCTCAGGGGCGCTGGGCGAGGGGCACGTAGGAGCGCTGGAGCTGCCCATCGTAGATTTGCCGGGGCCGGCCGATCTTCTGGCGGTCGTTGTGCATCTCGAGCCACTGCGCGATCCAGCCCGGCAGGCGCCCCAGCGCGAAGATGGCCGTGAACATGTTGTCCGGCGTGCCGATCGCGGTGTAGATCACGCCGGAGTAGAAGTCGACGTTCGGGTAGAGCTTGCGCTCGATGAAGTACTCGTCCTTGAGCGCCAGCTCCTCGAGCTCGACGGCGATCTCGAGCAGTCGGCTCTTCACCCCGAGCCGCTCCAGCACCTCGAAGCAGGCCTTCTTGATGATCTTGGCGCGCGGATCGAAGTTCTTGTATACGCGGTGACCGAAGCCCATCAGCCGCGAGGTGTCGTCGCGGCTCTTGGCGCGCTCCACGAACTGCCGCGCCGAGATGCCCTCGCTGGCGATCGCCTGGAGCATCTCGATCACTTCCTGGTTGGCCCCGCCGTGGCGCGGGCCCCAGAGCGCGTTGATCCCGGCGGAGATCGCGGCGAACAGGTTGACCATCGACGAGCCCACCAGGCGGACCGTGCTGGTGGAGCAGTTCTGCTCGTGGTCGGCGTGCAGGATGAGCAGCAGGTCGATGGCCTTCTCGACCACCGGATCCACCTCGTAGTCCTCGCACGGCGTCGCGAACATCAGGCGCAGCAGGTTGCCCACGTAGGAGAGGCGATTGTCCGGATAGATGAAGGGCTGGCCGATCGAGTGCTTGTAGGCGTAGGCCGCCAGGGTCGGCATCTTGGCGACCAGGCGGTGCACCGAGATCTCGACCTGGCGCTGGTCGCGCGGGTCGAGGGAGTCCGGGTAGAACGTCGCGAGCGCCGCCACCGCGGCCGCGCACGCCGCCATCGGGTGCGCGTCCTTCGGCAGCGCGCCGTAGAAGCGTTTGAAGTCCTCGTGCAGCATGGTGTGGTAGCGGATCGACGAGGTGAACGATTCGAGCTGCGCGCGGCTCGGCAGCTCGCCGCTCATCAACAGGAAGGCGACCTCGAGGAAGGTGCTCTTCGCGGCGAGCTCCTCGATCGGGATGCCGCGGTAGCGCAGCACGCCCTTCTCGCCGTCGATGAAGGTGATCGCGCTGCGGCACGACCCGGTGTTGGCGTAGCCCGGGTCGAGGGTGATCAGCCCGGTCTCGTCGCGGAGCTTCTGGATGTCGATCGCGCGCTCGCCCTCGGAGCCGACCACGATCGGCAGCCGGATGACCTTGTCTCCGACCCGGAGCTCAGCGAAATCGGGCATCGTCGGCTCCCTCCGGCGACCCGCGCCGTGCAAGCCGGCAGGCTAGCGGACCGGCTCCTGAGCCACCACGACGACGACCGCGCGGCGGCCCGCGCGCGAGCGTCCCACGACCTCGACCGGGGTGAGGTCCGTCACGCGCGGAAGCTTGCGCTCCTTCACGACGAGCGTGCGCCCGCCTGCGTGGAGGAAGGCGCGGATGCTCTCGGGCGATCGCAGGGGGACGACGCGGCGTCCCCCGTAGTACGCGAGGCCGCCGATCATCGCGGGGTCGCTCACCAGGCCGACGGGCGCGCCCGGCGGCGTCACGGCCGCCGCGGCGACGGCGATCGGGCGGGGCGAGCGTCCGGCGTCGAGCGCGGGATACAGGAGCTGGAAGGCGGCGAGCTCGATGCCGAGCGCGCCGGCCACGGGAATCGCCAGCCGACGGAGCGCCGCGGTGGCGTGGCGGCGCGTGACGATCCACGCGGCGCCGGCGGCCACGGTCACGGCGAGCGCGGCGGCGCCGAAGGCGGCGAGCAGGCCGCGATCCAGGCTCGCCAGCAGCTCGCGGGACTTCTCGAAGGACGGCCCGAACGCCGCCAGCCCGAGCGCGCCCGTCGCCGCGACCGCGACGAGCGACGTGCCGATCGCGAGGCCGGCGGCGAGCGTGCGGGGGAGACGCGTGCGGCCGGCGAGCTCGCGACACAGCGCGTCGGCGACGAGCAGCGCGAGGGCCGGAAACGCGGGCAGCAGGTAGAGGCCGCGCTTGCCGCCCGAGAGCGAGAAGAAGACCAGCGAGGCGCCGACCCACGCCAGCAGGAAGCGCCAGGCGCGCCGGACGCCCTCGCGCCGGCGCTCGCCGTGCAGCGCGATGGCGGCGCGCGACGCCGCGGCGTCGCCGCCCGGGGCGCGGCGCTCGCCGCCCTCCCGGCGCGCCTCCGGCGGCGGACCGAACACTCGCCGCCGGGCGACCGGCCAGAGCACCGGGGCGAGCAGCGTCCAGGGCAGGAAGTCGACCGGGAGCTGGTAGAGGTAGTAGTAGAACGGGCGCGCGTGGGAGCTGCCCGCGAAGAAGCGGCCGAGCAGGTTCTCGCCGAGCGTCCCGGCGGCGAAGCCCGCGGGTGCGACGGCGCTCGCCGCCGCGAGCCACGCCAGGCCCGGTCCGAGCGAGAGCGGCAGCGCCCAGAGCGGCACGCTTCGCCACAGCTCGCGCGGCCGGCGCTCCCAAAAGAGGTAGGCGGCCATCACGAGCAGCGGCACGAGGAAGCCGACGGGGCCCTTCGTCAGCACGCCGAGCCCGAGGCACAGGTGGAGCGCCGCCACCTGCGGAGCGCGCGGACCGAGGCCGCGGTCGACGCGCCAGAAGAGCGCCAGGGCGGAGGTCTCGAGCAAGGCGAGCAGCACGTCGAGCTGGACGCGGCGCGCCAGGTGCGCGAACTCGAAGGTCGTCAGCAAGAGCGCGGCTCCCAGCAGCCCGACTCGGCCGCCGAGCAGCCTCGCGCCGAGCGACAGGGTGAGGGCGATCAGGCCGAGCCCCGCGAGGGCCGACGGCAGGCGCGCCGCCGCCTCGCCGACGCGCCCGCCCGGGACGCCCGCGAGAGCCGCGAGCCAGAAGTAGAGCGGCGGCTTCTGGTCGTAGGCCTTGCCGTTCAGGTGCAGCAGGACGAGACCGGCGGGCCCGTGCTCCATCGAGCGCAGCTCCTCGGCCACCTGCAGGTAGCGGGGCTCGTCCGGCGCCCAGGCGTCGACCCGCCCGAGGCCCGGGAGGAGCAGCAGCGCCGCCGCCGCCAACAGCCCGAGGCGCGCGCGCCGGCTGGTCGGGGCTTCGGTCACGACAGGGCGGGATCCAGGCTGGACATCGGGCGGGACGGTACCCGCCGCAGCCCCGGGCTGCCGGGGAGAAGCGCCGCCCGTCTGCTATCCGTCCCCGCCGCAGGCCGGTACTCTCTGGCCCCGAGGGAGGCTCCGAGGTCCCGATGTCCCCCGCTCCGTCCCCCGCCGCCGACTTCGTCTCGCTGCTGCGGCGCGAGCCGTTGAAGCCCGCCGAGATCGCCGATTTCCTCGATCGGCTCTCCCACGACGAGCGGGTGGCGGCGATCCGCGCCGCGGGCCGCGGCGAGCAGCGCCGACTCTATGCGGCCGTGGCGGGCCACGGCGCGCTCCGCCTCGCGGACCTGGTGCCTCCCGGGCGCCGCGACTTCGAGACCGTCCGCCACTTCGGCAAGAACACGCTGCCCGCCTTCACGCACTTCGAGAAGCGCTTCTGCCGCCCCCCCGGCGAGGACCCCGCCGCCCCGCGCGTGCTGTGGGGCTTCAACTTCCAGAGCCTCCAGCCGCTGACCGGGCCCGGCTACTACCTGGCGCGCGACGACGCTCCCCACGGCGAGGTGCTGATCGACTACACGCAGGTGCCGCGCGAGGCGCCGCCCGGCTGGCCCGCCGTGCGCGTCAACGAGCGCGGCCTCTCGCGCTTCGTCTACGGGTTCATGGTGGATCGGCTGCGCCGGGTCTCCGAGCACGTCAGCATCGGCTCCGCCGCGCGCCACGGGCGCGAGTTCGGCAGCTGGTTCCTGCTCTGCCGGGAGCCGTGATGGAGGCGCATCCCCGGCTCTCGATCGTCGTGCCGTTCTACAACGAGGCCGACAACGTGGAGCCCCTCCACCGCGAGCTCGACGCCGCGTTGGCGGAGCAGACCGGGGGCGTCGAGTTCGTCTACGTCGACGACGGCAGCCGCGACGACACGCGCCAGCGCCTGCTGGGCCTGGCCAAGCGCGACCCGCGCATCCGCGTGCTGCGCCTGGAGCCGAACTCGGGGCAGAGCGCGGCGCTCGAGGCCGGCTTCCGCGCGGTGCGGGGCGAGCGGATCGTCACCCTCGACGGCGACCTGCAGAACGACCCGGCGGACATCCCGCGCCTGCTCGCCCAGCTCGAGCGTTTCGACGTGGTGAACGGCGTACGCGTCGATCGCCGCGACGGCTGGGTACGCAAGCTTTCGTCGCGGATCGGCAACGGCTTCCGCAACTGGGTGACGCGGGAGAGCGTGACCGACGTCGGCTGCTCGCTGCGCGCCATGCGCAGCGAGCACGCGAAGCGCGTCAAGCTGTTCCGCGGCATGCACCGCTTCCTGCCCACCCTGCTGCGCATGGAGGGCGCCACGGTCACGGAGATCCCGGTCTCGCACCGGCCGCGCCGGCACGGCAGCTCCAAGTACGGCATCGGCAACCGCGCCTGGGTGGGCTTCGTGGACGTGCTGGCCGTGCGCTGGATGCAGAGCCGCCTGCGCCGCTACCGCAGCGTCGAAGGAGAGTAGGGGATGGAGTTCAGCCTCTGGTCGATGCTGTTCGTGTTCGTGCTGGCCACCTTCATCGGCTTCGAGGTGATCCGCGGCGTCTCGCGGCTCCTCCACACGCCGCTGATGTCGCTGACCAACGCGATCTCGGCGATCGCCATCGTGGGCTCGCTGATCATCGCCGGCGAGCAGAAGACGACCCTCTCGACCGTCCTCGGCACCGTGGCGGTGTTCGCCTCGATGACCAACATCGTGAGCGGCTTCCTGATCACCGATCGCATGCTGCGCATGTTCAAGAGGCCCGAGGCCGGCAAGCGATGATCCCGCACCTCACGCAGGCCGCGTACCTGGCGGCGACGTTTCTCTTCGTCTTCTCGCTGAAGTGGCTCTCGCATCCGAGCACCGCCCGGCGCGGGGTGCTGGCCGGCTCCGTCGGCATGGGGCTGGCGGTGCTGGGCACGCTGCTCCACCCGCACATCGAGAGCTTCCAGTGGATCGCGATCGCGCTGGTGATCGGCACCCTCGTCGGCGTGCCGCTCTCGTGGGTGCCGCTCACGGCCGTGCCCCAGCGGACCGCGCTCTCCCACGCCTTCGGCGGCATGGCCGCCGGCCTGGTGGGGACCGCCAAGTACTTCCTCTGGCTCCCCGAGGGCGAGCTCACCCCCTTCCGCACCTTCGCGATCGTGATGGAGGTGCTGCTCGGCTTCCTCACCTGTACGGGCAGCCTGATGGCGGCCGGCAAGCTCCAGGAGGTGATCCCGACCCGGCCGATCACCTACCGCGGGCAGAACCTGGTGAACCTCGGCCTGCTGGGGATCGCCGTCGCCGCGGGCATCTACCTGGTCGTCGACCCGACGCAGTGGCCGCTGTTCCTGCTGGTGGTCGGGCTCTCGCTGCTGTTCGGCGTGCTGCTGATCATCCCGATCGGCGGCGCGGACATGCCCACGGTGATCTCGCTGCTCAACTCCTACGCCGGCCTGGCCGCGGTGGCGATGGGCTTCGTGCTCGAGAACAACCTGCTGATCATCGCCGGCGCGCTCGACGGGTCCTCCGGCCTGATCCTGTCGATCATCATGTGCCGGGCCATGAACCGCTCCTTCACGAACGTGCTGTTCGGCGCGTTCGGCCAGGTCCAGGCCGCCGCCGGCGCCGCCGAGCAGCGCAGCTATCGCAGCGCCACGGCGCAGGACGCCATGCTGATGCTCGAGCAGGCGAGCCGCGTGGTGGTGGTGCCGGGCTACGGCATGGCGGTGGCGCAGGCGCAGCACCGCATCCGCGACCTGTTCGACCAGCTGGTGAAGCGCGGCGTGGACGTGCGCTTCGCGATCCACCCGGTGGCGGGACGCATGCCCGGCCACATGAACGTGCTGCTCGCCGAGGCCGACATTCCCTACGACCGCCTGATCGAGGTCGAGGACGCCAACGCCGACATGGAGCAGACGGACGTGGTGCTGGTGGTGGGAGCCAACGACATCGTGAACCCCGCCGCGCGCAGCGACAAGGGCAGCCCCATCTTCGGCATGCCGATCATCGACGCCGACAAGGCGCGCACCGTGTTCGCCATCAAGCGCTCGATGAACCCCGGCTTCGCCGGCATCGAGAACGAGCTCTACTTCCGCGACAACTGCCTGATGCTGTTCGGCGACGCCAAGGCGGTGGTGGGCGACCTCGTGAAGGAGTTCACGGGGGAGGGCGGCGGCCACTAGACCCGCTTGTCGAGCTCCATCGGCTTGGGGCTCACCCGGAGCGGAGTGCGCGGGGCGCCGCCGCGCGGCGCTTCGCCCGTCCGGCCGGAGAACTCGAGCCCGTACTTCTGGATCCGGTAGCCGAGCGTGCGCCGGGTGACGCCGAGCAGCTCCGCGGCGCGCGTGCGGTTGCCCTCGGCGCGCTCCATCGCCTGGCGGATGGAGTGGATCTCGATGTCCTCGAGCGTCTCGCCGCCGGGCGCCGGCAGCAGGCCCTGGCCGCGCAGGCTCGCCTCCTGGACGGCCACGGGCAGGTGCTCGACGCGGATCCCGCCCGGATCCCCGAGCACGATGGCGGACTCCACGGCGTTCGACAGCTCGCGCACGTTGCCCGGCCAGTCGTAGTCGAGGAGCGCCTGCATCGCCTCCGGCGTGAAGTGCACGCCGGCGCCGCCGTGGCGCTCGACGAGGTGCTCGATCAGCGCGGGCAAGTCCTCGCGGCGCTCGCGCAGCGGAGGCAGCGAGAGCGGCACCACGGCGAGCCGGTAGTAGAGGTCCGCGCGGAAGCGGCCCGCCGCGATCTCCGCGGGCAGGTCGCGGTTGGTCGCCGCGATCAGCCGCACGTCGACGCGGACGGTGCGTCGCGAGTCGCCCAGGCGATGGAACTCGCCGGTCTCGAGCACGCGCAGCAGCTTCGGCTGGAGCGCGGGCGCGAGCTCCGCGATCTCGTCGAGGAACAGCGTCCCGCCGTGCGCCGCCTGGAAGACCCCCTCGGTCTCGCGGTGGGCGCCGGTGAACGCTCCCCGGCCGTGGCCGAACAGCTCGCTCTCCAGCAGTGTCTCGGGCAGCGCGGCGCAGTTGAGCTTCACGAAGGGCCCGTCGGCGCGCCGCGAGAGGCGATGCAGCGCGTCGGCGACCAGCTCCTTGCCGGTCCCCGATTCGCCGAGGATCAGCACCGTCGCCTCGGAAGCCGCGATGCGCGGCAGCTTCTGGAGCACCTCGCGCAAGGCGGCGCTCTTGCCCACGAGGCGCGCCGAGCCGAGGGGCGCAGGCGCCGCGGGCGCTTCCCCTTCCGCGGCGGGAGCGGCGTCGAGCAGCCGGCGGATCAGCGGCAGCAGCTCCGCGGCGGGCTCGAAGGGCTTCGTCAGGTAGTCGACCGCCCCGAGCTTCAGCGCTTCGCGCGCGGTCTCCACCGTCGCGAAGGCCGTCATCAGCACCACCTCGCAGGCGGGCCGGATCTGCTTGGTGCGGCGTAGCAGCTCGATGCCGTCCAGCCGCGGCATCTTCAGGTCGGTGACCAGCACGTCGAAGGCGCGTTCCTTCATCAAGGCGACGGCGTGCAGGGGATCGGCGGTGAACTCCACCTGATGCCCGTCGCTCGCCAGCGCCTGCTGCAGCTGGCGGCCGACGCGGGGTTCGTCGTCGACGACGAGGATGGAGCCGATCACCGTAACGTGTATTCTAACCGTTCGCCGTGGCCGAATCGCGAGGGCAGCCCGATTCCAGCATCCAGCTCCGTGCGCTGCTCACCAGCGCGCCGGTCGTCCTGACGGTCCTCGACGCCGACGGGGTGTGTCGCCTGGTCGAGGGAAAGGGCCTGGAATCCCTCGGTCTTGGCGCCGGCTCGCTGGTCGGCCGCCCCCTCGCCGGAGAGTGGACTGCCCCCGGGGCTCGCAATCTGCTCGCGCGGGCGCTGCGCGGAGAGGCCTTCAGCAGCCTGGAGGAGCTCGGCGGACGCTGGCTGGAGAGCCACTGTGTCCCGATCCGCGGTTCCGGCGGCGAGCTGAGCTCCGTGGTGCTCGTCCTCCACGACGTCACCGATCAGCGTCGCGCGGAGCAGGCGCTGCAGACCTCGGAGCTGCGCTTCCAGGCGCTGGTGGAGCGCTCCTCCGACGTGCTGCTGGTGCTCGATTCGCGCGGCCGCTGCTCCTACGCGAGCCCGAACATCGCCGGCGTGGTGGGCTACGACCCCCTGGAGCTCGAGGGGCGGGAGGTGTTCTCGCTCGTCCACCCCGAGGACCGCGAGCGCGCCCGCAGCGACCTGCGCGGCGCCTTCGACGCGGACGGCCCCCCCTCGAGCCCGTATCGCGTGCGCCGCCGCGACGGAAGCTACCTGTGGGTCGAGGGGCGCTCGGGGACCTATCCCAGCTCCGACGGCGAGCCGAGGGTGGTCGTGACGTTCCGCGACGTCGACGCGCGCCTGCATGCGGAGGAGCGCCTGCGCGAGAGCGAGGAGCGCTATCGGCGGCTGGTCGACCTCTCGCCGCTCGCGATGGCCATCCACTGCGAGGGCACGATCGCCTGGGTCAACGACGCCGCCCTCCGCCTGCTCGGCGCCGCGAGCGCCGGCGAGCTGATCGGCCGCTCGATCCTGGACTTCATCCACCCGTCCGATCACGGGGTGGCCCGCGCGAGGATCCGGCAGATGCTGACGAGCGGCGTCACGGCCCGCATGCAGGAGGAGCGCTTCGTGCGCGTCGACGGCCGGATCGTCGACGTGGAGGTGACGGCCACGCCGATCCGTCACGAGAACCGGCCCGGCGTGCTGGTGCTCGCCGCCGACGTCAGCGAGCGCAAGCGCGCCGACGCGGCGCTGCGGGCGAGCGAGCGCCAGCTCCTCCAGGCGCAGAAGCTCGAGGCGGTGGGTCGCCTGGCCGGGGGCGTCGCGCACGACTTCAACAACATGCTCCAGATCATCTTCGGACACAGCGAGTCGCTGCTCGCCGCGGCGCCCGCCGACGCTCCGGGGCGGGAGGAGCTGCTGGAGATCCGCGACGCGGCGCGCAGCGCGGCGGCGATCACGCGCCAGCTGCTGAGCTTCAGCCGGCGCGAGGTGGTTCGTCCGCAGGATCTGGACCTGAGCCGCGTCGTGGAGGAGAGCCTCCCGATGCTCCGCCGCGTGGCGCAGGCGGACGTCCAGCTCGAGCTGGAGCTGGGAAGCGACCTCGGCCCCGTACGCGCCGATCGCGGACAGCTCGAGCACGTCCTGGTCAACCTGCTGTCGAACGCGCGCGACGCGATGCCCGACGGCGGGCGCGTCACGCTGCGCACGCGAGCCCGCGAGGTCGGCGAGGCGGACGCCGCCCTGCCCGCCGGCCGCTGGGTCGAGCTCGTCGTCTCCGACACCGGCTGCGGGATCGAGCCGGCGGACCAGACCAAGGTCTTCGAGCCCTTCTACACCACCAAGGAGATGGGCCGCGGCTCCGGCCTCGGGCTGGCCAGCGTTTACGGCATCGTCCGGCAGTGCGGCGGCACGATCCGCCTCAGCAGCGAGCCGGGCCGGGGATCCGAGTTCCGCCTGTACTTCCCCTGTCTGGCGGGCGCGGCCCCGGAGGGCGCAGCGCCGGCGCCGTGCGGGGGAGGGCGCTTCGCGCGCGTGCTGGTGGTCGAGGACGAGCCGCGCGTGCGGTCCGTCGTGCGCCGCGCGCTGGAGAGCGACGGCTACGACGTGTTGGTGGCGCGATCTCCGGAAGAGGCGCTGGACCTCGCGGCGGACCCGGTGCGCTCGATCGACGTGCTCGTCACCGACGTCGTGATGCCGGGGATGAGCGGCCGCGCCCTGGCGCGGTCGCTGCGCAGCGCGAGGCCGTGGCTCCGCGTGCTGCTCATCTCCGGCTATCCCGCCGGCGAGCTGGACGTCGAGGTCGGCGCGGACGCGGACGGCTTTCTGCAGAAGCCGTTCGAGCCGTCCCTGCTCCTGCGGCGGGTGCGCGAGCTCCTCTGACCGACGCCCGCGCGGGCGAGCGGCCTCAAGGCGGCCGATCGGAGGGCCGAAGAGCCGCCGTACGCCAAAGGAGGCCAGCCGATGATCGCCGTCCGTCTCGCTCTCGCAGGGCTGCTCGCGGGCTCGCTCGCCGGCGCCGCGCCCGCCGCCGCCGCCGACCTGTGTCTCCAGTTCTCGGGTGCGAGCTGCGACCTGAGCGGCGACCTCGGCTTCTTCCGCTTCCCGGCCACCAAGCTCCCGAAGACGGCGAAGAAGGCGGTGGCGCTCCATGGCCGCGCCTGCGGCACCGGCACGGTGACGGGCACCGCCGTGCGCAATCCGGCCGGCACGCTGATCCAGCTCGGCGCGACCTTCGTCTGCGATGCGACGCCCGGCGTGATCTCCGCGGACATCGACCCGGCGAGCACGGCGCTCGGCAGCGTTCACACGGGCGACGCCTCCTATGGCGC
>Ga0209706_10001719_pt1 | contig 12444 bp, 10 predicted proteins | sample PPLLaktember2015_6_FD_187263 | JGI IMG/M metagenome (GOLD analysis project Ga0209706, IMG submission 187263) | Freshwater sediment microbial communities from Prairie Pothole Lake near Jamestown, North Dakota, USA - PPLs Lake P8 Core (1) Depth... | ecosystem: Environmental > Aquatic > Freshwater...
CGAATCACCAATCACCGAATCACCAATCACCAATCACCGAATCACCCAATCGCGCAATCCCTCAATCACCAATCAGTCACTCAATCGCGCAATCCCCCCAATCGCCAATCAATCGCTCAATCTGCAATCGCCCATCACTCAATGGACAGGCCGCGCTCAGGACGGCCGGAAGTGCCGGATGAGCCCATCCACCAGCGCGGCGACAGTAGCCCCTTCCGTGACGACGTGCACCGTGATGCCCGCGCGCGCGGCCGCGTCGGCCGCTGACGGCCCGATCGTGGCGACGACCGTGCCCGACAGCAGGTCGGGCGCCTGCTCGGTGCCGTAGATCTCGACGAATGCCCGCACGGTGGTGGCGCTCGTGAAGGTCACCGCGTCGATGCGCCTGTCGAGCAGCTGGCGATAGAGGCCCAGGTGCGCGTCGCTTTCGACCGTCGTGGCGCGGTAGGCCGTCACCTCCGTCACCTCGGCCCCGGCGGCCCGCAAATCGTCGCCGAGCGTGTCGGTCAACGAATCCGACGTGGGCAGCAGCACCCGCTGGCCCTTCAGCGAGCCAGTGTCGGCCATGGCGGCGATGATGCCGGCGGCGCGGTGGTCGGCGGGTTGCAGGTCGGGGCTGATGCCGTAGCGCTGAAGCCGCGCGGCCGTGCCCGGCCCCACCGCGCACAGGCGCGGGCCGGCCAGCGCCCTCAGGTCGTGCGCCTCGGCCACGACGCGCCCCACGAGCGCGGCCACGGCGTTGGTGCTGGTGAGCACGATCCAGTCGAACGATCGGGGAGCGGCCGCCGCGCGTTCCAGGGGGCCCGCATCGAGGGGCGGGGCAATCCGCAGCACCGGGGCCTCGATGGCCTCGGCGCCTGTCTGCTCGAGCATCTCGACCAGCTCCGGTGCCTGGTCACGCGACCGCGTGACGAGCACCCGCCGCCCGAACAGCGGGCGGTTGTCGAACCAGCGCAGGTGATCCCGGAGCCCCACGACCGATCCAATCACCAGGATGCCCGGCGCGGCCAGCTCGAGCTCGTGCACCCGGGCCACGATCTCGCCGAGTGGCGCCGTGATGGTTTGCTGCGAGGACAGCGTTCCGTTGACTACGAGCGCCGCGGTCTCCTGCGGCGGACGGCCGTGCGTGATGAGCGATCCGACGACGTGCGGCAGCTGCCGCGGGCCGGTGAAGCACGCGATCGTGCCATCGAGCTGCGCCAGGCATGCCCAGTCGACCTTCGGCGGCGTGCGGCCCTCGTCTTCGAAGCCACGCACGAAGGTCACGCTGTCGCCCGCGCCCGGATACGTGATGGGGATGCCTGCGAATGCGGGCGAGCCCACCAGCGCGGGCACGCCGGGGATCACCTCGAACGCGATGCCCTGTTCGTGGAGGAACAGCGCCTCGGAGGCGCCCCGATCGAAGACAAAGGGATCGCCCCACTTGAGGCGCGCCACCACGTGCCCCTCGCGTGCCTTCTCAGCGATGAGAAAGGTGATGGCGTCCTGCTCGGCCGCCTGTGGCGCCGCGCTCCCCACGTCGATGCGCTCGGCCGCGGGCGAGGCCATGTCGAGGAGCCGCGCCTGCACCCGGCTGTCGTAGATGACCACGTCGGCCGACTGCAGCGCGCGCAGGCCGCGGACGCTGATCAGGTCGGGCGCCCCGGGTCCGGCGCCGATGATGTAGACGGTTGGTCGCACCCGGTCATTCTAGTGAAAGTCTAGCGGGCCGGGGCGTAGTATCCGCGCCGGGTGCGGACCGTGACGTTGGGGCGGGCGACCTGCACCTGCACCTTTCGCCACGCACCGTCCCGTTTCGAATTCTTCGAGGCGTACCCCATGGTGTACTGGCTGGAGAGCTCGTCCGCGATCTGACCGTAGACGCCGCTCAGCTCCTCGGCCCGCTGGACGAAGAACGAGCGGCCGCCGGTCTCCTGCGCCAGTTGCCGCAGCACGAACTCGGCCTCGCGGAAGCCCTTGAGGGCGCCCTGCTCCCTGGGCTGCAGGCCAAGGGTGTAGATGGCCGTCTCCGAGCGGCGTGCCAGCTCCATCACCTCCTCGAAGCTCACGAGACTGGTCGTGTCCTCTCCGTCCGACAGCACCACGATCGCCTGGCGCCGCACGTCGTCCGGGCTCTTCGCTTTCACCTTCGCCAGCTCGCGGAGAGCGATGTAGACCGCGTTGTACAGCGACGTGGACCCGCCGGAGGACGTGCCGCGTATGGCCTTCTCGAGCGCGGCGGCTTCGTTGGTGAACCCCTGGACGATCTGGACCCGACTGTCGAAGTCCACCACCTGCGCGAGGTCCTGCGGCCGGATGCGCTGCGCGAACCCGACGGCCGCTTCCTGCGCGACGACCAGCCGTTCTTCCATGCTGGCGCTGGTGTCGATGAGCAGCGAGAGCGCAATCGGCAGGTTGGTCCGGTTGAAGAACAGCAGCTCCTGCGCGGCCCCGTCCTCGAAGACCCTGAAGTCGGCCCGCTCGAGATCGGTCACGTACCGGTGCTGCCCATCCGACACCGTGACGTTCAGCGAGACGAGGTCCACGCCGGCACGAAACACCTGCGGGGGTTCCTGCGCCGTGGCAGCGAGGGTCGCCAGCAGCACGCCGGATGCCGTGCCCATGCACAGGCGGGGGCCGCGCACGCTATCGCTCTTTCTGCCCGCGTGCAGGGGCGCCGGACACCACGAGGCCGTCGCGGGCGGCGCTGATGGACACGCGTTCGGGCGGGATGAGTGTCTGGGGCCGCGCGTACACGACGCGGTACTGCCGTCTCAGCGCGGCCGCGATACTCTCGAGCGCCTGCTTGTAGCTCATGCTCGTCAGCACGTCCTCGCGCCAGCCGCCGGTTTCCTTCACGCCGCGATCGAGCACCACGGCGCGGTTACGGCCCGCGTCGTCCTGGATCGAGCCCCGCATGTTCAGGAGGACAACGGCGCTCATCATGGCACCGCTCGCCTTCAGGCCGTCGAGGACCTGCGAGAAGTGCAGCGTGCTGAACTCCGTGAGCTCCGGGGTGACCAGGACCAGGGCGGCGCGATCGGACTCGCGCTTGCCGAGGCCGCGCGACACCTCGACGATGGCGTCGAGCATCGTCGCGCCCGAATCCGGCATGGCAAAGATGCGGTTCGCCGCTTCCTTCAGCCGCGCGGCGTCGGTGGTGTAGTCCTGCAGGATGGTCGGCCGATCGGCCGCGGTGATGAGGGCCACCGGGCCGAGCCCGTCGATGCCGGCCAGGAACGTGGTGAGGGCGGCGCGGACATCCGCGATGGCCGGCTGGGTGGCCGCCTGGTTGTCGACGATGATGGCCACCGGCATGGGCGTGGTGGCTGGAGTGACGCGCAGCACCTCGCGAACCACGCCGTCCTCGGTGACGCGGAGATCGCCTGGGGTCAGGGTCTCGACGGGCGCGCGGGTCTTCGAGTCGAGCGCGCTGACATAGAGCACGCGCTCGGTGGCCTGGGCCAGCAGCGACGAGGAGAGGGCGAGAGCGCCCAGGCCCACGATCAGCAGACGTGCGAGGACGAATCGAGGCATCGTGGACTCCAGGCTGGCCGGAGGCGCGCCGGGGCAGCTGAGGCGAGTATAGAACGGGAGTCTGGAGCCGGGAGGGTGGAAGAACCACGCCGAGAGGGAATGGCGCCGGGACCAGCGCCGGAGAGCGGATACTGGAGAGCGGATACCTGAGAGCGGGCCTACACTTAGCCTATGCCCGACTCACCCAGTACCCTCCGGATGCTCGGCCAGCTCAGCTCTGTGGGCATGTCCTTCGTCCTCGCGCTGGCCATGGGCTTTGGGGGGGGCTACTGGCTGGACGGGAAGCTCGGCACCGCGCCGTGGCTGGCGTTCATCGGGTTCTTCGTGGGGCTGGCCGCGGGCGTATTGAACGTCTACCGCGTGATGCGCGCGACGGCGCCTCATCCGGGCGCGGAGCCAACCGGGACGGAGGCGCCTGGAAACGGCGGCGGTGCGACGCCCGACGATCGGGGGCGTGGGTGACCGGGCGCGTGGCGCGCGACGCGGTGGCGCTGTGCCTGGTGCTGGCGGTGGCGGCGTGGGTCGTGTGGCCGCGCGAGTGGCGCGCGGGTGCGGGCGTGCTCGGGGGCGGCGTGCTGATCGGGCTGTCGGCATGGGCGATCCGTGGGACGGTGGATGCGTTGATCGGTCGCGGCAGCGGAGGGCGGGCCGGCGCGTGGGTGCTAGTGAAATTCTTCACAAGACATGCTATACTCGCCGTCGCGGCCTACGGTATGATGGTGCGTTTGCACCTCGACCCGGTGGGGATGCTAGTGGGGGTCACCGCACTGGCGCTCGCCGCAGGGGTCGAAGCCATTCGGTCTCAACATGCTTCGTGAGTTGGTTCGGTATCGCGTGAGGGAGGCGTACGCTGTGAGCACACGACGGTCAGTGCTGTCCTTGATGTTCGGGTTCTTGGTCCTTGGCCTGGTGTCGCCGGCCTACGCACAGGAGGCCGCCGGCGCTGCCGCCGAGTCCGGCCTGGTGCAGTGGTCGATCATCACCGCGGGCTTCGCGCTGGCCATCGCGGCCGCCGGCGCCGCGCTCGGCCAGGGCAAGGCCGTCGCGTCCGCCGCCGAGGCAATCGCCCGCAACCCCGGCGCGTCCGGTGAGATCCGCGGCGCCCTCATCCTCGGTCTCGTGCTCATCGAGTCGCTCGTCATCTACGTGCTGCTCGTCTCGCTGATTCTGTTCTTCATCAAGCCCTTTGGGGGCTAGTGCACGTACGGTTCAAGGCACGAGGGTTCAAAGCGCTCGAGTTCGGGCCCGGAAGTCGACGTTCAAGTGGCACACGAGTGCGGAGGGCATAGCTCCCGCACTCGTTTCTTTTGTACTCGCCGGTGCCCTGCACTCTGCACCCCTGCATCCAGGGTTCAACTCTGAACTAACCTGATTCCCCCTGTGTCCCGTCTCGACCTCCTCCTCGTCACGATGGTCGCCATCTGGGGCGCCAACTTCTCGCTGGTCAAGGTGGCCCTCCGCGACTTCCCGGAGCTGGCGTTCAACGCGTTCCGCCTCGTCATCGCTTCCGCCATCTTCCTCACGGCCATCTGGTGGCAGCGCTCGCGCGAAGGCACGGCCTCCGCGCCGACGGCGAGACTGGCCCGCGCGGATTGGGCGCGGCTCGTCTTTCTCGGGCTGGTCGGTCACCTGCTGTACCAGCTGCTGTTCCTGGGCGGGGTGAAGCGCACCAGCGTGGCCAACGGCTCGCTCATCCTCGGCACCACGCCCGTCGTGGTGGCGCTGCTCACGGCGTGGGCTGGCCACGAACGCGTGCCACCCCTGCGGTGGCTGGGCGCCGCCATCTCGTTCGTCGGCCTCTCCATCGTCGTCGGGCAGAAGGTGGACTGGAGCGCGAGCGGGCACCTGGGCGATGCGCTCATGCTGGCCAGCACGGTCTGCTGGGCGACCTACTCGGTGGCGTCGGTGCCCATCCTCAGAACGCACTCGCCGCTGGTCGTGACGGGCTATTCGATTTCGATTGGCGCGCTGCTCTACACGCTGGCGGCGATGCCGGCGCTGGTGCGAGTCGAATGGGACGCGATCTCGCCCCTCAGTTGGACCCTGATGGTGGCCTCGGCGGTGTTCGCGCTGGCCTTCGCCTATCTCATCTGGTACACGAGCGTGCAGAAGGCCGGCAGCACGCGCACGGCGGCGTGGAGCAACGTGACGCCCGTCATTGCCATGCTGATTGCGGCGGTGTGGCTGGGCGAGCCCATTGCCCTGAACCATGTGATCGGATCGGCGGCCATCTTCACGGGCCTGTTCATCACGCGTCGCGCGTGAGATTGCGCCGGACGCGCCATCCTGGCCGATATCCATACATTGAACAGATGTTCAACCCTCGATAATTGCATTTCCTCCCTGGTTCCGGTACATTCGGCCCTTGATTTGGGCGCGGGGGAACGCTGTATTTCCCCTCCCGGCAAGACTGTATCCGGCGGCGTGCGCTCGAATTCCGTTCGTCTTGGATTGTCGGTTCGATCCGCGCACGCGGGTCGAGCGTGAAAGTTGTTGTCGTGGGACTGGGCCCTTGTCGGGTCGCCCCCACCAGGAGGATGAGCATGAAGCGTTGGTCTATTGCAGCGCTGACCCTTGGGTTGGCGTTCGCAGCCGCCGTGCCGGCGTGGGCACAGGGCGGTGGTGCCAGTTCCACGGGCACGATTCAGGGACGTATCACCGACGCGCAGGGCGCGGTGCTGCCCGGCGTCACGGTCACGGCCGAGAGCCCGTCGATGCTGGGTCAGCAGACGACGGTGTCGTCGGAGACCGGCAATTACCGGTTCCCCGCCGTGCCGCCGGGCACCTACACGGTGGTCTACGAACTGGCGGGCTTCAACACCCTGCGGCGTGAGGGGGTGTCGATCGCCCTCGGCTTCACGGCGAACCTGAACGTCGAGCTGGCGCTGGCCACGTTGCAGGAGACGGTCACGGTGACGGGCGAATCGCCGATCATCGACACCACCTCCACGCGCGTGCAGCAGAACTTCAAGCTGGATCAGCTGCAGTCCATCCCGAACGGGCGCGACATGTGGTCGCTGCTGGCGGTGACGCCCTCGGTGCAGATGTCGCGCATCGACGTGGGCGGTAACCGCGCGGGGACGCAGACCGGCTACAACGCCTACGGGTTCAGCGGCCAGGTGCGCGTGCTGATCGAAGGCATCAACACCACGGAAGGCACGGGCGGGGCGGGCTTCTACTTCGACTACTCGTCGCTGGAAGAAACCTTCATGGGCACCTCGGGCCAGGGCGCCGAGATGCCGAACCCGGGCGTGCAGAGCCAGTTCATCGCCAAGTCGGGCGGCAACCTGTTCAGCGGCGAGGGCTACTACGACTGGTACAACAACAGCCTGCAGGGCGCGAACATCCCGCAGGACGTGATTGACCGGGGCATCCGCGAGCACAGCAACGAGATCGACAGCTACTGGGACCGCGCCATCAACGTGGGCGGGCCGATCGTGAAGGACAAGATCTGGTATTTCGGCACCTACCGCGAGCAGTTCAACGCGGTGGCGCAGCCGCAGTTCCGATTCGACCAGACGTTCGACACGAAGCTGTGGAACCCGGTGGTCAAGGGCACCTACCAGATCAACCAGAAGAACAAGCTGATCGGCTACTACCAGTACGGCCAGAAGATCCAGGCGACGCGCCTGCCGTACGCGGCGTACTTCTACAACGACGTCGGCTCGACCAACCGGCAGGACTCGGGCAGCTGGGTGTACAAGGCCGAGTGGAACAGCACGGTCACCGACAAGCTGTATATCGAGGCGCGCTTCGGCGACTTCGGCTACTACTTCCCGATGCTGTCGAACTGCGGCGAGGTGTCGACGTGCGACCCGAACTACTTCTGGCGCGACACGGGGCTGGGCGAGGTGACGGGCGCGCAGCAGCGCTGGCAGCTGGACCGGGACCGCAAGCAGTACACGGCGGCGGCCACCTACTTCCTGGACACGGCGAAGGGGAGCCACACGATCAAGTTCGGGGGCGAGGTGCTGAACGAGATGGGCTGGGAAGGCTACCAGCAGCAGTTCGGCGGCAACATCGACCATCAGTATGCGAACGGGCGGTCGAGCACGGTGGTGTTCACGCTGCCGACGGCGCTGCAGAGCGAGGACTTCGGCACGATGAGCGCGAACAACAACGGCGTGCTGACGTCGATGTCAGGGCTGGACGTGTTCGCGGCGTTCCTCAACGACACGTGGTCGGTGGGTCGGCTGACGATCAACGCCGGCGTGCGCTACGACCGGTACCACGGCTTCCTGCCCGAGCAGCAGCAGCTGGCGGCGTCGGTGGGGCCGGTGTCGGTGGACGCCAAGACGTTCGGCGAGACGGACATGTACACGTGGAACCAGTTCGCGCCGCGCGTGGGCGGCACGTTCGACCTGTCGGGCGACGGCAAGACGGTGATCAAGGCCAACTACGGGCTGTTCTGGCACAACCCGGGCGTAAGCGTGGCCGGCAACGCCAACCCGAACACGACGGCGAAGTCCGAGACCTACGCGTGGAACGACCTCAACGGCGACCGCCGCTGGCAGCCGGGCGAGCAGGGGAACCGGACGGCCTCGCAGCTCGAGGGCACGATCAGCCTCGACCCGAACATCGAGGCGCCGATCACGCACGAGGTGAGCGGGTGGCTCGAGCGGCAGCTGTCGGACACGATGGGGATGCGGGCGGGCTTCGTCTACAAGACGCAGGACAACCTGATCCAGACCTACGTCCCGGGCCGGAGCGTGCTGAACGGCGCCTACAGCGTGCCGTTCCCGTTCACGGACATCGGCGTGGACGGCCGAGCCAACACGGGCGACGAGCAGACCATCACCCTCTACGGCATGCCGTCGAGCCAGGCGGCGAACTTCCCGCTGGGGTCGGTGGTGATGAACCTGCCGCGCGCCGAGGACTTCAAGACGTTCGAGATCTCGGCGAACCGCCGCTACAGCAACAAGTGGTCGGGCCAGGTGTCGTACAGCAACACGTGGCTGAACGACTACCCCGTGGGCCTCGCCACGGGCTTCCCGACCAACCCGAACCAGCCGGGCCGCCTGCCGCGCACGACGTGGCAGTTCAAGGCCACCGGCAGCTACGACCTGCCCTACGGCATCCGCATCTCGCCCGTGCTGCGCGCGCAGTCCGGTGAGAACTACGCCCGCGAGATCAGCGTGCCGGCGAGCGCCGCCACGCCGTTCGGGCTCGTCCTGCCGGCGTCGACCATCTACGCCGACGCGGCGGACGCGAACCGCCAGGACAACATCTGGGTGTTCGACGTGCGCCTGGAGAAGACGGTGGAGATCGCCGCGCGGGCGCGCCTCCGCGGCTTCCTCGACTTCTTCAACATCACCAACAGCAGCGCCGCGGAGACCATCACGCGGACGACGGGCGCGAACTACCAGCGGCCGGCGGCCATCCTGGCGCCGCGCACCGCGCGGATCGGCGTCCGCTTCCTCTGGTAGACACGGAGGAGACCGGATGGGCGCAGATGACACGGGCCGCAGATGCGCAGATACGGGCGGGCCGCAGATGCGCAGATGAGGCATCGGCCCAACGCCGCAGACGCGCAAAACAACAGCTGCGCGGATGAGGCAAGGCGGCTGGTGATCGAAGAGTAAGGGTCGGGCTCGAGGGACATCCAAACCCCGCGAGCCCGGCCACGACAATCGAACTCGGCTCCTGTGGGGGAGTCTGTGGCGAGAGGGGCTGCGCCGGCCTCTCTCGCCTTTTTTACGTCTGTGCGAAGCACGGAGGTTCAAAGCACGGAGGTTCAGGGGGGCACGCGAGACGGGAGTGCGAGCGCCTCATGGCGCACCTGCCGACGCACGTGGCACTCGGGATCCACTCGGCACTCGCACTCGGCACGTGGCACCCGGCACTCGCACCCAGCACCCCGCACTCCGCACCCTGCACTCTCTCCGCCGGACCCCTGTAAGCTACTGGCATGACTGACCGTGCCGTCACCTACGGCAGCTACCTGGCCATCGACGAACTGCTCTCGCTCCAGCGGCCCCGCTCTGACGGACCCGAGCACGACGAGATGCTCTTCATCGTCATTCACCAGGTCTACGAGCTGTGGTTCAAGGAGATCCTTCACGAGCTGGACCAGGTGATGCGGTGGCTCGATCGGGGCGAGGCGCACCGGGCGCAGCACACGATGAAGCGCATCCTGACCATCCTCAAGGTGCTCGTCGCGCAGCTCGACATCCTCGAGACGATGACGCCGATGGAGTTCCAGTCGTTCCGCGCGCGGCTCGAGGCGGCCAGCGGGTTCCAGTCGGACCAGTTCCGGCAGCTCGAATTCGTGCTTGGCCACAAGAGGCACGGGGCGCTGGCCCGGTTCCCGGAAGGCAGCCGCGCCCACCGCGCGCTGGAGGAACGCTTCCGGGCGCGCACGTTGTGGGATGCGGTCCTGCATTACCTGGCGCGCGAAGGCTACGCCGTGCCGGCGCCGCTCCTGGAGCGGGACGTGACGGAGGTGCCCGAGCCCTCGGAGGCCCTGCAGGACACGCTCATCCACGTGTATCGTGTCGACCCGAAGAACGCCGAGCTGTGCGAGCGCCTGGTGGACCTGGACGAAGGACTGCAGGAGTGGCGCTACCGTCACGTGAAGATGGTGCAGCGCACTATCGGCACGAGGCCTGGCACCGGCGGGTCCAGCGGCGCGGCCTACCTGGCGACGACACTGATGCAACCGCTGTTTCCCGACCTGTGGGCGATCCGCGCCAGGCTGTGAGAGTCTTCGTGGTTTCCATTGACCCATGCTCAATCCATCTCACCTCGCCCGACACTACTCCCGCTTCCACGTCGCCGAGCGGCTTCTGCTGACCGGGCACTCGCACCAGGCGTGGCCAGACGTGGGGTTCGAGGCACAGCAGCAGGCGTGGCTCGATGCGGCCGAGCACCTCGACCACAAGTGGGCGCTCGCTGAAGAGCAGGCCGAGCGGGTGCGCGACGGGTGGCGACGTTTGCTCGGTGAGCCGTGCGCGGAGGTCGCCCTCGGCCAGAACACCCACGAGCTGGTGTGCCGGTTCCTCTCCGCGCTTCCCCTGGACCGGCGCCCCCGCCTGGTGACGAGCGATGGCGAGTTCCACACCATCCGCCGGCAACTCGATCGGCTGCACGAAGCCGGGCTCGACGTGCACAAGGTGCCCAGCCGGCCGGCCGAGACGCTGGCGGAACGCCTGATGGCCGCGGTGGACGATCGCACGGCCGCCGTGCTCGTGTCGTCCGTGCTCTTCGAGACCGCCGAGATCGTGTCCGCCCTCGGCGACCTGGCGGCGGCGTGCGGCTCTCGCGGCGTGGAGTTGCTGGTCGATGCCTACCACCATCTGAACGTCGTCCCGTTCGATGTCGAGGGGTTGGGGCTCGGGCGAGCCTTCGTCGTGGGTGGCGGCTACAAGTACTGCCAGCTGGGCGAAGGCAACTGCTTCCTGCGCGTGCCGCCCGACTGCGCGATGCGGCCGGTCTATACGGGCTGGTTCGCTGAGTTCGCCGCGCTCGAAGAGACCTCGCGCACGGGCGAGGTCGCGTATGGCCGAGGCGCTGCCAGGTTTGCCGGCGCGACCTACGATCCGGCATCGCACTACCGCGCGGCCGCCGTGTTCGCGTTCGGTGTGCAGCAGGACCTGACGCCCGAGCGGCTCCGCGAGGTGAGCAGGGCGCAGACGGGGAGGCTCGTGAGCGGCATCGAGGCGCTGGACCTCGACCCAGCGCGGCTTCGCGTGGAAGCGGTGCCTGCCGACCGCCGCGCGGGATTCGTGGCGCTGAGCGCCGCCGATGCGCCAACACTCGCGCGCTCGCTTGTGGCAGCAGGCGTCTGGTGCGATGCGCGCGGGGAACGTCTGCGTCTCGGGCCAGCCCCCTACGTGACAAACGAACAGTTGTTACGGTCGATCGCGCTGCTCGCCGACATCGTTGGTCGCTCGTGACCGGCGATCCAGCCTGCCGAAATCGACGGTTTCAACTGTTTGGATTTGGCAGAGCTACATGGCACGACCTTCGACCTCACGCCTGATTTCCTTCCGGAATTTCAGTGTTCCCATCGGGGCATTTCCGGCATATCGCTTGCAATTCCGTGAGCGGCGATTGAAACGGCTTGTGCACCCCCACAGGAGCAAGCCAGGTTTGAGCCAGGCTGACTAGGCCACTGGCTCGAGGGGCCCATGTTGATGGGCCCCTTTTTTGTTATCTTCAGGGCGCTATGAGGTTCGGCACCGGCCTGATGGTAACGAGCGTTCTGTTATGGAGCGCACTCGTCACCACGACCGACGGCACGCCCCAGCCGCCGCCGGGCGCCGTCACCCCGCCGCTCGCGCCTTCGCAGCCGTCGCTGGCCGTCCCCGGCCCCACTGCCACGCGCTCCTCGTCCGACTATCTCGGCTCCGAAGCCTGCCGCCGCTGCCACGACGTGGAGATGGAGCAATGGGAGCGCTCGCTGCACGTGAAGATGACCAAGCCGGTGGAGAAGGCACTGGTCGTGGGCGACTTCAGCGACGGCGCCCGGTTCTCGGATCACGGCCGCTCGTATGCGTTCGGGCACAAGGACGGCAAGCCGTACATGTCCATCGCGTTCGGCGATCGCGCGCCCGAAACCTTCACGGTTGACTACACGCTGGGCGCGAAGCGCTACCAGGGTTATCTCGCGACGCTGCCCGATGGACGCATCTATGTGCTGCCCGCGTTCTGGCACCTCGAGAGCCGCCGCTGGCTGGACTGGAAGGAGACCACGCCCATCCCCGACGGCGCGCACGACCTGCGGCAGATCTGGAACGCCAACTGCTTCAACTGCCACGGCACCAACATCCTCCAGGGCTACGACATCACGGCGAAGCGCTACAACTCCACGTGGACGGAGATGGGCATCGGGTGCGAGGCGTGTCACGGGCCAGGGCGCGAGCACGTGGCGTTGATGGACGAGTGGGAGGAGAACCCCGCCGGCAAGCCCGCGTACGACAACAGCGC
>Ga0209706_10001720_pt1 | contig 12442 bp, 13 predicted proteins | sample PPLLaktember2015_6_FD_187263 | JGI IMG/M metagenome (GOLD analysis project Ga0209706, IMG submission 187263) | Freshwater sediment microbial communities from Prairie Pothole Lake near Jamestown, North Dakota, USA - PPLs Lake P8 Core (1) Depth... | ecosystem: Environmental > Aquatic > Freshwater...
TGCCGAAGATCGACGGCGTTATTATCGCAGCCGGCGGTCTGCCGATTACCGGCGGCGGCGCCATCATCGGCGGCATCGGAGTGAGCGGCGCGCCGACCGGCGAGCAGGACGAGAAATGCGCGCAGGCGGGGATGGACGCCGTCAAGTTCGAACTGGAGACTTTTTGACCGAAACCAGGAGGGCAGTGGAAAGAACAAGCAACGTCAGATTGGCTTGAAGAGCCGGCGCCGCTTAAAGTCCAACAGCGACGGTGAGCATGCCGATGGATCCGTGCTCGATCCCATCGACGTGTAGCAAGAGGGTTTCGTTCTGGCCCTGCTGGGCGAGAATGTACAGCAACGGCAGATAATGTTCGGGCGTGGGCACGCTGAGGCGCGCGTCATCACCGAGCGATGCGTAGTCGATCAGCGCTTGGTGTTCGCGTGCCATAAGATGCGCGCGCACTTTCTCGTTGAAGCGCGCCGCCCAGTCATATGGCCTGGCGTTCTCGGCCCATTGTATCCGCCCCAGGTTGTGCACCACGTTGCCGCTGCCGACGATCAGCACACCTTCGTCGCGCAACGGCGCGAGGCGCGCGCCGAGTTCGTAGTGGGAGCGCGGCGATAGACCGGCATCGAGGCTAAGCTGCACGACCGGCACGTTCGCATTCGGGTACACATGCGCGAGCACCGACCAGGTGCCGTGGTCCAGGCCCCAGTCCTGATCCGGCAGCACGTCTACCGGCGCGAGCCGCTCGCGCACGCGCGCCGCGAGCGACGGGCTGCCGGGTGCCGGGTATTGAACCTCGAACAGCTCCTGCGGGAAGCCGCCGAAGTCGTGGATGGTGCGCGGCTTGTCCATCGCGGTGACGGCCGTGCCGCGCGTCATCCAGTGCGCGGACACGCACAGAATGGCTTCCGGTTTCGGCACGGACGCACCGACGTACCGCCATGCTTCGGTGTAGCGGTTTTGTTCCAGGGCGTTCATCGGGCTGCCGTGGCCGAAGAACACCGCCGGCATGCGCGCCGCAGCGATTGCCATCAGGAATCGATCCTGCCCATGCGCCCCGACTGGTAATCGCGGAACGCCTGTTCGATTTCCTCACGCGTGTTCATGACGAATGGGCCGTAGCGTGCCACCGGCTCGTTGAGCGGCACGCCGGCGAGCAGCAGCAGATCGGCCGGAGCGCCAGCCTCGTTCGCAACCGCGAGCCGGATCTGGTCGCCATCGCCGAGCATCGCCATCTGGCCTTCGCGCACCGGCTTGTGTTCGGCGCCCAGCCGCGCCTCGCCGGAGATCAGGTAGACCAGTGCGTTGTGGCCAGCCGGAATATCCTGAACGGTTTCGCCGCCGGGTTGCAGTGTGTAATGCAGGAAATAGATCGGGGTGCGCGTCTCGATCACCGCGCTCTTGCCGAGCGCCGTGCCGGCGATCACGCGCACCTTCACCTTGCCGTCGGCGCTCAGCGCCTCGGGCACGCCGGACTTCGGGATTTCCTGGTAGTGCGGCGGCATCAGCTTGTCGCGCGCTGGCAGGTTCACCCAGACCTGGAAGCCGTGCATCACGCCGCCGTCACGCATGAATTCATCCGACGGCAATTCCGAGTGCACCACGCCGCTGCCGGCGGTCATCCACTGCACGTCGCCGGGAGTGAGCTTGCCGGCGTGCCCGGCCGAATCCCTGTGCTGGAATCCGCCGGACAGAAGATAGGTGACGGTTTCAAAACCGCGGTGCGGATGATCGGGCGCACCGATGCCTTCGCCCGGACCCCAGATCACGGGACCGAGGTGGTCGAGCAGCAGGAACGGATCGACCTGCATCAGTTGCTGGGTCGGAAACGGCCGCCTGACAGGAAAACCACCTCCTTCCAGAGTGCGCACACTGTCCACGACCGAGACTACCGGCCGCTCGAGCGCGCGCGTCGTATTCGTTTCGTTGAGAACAGTGGCCATGTTTGCCTCCTGCTGAAGTTAAAAGGGCGGGCCTGTACGGCGGCCCGCCCGGTATTCGTTACTTTTTGTCGAGACTCATTGGGCCGGAGCCGAAGGCCATGATGTAGAGCAGGCCACCCAGCATCGCCAGGTTCTTCATGAACATGATCATTTGGATCTGCTGCTCGCCGGCCGGCACCGCCCAGAAGTTGTGGAACACGAAGGTCACCGGGATCATCCACAGGAACAACGCCGTGGCGCCGAGTTTCGCCTTGTAGCCAAGGATCAGCATCAGCGCCCCGCCGATCTCGATGACGATGGAGGCGACGAGCAGCGCCTCGACCATCGGCAGGCCCTTGCTGGTCATGAAGCCGGCGGTGCCGACGAAGCCGGTGATCTTGCCGAACCCCGAGAACAGGAAAATGACCGCCATCAGGATGCGCCCGACGAGCGGGCCGAACTTGTCAATCGTGTTTTGCATGGTCGTTCTCCAGTGTTGTTGGTGTTGTTGAGAAATTCCCGCGGCGTTCGCCACGCATTGCTACTTCGCAAGCCCTTCCGCCTTGAGCGCCGCCTGCACTGCGGGTCGTGCCGCGATGCGCCCGAGGTATTCCGTGAGCGCCGGCCATTTGCCGAGGTCCACCTGAAAGAGCTTACTCCAGCTCAGGATCGTAAACAGGTAGGCGTCGGCCACCGTGAACCTGTCGCCCATCAGATACGGCTGGTGGCCGAGATGCTTCGCCAGGGTATCGAAGCGGCGGCCGAGCAGCGTCAGCTGGTTGTCCTTCCACTCCGGTGTGAGCTTCGGGTTGAAGAACGGGCTGAACTGCTTGTGTACCTCGGTGGCGACGAAGTTCAGCCACTCGTGCAGCCGGTAGCGTTCCAGGGTGCCGGCGGCCGGTGCCAGGCCGGCGCCGGGCTTCTGGTCGGCGACATACTGGAGGATGACGGCCGCCTCGGTGAGCACTTCGCCGTTGTCGAGGCGCAACGTCGGCACATACCCCTTCGGGTTGACCTGTGTGTAGTCCTCGCCCTTTTCGGTGCGGCGCGTGGCGGGGTCCATCTTGTCGAGTTCAAACGCCAGCCCGGCCTCGCGCAATGCGATGTGCGGAGCCAGCGAGCAGGCACCGGGGACATAGTAGAGTTTCATAGAGAGGTTCCTGTTGAGTTGATGTGGGATTGTGATGAGCGCTCACGGCAGATCAAACACCAGCACTTCCGCAGCGCGGCCATTGTCGAACTGCAAGAGCGTTTCTTTCTCGATGCGCGCGCCGTCGCCGGCGGCGAGCGGCGTGCCGTTAAACACGACGCTGCCGCGCGCCACGTGCACATAGGCGCGCCGGCCGGCGGCGAGTGCGTGCGCCACGCTCATCGTGCCGTCGAGTTTCGCGGCGTACAGCCGCGCATCCTGATGAATGGTCACCGAGCCTTCGCGGCCATCGGGCGAGGCGATGAGGCGCAGCCGGCCGATGAGGTCGGCCGGCGCAAAATGCTTCTGCTCGTAGCCGGGCGCAATGCCGGCCGTCTTCGGCAGAATCCAGATCTGCAGGAAGTGCACGGGCTCCGATGGCGAGACGTTGAATTCGCTGTGGCGTACACCGGTGCCGGCGCTCATGCGCTGCACATCGCCGGGGCGGATTACCGAACCGGTGCCGAGGCTGTCCTTGTGTTCGAGCGCGCCTTCCAGCACGTAGCTCACGATCTCCATGTCGCGGTGGCCGTGAGTGGGGAAGCCGGCGCCCGGCGCGACCCGGTCCTCGTTGATCACGCGCAGCACGCTGAACCCCATCTGCTCCGGGTCGACATAGTCGGCGAATGAAAAGGTGTGGTAGCTATCCAGCCAGCCGTGGTTGGCATGACCGCGATTATCAGCTCGGCGCAGCTCGACCATAAAAGGCCCTCCTCCTGCTGTGGATTGTTCGGCTTCGTTGAATGTGAAGGGCAGAATATTCTTGTCATTCGCTCGCGGATAGCGAAATATTCCGGCTAAGTCATTCAAACGGATTGAACGATCCATGCGCCTGAGCCTCGATGCCCTCACCGTAATTGATGCGATTGACCGCGAGGGCAGCTTTGCCGCCGCCGCGCAGGTCTTGCACCGCGTGCCTTCGGCCATTACCTACGCGGTGCAGAAACTCGAGGAGGATCTGAGCGTACCGCTGTTCGATCGCAGCGGCCACCGCGCGCAGCTCACCGAGGCCGGGCGCGAGCTGCTGCGCGAAGGACGCCGGCTGCTGGCGGCGGCCGATGAGCTCGAATCGCGCGTCAAGCGGGTCGCCACCGGCTATGAAGTGGAGCTGCGCATCGCAGTGGACGATCTCATTCCGATGGAACGGCTGTTTCCGCTGTTCGACGCGTTCTACCGCTCGGCCTGCGGCACACGCCTCAAGCTGCTCACCGAGGTGTACGGCGGTACCTGGGATGCGCTCGTGACCCAGCGCGCCGATCTCGCCATCGGCGCGCCCAGCGAGGGGCCGGGCGGCGGTGGTTTCAGCACGCGCCCGCTGGGGATCGTGCAATGGGCGCTGATGGTCGCGCCCACACATCCGCTGGCGCATGCGCCCGAGCCGATCGCGCCCGACGAACTCATCCGGCACCGCACGATCGCCGCCGCCGATAGCTCGCGCAATCTGCCGCCGCGCACCTCCGGGCTGCTGTCCGGGCAGGATGTGCTCACGGTGCCGGACATGCGCTGGAAGATCCGCTTCCAGCGCGCCGGGCTGGGCATGGGTTATCTGCCGATCCATTTGACGCGCGCCGATGTGCAGGCCGGACGGCTGGTCATGAGACAGGTGGTCGAGACGCGCATCGGCAACCCGATGTTCATTGCCTGGCGCACCGCGCATCGCGGCAAGGCGCTTGCCTGGTTTCTCGAACAACTCGAAGACCCGGCACTGCGCGAGAGCCTGCTGGCCTGACCGGTTGTCAGGACCGTCTTGAAACACGCTCGCCCCGGGGTATGATGAATCGCGGTCCAGGCGTCGGTCAGGGATTCCGGAGCAAGAACGTCCAAGGAGGCAGGCATGATCTCTCTTTCCGTGAATGGTGAGGCGCGTGACCTGGAGGTGGACCCGGCCACGCCCCTGCTCTGGGTGCTGCGCGACACGCTCGGCCTGACCGGTACCAAGTACAGCTGCGGCATCGCGGTGTGCGGCGCCTGCACCGTGCACGTGGATGGCGCGCCGGTGCGCGCCTGTGTCACGCCGCTGTCGGCCGTCGCCGGCAAATCCATCACCACCATTGAAGGCCTGTCGACAGACAGCAGCCATCCGGTGCAACGCGCCTGGCTTGCGCTCGATGTACCGCAATGCGGTTACTGCCAGTCCGGCCAGATCATGGCGGCCGCGGCGCTGCTCGCCAACAACCCGAAGCCGAGCGATGCCGACATCGACCAGGCCATGTCCGGCGTGCTGTGCCGCTGCGGAACCTACTCGCGCATCCGTCGCGCCATCAAGCAGGCCGCGGACGTGAAGGCAAAGAGGGCGTGACATGAACGATCTCAAGCTGCCCGAATCGATTGATCCGACCGCCATGGATGGCGGCCGCTCCGGGCTCCTGCCCTCACGCGGCATTACTCCATCCATGGAGGGCAGAAGTGCCGGAAACGCAGGAGCAGTTTTCCGGCAGGAACGTCGCCATTTTCTCAAGGTCAGCGCGGTTGCGGGCGGCGGTTTGCTCATTGGTTTCCATCTGCCGCTTGCGAACCGCGCCGGGGTTGCCGAGGCGGCCGCAAAAGACTTCGCGCCCAATGCCTGGATCCGCATCGATGCGGACGACACGGTCACGTTGCGAGTCGCCAGCTCGGAGATGGGGCAGGGCGTGTACACCGCCATCCCCATGCTGCTCGCCGAGGAACTCGAATGCGACTGGGCGCGCATCAAGGTGGAGATGGCGCCGGCCGACAAGGCCTATACCAATCCGCTCATCGGCCAGCAACTCACCGGCGGCAGCACCGCGGTGCGCGCCTTCTGGACGCCGCTGCGCCAGGCCGGCGCGGCCGGACGCGAGCTGCTGATTCGCGCCGCGGCTCAGACCTGGAAGGTGAAAGAAGACGAGTGCCGCGCCGAGAACGGTGTCGTCCGGCACAAGACCGGCCAGCGCACGGCAAGTTACGGTGAGCTCGCCGCCAAGGCCGCGACCCTGCCGGTGCCGGCCGAGGTATTCCTGAAGGAACCGGGCGAATTCAAACTCATCGGCAAATCCACCGCGCGACTGGATACACCGCTCAAGGTCAATGGCAGCGCCGTATTCGGTACGGATGTGAAACTGCCCGGGCTGCTCACCGCCGTGGTCGCGCGCTGCCCGGTGTTCGGCGGCAAGCCGAAAAAATTCGATGCCACCAAGGCCAAGCGCATGCCGGGCGTGCGCCAGGTGCTGTCCATTCATTCCGGAGTCGCGGTCGTGGCCGACAGTTTCTGGGCGGCAAAGCAGGGACGCGATGCGCTTGCGGTGGAGTGGGACGAGGGCGCGCACGCCCGGCTGGACAGCACCACGATACGCAAGCAGTTGGAACAGGCGCTGAAAAAGAAGGGCGTGAATGCGCGCAACGACGGCGATGCCGCCAAAACGCTCAAGGCCGCGGCCAAGCGCATCGAGGCCGTGTATGAGGCGCCGTATCTTGCGCATGCCTGCATGGAGCCGATGAACTGCACGGCGGTGGTGAAGAAGGGCAGTTGCGAGCTGTGGGTGCCGACCCAGAATCAGACCGGCACGCAGTTTGTGGCATCGAAGATCACCAAGCTCCCGCCCGAGAAGGTGAAGGTCCACACCACCTTCCTCGGTGGCGGCTTCGGGCGCCGGGGCGAACAGGACTTTGTGGCCGAGGCGGTGCAGTTGGCCATGGCCACGGGCGCACCGGTGAAGCTGATGTGGACGCGCGAAGACGACCTGCAGCACGACTACTACCGGCCCGCGACTCTCAATCGCCTGAGCGCCGCGCTCGACCAAGACGGCAAGCCGCTCGCCTGGCGGCACGAGATTGCCGGCGGGTCGATTTTCAACCGCGTGTTTCCGAGCTCCATCAAGAACGGTATCGACAACACCTCGGTCGAGGGCGCGGCCAACCTGCCGTACGCCATTCCCAACCTGCAGGTGACGTGGGTGATGGAAAACGGCGCGGTGCCGCTCGGCTTTTGGCGCTCGGTCGGCAGCTCGCAGAATGCCTATATTACGGAATGCTTTCTGGACGAACTCGCGGCCGCGGCCGGCAAGGATCCGTATGAATACCGGCGCGCGCTGCTGGCCAAACATCCGCGCCATCTCGGTGTGCTCGAACTGGCCGCACAGAAAGCCGGTTGGGGAACGCCGCTGCCGAGCGGCCGCGCGCGCGGCATCGCCGTGGCCGAGTCCTTTGGCAGCTACTGCGCGCAGGTCGCGGAGGTGTCGGTGGAGAGCGGCCAGGTTCGCGTGCACCGGGTGGTGTGTGCCATCGACTGCGGCCTGGTGGTGAACCCGGACACGGTGGTCGCGCAGATGGAGTCCGGCATCGTCTATGGCCTGACCGCCGCGCTCAAAGGCGAGATCACCATCAAGAACGGCCGCGTCGAGCAGGGCAACTTCAACGATTACCCGCTGCTGCGTCTGGATGAGATGCCGGACATCGACGTGCACATCGTGAAGAGTAGCGAGCATCCCGGTGGCGTCGGCGAGCCGGGCACGCCACCGATCGCGCCGGCGGTGGCGAACGCGGTGTTCGCCGCCACCGGCAAGCCGGTGCGCAAGCTGCCGATTCGGATATAAGAAAAACTCAACGCAAAGACGCGAAGGCGCAAAGGAAAACCATGAGTGTTGGGATTAATGCCTTCAGGATTTCCCTTCTTTGCGTCTTTGCGCCTTTGCGTTGGGTTGTCAAATAAAACATGGACAGCGCCGACCGCGAAGTACTGACCGCCGCTGCCGACTGGCTGGATGCCGGTCACGGCGTCTACCTGATTACCGTGGCGCGCACCTGGGGCTCATCGCCGCGCCCGCCGGGCGCGCTGCTCGCAGTGCGCGCCGATGATGCGCGTTTCGCCGGTTCGGTGTCCGGAGGTTGTGTCGAGGACGACCTGAGTGCGCGGCTCGCGGCCCACGGCACGGCGCAGGCGCTGCCACGCATCGAAAGCTACGGGGTCACCCCCGAGCAGACCCACCGGTTCGGTTTGCCCTGCGGTGGACGGCTCGATCTCGTGGTGGAGCAGCTCGCGAGTGCCGAACCGTTGCGCCGCATCCTGCAGGCCATGGACGCGCGCCGACTCACGGCGCGGCGCGTGTGTCTCGCCACCGGCGAAGCCAGTCTGCATGCGGCGGAACGCGACGCCGCTTTCCGTTTCGATGGCGAGAATCTCATCCAGGTGTTCGGCCCGGCCTGGCGCTTGCTGCTGATCGGTGCCGGGCAGTTGTCGCGCTTCGTCGCGCAGATGGCGCAGGCGCTCGACTACCAAGTGATCGTCTGCGAACCGCGCGAGGAGTACGCGGCGCAATGGCAGCTGGCCGGCACGGCGCTCGACACGCGTTCGCCGGACGATGCCGTGTGTGCGCTTGCGTGCGATGCACGCACCGCGGTGATCGCGCTGACCCATGAGCCCAAGCTCGACGATCTGGCGCTCATGGAGGCGCTCACGTCACCGGCCTTCTACGTCGGCGCGCTCGGCTCGCGCGCCAACAACGCCAAGCGCCGCGCGCGCCTCGCGCAGCTCGATCTGCCGTCGCCCGCCATCGAGAAACTGCATGGTCCGGTGGGGCTGCCGATCGGCAGTCGCACGCCGGCCGAGATTGCGATCGCGATCCTTGCCGAGTTGACCGCCGTGCGAAACGGGATCGTGCTGCACAGATCGACTGGGCCGGATCGCGCGGACACGCCGATGGCGGATGCGGAAGTGACGACATGCGCGGGATTGCGGGCATCCTGCTAGCCGCCGGGTGCGGCAGCCGGTTTGGGTCGAACAAGCTGCTCGCGCCACTGGCGGGCGGCACGCCGCTGGCGATCGCCGCGGCGCGCCGGCTGCGGTCGGCGCTGGGCGAGGCGGTGGCGGTGGTGCGGCCCGGAGACCCGGTGTTATCCGCCCTGCTGACGGCCGAGGGTTTGCAGGTCGTGGTGTGCGAGAACGCGCACGCCGGCATGGGTGCGAGCCTCGCGGCCGGTGTCGCCGCCAGCCGCGCGGCGCGCGGCTGGCTCGTCGTCTTGGCGGATATGCCCTTTATCCAGGATTCCACCCTGCGACGCGCCGTCCAGGCGCTGGAGACCGGTGCGCTGCTGGTCGCCCCTTTCCATGCCGGACAGCGTGGTCACCCGGTTGGTTTCCATTCCAGCTTTCGCGATGAACTGCTTGCGCTCTCGGGCGATGCCGGCGCGCGCGCGATTCTGGCGCGGCATGCGGCAGCGCTCACGCGTTTTGACGTGGACGATGCCGGGGTCGTGCTGGACGTGGATACACCGGCCGACCTGGCGGGGATGGTGGGCGGGCGGCCCGTCAGCGGCGTTACCAGTTAAGGCCCGCACCGAGAAACATGCCGGTCGCGGTCGGATCGTATTCGACATCGATATTCGAGACGGCAAAATTCAGGTGCTTGGCTTCCAGCACGAAGCTCAGGTTGTCGACGCGCAGTTCCATGCCGATCACGGCGTGCAGGAGAAATGAGACGTTCGTATCATCGATCAGCCCCCCACTGTAGGTGTTGCTGACATCGGTGACACCGGTTCCGATGCCGCCCCCGACGTAGGGATGAAAGCGGCCGCTGTCAAAAAAGTATTTTTTCGCGACAACCAGCAAGGCGTCGGTATCGGCCTTGCCGGTGGCGGATGGCGCCGACGATGTGAATTTGTTCCGGTAACCCACATACTCGGTGCCGACCGCCAGGCCATGGCGGAAACGCTTCTCCCAGCCGATGTTGAAGGTTTTATAACTGACGTCATCCAGCTCGACGCGAGACGGTACGTGCAGGGGCGCCTCGAATGTCTGCCCGTTGTCGAGCAGGCGCATCGCGCCGCCCTTGATAAAAACGGCGCCACCCGCTGCAGCGGCGTCCGGCAGCAATGCCAGGGCGGCTGAGAACAATAGAGTTGCAACGGAACGCCTGCTCGCGCAATTCCTGCACGGACTCCCTGTCATGGCAGATTCCTTGTCGGGCAGGTGAATTCGCCGGCCGGTTTCGTGCGAGCGGCGACAGATTCACACGTGTGGCGATTACCAGTTAAGACCCATGCCGGCAAAGATGCCGGTGGCAGTCGGGTCATATTCATTGCCGCCGCCTTCAATGTCGTGGTACAGGTGTTTGCCTTCCAGCACGAAGCTCAGGTTATCGAAGCGAAACTCAATACCCAGCAAGACCTGCAGGGCGAGGGTGTATTCCTCGTCCGAGAATTCGGTCCCACCGCTGCTGTAGGTGACGTTGGTGCGGCCGCCCCCGATACCGCCCCCGACGTACGGATGGAAAACGCCGCCATCGATAAAGTACTTCTTGCCGACGAACTGCAAGGCAACGGTTTTGGCTTCGCCCGGCTGTGCGGCGGGTGGCGTGAATTCATTCCGGTAGGTGAGAAACTCCATGCCGAGCGCCACTCCCCCACGTTTGCGCACCTCCCAGTTGAAGGCCAGGGTGCTGTAACTGGTGTCGTCCAGGTTGCGCTGCTGCGAGTCGATCACCTGCCCGTCGTCCTGCAGGCGCAGGGCCCCGCCTTTAATAAAGAAGGCGCCATCCGCGCCAGCGGTGCCTGGGAGCGTGACCAGTGCGGCCGAAAGTAGCAAAACGGCAGCGGAACGGGTGCAGGTGGAATGCATAATAAACTCCTTGTCGAGAATGGAGAGCGGTGAAGTCTGGCCACGGTCAGACCCGCAGGCATTGTAACCGCAAGCCTCGTTTGCCTGCAGGCAGCCGGCTGGCCGGCCTGACGGAAGGCGTACTGACAAACCCCGAACGGCTCGACTAGAATGGAGCCGCATTCGTCCCGTCCAGCTGCCGACAAGATATAGGAATCCAGCGCGCGTGTCACAGATCGCAGCGTCCACGAACAAGAACAACAACCTGGTGGAAATCCGGGATGTCACTTTCAAATATGGTGCGCGCACCATTCTTGCCAACCTCTCGCTCGGCATCGAACGCGGCAAGGTGACCGCCATCATGGGCGGCAGTGGCTGCGGCAAGACCACGCTGCTCAATCTCATCGGCGGGCGCATCCGGCCCAGCCAGGGGCAGGTGCTGGTGGATGGTCTGAACGTGCCGGACCTCAGCAAGAAGGAACTGTTCGAACTGCGCAAGCGCATGGGCATGCTGTTCCAGACCGGCGCGCTGCTGACCGATTTGAGTGTCTTTGAGAACGTCGCCTTCCCGATCCGCGAGCATACCCGGCTCCCCGAGGAGTTGTTGCGGCACGTGATCCTCATGAAGCTCGAGACCGTGGGGCTGCGCGGTGCGCGCGACCTCATGCCCTCGGAGCTGTCCGGCGGCATGGCGCGGCGCGTGGCGCTGGCGCGTGCCATCGCGTTCGAGCCGATGATGATCATGTACGACGAGCCGTTCACCGGCCTCGACCCGATTTCCAAGGGCGTGATCGCCAAGCTCATCCGCGAACTCAACCAGGTGCTCGGCATCACCTCGATCGTGGTGTCGCACGACGTGCTCGAAACCTGCTCGATTTCCGATTACGCCTACCTCATGGGCGACGGCCGCATCATCGGCCAGGGAACGCCGGCCGAGGTGCAGCAGTCGAAGTCAGAGTACGTGCGCCAGTTCATGGACGGTCTGCCGGACGGGCCGGTGCCGTACACCTATCCGGCGGTGGATTTTCTTGGCGACCTGTTCCAGGGAGGCAAGCCATGAACGCGCTGCAAGCGCTCGGCGCCATGGTGGTGAACGCCATGGAGCGTCTCGGCCGCGCCGCCCTGTTCCTGTACGAGGTGGTGAGCGGCGCCTGGGTGCTGGTGCCGCGCTTCTATCTGGTGATCCAGCAGGTATTCGCGGTCGGCGTGCTGACCCTGCTCATCATCCTGGTCTCCGGCCTGTTTGTCGGCATGGTGCTGGGCCTGCAGGGTCACAACACGCTGGTCAAATTCGGCGCCGAGGATTCGCTCGGCTTGCTGGTGGCGCTGTCGCTGGTGCGCGAGCTCGGCCCGGTGGTGACGGCACTGCTGTTCGCCGGCCGCGCCGGTTCGGCGCTCACCGCCGAGATCGGCCTGATGAAGGCCACCGAGCAGCTCGCCGGCATGGAGATGATGGCTGTGAACCCGGTGACGCGCGTGATCGCGCCGCGCTTCATCGCCGGTGTGATCGCCATGCCGCTGCTCGCCGCCATGTTCAGCGCCATCGGCGTCATGGGCGGGGAAATCGTGGGTGTGAACCTGCTGGGTGTGGACAGCGGCGCCTTCTGGTCGCAGATGCAGAACGGCGTGGACTTCCACGACGACATCCTGAATGGCGTGATCAAGAGCGTCGTGTTTGGCGTGGTGGTGACGGGGATTGCCGTGTTCGAGGGCTATGACGCGGTGCCGACCTCGGAAGGCGTGAGCCGTGCGACCAATCGCACGGTGGTGTATTCATCCCTGGCGGTGCTGGGG
>Ga0209706_10001723_pt1 | contig 12430 bp, 12 predicted proteins | sample PPLLaktember2015_6_FD_187263 | JGI IMG/M metagenome (GOLD analysis project Ga0209706, IMG submission 187263) | Freshwater sediment microbial communities from Prairie Pothole Lake near Jamestown, North Dakota, USA - PPLs Lake P8 Core (1) Depth... | ecosystem: Environmental > Aquatic > Freshwater...
CCGAGCAGCGGGTGGCGATGCAGTGGGCGACGCAGGTGAACGAGGCCTACCAGACGCTCAAGCACCCGGTGAGCCGCGGCGTCTACCTGCTGAAGCTGCAGGGCATCGACGCGCTCGACGCCAGCAACACGAAAATGGCGCCGGCCTTCCTGATGCAGCAGATGGAATGGCGCGAGGCCATCGACGAGGCGCGCGCCGGCAGGCGCATGGAGGCACTGGACGACTTGACCGACGACCTGCGCGCCGCGCATCGCCGGATCGAGGCGCAGCTCGCCGAACTGATCGATGCGGAAAAGGATTACGAAGGCGCGCGCGAAGCCGTGCGCCAGCTGCGATTCATGGACAAACTCATCGCCGAAGTAGGCGACGTCTACGAAGAACTGGAACGTTAAGATGGCTTTGCTGCAAATCGCCGAACCCGGCATGTCCACCGCCCCGCACCAGCACCGGCTGGCGGTGGGGATCGACCTCGGCACCACCAATTCGCTGGTGGCCACGGTGCGCTCCGGCCTCGCCGTGGTGCTGGACGACGAGGCCGGGCATTCGCTGCTGCCTTCGGTGGTGCGCTACTGCGCCAGCGGCGACGTGGACGTGGGCTATGCGGCGCAATCCGCGCAAAACAGCGACCCCCACAACGCCATCGCCTCGGCCAAGCGTTTCATGGGGCGCGGCATTGCCGACATCGACGACATCGCCAGCCTGCCGTACCGCTTCGTCGATGCGCCCGGCATGGTGCAGCTGAGAACCGCCGCCGGAGTGAAAAGCCCGGTCGAGGTCTCGGCCGAAATCCTCAAGGTGCTGCGCCAGCGCGCCGAAGCCGCCATGGGCGGCGAACTCGTCGGCGCGGTCATCACGGTGCCGGCCTACTTCGACGACGCCCAGCGCCAGGCCACCAAGGACGCCGCGCAGTTCGCCGGCCTCAACGTGCTGCGCCTCTTGAACGAGCCGACTGCCGCGGCGATCGCCTACGGTCTCGACAACGCGTCGGAAGGCGTGTACGCGGTGTACGACCTCGGCGGCGGCACCTTCGACATTTCCATCCTGAAGCTCTCCAGGGGCGTGTTCGAGGTGCTCGCCACCAACGGCGACTCGGCCCTGGGCGGCGACGACTTCGACCAGCGCGTGTTCTGCTGGATCGTCGAGCATGGCCGCTTCCAGCCGCTGTCGCCGGGCGACATGCGGCTCTTGCTCACCAAGGCGCGCGACGCCAAGGAGGCCCTGACCGAACACACCGAGGTGCGCGTCACCGCCGTGCTGTCGACCGGCGAAATGATGGACGCGACGCTGACCCAGGCCGCGTTCAACGCCATGACTGCGAGCCTCGTCAGCAAGACGCTGGCGCCCACCCGCAGGGCGCTCCGCGACGCCGGGCTTGCCGTGGACGAGATCAAGGGCGTAGTGATGGTCGGCGGCTCCACCCGCATGCCGTGCATCCGCCAGGCCGTGGCCGACTTCTTCAAGCAGACGCCGCTCACCAACCTCGACCCCGACAAGGTCGTGGCGCTCGGCGCCGCCATGCAGGCCGACGTGCTGGCGGGCAACCGCGCCGGCGACGACTGGCTGCTGCTCGACGTCATTCCGCTGTCGCTGGGGCTGGAAACCATGGGCGGGCTGACCGAGAAAGTGATCCCGCGCAACACCACCATTCCCACCGCGCGCGCGCAGGAGTTCACCACCTTCAAGGACGGCCAGACCGCGATGAGCGTGCATGTGCTGCAGGGCGAGCGCGAACTGGCATCCGACTGCCGCTCGCTGGCGCGCTTCGAGTTGCGCGGCATCCCGCCCATGGTGGCGGGCGCGGCGCGCATCCGCGTCACCTTCCAGGTCGACGCCGACGGCCTGTTGGCGGTGTCGGCGCGCGAGCAGAGCAGCGGGGTGGAGGCCAGCGTGCAGGTCAAGCCGTCGTACGGCCTCGCCGACGAGGACATCACCCGCATGCTGAAGGACGCCTTCACCCACGCCAAGGACGACATGTACGCGCGCGCGCTGAATGAGCAGATCGTCGACGCGCAGGGCCTGATCGCCGCCACCCGCGCGGCGATGGCGGCCGACGGCGCGCTGCTCGAAGCGACCGAAACCGCGATGATCGAAGCCAGCATCGCCGCCCTTGAAAAGTTGATGGCGGGCCCAGATCATCACGCTATCAAGCGCGGTATCGAGGCCCTGAATGCCGCCACCACCGAATTCGCCCAACGCCGCATGGATCAGAACGTGCGGCGCGCCATGGCCGGGCAGAAACTGGAAACCTTTGGCTGAGCGGTACCCATCATGCTGAACGACGAATTCATCGAATCACTGCGGGTGAAGCTCGAAGCGCACCCGATCTACGCGGCGGTGCAGACGCTCGACGATCTGCGCGTGTTCATGCAGCACCACGTCTATTCGGTGTGGGACTTCATGTCGCTGATCAAATTCCTGCAGAACGAGGTCGCGCCCGCACGCTGGCCGTGGACGCCGCAGGGCGACGCCTCGGTGCAGCGCTTCATCAACGAACTGGTGCTGGAAGAGGAAACCGATATCGCGCTGCCGGGGCAGGAAGGGTTCACCAGCCACTTCATGCTGTATCTCGCCGCCATGCGCGAGGTCGGCGCCGATGCCGACACCCCCGCGCGCTTCGTGCAGCAAGTGGCGGAGCAGGGGATCGACGCCGCCCTCGCCTCGGGCCTCGCGCCCGCGCCGTCGGCCGCGTTCATCCGAACCACCTTCGATTTCCTCGCCAGCGGCAGGCCTCACACCGTTGCCGCCGCGCTCGCGCTGGGGCGCGAGCATGTCATCCCGTCGATGTTCCGCGCCTTCCTGTCGCGCATGGCGGTGACCGAGGCGCAGGCGCCCAGCTTCCACTACTACCTCAATCGCCACGTCCATCTGGACGAGGATTTCCACGCGCCGCTGTCGCTGCGTCTGCTCGCCGCCCTGTGCGGCGGCGATGCCGACAAGTGGCGCGAGGCCGAAGCTGCGGCCGAAGCCGCGGTCAACGCCCGCCTACAATTCTGGGACGGTGTGCTGAAAGCACTGCCCAGCCAACACGCCCAAGCCGCCTGACCGACTGACACAACTCAAACCATGCCCCAACTCATCGTACTGCCCCACGTCGAACTCTGCCCCGAAGGCGCCGTCATCGAAGCCAAGCCCGGCGACACCATCTGCGACACCCTGCTCGCCAACGGCGTCGAGATCGAACACGCCTGCGAGAAGTCCTGCGCCTGCACCACCTGTCACGTCATCGTGCGCGAAGGCTTCACTACGCTGGAAGCGTCCACCGAAGAAGAGGATGATCTGCTCGACAAGGCCTGGGGGCTGGAACCGCAATCGCGGCTGTCGTGCCAGGCGCGCGTCAACGGCAGCGACCTGGTGATCGAAATCCCCAAGTACACCATCAACATGGTCAAGGAAGGGCATTGAAATGAAGTGGACGGATTCCCTCGATATCGCCATCGAACTCGCCGAAGCCCACCCTGAAATCGACCCGCGCAGCATCCGTTTCACCGACCTGCATCGCTGGGTAATGGAATTGCCGGACTTTGACGACAACCCCGAGCATTCCGGCGAGAAAATCCTCGAAGCGATCCAGATGGCGTGGATCGACGAAGTCAGCTGATTCAGCGGCCGCGTCGCGCGCTGAATTGACTGAATGGGCTGATCAGAATCCGGGCGGCTCAACGCCTTTCTGCTGCATACTGCTAGCAGACATTCAGGGATGGCGCCTGGCCAGCAGCAGTCGACCCTGAAGAACCCCCCAGAAAAAGACAAAAACCGTGGTCTGTCCCCGGTTGTTCAGGACACGACACCATGAATACCGCTGCCATACCCGATGCGCTCCCCCCGAGTTCAGAACCCCCCCACGACCTGGAAAACCGTGCCGTGATCATCGAAGAGGCGATCACGTCGATTGCATCCCGGCCCCGTGTGCAAGCTGACGTACACAACCTTGCGCTCACGGTACTCACCGTGCTGGCCGTCATCTTCGTATTGCACTGGGCGCGCGCGTTTTTCATTCCGCTGATGCTGGGCGTCATGATCAGCTATGCCTTTTCACCCATCGTCAACCGGATGCAAAAATGGCGAATTCCTCGCGCGCTCGGGGCTGCCGTTCTGTTGATCGGTATCGTGGGCGGAACAGGAACGCTCGTCTATTCCCTCAGCGACGAGGCCGCCCAGTGGGTCGAAACCTTGCCCGACGCCGCGCAAAAATTCCGCAAAGCCCTGCGCAAGGAATGGGGGACGACTGATGGCGCGATGGAGCAGATGCAAAAGGCGGCCGTTCAGCTTGAAAGCGCGGCGAATGAAACGATCACCCCGGCCGCCACTGCTCCGAAAGGCGTGACGCGGGTGCTGATCGAAAAACCCAAACTCAATATCTCCGACTACCTCTGGACTGGAACGCTGGGTGCGGCCGTCTTTGCCGGACAAGCGGTGATGGTGTTGTTCCTGACCTATTTCCTGCTGGTTTCGGGCGACACCTTCCGGCGCAAGCTGGTCAGGATCACCGGCCCCACCCTCAGCAAGAAAAAAGTCACCCTGCAGGTGCTGGACGAAATCACCGCCCAGATCCAGCGTTATCTGCTGGTGCAGATATTCACCAGCATTGTGGTGGGCGTGGCAACCTGGCTCGCGTTTCTCTGGATCGGCCTGGAGCATGCGGCGATTTGGGGCATCGTTTCCGGCGTATTCAACATGATCCCGTATCTCGGTCCGGTCATCGTCACCGGGGGCACGGGGCTGGTCGGCTTTCTCCAGTTCGGAACGGTGAGCATGGCGCTCGTGGTCGCCGGCATCTCGCTGGTCATCACCACCCTGGAAGGTTATTTGCTGACGCCGTGGCTTACCGGCCGGGCAAGCCGGATGAACGCCGTGATGGTTTTCGTCGGCGTGCTGTTTTGGGGCTGGTTATGGGGGGTATGGGGTTTATTGCTCGGCGTGCCTATCATCATGATGATCAAGGCCATATGCGACCGGGTTGAAGACCTAAAACCCGTTGGCGAGTTGCTGGGAAAGTAGACCATGCAGGTAAAAGTTGTTATCTGCCAGTACTGCTGACCAAAACGATCAAACGGAATAAACGATGGCAAGCCGGGAGGGCGGCATGTGCTCCGAATCGCATCCTTGAACTTGCCGCCAGGCGCTCGGTTTTCGGCTCATCGAGAGGCCTGACATGAAACCGGGAGCGCCTGCTGTTTCAACGGCAGAAAACCCGCTCCCGCCTCGTGCTAGACTCATCCAAAATTCGAGACGAGCATGGCCGAGGAGTCTGATCTTTCCCGTACCGAACCGGCAAGTCCGCGGCGCCTGCTAGAGGCGCGCAGCGCGGGCGATGTGCCGCGTTCTGCCGAACTCACTGCGTGGGTGGTGTTGCTGTCGGCGCTGGGCGTGCTGGCCTGGCTGGCGCCGCGCCTGCTGAATGCCTTGCAGGCTCTGACCGAAGCGGCCTTCGTTCACGCGGCGCAGCCGCTTTCCCCGGTTTTTCTCGACGCGGTAGAGGCGGCGCTGTGGGCGGTGCTGCCCGTGCTGGCCGTCATTTTTGTCGCGGCGCTGGTGGCGCCGATGCTGCTTTCGGGCTGGGTGTATGCACCCCAGATCACCCAGGCCGACCTGACGCGCGCCAACCCCTTCAAGCCTTTTGCCCGGCTGTTTTCGGCCGATTCCCTGTTCGACGGAACGCTGGCGCTGCTCAAACTGGCGCTCGCCGCCGCCGCAGTCGGGTGGGCGCTGGCCGACGGCTGGCCGGGGCTGCACAGTCTGGCCGGCAGCGAGGCGCTGGGCGAGACGGCCGGCTGGATCGGGCGCGGCGTGCTGGCACTGGCACTGGCGCTGGCGCTGGCGGCGGCGCTGGATGCGGGCTGGCGCTGGTGGCGCTATCTGCGCCGCCACGCGATGACCTGGCAGGAGGTGGTGGCCGAGGCGCGCGAAGCCGAAGTGCATCCCGAGGTGCGGGCGCAGCTGCGGAGTCGGCAGCAGCAGACAGGGCAGGGGGCGAGTCCTCTCCCCAACCCTCTCCCGCAAGCGGGCGAGGGGGCGAACGCTGGGCCCAAGGCGATTGACGAGGTGATCGGATGAATGCGCAGGGCGTGATGGTGATGGGCATGCCGCTGAACCGGCTGGCGGTGCCGATGCTGGTGCTGCTGATCCTGGCGATGATGATATTGCCGCTGCCCACCTTCATGCTCGACGTGCTGTTCACGCTCAACATCGCGCTGGCGATGATCGTGATGCTGGTGAGTTTGAATTCCCGGCGTCCACTCGATTTCTCGGTATTTCCCACGGTGCTGCTGCTGACCACGCTGCTGCGGCTGGCGCTCAACGTGGCCTCCACCCGCATCATCCTGATGCAGGGCCACACGGGGCCGGATGCGGCGGGCAAGGTGATCGAGTCCTTCGGCAACTTCCTGGTCGGCGGCAACTACGTCGTCGGCTTCGTGGTGTTCCTGATTCTGGTCATCATCAACTTCGTCGTCATCACCAAGGGCGCCGGACGCATCGCCGAGGTGGCAGCGCGCTTCACGCTGGATTCGATGCCGGGCAAGCAGCTGGCGGTGGATGCCGATCTCAACGCCGGCTTCATCAACGAGGCCGAGGCGCGCACGCGGCGCCATGAAATCGGCCGCGAAGCCGACTTCTACGGCGCGATGGACGGCGCCTCCAAGTTCGTGCGCGGCGACGCCATCGCCGGCATCATCATCCTGCTGGTCAACCTGATCGGCGGCGTTCTGGTCGGGCTGTTCCAGCACGACCTGGGGCTGACCGAGGCACTCGGGCGCTATGCGCTGCTGACGGTGGGCGACGGCCTGGTGACGCAGATTCCGGCGCTGATCATCTCGACCGCGGCGGGCATCGTGGTGAGCCGCGCGTCGAGCGAGCAGGACCTGTCGCGAGAGTTTTCCACCCAGGTTTTCGGGCGGCCGCAGACGCTGTATGTGTCTGCGGCCGTGCTGGGTTCGCTGGGCATGATTCCGGGCACGCCGCATCTGGCCTTTCTGACCATCGCCGCGGTGCTGAGCGGAATGGGATTCTGGCTGATGCGCCGTCAACGCGCTGTGCCCGAAATCGAACCGCTGGCACGGATCGAGGAGGAAACCGCGCCGCTCGATGTCACCTGGGAAGACATTCCGCCGGTCGACGTGCTGGCGCTCGAAGTCGGCTATCGCCTGATTCCGCTGGTCGACCGCAATCAGGGCGGGGCCGCGCTGGCGAAGATCACCGAGGCGCGCCGCCGCTTTGCCACCGACATGGGGCTGGTGGTGCCGCTCATCCGCGTGCGCGACAACCTCGACCTCAAGCCCAACAGCTATCGCATCACCCTCAAGGGCGTCGACGTGGCGCATGGCGAACTGCCCAGCGGCCAGGTGCTGGCGGTGGACATGGGCGACGTGCTGGGCCGCCTCGACGGCACACCCGGCGTGGACCCGCTGACCGGGCTGCCCGGCATCTGGATCGAGACGGGACGGGAGGAAGAAGCGGAGTTGCGCGGCTTTGTCGTGCTGACCACGGCCGAACTGATCGCGCGCCAGGTCGAGGCCGTGTTCCGCCAGCACGCGCCGGAACTGCTGGGCCGCACCGAGGTGCAGCAACTGCTCGACATGCTGGCACGCAGCAATCCGGGACTGGTCGAGGACGTGACGCCGCGCCACCTGCCGCTGACCAGCGTGCAGGCGGTATTGCAGCAGCTGATCGCGGAAAACGTCTCGATCCGTGACACCCGCACCCTGTTCGAAACGCTGGCCGCGCGTGCGCCGAAAAGCCAGGCGATCGACGACCTGGTGGAAACCGTGCGCGCCGCGCTGGGGCGCAGCATCGTCGACCGCCTGTTCGAAGGCAGCGACACCCTGCATGTGATCGGTCTCGCTGCGGCAACCGAATCCCGCCTGCTGAACGAAATGGGCGACGAGGGCGAAGCCCTGTTGTCGCCCGCCACGCTGGATGCCCTGAACGACGCGGCCGAACGCGCGCTGGCCGAGCAGGAAGCCGCAGGCCATCCGCCGGTGCTGCTGACCTCGCCGGGCCTGCGCGCCATGCTGTCGCGGCTGTTGCGGCGCAACCTGCCGCAGCTTGCGGTGATTGCCTACGCCGAGGTGCCTGCCGATAAAATGGTGCAGGTGACGACGGAACTCACAATAGCGGAGGGTGCATGAGCGTACGGGTATTCGTTGCTGCGAATGCGCGCGAAGGTCTGGCGCGGGTTCGCCGCGAGCTGGGCGACGACGCCGTGGTGCTGTCCACGCGGCCGCACCCGCAAGGCGTCGAACTCCTGGCCAGCGCCTACGGCGAACTGGCGGTGCCGGCCATCGCAGAGGCGTCCGACAGCGCAGGCAGTTCGCGCATCCTGAACGAGCTGTCGCGCCTGCGCGGCATGCTGCAGAACCAGCTGGCCGGCTTCGCCTGGGGCGCGGGGCGGCGGCGCGATCCAGTGCGGGTTGCGCTGCTGCAGACGCTGTTCGCGGCCGGCTTCGGCAGCGCGCTCGCCCGCACCCTGGCCGCGCGTCTGCCGCGCGGGCTCGACACCGATGCCGCCCAGCGCTGGCTGCGCCAGGTGCTGATCCGCAACCTGCCGGTGCAGGGGCGCGAAGCCGACCTGCTGGCGCGCGGCGGCCGATACGCACTGGTCGGATCCACCGGCTCGGGCAAGACCACCACGCTGGCCAAGCTTGCCGCGCGCGGGGTGGATGCGCACGGTGCCGGCGAGGTGGCGCTGGTCGCGGCCGATGCCTACCGCATCGGCGCGGCGGCGCAACTCGCGGTGTATGCCGATCTGCTGGGGGTGTCGCTGCATGTGGCCGAAGACCTGGACAGGCTGGCCCAGCTGCTGCCGCACCTCGCCGACAAGAAACTGGTGCTGATCGACACCGCCGGCTTTGCGCCGAACGATCCGCGCACCCGCGAGGGGCAGGCGCTCGATGCGCTGGGCGTGCGCCGTCTCGCCGTGATTTCCGCCGCCCAGCAGGGCGCGGCGATCGAGCAGGCGATGACGCGTTTCGGCCAGGGCGCGGCCGCCTGCATTTTGACCAAGCTCGACGAAACCCCGCAGCCGGGCGCGGCGCTCGACAGCCTGATCCGCCATCGCCTGCCGCTGGCCTATATCAGCGGCGGCCAGCGCGTGCCGGAAGACCTGCATGCACCCAACGCCGCCTACCTCATCGATCGCGCATTGAAGGGCGGCCAACTGGATTCCCCGTATGCGCTGGAGGCCGAGGACTGGCCGCTGTTTGCCGGGGTCGAGGCCGAACGCGCGGAGCGACATGCCGGCTGACCAGGCCGCCGGATTGCGGCGGCGCAGCGCCCGGCAGCCGCTGCGCTGCATCCATGGTTTTTTTCATTCCCCCGGCTCCACGATCCGGCTGGCCCAGGCGCTGCATCGGCGCGGCTGGACCTCGCTGCTGATCGACAGCCGCGGCCGGCTGTTTGCGGGTTCCGCCACGCAGAGCCTGTTCGACTGGCGCCAGCAGCTGGCGCGCCAGCAACTGCACACGCAGGCGATGCCCCACGGCGACGGCTGGCATGCCCCCGGTCTGATGGCGAACGAGCCCGGCTTGAGGGCGATCGCCCAGCGCTACGATTGCCTGCTGTTCGACGCCAGCCTGGGCGCGCCCGACTGGCTGCCGCTGCCGGACATGGCGCAAACCCTGATCCTGGAAGTGAACGCGGGGCAGGCGTCGATGCAGCAGGCCTACGCCCTGCTCAAGACCCTGTCCCACCTGGAAAGCCGTGCCGGCATTGGCCTGCTGGGGGACGCCGCCGCATGCGACCGCTTGCAGGCGGCGTGCAGGCAGTATCTCGAGCCGGCGTTCGTCGAGGCGGTCCACAGTGTCGCACACGAGGATGATGCATTTGCTGCGCTTGCCGTTAGAATGGCGGACGAGGAGACGCGACTGACGGCGCGTTATATAACAGGAACCACTGGAAACATGGCCTTGAAACATGGCGGGTAAACCCTCGTCGCAAGACGAACAAGTCGTCAAATATGCGCCGCTGGTCAAGCGCATTGCCTATCACATGATGGCGCGCCTGCCGGCCAGCGTCGAAGTCGACGACCTCATCCAGGTCGGGCTGATCGGTCTGATGGACGCGGTCGGACGCTTCGACGGCACCCAGGGCGCCCAGTTCGAATCCTATGCCACCCAGCGCATCCGCGGCGCCATGCTCGACGAGCTGCGCGAGGCCGACTGGCTGCCGCGCCACGTGCGGCAGAAATCCCGCCAGATCGAATCCGCCATCCACCGGCTGGAACAGCGCAACGGCAAGCCGCCGTCCGAGCAGGAAATCTCGGCCGAGCTGGGCATGCCGATCGATCAGTACCAGTCCATGCTGGGTGACGTGAAATGTTCCCAGCTGCTCTATTACGAGGACTTCTCCGACGAGGACAGCGCCAGTTTTCTGGAGCGCTACCTGGTCGACGGCAGCAACGATCCGCTCTCGGTGCTGGAAGACGAAGGCTTCCGCGCCAGCCTGGTCGCCGCGATCCACGCCCTGCCCGAGCGCGAGCGCAGCATGATGGGCATGTACTACGAGCAGGACATGAACCTGAAGGAAATCGGCGCAGTGCTCGGCGTATCCGAATCGCGCGTGTGCCAGCTGCATTCGCAGGCAGTCGCCAGGCTGCGCGCCCAGCTCAAGATCTGGAAAAACTGACGGCAGCCCCAAGCGGGGCGGAACGCGGATAAATCCGCGATAATGACGGCTTGTTTATCCAGCAAGAATCGCCGTCATGAGCCAAGCCCCAGTTACAAAAGCCGCAGCCAAGAAAAAAGCCCTCGATTACCATCGCCTGCCCAAACCCGGCAAGCTTTCGGTCGAATCGTCCAAACCCTGCTCCACGCAAGAAGACCTTTCTCTGGCCTACACACCCGGGGTGGCGCAGCCGGTGCTGGAAATCGCCAGGAATCCCGCGAAGGCCTACGACTACACCAACAAGGGCAACCTGATCGCGGTGATCACCGACGGCACTGCGATTCTCGGCCTGGGCAACCTCGGCCCGCTCGCATCCAAACCGGTGATGGAAGGCAAGGCCGTGCTGTTCAAGCAGTTCGCCGGCATCGATGTGTTCGACATCGAGGTCAACGCCAAGACCCCGCAGGACTTCATCAAGGTGGTGGAAGCGATTGCCCCCACCTTCGGCGGCATCAACCTCGAGGACATCGCCGCGCCGCACTGCTTCGAGATCGAAGCGGCGCTGAAGAAGAGCCTCGACATCCCGGTATTCCATGACGACCAGCACGGCACCGCCGTCATCATCTGCGCCGGCCTGATCAACGCCCTGCACGTGCAGGGCAAGACACTGGAGGCCGCGAAGATCGTCTGCCTCGGCGCCGGCGCGGCGGGCATCGCGTCGATGAATCTGCTGGTTGCGATGGGTGCGAAAAAATCCAACATCCTGCTGGTCGATTCCAGGGGCGTGGTGCACAAGGCGCGCACCGATCTCAACAGCTTCAAGAAAGGCTTCGCCCGCACGACCAAATTGCGCACGCTGGAAGACGCGATGACCGGCGCCGACGTCTTCGTCGGCGTCTCGGGCGCAAACCTGGTGAGCCCGGCGATGGTCAAAAGCATGGCCGACAAGCCGGTTGTCTTCGCGCTTGCCAACCCCGATCCAGAAATCTCGCCGGAAAAGGCCCGCGCCGCGCGCAGCGACCTCATCATGGCGACCGGGCGCTCGGACTTCCCCAACCAGGTCAACAACGTGCTGGGCTTTCCCTTCATCTTCCGCGGCGCGCTCGATGCGCGCGCGAAGCAGATCACCGAGGCCATGCTGATCGCCGCGGTGCATGCGCTGGCCGAACTCGCGCGCGAGCCGGTGCCGGCCTCGGTGCTGAAAGCCTACAAGCTGAAGAAGCTGAAGTTCGGTCCGGACTACATCCTGCCCAAGCCCTTCGATCCGCGCCTGGCCCAGCGCGTGCCGCAGGCGGTGGCGAAGGCGGCGAAGGCCACTGAAAACAAAACCACGGTGAAGAAGGCCGCAGCAAAGAAAGCCACGGCGAAGAAGGCAACGGCATCTGCCAGGCGTCGTTGATCCCGGCCCATCCTGAATACCGAACCGTGCCGTGAAACCGATCGCGCACCCCGTTTACCTCAATCTGTTTCGCATCCATCTGCCGCTTCCCGGCTGGGTGTCGATCCTGCACCGGGTGTCGGGCGCGCTGCTGTTTTTGGCGCTGCCGTTTGGGGTGTGGGCCCTGTCGGTGTCGCTGTCGGACGAGGCCGGTTTCCGGCGCATGGTTGACTGGCTGACGCATCCATTGAGCAAACTGTTTCTGCTGTTTCTGTTATGGGCGTTTGTCCAGCACCTGTTCGCAGGCTTGCGGCATTTGGCGATGGACGTGCATTGGGGGGTCGACCTGCGCTGCGCGCGGCAGAGCAGCCTTGCCGTCATGCTGGCAAGCGGGCTGGTCACGCTCTTTGCCGCCTGGAGACTGTTCGCATGAAGTCGGCCACCGGCTCGCAC
>Ga0209706_10001724_pt1 | contig 12427 bp, 11 predicted proteins | sample PPLLaktember2015_6_FD_187263 | JGI IMG/M metagenome (GOLD analysis project Ga0209706, IMG submission 187263) | Freshwater sediment microbial communities from Prairie Pothole Lake near Jamestown, North Dakota, USA - PPLs Lake P8 Core (1) Depth... | ecosystem: Environmental > Aquatic > Freshwater...
GCCGATGTCCCCCACGTACAGCCGGCCTTTGGCATCCACGATGCCGTCGCTCAAACAGAACGTAGTGAGTCCGCTGATGTCGGCTACCAGTTGCAGGCCAGCCCCGGCCACGCGGTGAATCTGGCGCTGAAACGCATCACCCACCACCATCGTGCCCTCGGGGGTCAGCCCGAAGGCGTTCGGGATGAACGGCAGTTCCTGCACGGTCGTAACGGCACCCGCAAGGTCAACCGTCTTGATGCGCTTGTCGTGGATGTCGAGGAACCACAGCTTCCCGTCGAGCCAACGGGGACTCTCCGTGAACTTGAGGCCCGCTGAGGAATCAACCAGTGTCTTGATCGGTGTCGTCATGGCAATCTCGCTTTCGTGGCAGGGGTTCACCTGCCTGCGCGCGACTCAGGACGTGGCGCGATTGACGAACGCCAGGGTCATGTCCGTGATCGCCCGAGTCACGTGCCCCTTTCCAGTGAGGTCGTCGCAGAAGAGCACGTCGCCAGCGTGGAATCGCCGCGCGTTGCCGTCGCTGGTCGCCACTTCGCCGTCGCCCGACAAGACGATGACGATGTAAGGCTGGGGGGCGTTGTGGGCTGGCGCCTCTGTTCCGGCGCGGAACGCGATGACGCGCATGGTTGTCACCGCCCCGAAATCGCTCATCTGCCCGGTCGGATTCGGCGGCGGGCCTACGGCGAGTTCACGGTCCTGGAAATCCATGAGGCCGAAATGCGTCTCGCCCTCCGCGTCCGCCTGAATCACGGGAAATTTCACGATCGCCTCCTCAGGGCGCGACGGGCCCTAGCTCCCGCCTCTCAGCCGTTTCGCGCCCTCGATGAGCGAGTGCCACCCGTAGACGAGCGACACGGTGAAGTTGTCCATGCGCAGGTCCTCGGGATCGAGGTCCTTGATGGTGGACTTGTAGCCGACGGTCAGGCCCAGGTTCTCGTTGATCGTGTACCCGAGGCTGAACCCGAGGCCGAAATTGTTCAGCGCCTCACCCGTGACGCCGCTGATGGTGGCCTGGCCACCGGTGTACCAGGCGGTGTCGAACGACCCCCAGAAGTGCTCCGTGAAGTCGCGCGTCAGGTGCGCATCGAGCTGGAACATCGGATCGGTCTCGAGCCGCTGCCCGACGTAGTCGTCGTTGGCGCCGAACAGCCACACGGCCGGCAGGAACTCCAGCGTGGTGCGGCGACCCGGCACCCACGGGCCGAGCTGCCAGACGATGGGCGCACCCAGGCGGCCATACCAGCGGTTCTGTCCGAGATTGAGCGGCTGGGTGTTGTCGTACTTGCCGATCGGGACTGCGAGATCGGCGAGCACGTCGATCGAGAAGCCCGGCTCATATCGCAACGTGTCGGGGATGATCCGCTGCGCCCGCGGGCCGACGACGTTGAGGACGAACTCGGCCATCGGGTCGCCGAATCCGTTGGCCGACTGGCTGACCGTCCGGCCCGCGACCGTCGCCGTGCCCGAGAGCCGGCCCATGGGGGCGATGAACGCGCCGATCGCCGAGCGACCGAAGAGCGTGAAGGTGCGCGCGTAGCCCGCCAGGGCCATCGTCGCGTCCACCTCCGCGTCCGTCGAGACGACGACGTGCGCGGGGTCGAACGGGTTCGTGTTCCCGCCGATCGAGTTGACGATGACGGGCACCGCGTTCGCATCCGACAGCGTCTTCCAGTAGAAACGCGCCGGAGTCTGGGCCAGCGCGGGCGCGGGCCACAGCGCTCCGGCCGCGAGCATTGCTGCGGTGGCCCACCGCAGCCAGGAAACGGTCTTCATCCGACCTCCTCGTTCGATTGCCACGTCGCTGGCCCTCACGGCTTTGGTTTGGCCGTCATGTCCTTCGGCGGCACGAACTGCCTCTTGTTGGTGAGGGGCGGATAGCCCGGATCGTCCGGCGTGCGCGGCGGAAGCTGGTCCTCGAGCGTCTCGAACACGGAGCGGCTCGGCAGCACCACGTTGTTCGCGCGAACGTAGCTGTCCCAGATCGCGACGAGCGCCCGCACCCTGTCGGGTTGCTCCGCGGCGAGATCCTTGCGCTCCGACGGATCATCCGCGAGGTTGAACAGCTCCCAGTCGCCCTTGCCGATCGGCTTGAATTCCCAGCGCAGCTTCCAGTCGCCCTGCCGCACCGCGCGATTGCCGAAGAGCTCCCATGCGAGGGCATCCTGCTCGGTTCGCGGCGACTCCGCCTGGCCGGCCAGCACGGATCCCCAGGACTTGCCCATCAGGGGCGGCAGCTCGCGCCCCTCGAGCGTCTTCGGATAGCTGCCGCCCGCGATCTCGAGCAGCGTCGGCATCATGTCGGCCACGTGCATGAGGCCCCCGTTGATGCTGCCTTTGGGCCGCTTGACGGCCGGACCGCTGACGACCAGCGCATTCCGGATGCCGCCCTCACCGAGCCAGCCCTTGTACTGGCTGAAGGGTGTCATCGAGACCTGGGCCCACATCGGTCCGTAGGCGACGTACGATCCCGGATCCCCCCACGCGTTGGGACTCGTCTGCGACCACTTGCTGGCCGCGAAGAGGTAGTCGCGCGAACCAGCCGTGCCGGCGATCATGGCGAAGAGGTCGGTACCCTCGGCGCCGTTGTCGCCGAACACGACGAACACCGTGTTCTCGTACTCGCCAATCTGCTTCAGGTGATCGATGAGCCGGCCCACGTGGAAGTCGAGGTTCTCCACCATGCCGGCATAGAGCTCCATCTTCTTGCCGAGGATGGCCCTGGTGGCCGGCGCGAGCAGGACGGGATCGGGCACGAACCACATGCGCTCGGCGAGCGCCGTCCCCGCGGGGACGATGCCGAGCTCGACCTGCCGCTTCAATCGCTCCTGCCGCACCGCGTCCCAACCCCTGTCGTATTCGCCGACATGGCGATTCCGCCAGTCCCGCGGCAGATGGTAGGGATCGTGCGGCGCCTGGTGCGAGACGTATGCGAAGAACGGCTTGCCGTCGCCGCGGTTGGCATCGATGAAACTGATGAGCTTGTCGGTGTACGTCTTCGTCGCGTAGTAGTCCTTCGGGAGCTCCGTCAGGTACTTCCCGTCCTCGGTGAAGACCGACAGGGGCGACGCGGCCGTGAAGTTCGTCATGTCCCAGTAGCTGCCCGCGCCGTCCAGCAGCGAGAAGTCGCGCTCGAATCCGCGGGCGGCGGGGATCAGGTCGGGCTCCTTGCCCAGGTGCCACTTGCCGACCATGTAGGTGTGATACCCGGCATCCTTGAGGAGCTGCGGCAACGTGGCCACCCGGGTGTTGAGGTGGCCTTCGTAGCCGGCGAGCCCGCGCTGGTTGGGCGCGGTCCACTCGTCCATGTTGCCGAGGCCGTTCAGGTGCGTGTCGACGCCGCTCAGCAAGAGGGAGCGCGTGGGTGAGCAGCTCGCGTGGGTGTAGAAGTTCGTGAAGCGGACGCCCTCGCGGGCCAGCGCGTCGAGGTTCGGCGTCCTGATTTCGCTGCCGAACATGCCCATGTCGGCAAACCCCAGGTCGTCGCCGAGGATGACGACAATGTTGGGCCGCCGGGGGGCGTCCTGCGCGAAGGCGATGGCCGGCGCAACGAGCGCCGCGAGCAGGCAAAGGATGCGCCGCGCGGTCTGCATGTTCCCACTCCCTTTCCCGACGCGCGTGGCGCGGGGCTGATACAATCTGGCCTGCCCCGAAGGGCTATACGGCATTGTTGACCCGGGCATCAGGACCGTCTATCGGATTTCCGCAAGATGCAGAGTGATTCCCGCGCCGCCGTCGACCCGCCTGCGGTCACCGAGATCGAGATCACCGAGCCCACGGCCGTGAACGAGGGCATCGAGCTGATCGACCAGGACGCGGTGCAACTGGAGCCGGAGCCGCTTCGGGCTCGACGGGTGATCGTTCGGCTCGAAGGTGCCACCGTCGTGCTTCACGCGAGCAACCGGCGCCTGCGAACCTCCACCCGCGTCCACGACGGGCTGCTCGCGTACGTCACGTTCGGCCCGCACGCGGACGGCACAGTCAATGGGCTGCCGGTCAGGCCGGGGTTCATGCTGGCCGCCGCGCCAGGAGCGGAAGCCAGGTTCGTCGTCAACCCCGGGTGGGAAAGCATCACGGTCCTGCTCTCGCCACAGGACGTCCGCGCACACCTGGCTGCCCGTCAACGCGAGCACGAGTTCCATCTGCCGCGGGGCATCGAGGTGCTGCAGGTCGATCCGGACGGCGCCCGCAGGCTGTTCAACTGGGCCAAGCGGCTGACCACGACCGCCGCCCGGCAACCGGTCATCTTCAACGAAGGGAAGACCGAGCGGCGCGCCGCGCATGTCGAATTGTTCGAGATGCTGCTGCCGGTCATTGGTGGCGCCGAGCAGCTCGAGCCCACTCGCAGCGACCGCACGCGGCAGTCGCATAGCGACATCGTCAGGATCGCCGAGGCGCATGTCCTGTCGCAGGTTGGCGAGCCCCTCTCCGTGTCCGATCTCTGCCGGGTGACGGGCGTCAGCGAGCGCACCCTCGAGTACGCGTTCCGGGACGTCACGGGGTTGACCCCGGTGGCCTATCTGATGCGCCTCCGGCTGCACCGCGTGCGAGAGGGCCTGCTGGCGGGGACGCACGCCACGACAACGGTCACGGCCGAGGCGCTCAACTGGGGGTTCTGGCACTTCGGCGAGTTCTCCCGCGCCTACAAGGACTGCTTCGGCGAGTTGCCGTCGGACACGCTTCGACGTCCGTCGCACGACTCGCGCTGACACTCGACCCGGCCTGATTGGAAGCCTCCCTCCGGCCGGCAGTGGGGAAACTCCGTCTGGTCGGGGGATCCCCGCCCCCCGGCTGCCGGCGCTCAGCCCCCGGCTCCTTCGCCAACGCCTTGCTGGAGTTCAACTTCCGGACGCCATGCCAGCTATCGACCTGTTGGCATCAGCTCTGCTCTCTCATCTGCGGAATTCCGATAGACGGCCCCGATGCCGGCACTGACAATGCGAGGCAGGGCTGGAGGTTGTCGTGAAGCGCAATTTTTCTCAGTGGGTAGTCCTGGCGGTGGTTCTGGCGGCTTCTGTGACACCGGCTCATGCGCAACCGCCAGGCGATGAGTGGCAGGTCTTCGTGGCGCCCTACCTGATGGGGGCGGGGATGAGCGGAACCACAGCGGTTCGTGGGGCCGAGGTGGACATCGACCTGTCGGCATCCGACATCTTCTCCAACCTCCAGTTCGGCGCGATGGGACTGGTGGTCGCCCGAAAGGGCGGCTGGGGCGTCGGCTCCGACCTCATCTGGATGGCGCTGGGGACGACCGTGCGCAACACCAACGTCGACTTCAATCAGGGCGCGTTTGCCTTCTACGGGCTGCGTGAGCTCGGTCCGGCCGCCGACGTCACCTTCGGCGCGCGCATCAACACCCTGCAGGGCACGCTGGGGTTCAAGGGGCCGGATATCGAAGTCAGCCAGGACAAGACCTGGGTGGATCCGATTGCCGGCCTCACGCTGCGAACCGCCGCGGGACGGCCGGTGCAACTGCGCGTCTATTCAGAGATCGGGGGCTTCGGCCTGGGCTCGGACTTCACGTGGCAGGTGTTTCCGACCGTCGGCATCCGGCTGACGCGCAGCGCGTCGCTGGAGCTCGGGTATCGCTGGCTCGATCTGGACTACGCATCGGGCGAAGGCAACGGCGCGTTCCGGTACGACGTGCTGACCCAGGGCCCTGTCCTCGGCTTCGGGTTCAGGTTCTGAGGGAGATGGGAAGAAGGAGGGTCTCCGTGACACGCCACCGCATCCTGATCCTGCTCGCGGCGCTGGGGCTCGCGGTCCCAGCGTGCCGCGGCGCGGCCCCGTCGTCTGCGGGCCCTACCGAGCCGCCCCCTCCCCTCATCGAGCCCGAGCTCGCGCCCGGATCGCGTCTCATCGATCCCCGTGCGGACGAGCTGGTGCGGCAGATGAGCGACCGGCTGGCCCGGGCCACCGCGTTCGCCCTCGAGGCCGAGGAGGTGTACGACGAGGTTCCCGAGCACAGCCCTCGGCGCCAGCTCACCAACCTGCGTCATGTGGCGATGCGGCGTCCCGATCGCCTGGTGGGCGACGCCGCCGGGGACGCGCTCAACCGCTCGTTCTGGTACGACGGGAAGACGTTCTCGGCCCTGGACAAGGAGCAGAACGTCTGGGCCGGTGGCGCCGTGCCCGCCACCGTGGACGAGGCACTCGACTGGGTGTTCGATCAGACCGGCACGGTCGTCCCCCTTGCGGATCTCATCTACGCCGACAGCTACGCGCGACTGATGGGCGACGTGCAGCGTGGTGTCTACCTGGGCATCCACGAGGCGGCGGGCGTGCCGTGTCACCACCTGTCGTTCGAGCAGGCGACCATCGACTGGCAGCTCTGGATTGACGCGGGCCCGGAGCCACTGCCCCGCAAGCTGGTGATCACCTACAAGACCGAGGACGAGGTTCCGCAGTACGCGGTGACGATTCGCAAGTGGAACCTCCAGGCGACATTGCCGGACGCCCTGTTCGCGTTCACGCCACCGGAGGGCGCCACGCGCATCGACGTGGTGGCATTTGGCGGGCCGCCCGGAGCGGCCGCGGGAGACGAGCGATGACACGACAACTCGTCGCGGTGATGACCGTCGCGGCCCTGGTGCTCGGCTCGACGGCGGACCTCTTCGCCCAGCGCGCCGCACGCGGTTCGGTGTCCGCCTCGTCGCGGACCACCAGGACCAGGTCGGGCAACACCACCACGGTCCAGGGGCAGCGGGCCACCGGGTCGCGCACGGTGTCGCAGACCGGCGAGGGCTACAACGTCAACAAGCAGGTGACCACCCAGAGCGGCGCCTCGAAGAGCGTCAGCAAGGACGTCAACGTCGAGGACCGGGAGGTCGAGAGGACGTCGACGGCGACCAACCAGTGGGGGCAGTCGGCCACTCGCGAGCGTACGGTGGAAGGCCAGGGCGGCTACGCGACCATCGAGGGAAGCGCCAGGACCAGCACGGGCCGCGAGGCCGACGCCGACCTGGTCGCCGGACGCACCTATTATGGTCAGCCGGCCGTGGGCGGGAGCGTCAACACGAAGTACAGCGGCAACTACAACGTCGCCGCCGGGCGGAACCCCTACGGCGGATGGAACACCGCGGTGGCCGGCCCCTACGGCGGTCGCGTGACCACGACGCTGCCATCGGGCTATCGCACCACCACCTATTACGGCCGGCCGTACTACTCGTACGGGGGCGCCTACTACCGGCCCTACATGTATCGCGGCGTGCCGTACTACTACCCGGTGCCGGTGCCCTACTACGCCTACTACAGCACCCCCCCGGTGGGCGCGATCATCGTCATGGTGGCCGGGGTCAGCTATCTGATGTCGCAGGACGGCAGCTACAGCAAGAAGACCACCAGCAGCGAAGGCAAGGAGGTCTATCAGTCCGTGCCGCCGCCGCAGGGCGCCAGCCTCAAGACCTTGCCCGCCACGCGCGTGCTCGTCACCGTCTCCGGCACGACCTACTACCTCAGCGCGAATGCGTTCTATCGCCGGGTGATGAACGGCACGCAGGAGACGTTCGTGACCGTGACGGCGCCCGCCGGCGTGGTGTTCGTCCAGGCCCTGCCGGCGGAGTTCGAGGTGGTGCAGCTCAACACGATGTACTTCAAGGCCGGCGGCCGCCACTACGTGCCCTACCTGTCCTCGGACGGGAAGGAGCTGTACGTGATGGTGGACCCACCGCCGACGCCCTCGTCCGCGCCGTCCGCGACGCCTTCTCCAGCCCGGGCATCTGCCTCCTCGCCGGCCCCAGCGGCGGCCCCCGTGCGGACCGTGGCCGAGAGCTTCACCGTGCCACAGGGGACCCTGGTAGTGGTGCGCCTGGCGACCGAGGTGAGCTCGGCGACGGCGCACGTCGGCGATCGCGTGCAGGGATTCCTGGATCAGGACCTGGCGGCCGACGGGCGCATGGTCGCGCCCAAGGGCGCGAGGGTGTACGGCGTCGTGAGTGCGGTCGATGACGGCGGCAAGATGAAGGGGCAGGCGAAGCTCAGCGTCACGCTCACCGACATGCAGGTCGGCGACCGGGTCCTGTCCGTGAAGACGCAGCCCGTGAGCGCGACGGGCGGGACCGGGACCGGGACGAAGAAGGTGGTGGGCGGCGCCGTGCTCGGCGCCGCGATTGGCGCCATCGCAGGTGGTGGCGAGGGCGCGGCGATTGGTGCCGCGGTCGGTGCTGGTGCCGGTGGCGTAGCCACGGCCGCGAGTTCGGTGAAGCCAGCGGTCATTGCCGCGCAGTCGCCGCAGGCGTTCACGCTCGCGGCGCCGCTCAATGTCGAGATCATGACGAACGTCGCCGTGCGCGCGAACTAGGAGACCGATCATGAGATCAATGACCGCAATCGCCGTGGCTGCATTCGCGCTGTTCCTGGCGGTGCCGGCCAGCGCCCAGGACCTGCAGCAGAAGCTCGCCGCCGCGAAAGAGTCGGCCGCGCGCAACCAGCAGGCGCTCCGCTCGTATTCGTGGCTGGAGAAGAGCGAGCTGAGCGTCAAGGGCGAGGTGAAGAACACCAAGGTGGACATGTGCCGCTACGGGCCGGACGGCAAGGTGCAGAAGACCCCGGTCGTCGAGCCGCCGCCGCCCGAGAAGAAGCGCGGGCTGCGGGGCAAGATCGTCGCGAAGAAGGTCGGCGAAATGAAGGAGGAGCTCGAGGCCGCGGTGGCCCTCGTCCACCAGTACCTGCCGCCATCGCCGGACATGATGCAGGTGGTGATGAACTCGGGCACCGCCTCGATTGCGCAGGCCGGCCCCGGCATGGCGGCGCTGAAGTTCCCGGGCTACGTGAAGAAGGATGACGCGCTCGTGCTGACGTTCGACTCCACCGTCAAGGCCCTGCGCCAGATCGACGTCACCACCTGGCTCGACGAGCCGGAGAACGCCGTCAATTTCAAGATCACCATGGAGGCGCTGCCCGACGGCACGAGCCATCCGGCGACGGTCGTGCTGAGCATCCCGAAGCGGCAGCTCGACGTGACGATCACGAAGTCGAACTACCAGAAGCTGGCGCAGTAGTCGAAAGGTGATGACGATGAAGGCAATCCGCATTCTGGGCGTCGCCCTCCTGGGCGCCGCCGTCGGTATGGCGACAACCCTTGGCGCGCAGCAGCCGCCGGCGGCCGCTGCCGGGCAACCGGATCCCGTGGCCGCGCTCAAGCAGTCGATTGGCGAGGGCACGAAGAAGCTCGCGCAGTACGAGTGGGTGGAAACGACCATCATCAAGCTGAAGGGTGAGGAGAAAGGCCGCAAGCTGAATCGCTGCTACTACGGCGCGGACGGCAAGGTGCAGAAGATTCCGATGGACCAGCCGGCCCCGCAGGCAACGGAGCAGAGCGGCGGTCGCCGCGGTCGTCGCGGTGGTGGCGCCGTGAAGGAGAAGATCGTCGAGAACAAGAAGGACGAGATGCAGGAGTACATGCAGCAGGCCGCCGCGCTCATTCACTCCTACGTCCCGCCCGCGCCGGCGCAGATTCAGGCCGTCAAGGACGGCGGTCGCCTCGCGGCGAGCCCGCAGCCCGGTGGCAAGCTGCGGCTCGAGATGAAGCAGTACCTGAAGCCTGGTGACTCGCTGACGATCGACCTCGATACCGCCGCCAACCGCCTGCTCGGCCTGGGCGTCAACAGCTACCTCGACAAGCCGGACGAGCCCGTCACGCTCGCGGTGCAGATGAACACGCTGCCCGACGGCGCGCTCTATTCGGCGCAGACGACGCTCGACGCCACGGCGAAGAACCTCCAGGTCGTGATCACCAACTCGGGCCACAAGCCGGTGGCGCGCTGAGACGCGTCGGTAGCAGTCATGAACGCCACGGGGGATTCGCGATGAGCCTCGGCCGGAACCGCACGCGTGCGGCACTCGTCCTGGCCGGGGTGACCGCCGTGGTCCTCGGCTGTTCGCCCACGGACACGGCGTCCACGTCCCAACGGACCGCCGCCGGCAGTCCCGGTGTCGAGGAGACGAAGGCCATCGCCGAAGAGGCCTTCATCTACGGCCTGCCGCTGGTGATGAACTACGCCGTGATGTACGACTTCGCGGTGAACCGGGACTCGGGCCAGTTCAAGGCGCCGTTCAACCAGATTGCCAACGAGGCGCGGGTCTTCACATACGAGGACACCGCCGTCATCGTGCCGAACAGCGACACGCCGTACTCGACGGTGTCGCTGGACCTCCGCGCGGAGCCGATGGTGGTGTCGGTACCAGCCGTCGAGAAGGCCCGCTACTACTCCGTGCAGCTCTGTGACGGCAACACGTTCAACTACGGCTACATCGGTAGTCGCGCCACGGGGAACGATCCGGGAGACTACCTGGTGGCCGGTCCGGACTGGACGGGCGAAACACCGCCCGGCATCCGGCAGGTGTTCCGGTCGTCGACGCAGTTCTCGCTGGCCATCTTCCGGACCCAGCTCTTCGGCCCCGGGGACATGCCGAACGTGCAGAAGGTGCAGTCCGGGTACCGCGTGCGGCCCCTCTCGGCCTACCTCGAGCGGCCTGCCCCGCCGGCCGCCCCCGAGATCGCCTTCCCGCCGATCGACAAGTCGCTCGTCATGAGCAACTTCCTGCAGTTCCTGGATTTCGCGCTGCAGTTCGCGCCCCCCGGTCCGGAGGAAGCCGGGATCCGGGCTCGCCTCGCACGAATCGGCGTCGGCGCGCCGGGGACCGTCAGCCTCGCCGACGTGTCACCGGAGCACAAGGCCGCGGTGGCCCTCGGCATGAAGGAGGGCGCGCGCAAGGTGAACGAAGCCGTCGACCAGATCAGCAGAAAGGTCAATGGGTGGAACGTCGGCTCGCCATTCGGCGATCGCGACTTCTACAACGGCGACTGGCTCAAGCGAGCCGCAGCTGCGCAATCGGGCATCTACGGCAACAGTGCGGCGGAGGCCGTCTACCCGATGGCGAGGGCCGACGCCGATGGCCAGCCTCTCGACGGCAGCCAGCACGCGTACACGCTGACGTTCCCTGCCGGGCAGCTTCCGCCGGTCAATGCCTTCTGGTCCGTCACGATGTACGACGGCAAGACCCAGTTGCTGATCCAGAACCCCATCGATCGCTATCTCATCAACTCGACCATGCTGCCGTCGATGAAGAAGGGCCCCGACGGCTCGCTGACCATCTACATCCAGAACAAGGCGCCGGAGAAGACCAGGGCATCGAACTGGCTCCCCGCGCCCAACGGGCCCATCTACGTCGTGATGCGGCTCTACTGGCCGAAGGCCGAGCCGCCGTCGATCCTGCCGCCGGGTGAAGGCACCTGGCAGCCGCCTGCGATCCGGCGGGCAGACGCACAGTGACAATGAAGGAGCCAGCCATGAAGTCCGTGTTCACCGAGCAGATGATGCGAGGGGCCTTGCCTGCTGTCTGCCTTCTGGGGGCCATGTCGTGGTCCTGCGCGCAAGAGCCGCCTGCGCAACAACCACCTGCGGAACAACCGTCTGCGCAAGCCGCGGCTGCGCAACCCGCGGTGCTTGGCGACGGCGCCGGTGCCCAGTACAAGCGCGTCGAGAACATGCACCAGACGCGTTTCATCGAGATCTTCCTTGCCGCTCGCGAGGCCAGCACGGGGAACATGGTCGCCGCCTGCTTCAACACCATGTTCACGTCCAACGGGATCCCCGGGTCGAAGGACACCGCCCCGCAGGCGCTGGTCGAGGGGCTCGATTTCGAGAAGATGAAGCAGGAGTACGGCGTCCTTGGCGCGTCGTTGAACGGCCCCAAGCTGTGGCTGTCCGACTGGACCGACATCGATGTCGGCAAGGAACGGGAGTTCAATGGCATTCCGGCCGCGTGGGTGGCCCAGCTGAACATGGGCAACAACACCAGCGTCGGTGACACCACACCCTACAAACCCATGATCATCGAACGGAAGAGCGCCGTGGGCTGGAACAAGGGCACAAGAGTCATCCTCCTCGACGATGCCGAAGGCAACACCTGGATCATGAAGGGATTCCAGTTGGGCCTCAAACCGCAGCACACGTACGACGAGTTCGTGGCCGCAGCGGCCAGCAAGTTCAAGGCGCTCCCGCAGGGCTGGAAGGTCCGCGTCAAGACCCTCGAGCAGGACTTGAACGAGAAGCCGGAAGGCGGTGTCGCCACGATCATGTCGGACGAGTTCTTCAACGTCTACGACAAGACCGGGCCCGGCATGTCCAACTACAAGCCGTAGGCCATGGAGACAGCGAGTACCTGCGCAATGAAGCCTGGCTGTTCGAGGGTGATCGCGAGGACCGCACTGGTGCTGGCGCTGATCGCGTACCCGTCGGTGGCCGGTGCGCAGACCGCCTCGCAGGCACCGCCGCCGGGCGACGCGCAGGCTCAGGCCGCGGAGTTGGCCAGGCAGACACAGAACCCCGTCTCCAGCCTGATCAGCTTCCCGCTGCAGGCCAACTGGGACTTCGGCCTCGGGGACCGCGAAGCGGTGGGCACGCTTTTCAACATCCAGCCGGTG
>Ga0209706_10001725_pt1 | contig 12415 bp, 12 predicted proteins | sample PPLLaktember2015_6_FD_187263 | JGI IMG/M metagenome (GOLD analysis project Ga0209706, IMG submission 187263) | Freshwater sediment microbial communities from Prairie Pothole Lake near Jamestown, North Dakota, USA - PPLs Lake P8 Core (1) Depth... | ecosystem: Environmental > Aquatic > Freshwater...
CCGCCGTCGGGACGCGCGCGCCCGCGAACAGCGGATCGTCGTTCAGGAGGCGGTGATCGAAGCGGCGCAGCACGCGCGCCTCGACGATCGCGTCGAGCGTCTCCGGCGGCAGCACGAAGCCGGTGCGCGCGTCCGGGGTGCCGCGCACCGTGACCTCGAGCCCGTAGTCGTGTCCGTGGCCGCCCGGGTTCGCGCACTTCCCGTACACGCGCTCGTTCTCGACGTCGGAGAGCGCGGGGCTCCGGAGCACGTGGGCCGCCGGGAAGCGATAACGGCGCGTGAGCGAGACGGCGGGCGCGCTCATGCGCCGACCTCGTCGCTCGCGACGTCGACGAAGCAGTCGGCGTCCTGGTACAGGCGCACGCCGTCGAGCAGGCCCGGCGGCAGCGCGGCGGCGAGCAGGCGGTGCAGCAGCAGCGCGAAGTTCTCGGGCGTGGGCACGGTCTTCTCGAAGTAGGGGGTGTCGCTCACGAGGTCGCGGTGGTCGAAGCGCGCCTCGACCTCGCGCTCGAGCAGCTCCTTCAGCTCCTTCAGGTCCATCACCATCCCGGTCACCGGATCCGGCTCGCCGCGGAGCGTGACCTCGAGGCGGTAGTTGTGGCCGTGGGAGGTCGCCGCGCGGCCGAACACGGCGGCGTTCTCCTCGGACGAGAGGTCCGGCACGCGGTAGCGGAGCGACGACGAGAACTCGATCGCGCGGGTGATGCGGACCAAGCGGGCTCCCGACCCCAACGACGAGGGGGTGCGCCGCGGGGCTGCTCGGAGCGGCGCGGGCCCGGCGACCCGTCGAACCTAGCAGAGGGACCGTCGGGTCAACTCGGCTCGGCCGCGCCGAAGCGGCGGTAGAGGGCCCGCACGACGCCCTGCACCGCCACGTCCTCGGCCGGCAGCAGGATCGGCTGCAGGCGAGCGTTCGCGGGCTGGAGCTCGACCATCTCGCCGCGGCGGCGCAGGCGCTTCAGCGTGGTCTCGCTGCCGCGCACCAGGGCGACCACGGTGTCGCCGTCGCGGGCCTCCTGGCGGGACTCGACGATCACGACGTCGCCGTCCTGGATGCCGTCCTCGATCATCGAGTCCCCGCGCACGCGCAGGGCAAAGCTCCGGTCCGGGTGGCGCACGAGATCGCCCGGGACGGCGATCTCCTCGCTCGCCTCCGGGGCCTCGAGCGGCGTGCCGGCCGCCACGACACCCCGGAGCGGCAGAAGGCAGGCGGCGGGCGCCGGCGACGGGAGGGTCGGCTCGAAGGACCGCGCGCGATGGGCCGAGCGCCGGAGCGCGCCACGCTCGACCAGCCGCCGGACGTGCTTGTGGACCGTCGCCACGGACGAGAGCCCGAAGTGCCGCCCGATCTCGGCCAGGGTCGGGGCGTAGCCGTGCTCGGCGGCATGGGCGCGGATGTATTCCATGATCTGGTGCTGGCGCCGGGTCAGGGTCATCGAATTTCGCCCTTTGTTCGCCTCCCAGGCTCCCACGTCGCGGCGGGAGCGTCAATCCACGCAAACTGGGGGGCGTGCCGGCCGCCGCGCGGTGCGCGGGGCCGGGCGGGGAAAACTCTCGCCGGGGCTCCCGGTTGCGGGCGGCCGGGGCGGCTCTTACTCTGGGCCGCGCGTTGGCAGTCGACCCGCTCGAGTGCCAAAGCGACCCCGCCCACGCGGCCCGTCCGCCGGCGGCACCCATTCCAACTGCAGGCGGCCGCCCTCCGTGTGCGGCCCCACGAGAACCGGAGGTTTGGCTCTGCCATGAAGATCCGTCCGCTCCAGGACCGAATCATCGTGAAGCGCGTAGAGGGCGAGGAGAAGAGCAAGGGGGGCATCATCATCCCCGACACCGCCAAGGAGAAGCCCCAGGAGGGCAAGGTGATCGCCGTCGGCAAGGGCAAGATCACCGACGACGGCAAGCTCCAGCCCATGGACGTGAAGAAGGGTGATCGCGTGCTCTTCTCCAAGTACTCGGGCAGCGAGGTCACCATCGACGGCGAGGAGCACCTCATCATCCGCGAGGACGACGTCCTCGGGATCCTCGAGTAGTCGCCTCCTCCCCCGACACACCAAGGAGATTCGAGAAAGATGGCCAAGGAAATCAAGTTCGATCAGGAGGCCCGCGCGAAGCTGCTCGCGGGCGTGAACGGCCTCGCGAACGCCGTGCGCGTCACGCTCGGGCCGAAGGGCCGCAACGTCGTCATCGAGAAGAGCTTCGGCTCCCCGACCGTGACGAAGGACGGCGTGACGGTCGCCAAGGAGATCGAGTTCGAGGACAAGTTCGAGAACATGGGCGCCCAGATGGTGCGTGAGGTCGCCTCGAAGACCTCCGACGTCGCGGGCGACGGCACCACGACCGCCACCGTGCTCGCCCAGGCGATCTTCCGCGAGGGCAGCAAGCTCGTCGTCGCGGGCGTGAACCCGATGGAGCTCAAGCGTGGCATCGACAAGTCCGTGCTCGCGCTGACCGAGGAGCTCAAGAAGATGAGCAAGCCGACGCGCGACTCGGGCGAGATCGCCCAGGTCGGCACGATCTCGGCGAACGGCGACACCACGATCGGCACGATCATCGCCGAGGCGATGCAGAAGGTCGGCAAGGAAGGCGTGATCACGGTCGAGGAGGCGAAGTCGATGGAGACGGTCCTCGACGTCGTCGAGGGCATGCAGTTCGACCGCGGCTACCTCTCGCCCTACTTCGTGACCGACCCGGAGAAGATGGAGGCCTCGCTCGAGGAGCCGCTCATCCTGCTCCACGAGAAGAAGATCTCGAACATGAAGGACCTGCTGCCCCTGCTCGAGCAGGTGGCGCGCCAGGGCCGGCCGCTGCTGATCGTCGCCGAGGACATCGAGGGCGAGGCCCTCGCCACGCTCGTCGTCAACAAGATCCGCGGCACGCTCTCGGCCTGCGCCGTGAAGGCGCCGGGCTTCGGCGATCGCCGCAAGGCGATGCTGCAGGACATGGCGATCCTCACGGGTGGCCAGGTCATCGCCGAGGAGCTCGGCCTGAAGCTCGAGAACGTCACGCTGAAGGACCTCGGCAAGGCGAAGCGCGTCAAGATCGACAAGGACAACACGACGATCATCGACGGCGCCGGCGCGAAGAAGGACATCGAGGGCCGGGTCACCGAGATCCGGAAGCAGGTCGAGGACACCACCTCGGACTACGACCGGGAGAAGCTCCAGGAGCGGCTCGCGAAGCTCGTGGGCGGCGTGGCGGTCATCAAGGTCGGCGCCGCGACCGAGACCGAGATGAAGGAGAAGAAGGCGCGCGTCGAGGACGCGCTCCACGCGACCCGCGCGGCCGTCGAGGAGGGCATCGTCCCCGGCGGCGGCGTCGCGCTGCTGCGGGCCCAGAAGGTCCTCGACAACATCGACGTCACGGACGAGCAGAAGGCGGGCGTGAACATCATCCGCCGCGCGATCGAAGAGCCGCTGCGCATGATCTCGCAGAACGCGGGCATCGAGGGCTCGATCGTGGTCGACAAGGTGAAGAACGGGAAGGGCTCGTTCGGCTTCAACGCGGCGACCGAGGTCTACGAGGACCTGCTGAAGGCCGGCGTGATCGACCCGACCAAGGTCGTGCGCACGGCGCTGCAGAACGCGGCGAGCGTGGCCTCGCTGCTCCTCACGACCGAGGCCATGGTCGCGGAGAAGCCCAAGGACGAGAAGCACGAGCACGGCGGCGGCGGCATGCCGGGCGGCATGGGCGGAATGGGCGGCATGGGGATGTAGTCCCCGCGCCGCGCGACCCTCTTGCGGATTGCAGAGGCCCCGGAGCGGCGACGCTCCGGGGCCTCGTCGTTCCGGGCCCCGCGGACCGCGGCCTCCGTCGCGCTTCCTCGGCGCACGCCCGACTGGTAGGCTGGCCGCGATGCGCCTCCCCCGTCGGCTGCTCGTCTTCGCGCTCGTCGCCGCAGCGTCGGTCGCGCTCGCGGCCCCGGCCCGCGCCGACGACCCGCGGTGGCAGTCGCTCTCGCTGCCCGCGGAGCCCGGCCCGCACTGGCTCTGGGTCGGCGACGAGCTCCTGCATCGCACCGCGCTGGTGGACGCCGACACCGGCGCGTTCCTGGGCCAGGTGCCGGGCGGACGGGGAATCATCGCCCCGTCACGCTCCCGCGACGGGCGCGAGATCTACCTGCCGTCGACCTACTACGCGCGGGGCACCCGCGGCGAGCGCACGGACGTGGTCACGATCCTCGACGCCACGAGCCTGCGGACGCTCGGCGAGGTCGTGATCCCGCCGAAGCGCTCGGAGCACACGTCGTGGGTGGCCGGCTCCGCGCTCTCGGACGACGGACGCTTCCTCGCGGTCTTCAACCAGACGCCCGCCTCGTCGCTCAGCATCGTCGACGTGGCCGAGCGTCGCTTCGCGGGCGAGATCGAGACACCGGGCTGCGGCCTCGTCTACGCCGCCGGCCCGCGCCGCTTCCTCTCGCTCTGCGCCGACGGCACCGCCCTCTTCGTGACGCTCGACGAGCGCGGCGGCGAGGCCTCGAAGACGCATGGCGCGCGGTTCTTCGACGCCGCGGCCGATCCGGTGACCGAGAAGGCGGTGCGCCACGGCGACACCTGGCTCTTCGTCTCGTTCGACGGCTTCGTGCACCCGGTCGACGTCTCGGGGCCGGAGCCCCGCTTCGGCGAGCGCTGGTCGCTACTCGACGAGGCGCAGCGCAAGGAGGGCTGGCGGATCGGCGGCATGCAGCCCTTTGCCGTGCACGGGGCGAGCGGGCGGCTCTACGCGCTGATGCACCAAGGCGGTGTCGACACCCACAAGGATCCAGGAACCGAGGTCTGGGTCGTCGACGTGGCGCAGCACAAGCGCGTGCAGCGGATCGCGCTGCGGAACCCGCTCGCGAGCTTCGTGATGGAGCAGATCGGCGCCGCGCCGGACGGCATCGCCGCCCGCGGCCTCGGCGTAGCACTCCGGCTCGCGCTCCCGAACCCGGGCGTCGAGCGCATCGCGGTCACCCAGGACGCGGAGCCCGTGCTGCTGGCCGCGACCTCGTTTCCCGCGACCCTCGCGGTCTACGACGCCCGCAGCGGCAAGCACCTGCGCGACGTGAAGGAGCCGGCCATCGCAACGATGATGCTCGCGCTGCCGTGAGCGGAAGAAGGGAGCGACACGGCATGGCGAGCCGATCCTTCGACGACTGGATCGAAGCCACGGCGCGGCGACTCGCGCGCACGACGTCGCGGCGCGGCTTCCTCGGCCGCCTCGGCGCCGCGCTCCTCGGCGCGGCCGCGTTCCCGCTGCTCCCGGTCGCCCGCGCGCGCGGCGAGGCGCCCCGCGAGCCGGCGCCGGACGACGCGGCGCTCACGGGCGCGGCGGGCGATCCGACGAGCTGCGACTACTGGCGCCACTGCTCGATCGACGGCTTCCTCGCCTCGTGCTGCGGCGGCACCGCCACGAGCTGCCCGCCGGGCACGGAGATGTCGCGCGTCACGTGGATCGGCACCTGCCGCCATCCCGTCGACGGCAAGGACTACATCATCTCCTACAACGACTGCTGCGGGAACAGCTACTGCGGGCGCTGCCTCTGCAATCGGAACGAGGGCGACCGCCCCGTCTACCAGCCGGGCAAGTCGAACGACATCAACTGGTGCATGGGGACGGAGACCACGGCCTACAACAGCACGGTCGCGATCGTGCTCGGCGTCGCGACCCCGTCCTCGTGAGACGCCGCGCGCTCGTCGCGCTCGTCGCCGTGCCGGGCCTCGCGCAGGTCGCCGCCGCCTACACGCCCGACGTCGAGTACACGCTGCACTGCGAGGGCTGCCATCTCGCCGACGGCAGCGGGAGCCCGGGCAAGGTGCCGGCCCTCGCGGGCTCCCTCGCGCGCTTCCTCCGCGTGCCGGGCGGACGCGAGTACCTGGCCCGCGTGCCCGGCGTCGCGAGCGCCCCGCTCTCCGACGCCGCCCTCGCCGCGCTCCTCGACTGGACGCTGCGTCGCTTCGACGGCGCGACGCTTCCGGCGGACTACGTGCCCTACACGGCGAAGGAGATCCACGCGCTGCGCGCGCAGCCCCTCGCCGACGTCGCCGCCACGCGGAAGGCGCTGCTCGAGGGCACCGACCCCGTGCGCTGAGCGCGCTCCGGCTCGCGTTCGGCTTCACGGAGCCCGTCACTCGCGGCACCTACCTCGCCGCGGGCCTCGGCCTCATGCTGCTGCTCTACGCCCTCGACGCCGGGCTCGCGCTCGCGGCGACGGGCCGCCTCGTGGGCCGTGGGTGTTCTACGACCCCGTGCTCTCCATGCGACACGCCGGGCTGTCGCCCGCGCCGGACTGGCTCCTGGCCGCCCTCGCCCTCGTCGCGCTGCCCTTCGCCTGGATCGGCGCTCGATGAGCACGCGGCGCGCGCCTCCGCTCGCGCTGGGAGACGATCGCGCTCGCCCTCGCGAGCGTGGCGGTGACGGGCGGCCTCCTGCTCGCCTCCGCGCCGCCTTCGCTGACGGAGTGGAGTCCCTACGCCGATCTGCGCCCGCCCCACGTGGACGGCGGGCTGGTCTCGAAGCGGGGCGAGTTCCGTCTGGTCGCGCTCGACGGCGGCCGCCGCACCCGCCTCACCGGAAGCACGGCCTATGCCCTTGCCGTAGCGCCCGAGGCGTACTGGCGGATCTACGCCGAATGGCTGCTGCATCGCATCCACGAGCGGGTGTTGCGGCACATCGCGGCGCGCGCCGAGGCCGCCAGCGAACCGGGACCTCCAGCGTCCGGAACCGACGACGCTCCCTGAGCGGGCGCGAGCCCCCGCGCTGCGACGGGATCAGGCTTCCCCGGGACGGGCGGGCCTCCCGGGGCGCGGCTCGACTGGAAGCGCCTCCGCGGCGCAGGCGATGCACACCGCCGTGTCGGGCGCCTCGCGCAGACGTGCGACCTCGATCGGACCCTTGCAGCGCACGCAGTCGAACCGGGCGCCCCGCTCGGCCGCGTCGAGCGCGCGATCGATCGCGTCGAGACGTGCCGCCCGCAGCTCCCGCAGCTCCTCATCGAACGTGGCGGCGAGCGGGAGCTCCGCCTCCTCCGAGGGGCGCAGCGGTCGCGGATTCCGCTGCACCGCGGCGCCCGCCTCCGCTCGCGATCGGCGGTTCTCCTCGGCGATCTCGCGCCGCTCCTCGCGCAGCTCCTCGGTCAGGGCCTGGAGCTCCTCGGCGCGCGGGTCGCGGGCATCGGTCAGCGACGAGCGACCGCCCTCCTCTTCGCGCAGACGCGTCGCCCGCGCCACCAGCAGGTCGCGCTTCTGCTCCGCGGACAGCACGTCGCATTCCGCGAGCCCGAGGCACGGCGCGAGCCGTCGCGCTTCGCACAGCTCGTCGACGATCTGGGCGCCCCCCTTCCGGGCCCCGCTCAGATCGTGCGCCTCGATCTCGATCACCCGCAGGTTCCCGCAACGATGGAAGTGATGACGCATGTGCTGGCCTCCCTGCCGCTGCCTCGGAGCGGTGCAGGAAGCGCGCCACCACGTGCGGCGAGCGGACGCGGCGCTCCACATCCGCCGCTGAGGCATCACGGCACGGGGCGTGGCCCGGCGCCGCGGCTCGCGCTCGGCTCGGCGTCCCAGCGCAAGGCGAGCCTTCCGCCGACGGTCGCGACGACGCGGGTCCCGAGCGGCTCGCCCTCGCGCCCGAGCGTGGCCGCGAGCCATTCCGCGTCCGCCCCCGTCGCCCGGCGCACGCGCAGGCCCGCGATCCGCGTGGGCATCATCTCCAGGGCCTCGAGCGCTCCGCTCGCGCCGAGCGTCACGAAGTAGAGCAGGCCGAGCTCGCCGCGGAACCCTTCGTAGCCGCCGATGCCCTCGTAGTCGTTCAGGAAGTCGCCGCAGCCGTAGAGGATCGGGCGCGCCCGATGGACCTCGATGCCCCGGACGTGATGGGACGAGTGCCCGTGCACGACGTCGGCGCCGGCGCGCGCGACCAGCGCGTGCGCGAAGCGGCGCTCCGCGGCGGACACGGCGAAGCCCCAGTTGGGCCCCCAGTGGATCGAAATGACCACGCGGTCGCCCGGGCGCCGCCGTGCCGCGCGGATCTGCAGCCCGACACGATCGAGCGTCGAATCGGAGAGGTCGGGCAGGAGCGCAACGCCCGGGCGGCCGTCCGCCGCCGCCCAGTCCGGCGGTACCCCGCTCGATTCCAGGGCGAAGGAGAAGACGAGGACGCGTCCCCGGGAGCCAAGGTCGATCGCGGCCGGCGCCTCCGCCTCCACGAGGTCGCGGCCTGCGCCCGCGTGGCGCACGCCGAGTGAGTCGAGGACCGCGAGCGTCTCGACGAGCCCGCCCGGCCCCCAGTCGAGCACGTGGTTGTTCGCGAGCGCGCAGACGTCGATCCGCGCCGCCGCGAGGACGCCCGCGTTCTCGGGACTGACACGGTAATGGATCGACTTGTCGGGACAGGGGCTGCCGTCGCGGGTGATGGCGGTCTCGAGGTTCACGACCCGGACGTCCGGCGCCGCGCGCTCCATCTCCTCGAACGCGTCGCCCCACGGCCCGGCGAGCGGGACCGGACGGGCGATCGGGCCGCTCGCTCGCTCGGCGAGGGCGACGTAGCCCTCGGCGCTCTCCATGCAGGGTTCGTAGAGGACGGGATCGCACGGGTGCGGCAGCACCTGATCGATGCCCCGACCCAGCATCACGTCGCCGCACAGCGCCACCGTGACGCGAGAGGAGGGCACGGCCGTCATCGCATGCCAGGCGGGCGCGCTGCTCCGGCCGGCTTGCGCCGGCCCCGACCGCGGCGGCCGCGACGACCTCCCCGGCCGCGCCGGGGGCCAGGCGTCGGCGGACGTTCGAGCGGCTCCCAGAAGCTCTCGGCGCGACCGCTCCGGCCGCGGCAGACGTCGCAGCGCCCGCAGGGTGGCCCGTCCTCCTCGCCGAAGTAGCGGCGCAGCCAGATCGCTCGACACTCCGTCGCGTTGGCGTAGGCCGCCACGGCGTCGAGGCGGCGGGCGTCCTGCGTGCGCAGCGTCTCGTAGCGCGACGCGAGGGATCGCACCTGCGCCTCGATCGTGTCCGCCGCGGCCAGGATCTCGAGCTCGGTGCCCTGCCACGCGACGAGCCCGGCGTCGGCGATCACGGCCAGCAGCGCGTCCGTCGCGCGCTCGCCGATCTCGGCCGAGAGCGCGAGCCCTTCGAGGTCCGGGCTCCGCTCCGCACGCGCCCAGACCGCGAGCGCCTTCCCGACGCGGGCGAGCTGGTCCGGCCGCATGCGGCTCTTCGCGAGCAGCGCCTCGTGCACCGCCCGATCCTCCTCGGCGTAGAGCAGGATGGCGTGGGCCTGGCGCCCGTCGCGACCCGCGCGACCCGCTTCCTGCACGTACTGCTCGAGGGAGGCCGGCGCCTGGGCGTGGAGCACGTACCGGACGTCGCGCTTGTCGATGCCGAGCCCGAAGGCGCTGGTCGCGACCATCACGTCGTGGCGGCCGGGACGCATGAACTTCTCCTGCTCCGCCGTGCGGTCCGCCGCGCGCATCTTCCCGTGGTAGCGGTGCGCGGGCACGCCGAAGCGGAGGAGCAGCATCTGCACCTCGTCGACCTCGCGCGTGGTCGCGCAGTACACGATCCCGGGTCGCCGGAGGCGCTTCACGAGCCGCACGAGCGCGCGCAGCCGCCGCGAGCCGGAGCACGGCAGCGCGTCGAAGGCGAGGTTCGCGCGATGGGGCGAGGCCGCGATCACCAGCGGGTCGCGCATCCCGAGCTGGCGCACGAGATCGGTGCGGACGCGCTCGGAAGCGGTGGCGGTCAGGGCGAGGAGCGGCGGTGCGCCGAGGGCGCGGATCCGCTCGCCGAGGCGCAGGTAGGCGGGACGGAAGTCGTAGCCCCACTCCGAGATGCAGTGCGCCTCGTCCACCGCGACGAGGGCGACGCCCGCGGCCGCGAGCGCCGGCGCGAGGTCCGCCGCGCCGAGGGTCTCGGGCGTCGTCAAGACCAGGAGCGGCCCGCCCGCGCGCAGCCGCTCGAGCGCCGCGGCGCGCGCGCGCCCGCGCAGCGTGCCGTCGATGCGCAGGCACGGCACGTCGCGGGCGAGGAGCTTCTCGTGCTGGTCGCGGAGCAGCGCGAGGAGCGGCGAGACCACGACCGTGGGCGCGGGCAGGAGCAGCGACGGCACCTGGTAGCAGGCCGACTTCCCGAAGCCCGTCGGCAGCACCATCAGCACGTCGCGCCCGTCGAGGGCGGCGGCGATCGCCTGCTCCTGCTCGGGATGGAGACGCTCGATGCCGAGGCGCCGCGCGGCCTCCGCCACTGCCGCGGCGCGGCGTTCGGGCGCGTCGGCGCGGCGCGCGGGCGCAGCCTTCTTCCGTGCTCGCTTGCGGGCGGGGGGATCGACGGCGCGTGCCATGGGGCGACTCACGAGCATCCAGCGTTCCGCCACCGCCCGCGCGTCCCGCGGGCCCTCCGCGCGCGTCGGCTCGCCTGGCGGCGGGGGATGCCGTCCCGCTGCCGGAGCCTTCGCCACATCCTACCCAGCGGCGGCGCTTCGCGGCGGCGGGCCCGCCTGTCTGCCCATCTGCTCGCGCCGCCGGGCGCGCGCCCTACCCCTGGGAGGCGAAGGTCGTCTACATCTCCCATGGCGTGCGACCTGCGCCTTCCAGGAGGCCCCGATGACCACCCCCGCTCCGTCCTCGCCTCTGCTCGAAGGCATCCGGGTCCTCGACTTCACGCAGTACCTCGCGGGGCCGACCGCGACGCGCTTCCTCGCCGAGCTCGGCGCCGACGTGATCAAGGTCGAGCAGGCCCCGATGGGCGATCCCGCGCGCGCGCTGCCCGTGCTGCGGGAGGGCCGCAGCATCTACTTCATCCAGCAGAATCGGGGCAAGAAGAGCCTCTGCCTCGACTTCGCGAAGCCCGAGGCGGTGGATCTGCTGCGCCGCCTCGCCGGCACCGTGGACGTGGTGATCGAGAACTACGGGCCGGGCGTGCTCGAGCGCCGCGGGCTCGGCTGGGACGCGCTCTCGCGCGCCCATCCGCGTCTCGTGCTGGCGTCGATCTCGGCCTTCGGGAAGACCGGCCCCCTCTCGCACAAGGTGGGCTTCGACCTGATCGCCCAGGCCTTCTCGGGCCTGATGCACATGACCGGCGATCCGGCAGGGCCGCCGGCCTGGGTCGGCCTCGGGATCGCCGACGTGAACGCCGGCGTCCACGCCTTCGGCGCGATCTGCGCCGCGCTGCTCTGGCGCGAGCGCAGCGGCCGCGGCCAGCAGATCGACGTCGCGATGGTGGACGCCGTCTACCACATGCACGAGGGCAACGTGCAGTGGTACGCGAACGGCGACCGCACGAGCGAGCCCATGCGCTACGGCGCGCAGCACTCCCTCGCGGGCCCGATGGGCGTCTACCGCGCGCCCGAAGGCTGGATCGTGATCTTGACCCTCGAGCGCCAGTGGCCGAGCCTCGCGAAGGCCCTCGGGCGGCCCGAGCTGGTGGACGACCCGCGCTTCGCGACGGGCCTCGAGCGCGGCCGCAACCGCGCCGCGCTGGCGGAGCTGATCGAGGGCTGGATGGCGCGCTTCCCGAGCGACGAGGCCGTGCTCGCCGCCCTCGAGGAGAATCGCGTCCCGGCGGCGCCCGTGCTCTCGATCAGGCAGACCGTCGAGCATCCGCAGTTCGCGGCGCGGGAGATGGTGCGCCGCGTGCCCGATCCGATCCTCGGGGAGGTCACGATTCCGGGCTTCCCGCTCAAGTTCTCCGCGTTCCCCACAGCCCTGCCCCTCGAAGCGCCGCTGCTCGGCGAGCACAACGCCGCGGTGCTGCACGAGCGGCTCGGTCTGGCGCAAGCCGAGATCGACGCCCTGGCCGAACGAGGCGTGCTGCACGCGGAGCGGCGCTAGCACGGCCCTCCCGCCTCGAGGATCATGCCGCCCGATCGTGGACGAGTCGGACCACAACGGAAGACGCATCGACGGAGTGCGCGGGATGCTGATCCAGTGTGCGGCCGCGGCCGTCATCACGGCCCTGCTCCTCGCGGGCGCCGAATGGGCTGCGGGTCGCTACCTGCAGCGCCGGCGCGACGCGATCCTTGCGGCCAACCTCGAGCTCGCGCGAACGGATTTCGTCGCGGGCGTCCTCGCCTGGATGGACATCAATCCGGTGCCCCTGGCCGAGGACCCGGAGCTGCTCTGGCGCAACCGGCCCGGCGGCGAGAAGACCCAGCCGGTCAATCCCGAAGCGCTCGATCGGCCGCGCAGCTGGACCGTCAAGAACGACGCACGGGGCTACCGGGACGGGCCGCCGGTGCTCGCGGCCGAGCACACGGGCGTGTATCGGGTGCTCTGCGTCGGCGACTCGATCACCTTCGGCTTCAACGTCGACGCCGCCGACAGCTATCCACGGCAGCTCGAGGCCCTGCTCGCCACGCGTCACCCGGGCCGGCGCTTCGAGGTGATCAACGCCGGTGTCGCGGGCTGGTCGTGGGTGCAGGGGCGGCGCTACCTCGAGATCGAAGGTCT
>Ga0209706_10001726_pt1 | contig 12414 bp, 10 predicted proteins | sample PPLLaktember2015_6_FD_187263 | JGI IMG/M metagenome (GOLD analysis project Ga0209706, IMG submission 187263) | Freshwater sediment microbial communities from Prairie Pothole Lake near Jamestown, North Dakota, USA - PPLs Lake P8 Core (1) Depth... | ecosystem: Environmental > Aquatic > Freshwater...
GTCATCATTTCGGCGGCCTTTCTCGTGAACCGCTTCCTCCGCTTCTTCAAGCGCCGCATCACTTATCCCCGGACGGGCTACGTGACGTTCAAAAAGAAGGAGCCGAGCCCGAAGCGCCGCGTCGCCGCCGCCGCCGTCGCCGCGATCATCGGCGCCGGCCTGGCCGTGCTCTACGGACTCTCTCCCTCGGTCAAGCTCCTCATGCCCGCCATCAACGGCCTCCTCTTCTCCGTCGCGGTGCTCCTCTTCGCCAACAAGGTCGGCCTCCTCCGCTTCTACATCCTGGCCGCGGCAGCCGCGGTCATCGGCCTCGGCATCACCGCGGCCGGGATCGGCGACACGGAGGGCATCAGCCTCTTTTACCTCGTCTTCGGCGCCGCCATGGTCGTCTCCGGCGCCGCCGCGCTCATCGTCTATCTGCGGCGGTTCCCCCGCCCCGCCGACGACGCAGCCGAGGGCCCCGATGCCCGCTGACCTGCGCTCCCTCGCCGAGATCGACCGGGTCATCCACGAGCCGGCCCGCCTCGCCCTGACGGCCATCCTCTCGGTCGTCGAAAGCGCCGACTTCCTCTACCTCCAGCGCGAAACGGGCCTGACCAAGGGCAACCTCTCGTCCCACCTGGCCAAGCTCGAGGAGGCCGGCTACGTGACCATCGAAAAGACCTACCGCGGACGGATCCCGCTCACCCTCGTCCGCCTGACCGACACGGGCGCCAAGGCCTACAAGGCCTACCGCGAGCGTTTCAAAAGATTTTTGGAGAAAGCCTGATGTCAGAGATAGTCATCCGCACCGAGAACCTGGGCCGCGACTTCAAGACGGTCCGGGCCGTCGACGGGCTGGACCTCGAGGTCCCGGCCGGCATCGTCTTCGGCTTCCTCGGCCCGAACGGGGCCGGCAAGACGACGACCATCCGCCTCCTCCTCGGCCTCCTCGAGCCCAGCCGCGGCCGGGCCGAGGTCCTGGGCCGCGACGTCGCCGCGCGCGGCGCCGAAGTCCGGGCCCTCTCCGGCGCCCTGCTCGAGCAGAGCGGCCTCTACGAGCGCCTCTCGGCCGCCGACAACCTCGAATACTACGGCCGCATCTGGCGCCTGAGCGAGGCCGACCGCAGGGCCCGCATCCGCGAGCTGCTCGGCCACTTCGGCCTCTGGGACCGTCGCGGCGAGCCGGCCGGCCGCTGGAGCCGGGGCATGAAACAGAAGCTGGCCGTGGCCCGGGCCCTGCTCCACCGTCCCCGGCTCGTCTTCCTCGACGAGCCCACGGCCGGCCTGGACCCGGTCGCCGCCGCTTCTCTCCGTGACGACCTCGCCGGTCTCGCCGCCCGCGAAGGGGCGACGGTCTTTCTCACGACCCACAACCTCGACGAGGCCGAGCGGCTCTGCCGCCGGGTGGCCATCATCCGCTCCGGGCGCCTCCTCGCCGAGGGCCCGGTCGATGAGCTCAAGCGCGGCCCCGCCGCTCCCGCGACGGACGTCCGCGGCCGCGGCTTCACGCCCGCTCTGACCGGCCGCATCGGCGCCCTGCCCGGCGTCGCCGGCGTCGAAGCGGCCGACGGCCGGCTCACGGTCATCTGGAAAGAGGCGCCCGACACCTCGGCCCTCCTCCGCGCCCTCGTCGACGGGGGCGCCGAGGTCGACGAGATCACGGCCCGGAAAGCGACCTTCGAGGCCGCCTTCCTCAAGCTGGTCAAGGACGAAGGAGAGGAGAACGCGTCATGCTCCGCGATATGAGGACCGTCGTCTGGAAGGAGATCAAGGAGATCCTCGGCCAGCAGGGCCGGTTCAAAGGCGGCAAGGTGGGGATGCTCATCTTCCTGGCCGTCTTCGGCATCGTCCTGCCGCTCCAGAACGGCCCGGACTGGATCCGTTCGCCGCTCGTCCTGATCTACTGGGCCTGGGTGCCGTTCCTGCTCGCGAGCGGCGTCGTCGCCGACTCCTTTGCCGGCGAGCGGGAGCGCCACACGCTCGAGACCCTCCTCGCCAGCCGCCTCACCGACCGGGCCATCCTGGCCGGCAAGATCGGCGCCGCCGTCGTCTACGCGTGGGGATTGACGCTCGTCTGCGTCCTGGCCGGAGCCGCGGCCATCAACATCGCTTACGGGCAGGGCCGGCTCCTGTTCTACGCCGCGCCGGTCGCGGCCGGCATCGTCGGGCTGACCTTCCTCGTCGCCCTCCTCGCCTCCGGGCTGGGCGTCCTCGTCTCGCTGCGGGCGGCGACCGTGCGCCAGGCTCAGCAGACGTTCAGCATCGCCTTCCTGCTCATGTTCATCCCCCTCTTCGTGCTGCCCATGCTGCCGGCGGATCTCAAGGCCAAGCTCCTGGCCGCCGTCTCCGGGCTCGACGCGATGGCCGCCGCCCTCGTCGTCATCCTTATTCTCGCCGTCGCGGACGCCGTCATCCTGGCGGTCGCCGACGCGCGCTTCCGGCGGAACAGGCTCATCTTGGATTGACGGGGTCAGGCGAGCTTGACGCCCTTGCGGCGGGCCCGCCACTCATAGACGGCGATGATCCGGCGGGCCATGGCCTCCGTCGAATACTTCTCGAGGATGGCCTCGCGGCCGCGGCCGGCCAGGCGGGAGGCCAGGTTCCGGTCGAAATGGACCTTGAGGATGGCGTCGGCGAGCGCCTTGGCGTTCCGCGGCGGCACGAGAAGCCCGCTCTCGCGGTGGGTGATGAGGTCGCGGGCGGAGCCGACGTCCGCGGCGGCGACGGGAAGGCCGCTGGCCATGGCCTCGACGAGGTGGCCGCTGAGGCCGTCGAGGTGGGAAAAAACGACGAACATGTTCAGGGAGGCGAGGATCCGCGTCCCTTCCTTGCGGCGGCCCAGGAAATAGCGCATCGCGTCCAGGGCCGGGATCTGCTCCCCTTCGGTGGAGTCGAGCCGGAGCGATCCTTCGCCGAGCACGACGAGCTTGACCTTGGGCGCCTGGCCGCTGACGATGGCTGCGGCTTCGAGGAACGCCTGCAGGCCCCGCTCGTCCTCAAGCGGCAGGATGGCGCCGACGAGAAAGTCCTCGGGCCCGAGCCCGAGCTCGCGGCGGACGAGGTCGTCGGGCTGGAGCGAGGTGTACCGCGAAAAGTCCACTCCGGGAGGGACGACCTCGATCCGGTCCTCGGCGACGCCGCCGCGGAGGAGGATGGCCTTGACCGCCTCTGTCCCCGCGATGACGGCGTCGAGCTGCGGCAGGGGCAGCCGGCCCTCGAGCGGCGACGAGTCCGCCGGGCGGGACAGGACGCGCACCGGGACCTGCGCCGCGGTGGCGGCGGCCAGGGCGAGCGCCGCGCCGGCTGTCTCGTGGACATGGACGAGCTTGCAGCCCAGATCGCGCATCAGCCCGGCCAGCCGCTTGCGGACGAGGAAGCCCATCCGGCCGTGCATGGCCAGGGCGACCACGGGCAGGCCCTCGGCGGAGGCCCGGCGGAAGATTTCGCTCCCCGGATCGACGATGAGATGGGCCTTCAGGCCCTTCTTGTGGAGCTCGCGGGCGACGGCGAGGACCTGGGTCTGGCTCTCGCGCCACTCGCGGCCGGCATCGACGAGAAAGACGCTCACCGGGTCATCTTAGCACAGCGAGCAGCGAAGCGACAATTCGCTCTTGCATCTTCCACGAGCAGCACCGGATGGGGGAATTCCCGTCCGGGGCAGGGGTCTTTACCTGATGTAGTCGCTCAACGTGATATTGCGGGTCTCCAGGGTCGTCCCGGTCACCTTGGCGATGTTGGCGACGGCGACGTTGTAGTCGACGAGGGCCCTCATCTCGAGCGAGCGGGCCTGCGCCAGGGCGTCCTGGTAGGTCAGGACGAAGTAGTTCGTCGACATGCCGACGTTGAGCTTCTTCATCTCGGCCTCGAGCTGCTTTTCGGCCAGCTCGCGGGCGATCCGGTAGGCGTCGACGCTCTTGGCCGCCGTTTCGAGGGTCCGGACGGCGTCGCTGACCTCGAGGAAGATCTGCTGTTCCTGGGTCTTGAGCCGGGCCTGGGCCTGCTCGAGGTCGAGCTTGGCGTAGGCGTAGTTGGCCTTGCCGATGACGTCCCCGACCGGGATGGTCAGCGTGACGCCGGCCGTCCAGTTGTTGTAGAGGAACTTGAAGGTGTCCTTGAAGGCCTGCGAGGCGCTGCCTTCGATGATCCCGATGGGCGCACCGAAGGGATTACCGGGGTCGTAAATGTACTGCCGGCCGGAGATGCCGGGGCTGGCCTTGACCAGCTGGAGGTCGAGCTGGGGCAAGCGCTGGTTCTTGGCGATCTTGAAATTGACGGCCTTGGTCGCGATCGTCGTCTTGGCCGTTTCGAGGTCGGGCCGGGCGGCCATGGCCCGGGCGAAGGCCTCTTCGAAGGTGATCTCGAAGGGCCGGAATTCGGGCTGGTCGGCCGGCAGAAGGGCCAGCCCCTGGGCCGCGGGATCGGCGCTCAGGTTGAGGAGCGCCCGGAGCTGGTCCTGGCTGCGCTTGACCAGGGCTTCGGCCTGGAGGATGTCGGCCTCGCGCCGAGCCACGGTAGCTTCGGCGTTGAGGACCTCGATCGGCGCCTTGGTGCCGACCTGGACTTCCCGCTTGGTCTTGGCCAGGAGATCGCGCCCGCTCTCGAGGGCCTGGCTGAGGGTTTTGAGGTTCTCGATGCTGTAGACGAGGTTCCAGTAAGCCGCCTCGACGGAATAGACCGTGTCGATGAGGACGGACTTGAATTGGCTCCTCGAGGCCTCGAGGTTGTGCTGGGCGACGAGGATCTCCCGGCGGCTGACCGTCCAGCCGAAGTTCTTGAGCAGGGGCTGGGTCAGGACGAAGTTCAGGCGGCTGGTATAGGACGGATTATAGTTTTGGAACAATTGGTTGCTCTCGCTCTTGTCGTAGCTCAGGGAGGCCTGGACGGTGCCGCCGAACGGGATATTCTGGAAGATGGACGTTGACGCGCTGGAGCCCTTGTTGATGTACGTGCCGGCCTGCTGGAGGGACCAGGTCGAAAGCTGCTCATAGCGGTCGCGGCCCCAATCGAATTGGACGGTCGGGGAGTACATCTGCCTGGCCAGCGAAACCTGGGCCGAGGCCAGGCCGGGGTTGATGACCTCGGCGGCCACGTTGAGGTTGTTCTTGAGCGCCCTGACGATCGAGTCCTCGAGGGTCAGGGTCAGGTCCGTTTTGTCCTGGCTGAAGGCCGGGCCGCCGGACAGGGCGGCGAGGGTCAAGGCCAGAACGACGAGGGGGAGCCGTTTCTTCGTCATGATCGTCCTCCGAACCGTAGAATACAGGGTCTATTATATTACGCTTGCGGACAAAATTCGTTCCGGCCCCTAACCCGGACCGGCCGGATACGTATATAATATTGACGCCTGGGGTGAATTGCGGCCGCCGGGGCCGCTGTCCGCCGCAGGCACATCCAGCGAAGATAGGCCCAGTACAGGAGGCTCGTGCCATGAGATCGTTCCGACTCTTCAGCATCCCCGCCGCGCTCCTCATCCTGTTCTCCCTCGCGGCCGCCCAGATCAGCCCCGGCGCCGCGGCGGCGGCCCAGGAATCCCAGAGCATGAAGCTCCTTCGCCTCAAGAGCGCCCAACTCTCCCTCGAGCTCAAGAAGGCCGATTTCGACCGCTACCTCAAGCTCAAGGAGGACGGACTGACCTCAGAGGCCGACTTCGCCGCGCGGCAGACGGCCTATCTCCAGGCCCAGGTCGACTACCAGCAGGCCCTCATCAGCTTCATGGGCAGCGAAGCCCGCATCTCGGTCGCGAGCGCCGTCAAGTACCAGGACCGGGCCGGCAAGAAGTTCGTCCGCGTGGGACTGCGCTACGCCTCCAAGGAGCTCAAGGAGCTGGCCAAGCTCAACATTGACGCGGCCGACCTGTTCCCGCTCGACTTCATGAAGGAGCTCAAGGACGTCTATGTCTCCCTCCTCTCGGAAGGCAAGGTCATCTCCGACCCTTATGAAAAGACGGTCGCATCGCTTCCGATCGAGACCGAGCGCGACGTCACCTTCCAGCTCCTCAAGGACGTCGAAAACCTCGAGGTCAGCGTCTCCTACTCGGGCAAGACCGAGACGACCTCCGTCTATCTCCAAAAGGGCGTCAGCGCCAACATGGTCACGGTCAACTCGGCCCAATTCTCGCAGGAGGCCGACCTCGAGAGCACCGCGACCTACGACCTGTCGCTCGAGAAGTTCAGCGGCGAGGCCAACGTCTTCAAGCTCGAGGCCGTCAACCTGCCGCAGCAGATCACCTACGAGTTCAGCGACCCGACGACGAGCGCCCGCCTGTCGCAGATCAAGTTCAGCGAGGGGGTCACGAGCCTGAAGCTGCAGCTCAAGCTTTATCTCCCCAAGAACCCGGACGACCGCGTCGTCCTCGACAAGCCCCTCGAGTTCTTCGTTCTGGCCCTCGACAACGAGCAGACGGAGAAGCTCCGCGGGCTCGAGGCGGCGGCCGCGGCGACCGGGCTCGGCGGGCAGGCCGTCGAAGGCCTCAACGCCGGCTACGTCAAGCTGGAGCTCATCCCCCGCGGCGTGCCCCGGGTCGAAGTCCAGGCCGTCAACCTCTACCACGAGATCAAGGTCGGCGACATGATCAGCATGGACGTGACCATCCGCAACACGGGCACCCGAAAGCTCAACAACATCCGGGTTTTCTGCGACCTGCCGCTCAACTGGCGGGTCGAGATCACGCCCGACCTCATCGGGACGCTCGAGCAGAACAAGGACGAGGTCGTCAAGATCAAGTTCCTGCCGCCGGACGGGGTCTCCGTCGGCGACTATGAGCCGAAGATCCGGACCGACGCCCTGGCCGACAACCGGCGGGTCGAGTCCGAGGACAAGATCGTCCGCATCCACATCACGTCCAAGGCCAACGTGCTCGGCATCGGGGCCCTGGTCATGCTCCTGGTCGGGCTCCTCGTCGGCATCGTCATCTTCGGCATCAAGCTGACCCGCCGATAAGAATTCGGTGACACACAACTAAATACACTTATTTCCGGTATATATGAAAGGCCGGTACGGCTCCCCAGGCTTCGTCGCGTCGCCTGATCCCGGGCCGCCAATTAAGTGTATTTAGTTGTGTGTCACCGAAATAGGGAGACGAATATGACCGATCAGCAATCCATCCTGAAAGCCGAAGGGCTCTCGAAACGCTATGAAGACGGGGTCCTGGCCCTCGACCGCCTGGACCTGGGGGTCCGGCCGGGCGAGATCTACTGCCTGCTCGGGGCCAACGGCGCCGGCAAGACGACGACGATCAACCTCTTCCTGGGCTTCATCCCGCCGACCTCCGGGACCTGCCTCATCAACGGCGTCGACATCACCAAGGACCCCCTCGAGGCCAAGAAGTACGTGTCCTTCGTCTCCGAAAACGTCATGCTCTACGGCAATTTCACGGCCCGCCAGAACCTCGATTTCTTCGCCCGGCTCGGCGGCAAGACCGCGCTGACGAAGGCCGACTACGACCAGGCCATGCGCCGGGTCTCGCTCCAGGACAAGGCCTTCGACCAGCGGGTGAAGAACTTCTCCAAGGGCATGCGCCAGAAGCTCGGCATCGCCATCGCCATCGTCCAGGACGCGCCGGACGTGCTCCTCGACGAGCCGACCTCGGGCCTCGATCCGAAGGCGGCGGCCGAATTCCTCGACATCATGGCGGAGCTCCGGACCGAGGGCAAGGCCGTGCTCATGTCGACCCACGACATCTTCCGGGCCAAGGAAATCGGCGACCGCGTCGGCATCATGCGCGAGGGCCGCCTGGTCATGGAGCGGACCCGCGAGGAGCTCCGGCACGAGGACCTGAACCGCATCTACATCGACTACATGGAATCCGCGGAACGGCCGGGAGCCTGACTCGATGATCGGGACGATCGCCCGCAAAGAGATCCTGTCCAACCTGCTGAGCTACAAGTTCTATGTCGTCATCCTGCTCGCCGCGGTCCTCGTCGGCACGAGCCTGTTCATCATGGCCCGCGACTACAAGGACCGGCTGGCCGACTACAGCCTGATCCGGCCCAAGCCGGGCGAGCCCATCGCCGTCAACCCGCCCAATCCCCTGGCCATCTTCGCCAAGGGCCTGGACGAATCCATGGCCCGGTCCTTCGAGATCGGCACGACCGGCATCACCGTCCGGGCCGGCCAGAAGTCGGGCAACGCCGTCTTCGCCTTCTTCCCGGCGCCCGATCTCCTCTACATCGTCCGGGTCGTCCTCTCGCTCGTCGCCCTGCTCTTCGGCTTCGACCAGATCAGCCGCGAGAAAGAGGGCGGGACGCTCCGCTTGATGCTGGCCAACCCGGCCTCGCGCGGCTCCGTCCTTCTCGGGAAGTGGCTGGGCAACTTCGCCAGCCTGGCCGTCCCGTTCCTCCTCGTCTCGGCCCTCGGTGTCGCCGTGCTCGCCCTCGACCCGGACATCAGCTTCTCCGCGGACCAGTCCGGGCGCCTGGCCCTCATCCTCGGACTGACCCTCGTCTACATCGCCTTCTTCCTGAGCCTGGGCCTCCTCGTTTCCGCCCTGACCCGGCGGGCCTCGAGCTCGCTCGTCATCCTGCTTTTCGCCTGGGCGCTCCTCGTCTTCGTCCTGCCCAACCTGGGCACGCTCGCCGCGCGGCAGATGGTCGACGTCCCGTCGGTCCGGGCCCTCAGCGAGAAGCGCCAGCAGATCTGGACCCGGGAGATCCTGCTCCGCATCCGCGGCGAGGGGGACTGGGCTTCGCACATCAAGGCCATCAGCGCCGAGAACGACGCCCTCGAGGCCGAATACCGGGTCAGGTTCGACCGGCTCGTCGCCCTGTCCAAGGCCATCAACCGCGTTTCGCCGGTCGCCAGCTACGTCTACGCGGCGACGGAGATCGCCGGCACGGGCATCGGCGAGGAGGGCGCCTTCAAGCGGGAAGTCATCCGCTATAAGAACGGGATCATCGACCGGATCCTCGCCTCGCCCGGCCCCGGTGCCGCCGGAACCCCCGCGTTCCGCTACGCCTACCGTCCGCTCGCGAGCGTCCTGGCCGCCGGGGCGCTCTTCGACATGGCCTGGCTGGCCGCCGGGGCCATCCTGTTCTTCGGCCTGAGCTACCTGGCCTTCATCCGCTACGACGTCCGCTGAGGAAGGAGGAAGAGGGACCGCCATGATCGCGACCATCGTCAGGAAGGAGTTCCTGACGAACCTCGTCTCGCCCCGCTTCGCCATCGGGTTCGTCCTCTGCCTCGTCCTCATCCCCTTTAGCATCCTGATCAACGTCAGCAGCTACCGCGAGCGGACGGCCCAATACCGCGTCGACCGGGACGCCGCCGAAAAGGCGGCGACGGAGGTCCGGGTCTACTCCAAGCTCCGGCCCGAGATCGTCCTGCCGCCCGAGCCGCTGAGCGTCTTCGGCCGGGGCCTCTCCGGCCAGGTCGGCAACCGGGTCCGGATCTGGCTCGGCGACAAGCCATTCCTGGCCGCGGGGAAAACGGCGGCCGGCGACAACCCGTTCCTGGCGTCCTTCTTCTCCGTCGATTTCGCGGACATCGCGGCCATCGTCTTCTCGCTCCTGGCGCTCATCTTCAGCTACGACGCCTTCAGCCGGGAGCGCGAGGACGGGACGCTGAAGCTGCAGATGTCCAACTCGCTCAGCCGGTCCACGGCCCTGGCCGGCAAGGTCCTCGGCATCCTGACGACCCTCCTGCCGGTCCTCGTCTTCTCGTTCCTGCTGAGCGGCCTGCTCATCCTCTTCTCGCGCGACATCGCCTTCTCGGCCGGGGATTGGGGCCGGATCGGGCTCCTCTTCGCGGCCAGCCTCGTCTATCTGGCCGTCTTCGTCTTCATCGGCCTGCTCGTCTCGGCCCGGTCCCGCAGCTCGGTGACGAGTCTCGTCGTCTGCCTCTTCGTCTGGGTGCTCCTCGTCTTCGTCGTCCCCGCGGTCTCGGCCAACTTCGCCGAGAGCTTCGTCGGCGCGGCGTCACGGGACAACCTCGACCGGGTCCTCCGCGATCTCGACGCCAAGCGCGAGACGGAGATCCGGGCGGCCTTCAAGGCCCAGGGCATTCCCGCGGGCTGGAGCTGCTGGTGGTGCTCCTCGGGCGACGACGGCGCCATGGAGACCTACGGCAATGACCGCGAGGAATTCGAGAACTTCCGCCGCCGGGCCGCGGTCTCCGAACCCATCCGGATCGACCACGCCGAAAAGCGATGGGCCGCCCAGAAGGCCTACCTCGACAGCCTGGCCCGCCAGGCGCGGGCGGCGGAGCGGTTCTCCTTCGCCTCGCCGACGGGGATCTTCCGGGCCGTCGCCGCGGCCGTCTGCCGGACGGACCGGGCCTCCCACGAGCGCCACATGGACAGGACCCGGCAGTACCGGGAGGCCTTCGTCCGCTGGCTTCGGGGAAAAGACATCTTTTCGTCGTTCCCCTGGGTCACGCCGGCCGACCCGTCGACCTTCCGGACCGAGGACGAGCTCATCGAGCGCCGGACGGCCGGCGAGTTCAAGACGGCACGGGAGTTCGAGGACTGGGCCTCGAAGCAGACGGACGCCCGGACCCGCTGGCTCAAGCTCAGCACCGTCGACCTTCCGGGGGACGGCCCGAACGACTTCCCGTTCCTCGACGTCTCCGACATGCCCCGCTTCGAGGTCCGGCCGGGCTCGCTCTTCGGGGGCTTGGGCCCGTCCGCCTTCGGACTGGGGCTCCTGTTGGCCGCGGCCGTCCTCCTCTTCTATCTCGGCTTCATCGCCTTCATCCGCTATGACGTGAGGTGAACGTGTTCCGGACAGTCCTCAAGCGCGAGATCCTCCACAACCTCTACAGCCTGCGCTTTCTCATCTCGCTCGCGCTCGTCATCGCCGCCTTCGCCGCCGGGGCCGCCTCGTTCGTCCGGAGCCAGGCCGCGGACCTCGAGGAGCACCGGGAGATCCAGGGGCAGTACCTCGCGAACATGCGGGGCCTCGCCGAAGGGTCCGCGACGGACTTGGCCGTCCGCCGGCAGACCTACACGCTGAAGCCGCGGGCCAGCGGCTTCATCGCCGACGCCCAGGAGAAGTACCTCCCCAACGCCGTCGTCTACAGCGCCTGGAACGTCTTCGCCTTCCAAAACCGGAGCGGCAGCGCCAACCCGTTCCTCGTCCGCTTCGACGAGCTCAGCTGGACGTTCATCGCCGCCCTGGTGGTGAGCTTCATCGCCCTGCTCTTCACCTTCGACGCCGTCTCCGGGGAGAAGGAGACGAAGACCCTGGCCCTGTCCCTGGCCAATCCCGTCTCCCGGGGCGCGCTTCTCGGCGGCAAGATGGCCAGCGCCGTGCTCTCGGTCACGGCCATCGTCCTCATGGGGGCCCTGACCGGCCTCGTCATCGTCATCGTGCTCGGGCAGGAGGGGATCTCCGCCGCGCTGGCCGGCGAGGTCCTCGGCTTCCTGGCCGCGGCCGCGCTGCTGGCCGCGACGTTCGCCGCGTTCGGCCTGCTCGCGTCGGTCGTCGCCCGGAACGCGAACGTCAGCCTGCTCCTCGCGCTCACGTTCTGGCTGGCCTTCGCCGTCGTCATCCCCAACTCCAGCACGTTCCTGGCCAAGGGCCTTTATCCGATCGAGAGCGCGGAGACCGTCCAGAGGAACGTCACGGCCGCCTTCGGCGACCTCGACAAGAACGCGCCGCCGGGGAGCTGGATGATGAACTCGGGCAACCCTTTTCTGCCGCAGCACGAGCTCCGGGCCAACCTCCAGATGAAAAGGCTCCTGGCCGAAAAGGGCATCCGCGACAAATACCACCAGGCGATGTTCCGCCAGTTCGAGCGGACGCGCCTCCTGACCGCGGTCTCGCCGGTCGCGCTCTTCGAGTACCTGACCGAGGCGGTGGCCGGCGGCGGCTACCTGCGGTTCCGCAAAGCCTGGGACGACCTGCACGTCTACCAGGGGCAGCTCCTGGGTTTCTTCAAGGCCCTCGACGCGGCCGACAAGGACAGTCCGCATTGGTTCAATCCCAACGAGAACGTCTCGACGACGCGCAAGCCGGTGGCGTTCGAACGCGTGCCCCAGTTCGAGGAGAGGCCCCTCGCCCTGGCCGACCGCGTCGGCCCGGCCCTGAAGTATCTGATCATCAACGTCTTCCTGCTGAGCGCCGTCTATTTCCTGGCCTTCATCGCGTTCGTCCGCTACGACGTCCGCTGAGGAGAGAACGGAGGGAGAGCATGTTCGGAGCCATCGTCCGGAAAGAGCTGCTCGGGAACATCCTGTCCTTCCGCTTCGTCGTCACGCTGGCCCTCCTGCTCGTGGTCGTCCCCGTGGCGACCTTCGTCCTGACGAACGATTATCTGAGGAAGGTGAGCGACGCCTCCGTGCGCCAGGCCGAGACCGAGACCTACCTCAGGAGCTACGCCCACTTCAACCGCATCGGGGCCATCCTGCGGCCGTCGATGCCGCCCCTGCCCGCGGAAGCGCTCGTCCGGGGGCTCACGGCCGACGTCAACATGGCGGAATTCGACAACGACCCGCTGCCG
>Ga0209706_10001727_pt1 | contig 12410 bp, 10 predicted proteins | sample PPLLaktember2015_6_FD_187263 | JGI IMG/M metagenome (GOLD analysis project Ga0209706, IMG submission 187263) | Freshwater sediment microbial communities from Prairie Pothole Lake near Jamestown, North Dakota, USA - PPLs Lake P8 Core (1) Depth... | ecosystem: Environmental > Aquatic > Freshwater...
CAGTCCGCGCCCTTCGCGCTCCGCGCCGGCTCCGCCGAGACGGCGGACCTCGCCCTCGAGGCCGAGAACACGACGAGCTTCGGCGGCCTGCCCTCCGACATCTTCGGCCAGCTCTGGGAGCACGGGAACCTCGACGGGCAGGGGCCAGGCAACACCGATCCGCTCGAGGGGCTGGCCGACTCCGACGGCGACGGCGCCGCGAACTTCATCGACCCGGACAACGACGGCGACGGCGTGCAGGACAGCGCCGAGATCGCCCAGGGCGCACACCCGAACCTTCCCACGCCGCGGGCGAACGCGATCCAGCCGAACCGGGGGCTCACCCTCGCGCACACCCCGGTGACGGTCGTCGGCCAGGGCTTCGAGCCGGGCCTGACCGCGAACCTCGGAAGCATCGCGCTCGCGCCCCAGAGCGTGACGCCCACGAGCTTCGTCACGCAGATCCCGCCGGCCTCCGCGGGGACCCGCGCCCTGTCCCTGACGAATCCGAACGGCGAGACGGCCTCCCTGTCCAACGCCTTCGTTCACGAGCAATCGGTGCCGGGCAGCGGCGCCGTGGACGTCCATGGCGCGCAGCAGGTGCTGATCTCGGCCGGCGGCGGAGCGTACAGCGTGAGCACCGACTCCGATTACGTCACGGATGCCTCGTTCCAGGTCAGCGGTCTCCTCAACGGCGAGATGGGCGTCGCCTGGAACGACGCAGGACGCGTGACCGGGCTCTTCTGCTTCGGCTCTCCTGCCGTCGGCAACTGCCTGGCGGAGTTCCGCACCGACACCGACGGCGACTTCGACCTCTCCGACGAGACGGGGGTGCCCGTCGAGCCGGCCGCGATCACTGGCTGGACGGTGCCTGCCCTGACCTTCGATCCTTCCGGCCGGCCGGTGGCGGGCTACCTGAAGTCGAGCGGCGGCCGCATGCCCATCGTCATCCACGACCGCGACGGCGACGGCCTGTTCACGGGGCCGAACGAGAAGGTGGAGCTGCAGGCGTTCGTCGGCTCCGCCACGCCGCGCCTCGCCGTAGCCGTCGATCCAGCGGGACGGGTGGCGCTCGTACACCAGGGCGTGTCCGGGACCAGCAACGTCGTCACCGCCTACGACCGGAGCGGCGACGGGGACTTCGACGACGTGGTGGGAGGCACTCCCGAGACCTCCACCTACCAGTACGCGACGCAGCCGACCTGCCTCGGCATGACGTTCACCGGGAGCGGGCGCCTCGCCGTCGTGGTGGGAGCGCCGAACTCCCCCCTGACGCTGGGCCGGGACCTGGACGGCGACGGCAACTGGTCGGAGGCCGGCGAGGTGACGAGCCTCGCGTCCAGCACCCACTGCGGCATCGGCTCCGGCCCCGGGATCCCGCTCGTGGTGACCCGGGTCCACGAGAGCGGCGGCCTCGAGGCGCTGCGCGACCTGAACGAAGACGGCGACTTCCAGGACGCGAACGAGAGCCAGGTGCTCCCGAGCCAGAACGTCCTCACCCGACACTCGGTGCGGGTGGGAACCACCGGCCTCACCTTCGTCGGCACGGCCAGCGGCGATCTCCTGATCACGCCGCCCTGAGCGGCGATCCGCGCGATGCGGTCCCGAGCGAGGGCGGCTCGGAGCCTCGGGCGCTCAGCCCTCCACGAACCCCTTCAGCAGCTTGCTGCGGCTCGGGTGGCGCAGCTTGCGCAGCGCCTTGGCCTCGATCTGGCGGATGCGCTCGCGGGTGACCTCGAAGTCCTGGCCGACCTCCTCGAGGGTGTGGTTCGAGCGCTCGCCGATGCCGAAGCGCATCTCGAGCACGCGCTTCTCGCGGGGCGAGAGCGTCTGCAGCACCTCGCGGGTCTGGTCCGCCAGGCTGCGCTCGACCACCGCGTCCTGCGGGCTGACCGCGGACTTGTCCTCGATGAAGTCGGAGAGGCTCGAGTCCTCGTCCTCGCCCACCGGCGTCTCCAGGCTGATCGGCTCCTTCGCGATCTTCAGCACGGTGCGCACCTTGTCGATCGGCAGCTCCATCTTCTCGGCCAGCTCCTCGGGCGTGGGCTCGCGGCCGAGGGTCTGCACCAGGTGGCGTTGCGCGCGCACCAGCTTGTTGATGGTCTCGATCATGTGCACCGGGATGCGGATGGTGCGCGCCTGGTCGGCGATGGCGCGCGTGATGGCCTGGCGGATCCACCAGGTGGCGTAGGTGGAGAACTTGTAGCCGCGGCGCCACTCGAACTTGTCGACGGCCTTCATCAGGCCGATGTTGCCCTCCTGGATCAGGTCCAGGAACTGCAGGCCGCGGTTCGTGTACTTCTTCGCGATCGACACCACCAGCCGCAGGTTCGCCTCGATCAGCTCGCACTTGGCGCCGTGGGTCTCGATGCGCGCGCGCTCGTAGCGGACCAGCGCGGCCTGCACCTCCTCGGCGCCCATGCGGTGCTCGGACTCGAGCTCGCGCGCGGCGGCAGCGACGCGGGCCAGCTCCTCGCGAACCTTCTCCAACAGCTCGGCGTCGCCGCCGAGGCGCGCCAGCGCGTCGCGGCCGCGGCGGCTGCGGCGCGTCGAGAGCAGCGCCAGCTCGTCGAACTCCTCGGGCGAGAGCCCGAAGGGCTTGGTCAGCGTGCGCGCGCGCTTGCGCAGCTCCGCGAAGTCGCCGGCGAGCTGCTGGAGCGCGGCGATCACCTCGGCGAGGCGCGCCTTCGAGAAGCGCACCGCCAGCAGCTGGCCGACCATCGCCTCGTAGCGCTCGGCCAGCTCGGCGCGCAGCCGGTCGCGCGCCTCGGGGCCGGTGCGCGGGTTCGCGAGGGCGCTGGCGCGCCGCGCGGACTCCGCCTCCATGCGGCGCACGCGGGCCAGCGCAGCGACCAGCTCCTGGCGGCGCTGCTCCGTGGCCTGCGTGTTATCCGGGCGCTCCTCGCTCTCGCCCTCCTCGCTCTCCTCCTCGAGGTCGTCGAGCAGCCACTTGAGCTCGCACTTCCCCTTGCGCAGCCGGTCGGCGAGGCGCAGGACCTCGCGGATGCCGAAGGAGGTGCCGATCGTCGCGTAGTACTGGCGATGCTCGCCGGACTCGATGCGCTGCGCGATCTCGACCTCGCCCTCGCGGGTCAGCAGCGACACCTGGCCCATCTCGCGCAGGTAGACGCGGACGGGATCGTTGCTGTGGGCCTCGCCGAGGTCCTCGCCCCCGCTCGAGGGCTCGGCGACGCGCCGCGTCTCGCGCGGGCGCTCGGAGTCGACGATCGCGACGTCGTTCTCGCCGAAGTAGGCGTAGAGCTCGTCGAGCTGCTCGTGGGTGAGCATGTCCTCGGGAAGCGCCTCGGCGACGTCCTCGCGGGTGAGGAAGCCCTTCCGCCTGGCGTCCGAGAGGAGCTTCGACTTGAGGGCGCCGAGCTCGCTCGGAGTCTCGGCCTCGGCCTCGGCGGGAGGAGCTCCGCCGTCGGGTTGGGGATGCTTGGGGGCGCTCGAAGCCATGGGGGTCTCTCCTTCCGATCGCTGCATGGCGCCGGTCCGGGGGGGCCGGCGGCCTCCGCTACCTCACTCCGCTTCCGACCACGTCGTTGCCGGACCTGAGCAAAGCCATCGCCTCCTCGGAGGAGGCCGCACGCCGCACCTCGTCGAGCCGCGCGCGCTGCCGCTCGCGCCGGCGGCGCCTGTCGAACCGGGCGACGATGTCGCGCACCGCGCGCGCCGCCTGGGCGGGCTCGTACTCGGGGGCCGAGCTCGCCGCCAGCGCATGCAGCCGCACGCGGGCGGCCTCACCGAGCCGGCCCTCCAGCGCCGTCATCAGGCCGTCGGCGCCAACGCCCGAAGTGCACGCGGCGAGCAGCGCCTGCACGAGCTCCCGCGACACCGAGGGCTCGAGCGACGCGGCGAAGCTCGGCGCGTCGATCTCCGCCGCGCAGGCCGGGTGCTGGAGCAGCGCCTGCACGAGCTGATCGAGGTGCCGCTCCTCGCCCGACGCGAGCGTCGGGCCGCTCGGCACCTCGACGGCCTCCTCCGCGCGCGCGCCGCGCGCGACCTCGCGCACCGCGGCCTCGACGTCCGCCTCGCGGGCGCCCACCGCCAGCGCCGCGCGCTGCGCCCAGGCGGTGCGCTCGGCGGCGTCCGCCACCCGCGCGACGAGGGGCACCACGCGGCGGAGCGCGTCGGCCTTCTGCTCGGGCGTGGCGCAGCCCGGCGCCACGGCCTCGGCGATCGCGAGGTCGAGGCCGGCGGGCGCCTGGTCCACCACGGCGCGCAGCGCCTCGGGGCCCTCGCGCGCGAGCAGCGTGTCCGGGTCGTCGCCGGGCGGGAGCGCCGCCGCGCGCACGCGCAGGCCCGCCGGCAGCAGCAGCTCGAGGGCGCGCAGCGCGGCGCGCCGGCCGGCGGCGTCGCCGTCGAACAGCAGCACCACCTGGCGCGCGCGGCGCAGCAGCGCGCGGGCGTGGTCCTCGGAGAGCGCCGTCCCGCAGGTGGCGAGCGCCTCCTCGATCCCGGCCCGGTGCAGCGCGATGCGGTCGAAGTAGCCCTCGACCACCACCACCCGCTCGCGGCGGCGGATGCCCTCGAGCGCGTGGGGAAGGCCGTAGAAGCCCTCGCGCTTGCGGAACAGCGGGCTCTCGGGCGAGTTCAGGTACTTCGGCTCCTGGTCGGCCGCGAGGGCGCGGCCGCCGAAGGCCACCACCCGCCCGCGGGCGTCCTGGATGGGGAAGGTCACCCGGCCGCGCAGCAGGTCGTAGTGGCCGCCGCTCGGCCGCTCGCGCAGCAGGCCGGCGCGCTCGCCGATCGCCGCGGGGACGTTCGCGCGCCGCAGCTCGCGCGCCAGCTCCTCCCAGCCGTCGGGCGCGTAGCCGATGCCGAAGCGCTCGATGTCGTCGTCGCCGAGGCCGCGCCCCGCCAGGTACTCGCGCGCGCCGCGGCCGGCCTCGCTGCCGAGCGCGCTGCGGTACAGGCGCTGGGCCACGGCGTTGGCCTCGGCGATCCGCTCGGCGAGGCCCGCTTCCTCGCCGCGGCCGGGCGCGGAAGCCTCGGGAATCGGCACGCCGCAGTCGGCGGCCAGGGCGCGCACGGCCTCGGGGAAGCTCAGCCCCTCGATGCGGATGAGGAACGCGAACGCGTTCCCGCTCTCACCGCAGCCGAAGCAATGGAAGATGCCGCGGTCGGGGTTGACCGTGAAGGAAGGCGTCTTCTCGTGATGGAACGGACACAGGCCCTTGTAGCTGCGGCCAGCCTTCTTGAGGGCGACGTGCCGGCCGACCAACCCGACGAGGTCGACACGGTCTCGGATCGCTTGGAGCGTTTCTTCCGGGATGCGTCCCACGCTCGCCGCGCCCCCCAAGGCCCTGGATTACCTGGCCATCCTCTTCAGCTTCTTCAGCGCCCGCTTACGGGCCGCAGCCGCCTTCTTCTTGCGGCGGACGCTGGGCTTGTCGAAGAACTCCCGGCGGCGAAGCTCGGTCAGGATGCCGGCCTTCTCCACCTGCTTCTTGAAGCGCTTCATCGCGAGCTCGAAGGGCTCGTTGTCCTTGACCTTCACCAAAGGCATACGCGCTCGGATCTCCTCGGTGCGGGCTCCGCGGGGAGGTCGACCCTCGCCTCCCAGTGAGTGGCCGGGCGAGGGCTCGCGTGTCGGGCCCGGCTCGGCGGCTGCACTTCGCGGCGGGGCGCCCGCGGCGGTCGGTTGCGAAAAAAACCCTTTACTTTCGGAACGTTGGCTGAACTCAGCGCAGGCGAAGGAAGCTAGCGCAGGGCATCTGCGCCGGCAACGGAAGAGCCGCCTCCCACGGGCACAGGGATCCGCACCGGGATGCCCAGCTCCCGCAGGCGCGCCTTGAGCTCGCCAACGGTGATCTCGCGGAAGTGGAAGATCGAGGCCGCCAGAGCCGCCTGGGCGTGGCCCCCCTGCGGCCCGTCGTCGAGGGCGGCGGCCAGGCTCTCGGGCGTGCCGCCGCCGCCGGACGCGATCACCGGGATCGGCACGGCGTCCGCGACGGCGCGCACCAGCTCGAGGTCGTAGCCCGCCCGGGTGCCGTCGCGGTCCATGCTGGTGAGCAGGATCTCGCCGGCCCCGGCCTGCGCCGCGAAGCGCGCCCACTCGACGGCGTCGCGCCCGGTCGCCTTGCGGCCCCCGTGGGTGAACACTTCCCAGCCCGGTGGGCTTCCATCCGGCCCGACGCGCTTCGCGTCGATGGCCACCACCAGGTTGGCCGAGCCGATGCGGGCGGCGATGCGCGCGATCAGGTCGGGGTCCTCGATGGCCGCCGTCATGATCGAGACCTTGTCCGCGCCGGCGTTCAGCAGGTCGATCACGTCGTCGAGACTGCGCACCCCGCCGCCGACGGTGAGCGGCATGAACACCGTCTCCGCGGTGCGCGCCACCACGTCCAGCAAGATGCGGCGCTCCTCGTGGCTCGCCGTGATGTCGAGGAACGTGATCTCGTCGGCCTGCTGCTCGTCGTAGCGGCGCGCGACCTCCACCGGGTCGCCGGCGTCCACGTGGTCGACGTAGCGCACGCCCTTCACCACGCGGCCGCGGTCGACGTCGAGGCAGGGAATGATGCGCTTCATGAGCATGCGGCGATCTCCAGGGCGCGGGCGAGGTCGACGGCGCCGGTGTAGAGGGCGCGGCCCACGATCACCCCGGCCACGCCGCGTCCGGCGAGGGCGCAGCTGCGCCGCACGTCCTCCTCGGAGCCGACGCCGCCCGAGGCGATCACCGGGATGCCGACGGCCTCGGCGAGGGCCGCGGTCTGCTCGAGGTTCGGGCCCGAGAGCATGCCATCGCGGGCGATGTCGGTGTAGACGATCGCCGCCACGCCGGCGTCCTCGAAGCGGCGCGCGAGCTCGCGCGCGTCGACGTCGCTCGCCTCGAGCCAGCCCTGCACCGCCACCTTCCCTTCGCGCGCGTCGATGCCGACCGCGACCCGCCCCGGATGGCGGCGCGCGGCCGTGCGCACCAGCTCCGGCTCGCGCAGCGCCGCGGTGCCGAGCACGATGCGGTCGACGCCCAGCTCGAGGCGCGCCTCGACGTCGGCGAGGCTGCGCATGCCGCCCCCCACCTGCACCGGGATGCGGCCGGCGGCCGCCAGGATGGCGCGCAGCGCGGCCGCGTTCTCGGGCTTGCCGGAGCGCGCGCCGTCGAGGTCCACCACGTGGAGCCGCCGCAGCGGATGCCCGGCGAAGCGCGCCGCTACGGCGCCCGGCTCGTCGCCGTACACCGTGGCGCGCTCGTAGTCGCCCTGGGCGAGGCGCACGCAGCGCCCCTCCAGCAGGTCGATCGCGGGGATCAGCTCGAAGCCGGCCACGGGCTCAGGGGTGCGTCGCGGGCGCCGTGGTCGCGCCGAGCGGCATGCTCGCCGCGGTCTGCTCCGCGCCCCAGCGCGCCAGCTCCTCCGCCGTGAGCCAGCGCAGGCCGCCGCCCGGGTAGCGCGACGAGGAGAGCACGTTCGACGAGAGCGTGCGCTGCGTCTCGTTGAAGACGCCAGACCAGAGCTTCTCCCCCGCCGGCGCGGTGTAGAGCGCGACCTCGAACCAGACGCTCGCCGCGCCGGACTCCTGGGCGCCGCCGGTGCGCTCGCGATAGCGGCCGACGCTGCCGATCACGACGCCCTGCGCGCCGAAGCGCTCGTGCGCGAGGCGCGCGACCTCGCGCGGCGCGAGCGGGCCGCTGGCGCCCACCTCGGCGAGCACGCGCGAGACGTCTTCGTGGGTGGTGACGTCGAGGCCCTGCTCGCCGAGGGCCTCCGAGAGGTAGCGGGCGATCAGCGCCGTCGCCTCGGCGGGCGTCACGCCTTCCTCGCGCGGCGCGGCGCCGACGCTGACGCTCGCCTCGATCTCGGCGCGCCGCGCCGCCTGGGCGAGGTCGCCGGAGGTCGCGAAGGGCGCCACGGCCACCTTGTGGATGGGCTCGATGCCCTCTTCGAGGCGCGGATAGGCGCGCTGGCGCACGGTCTCGACGGCGCAGCCCAGCAGCAGCGCGGCCGCGAGCAGGCCCGCCGCGAGCGGCCCCGGCGCACGCCGCGTCACGCGCCCCGCACCCACGCCGCGAAGGCATCCAACAGTCGCTTCCCTGCCCACTGGCTCTTCTCCGGGTGGAACTGCACGGCGAAGATGCCCTCGTCCGCGACCGCCGCGGCGAAGTCTCCTCCGTAGTCGGTGACGCCGGCGATCCGCTCGGGATCGCGCGGCACCGCACGGTAGCCGTGCACGAAGTAGAAGTCGTCCTCGGGCGGCAGGCCCGCGATCATCGGGTGATCGCCGCGGAAGCGCACGCGGTTCCAGCCGATGTGGGGGACGCGCAGCGGCGCGCCGTCGGGGCCTCGCTCGGGGAAGCGCTCGACCGTGCCGGCGAGCCAGCCGAAGCCCGGCGTGCGACCGTGCTCGTCGCTCTCCTCGAAGAGCAGTTGCAGCCCGAGGCAGAGCCCCAGGTACGGGCGCCCCGCGCTGCGCGCCGCGCGCAGCGCCTCGCCGAGGCCGCGGCGGCGCAGCGCCTCGGCAGCGTCCTTGAAATTGCCGACGCCCGGCAGCACCACCGCGCCCGCGCGCGGCAGGGCCTCCGGGTCGCTGGTGAGCGCGACCTTCAGGCCCGAGCGCTCGAGCGCCTTGGCCACGCTGCGCAGGTTGCCCGCGCCGTAGTCGACGACGGCGATCTCGGGGGGGGCGGACACGGCGGCTACAACGCTCCCTTCACCGACGGAATGCCCCCGCCGCGCGGATCGAGCTCGAGCGCCTGGCGCAGCGCGCGCGCCACGCCCTTGAAGATCGCCTCCACCACGTGGTGCGGGCTCTTCCCGTAGCGGAGCTCCACGTGGAGATCGAGGCCCGCGTTCTGGGCGAGCGCGTAGAGGAAGTCCTCGGCCAGGCTGACGTCGAAGTCGCCCACCCGGTCGTTCGCGAGCTCCACCTTGTAGACCAGGTAGGGGCGGTTCGAGACGTCGACCGCGACCTCGAGCTTCGCCTCGGCCATCGGCAGCAGCGCCTGGCCGTAGCGGCGGATGCCGGCCGCGCTGCCGAGCGCCTGGCGGATGGCGCTGCCCAGCACGATGCCGACGTCCTCCACCGTGTGGTGCAGGTCCACGGCCAGGTCGCCCTTGGCGCGCAGCCGCAGGTCGAAGAGGCCGTGCTTGGCGAAGGACTCGAGCATGTGGTCGAAGAACGGGATGCCGGTCTGCACGTCGTACTCGCCGCTGCCGTCGATGCAGAGCTCGAGCGAGACCTCGGTCTCGCGCGTCTTGCGCTCGATGCTCGCCTGCCGGGACGTCTTCGCCGCGCTCGCGCTCACAGCTCGATCTCCGCCTCGCGGGCCGCCTCGCGCTCGCGCCGGGCCCGCCGGATCTTCGCCAGCCGGAACTCCACCGAGGCGCCGTGCCCGGGGAGGCCTTCCAGGTTCGCGAGCCGGATCACGTCGGAGCCGAGCTCGCGCAGCTTCGGCGGCTCGAAGCGCACGAAGGCCATGCGCTTCAGGAAGTCCTCGACGCCGAGCGGCGAGAAGAAGCGCGCCGTGCCGCCCGTCGGGAGCACGTGGTTCGGCCCCGCCAGGTAGTCGCCCACCGCCACCGGCGTGTAGTGGCCCAGGAACACGGTGCCCGCGTTCTGCACGCGCTTCAGCACCGACTCGGCGTCGTCGACCGCCAGCACCAGGTGCTCCGCCGCGTAGCGGTTGGCCAGCTCGATCGACTCGCCGAGGTCGCGCGTCACGATCACCGCGCTGCGCCCGGCGAGCGACTTCCTCGCGATCTTCTCGCGCTCGAACTTCTTGAGCTGCTTCTCGAGCTGCTCCTGCACGCGTGGCACCAGGGCCTTCACGTGGGTGAAGAGCAGGGCGCTGGCGAGCTCCTCGTGCTCGGCCTGGGAGAGCAGGTCCGAGGCCACCCAGGCCGGCGTGGCGCTGCGGTCGGCGATCACCGCGACCTCGGTGGGGCCCGCTTCGGAGTCGATGTCGACCTCGCCGAACACCAGGCGCTTGGCCGCCTGAACGTAGACGTTGCCGGGTCCGACGATCTTGTCGACGCGCGGGACGCTCTGGGTGCCGTAGGCGAAGGCGGCGATGGCCTGGGCGCCGCCCATCTTGAACACGCGGTGCACGCCCGCGATGCGCGCGGCCATCAGCACCTCGGGCCGGATGCTGCCGTCCGGTTGCGGAGGCGTCGCCATCAGGATCTCGGGCACCTCGACGACGGAGGCCGGAACCGCGTTCATGATGACGGTGGACGGGTAGCTCGCCTTGCCGCCGGGCACGTAGATGCCGACGCGCTCCAGCGGGCGCACGCGCTGGCCGAGGAAGCCGCCGCCCTCCTCGCGCACCTCCCAGCTCGAAGGGATGCGCTTCCGGTGGAAGTCGCGCACGCGCATCGCGGCCTTGCCGAGGGCCGCTCGGTCGGCCGGATCCACCGCTTCGCAGGCGGCGTCCCACTCGTCGCGGGTCACCTCGAGCGCGCGCACCCGCGCGCCGTCGAAGCGGCGGGTCAGCGCCCGCACCTCCTCGTCGCCCACCTCGCGCACGCGCTCGAGGATCTTGCGGACGCTCTTCTCGACGTCCTCCTCGTGCTCGTCCCGCCGGCGGCAGAGCTTCTCGAACGCCGCGTCGAAGCCCGGCTTCGAGGACTCCAGCACCCGGGGGATCCCCTTCGGGCTAGTCCGCGCCATCTCGACTCCTCCCGACCACGATTCGCGGGCGACCCGACAGGTCGCGCCGCGCTGCGACGTCCGTGAGACCCGCCTCCGCGAGCCAGCCCGCGACGGCGTCCGCCTGACCCTCGCCCACCTCGAGCGCAGCGCGCCCGCCCGGCTCGAGCTGCGCCGGCAGGTCGCGGGCCAGGCGGCGCAGCAGATCGGTGCCGTCGAGCCCGGCGAAGAGCGCGCCGCGCGGCTCGTGGCGCAGCTCGGGCGGCAGGCCGGCGGCGTCGCGCTCCGCGACGTAGGGCGGGTTCGCCAGCACCGCCGCGAAGCGCTCGCCGCGCACCGGCGCGAAGCCGTCGCCCGGCAGGAAGCGGATGCGATCGGCGACGCCGTGGCGCTCGGCGTTGCGGCGCGCCACGTCGAGGGCGGGCTGCGACAGGTCGGTCGCGGTGAGGCGGGCCTTCGGCAGCTCGCGGGCCAGCGCCACGGCGATGGCGCCCGAGCCGGTGCCGACGTCGAGGATCGCCAGCTCGGCCTCGCGGTCCGGGAGCTGGTCGAGGAGCCAGGCCACCAGCTCCTCGGTCTCGGGGCGCGGCACCAGCACGTCGGGCGTCACCTCGAAGTCGAGGGACCAGAACTCCTTGCGGCCGGTGAGCTGCGCCACGGGCACGCGCTCGTCGGCGCGGCGGCGCACCAGCTCGCGGAAGCGCGCGCGCTCCTCGGCCTCGACGGGCTTCTCGAAATCGAGGTAGAGGCGCAGGCGGTCGCTGCCGAGGGCGTGGGCGAGCAGGCACTCGGCGTCGAGCCGCGGGCTCTCGATGCCGCGCGACGCGAAGTGGCCCTGCGTCCAGCGCAGCAGCTCGAGCACCGTCCAGGTGCGCGGGGCGGCGGCGCTCACGTGCGCGCCTCGGCGAGGGCCTGCTTCTCGGCCTCCGTGGTCATGTGCAGCTTCACGCCTTCGAGCAGCTCGCCGAGGTCGCCCTCCAGCACCTGCTCCAGCCGGTGCAGCGTGATGCCGGCGCGGTGGTCGGTGACGCGCGACTGCGGGAAGTTGTAGGTGCGGATCTTCTCGCTGCGCTCGCCAGTGCCGATCTGCGCGCGCCGCTCGCCGGCGCGCTCCTCGGCGGCGCGGCGCTGCTCGACCTCGAGCAGGCGCGAGCGCAGGATCTTCAGCGCGCGCGCCTTGTTCTTGTGCTGGGACTTCTCGTCCTGGCAGGTGACGACGGTGTTGGTCGGCAGGTGCGTGATGCGCACCGCCGAGTCGGTGGTGTTGACGCTCTGCCCGCCGGGGCCGGAGGAGCGGTACACGTCGATGCGCAGGTCCGCGGGGTCGATCTCGACGTCGACCTCCTCCGCCTCGGGAAGCACGGCGACGGTCACGGTGGAGGTGTGGATGCGGCCGGCGCTCTCGGTGGCCGGCACGCGCTGCACGCGGTGCACGCCGCGCTCCCACTTGAGCTCGCCGTAGACGCCGGAGCCGATCACGTTGGCGATCAGCTCCTTCACGCCGCCGCGCTCGCTCTCGGAGGTCTGCAGCACCTCGATCTTCCAGCCGCGGCTCTCGGCGAAGCGCGCGTACATGCGGTAGAGGTCGGCGGCGAAGAGGGCCGCCTCCTCGCCGCCGGTGCCGGCGCGGATCTCGAGGATGGCGTTCTTGTCGTCGCTCGGGTCGCGCGGCACCAGCAGCCGGCGCACCTCGGCCTCGAGAGCCTCCACCTCGGCCTCGAGGCGCGCGGCCTCCCCCTTCGCGAGGGCGGAGAGCTCCGGGTCGGGCTCGGCGAGCATCTCGCGGGCGCCCGCCAGCTCGTGGCTGGCGCGCTCCAACCGGGCGGCGGCGTCGAGGGTGG
>Ga0209706_10001730_pt1 | contig 12397 bp, 9 predicted proteins | sample PPLLaktember2015_6_FD_187263 | JGI IMG/M metagenome (GOLD analysis project Ga0209706, IMG submission 187263) | Freshwater sediment microbial communities from Prairie Pothole Lake near Jamestown, North Dakota, USA - PPLs Lake P8 Core (1) Depth... | ecosystem: Environmental > Aquatic > Freshwater...
CATCGCCCTGCGGCCGGCCTGACGGAACCGGACTTCTGTTTCGCTGAATCCATTGATACCGCCGAGCGTGTCAAACGGTGGTTGTGTGGAGTCTGATGTGAGGAGCGCCGGAAATTTTACGGTCCCCAGCACTGTGGTGGAGATACCGGTAACCGCGCGTGCCCTGCGGTTGCAGTCCACAATTGTCAGGTCGGATCTCAGCACAAAACACATGTCCGGGACCAGATCGAGAACCTGCTGGAGTATTTCCGGTGGGAGAGCCATACGTCAGACAGAGGGAACATACCAATTTCAGCGGGGTTTTCCAAACAAAAGGCGGGCCGCACCTGCGGCCCGCCCCTGTAAATGTACCGGAAGCCCTGCGCTACGTGCCGGCGCTGTAGTCCTGATTGTACTTCACCTGTGCGGGCGTGAGCTTGTCGATCGCGTGCCCTTGCGTCCTCAGCTTGACGAGTGCGATCTCCTGGTCCTGAGTCACGGGGATATCGTGCACGCCGTTCTCGAGACGCACTCCCTTCCGGTGCAGTTCGACCAGCCGGAGTTGGGACATGAACTGGTTGGCGAACGACATATCCATCACCTCGGACGGATGCCCTTCGGCCGCTGCGAGGTTCACCAGTCGTCCCTTGGCCAGGAGGTAAATCTGACGGCCGTTCTTCAGGGTGTACTCCTCGTTGTTGTCGCGGATTTCGCGTTTCCCCTTTGACACCGCTTCGAGTTCCGGGATGTTGATCTCGCAATCGTAGTGCCCGGTGTTGCACACGATAGCACCGTTTTTCATTGACTGGAAGTGACGTTTCACGATCACATCCTTCACCCCGGTCGCGGTCACGAAGATGTCGCCGATCTTCGCGGCCTCATCCATTTTCATCACGCGGAACCCCTCAAGAGTGGCCTTCAACGCAGCGGTGGCTTTGACCTCGGTGACGATGACGTTGGCGCCGAGGCCTTTCGCCCGACTCGCCACGCCGCGACCGCAGTGACCGAACCCGGCCACCACAAGATTCTTGCCGGCGTACAGGACGCTGGTTGCCCGCAAAATGCCATCCAGCGTCGACTGGCCGGTTCCGTAGACGTTGTCGAAATCCCATTTTGTTTCGGCATCGTTGACCGCGATCACCGGATACTTCAACGCACCGTCGGCTGCCATCGAGCGGAGCCGGTGGACGCCGGTGGTCGTCTCCTCAGTCCCGCCGATGACGTACCGCTCGGCAAAATCGGGATGGTTCTTGTGAATGGTGAAAATGAGATCCGCCCCGTCGTCAAGAGTCAGGTTCGGATGGAATTTCAGCGTCTCCTCGATGCACCAGTAGAACTCTTTCACGTTCATGCCGTGCCAGGCAAAGATCGAAATCCCCCCGGCGGCCAGGGCCGCCGCCACAGCATCATTGGTCGAGAGCGGGTTGCATCCGCTCCAACTCACCTCTGCTCCCGCAGCCTTAAAGGATTTCACGAGCACCGCGGTTTCTTTTGTGACGTGCAGGCATCCAGCGATCTTGTATCCCTTGAACGGCTTCGTCCTGCTGTACTTCTCGCGAAGTGCCGTCATGACAGGCATGCGGGATTCCGCCCACTCGACGAGCTTTGATCCGTCTTTCGCAAGCTTCAGATCGCGAACTTTGTACTTGCCGGCTTTCTGGTCCATGTGTAGTATCTGCTGTTGTGAGAGTTCGTGTGTGAGAATTACTTGATGGCCTTCAGGATGACATCGACCAGGTCCAGCTTCTCCCAGCTGAAGTCCTTGTCATTCCGCCCGAAGTGCCCGTACGCGGCGGTCTTGCGATAGATCGGGCGCAGGAGATTCAGACGCTTGATGATGCCACGCGGGGTCATGTCGATTTCGTTGAGCACCACTTTCTCCAGCTCCATGTCGGGAATCCGTCCCGTGCCGTAGGTGTTCACGTGCACGGACACCGGCTCGGCAACGCCGATGGCATAGGAGACCTGAATCAGGCACTCATCGGCCAACCCTGAAGCAACCAGATTCTTTGCCAGGTGACGCGTTGCATATGCCGCACTTCGGTCGACTTTGGACGGGTCTTTGCCGGAGAATGCACCGCCGCCGTGAGGCGCCCTGCCCCCGTAGGTGTCAACGATGATTTTGCGCCCGGTGAGGCCGGTGTCCCCGTGCGGACCGCCGATTTCGAATCGACCGGTGGGGTTGACGTGGAACACCGTGTTCTTGTCCAGCATTTCCGCCGGGATGACATGCCTGGCAACATGGCGGATCACGTCTTCACGTATCTTCTTCTGAGAGACGCCGGCGTCATGCTGCGTGGAGATCACCACCGTGTGCACCCGAACAGGCTTGCGGCCGTGATACTCGATCGTCACCTGGGATTTCGCGTCCGGCCGCAGATAGGGCATCAACTTCGGCTCTTTCTTCCGTATGTCGGAGAGGCGCTTCACAAGTTTGTGGGCGAACATGATGGGCATCGGCATGTACTCGGGGGTCTCGTTGGAGGCATAGCCGAACATCATCCCCTGATCCCCCGCCCCGCCGGTGTCAACACCGCGGGCGATATCGGCCGACTGGGAGTGAATCGACGAGATCACGGAGCAACTTTCGGCGTCGAACCGGTACTCCGCCTTCGTGTAGCCGATCTCCCTGATCACGTTGCGCACGATGTCCTGTACCTCGATGTAACCGTTGGTCGTGATTTCCCCGCCGACAAGGGCGAGGCCGGTGGTCACAAAGCATTCGCACGCAACCCGCGAATGCTTGTCCTGCGCAAGAAGGGCATCGAGTACGGCATCGGAGATCTGATCGCACACTTTGTCAGGGTGTCCTTCGGACACAGACTCGGATGTGAAGAGATACGACATGGTTTCCCTCAATTGTTAGAAGACGACGGAACAGATATCAATTAAATTCAAGTTCTGAGGAATCTCCCACATTGAAGCGCTTGTAGCTTCCCTGAACGACCGCCGCGTCGCCGATGATGGAGTTTTCGAGGAGAACCCGGCTGACGCGGGCTTGCGCGCCGATGATCGTGTTGCGCACGACCGCCTCGCTGAGTTCCGCTCCATCGCCCACAGTCGTATTCGGGCCTACGACGCAATCGCGCAGAGTCGCGGTGGGGGCAATGTACACCGGCTCGGTGATCACGACACCCGGAATCGGCCGGTATGTCGACTGTTTCTGAAGCAATGCACGGTTGGTGGAGAGCAGGGTCTCGGGTTTGCCGCAATCGTACCATCCCTCAACGTGAAATGTCTCCATGCGCTCGCCCCGGTCGATCATCAGCTGGAGCACGTCCGTCAGCTGGTACTCCCCTTTGGTGCGGATGTCGCGGGTAACGACGTCATCCAGGCAATCGCGCAATAACGGCGCGTTGGCAATATAATAGAGTCCGACAACCGCAAGATTCGTCGCAGGATGATCCGGTTTTTCGACCAATCGGGTTATGACACCGTCCTTCGTTTCGGCGACGCCGAAGCGCCGGGGATCATCCACCGCTTTCACGCCCAGCGCACTTACCGGCCGCCGCAGGACCGGACGCAGATCAACGTCAAAAATCGTGTCTCCCAGAATGATCAGGACCGGCTCTTTGTCCAACCCTTCTCTTGCGGTGTAAATCGCGTGCCCGAGACCCAACGGCATGTCCTGTTCCGCAAAATCCACGCGGAAGTCGGAATACGCCGAGCGGACGAATTCCTTGATCTTGTCGCTCATGTGCCCGACGACGATCGTTGCCGAAGTGACGCCTTCGGCAATCACTTTGTCAATGATGTGCCCGAGAATGGGCTTGCCGGCAACATTCAGCAGGACTTTGGGATGGGTAAAGGTGTGCGGACGGAGGCGTGTGCCGATGCCCGCAACCGGTATTATTGCATGCATGTAAGGTTCCCGTTCACAAAATCGCTACATTGTACGCAACTCCCGCAAGAGAAGCAAGGAAGCACGAGGGTCCTGTGACGGCCGGCACACGGGCATGCGTTGATTCTGGAGGATGAAATCCTTATCATCCCTGCGACATGTGTTGTTTCACTCACGCCAGCGTTGCATGCCCCGGAATTCTCCTCATCGCGCCACAAGCAGTCGAAAGCAGCAGCACGTCCGCACCGTACTCACACAGGATGTGGCGTTCCGCACGAGAACGACTGGACTGGAGACATGGGAGTTCGTGCACAATGCCCTTCCGGAACTGAACTTCTCGGATATCGACCCATCCACGACGTTTCTTGGACGGCACCTGGACCTGCCCTTCATGGTATCCTGCATGACCGGCGGATATGCTGAGGCCCTGCGCATCAACCGCGGCCTGGCCGAGCTGTGCGCCGCCCGGGGAATCGCCATGGGTGTCGGAAGCCAGCGGCAAGCCCTGGAGGATACCAGGTTTCACCGGTCATTCGCTGTTGTCCGGGAAGTGGCACCAGGGATTCCCGTTGTGGGGAATATTGGAGCGGCTGAAGTCGCGATGATGACAGGGCCGGCTGCGGCATTGTCCCTTGTCGCGCTCGTTCGCGCCGACGCTCTGGCCGTGCACCTGAACCCCGTACAGGAACTTCTCCAGCCAGAGGGTACCCCGGCGTTTCGCGGGGTGCTGAAGGGGATCGCGATGCTGGTTCGTGAACTCCCGGTTCCGATCATTGTCAAGGAAATCGGTGCGGGCATATCGGCCGACGTCGCACGGCGCCTACTTGACGCCGGTGTGCACTACATCGACGTGGCGGGTGCAGGAGGCACTAGCTGGGCGGGAGTGGAAATCCTGCGCCGCAGGGACCGCAAAGCCGCGGTGAGTTTGTGGGACTGGGGAATCCCGACGGCAGACGCTGTGCGGGAAGTGGCTGCCCTCAGGCATGAAAACCCTTCGCTGCATGTCATTGCCTCGGGGGGCATTGCGACAGGACTCGACGCAGCAAAGTGCTTCGCGCTTGGTGCTGATCTCGTGGCATCGGCGCGACCGGTATTGCAGGCCCTGGCGCGCGGCGGCGCTGCAGGAGCACACCGGTTTATGGACGCATGGGTGCTCGAATTGAAGAGTGCGATGTTTCTCACCGGTGCACGGACGCTGACCGATTTGCAGAGCGTTCCCCTCCGGCGGACACTACCACAATGAGCAGGCATTTTGCACGCCGCTACGACCGGCTCCGCCTCCGGGTGGATGCCTACCTGGCAACGCTGCTGCAACCGCGCGCGCCCGGCACGCTCCGTGATGCCTGCAACTACGTCCTGACCTCCGGGGGGAAACGGCTGCGCGCAGTCCTGGTGATGCTTTCCTGTGAGGCGGCAGGAGGCACGACACGCCGGGCCCTCCCGGCAGCAGCGGCAGTGGAGATCATGCACAATTTCACTCTCGTACACGACGACGTGATGGATCATGCGCCCTCCCGACGCGGACTCCCCACAGTCCACAAACGATGGGACCTGAACACGGCGCTCCTGACCGGCGACACACTCCTTGCCATTGCCTACAGCGAACTTCTGAAAACCCGGCACGACAACCTGGGCAACCTCACCCGTCTCTTTACCCGCGGAGTGTACGATGTCTGCGAAGGTCAAGCTCTGGACCTGTCGTTTGAAAAGCGCGACGATGTCAGCGTGAAGGAGTACTATGACATGATTGCGCGGAAAACGGGGCGTCTGATCACGACCTCCACCGAATTGGGAGCGTTGATCGGCGGGGGATCTCGCGGGACTCTTCGCGCCCTGAGGACCTTCGGTGACAACCTGGGGAGGGCTTTCCAACTGCAGGACGATCTGCTGGACGTTGTCGGCGACGAACGCCATTTCGGGAAGGCGATCGGCGGCGACATCATCGAAGGTAAACGCACGTTTCTGCTGTTGACCGCGCTCGAACGGACACGCGGGAGCGACCACAGGCTGCTGGAGCAGGTTGCACAACGCAAGACCGGCATACCGCGACTCCTGTCAGCCGCAGACCGCCGCTCGATGGTACGCAAGGTCCGCACCATCTATGAGGCCTGCGGCGTCATCGACGCAACCCGTCGCAGGGTGGGGATGTATACGCGGCGCGCACACCAGTCGCTCGCCGCCGTGCCGGCTTCGCCGGCGCGCGAAATGCTTCATTGGCTTTCACTCTCGTTGCTGCACCGTGCGTCCTGAGCCATGATCGAACGGACCGTGACCATCCGCAATAAAGCGGGGATGCACACACGCCCGGCGGCAGCTCTCGTGAAAACCGCGGCGAAATTCAAAGCCGAGTTCACCATTAAGAAAGATGCGTTTGAGATCAATGGGAAGAGTATTATCGGCGTCATGACCCTCGCCGCCGAAAAAGGATCGAGCCTCATTTTGAGGTTTGACGGACCCGATGAAGAACTCGCCGCAGCGGCGGTGGTGGATTTGATCGAGCGCGGCTTTGACGAAGAATGACATGGACGACACAACCCTTCCGACAGACGAGATCATCATCAAGGGGATTGCCGCAGCACCCGGCATCGCCACAGGTCCGGCATACCTGTACACCAAACAGGTGCCGCGAGTCGAACCCAAACCCATCGCCCCCGGGGATGTGGACGCGGAGATCGAGCGGCTGAACGCGGCAAATGCGCGTTCGGAAAAGGAGTTGCGCAAAATCCTGGCCTTTGCCGAGCAGAAACTCGGCTCCGAAAGCGCAACGATCTTCGAAGCACAGGTCATGATCCTCACGGATGGGATCCTGATGGGGACGATCAAGAAACGTATTGCCGACGAGCTGCTGAACGCCGAATACGTCGTCAGCACGGAGATCAACAAGTACCGGCAGATGATGCTGGCGTCGCCCGACGAGTACATGCACGAACGCGCGCGTGATGTAGACGACGTGATGAACAGAATTATCCGGAACATCCGGGATCAGAAGCTGTATTCCAAGCTTGAGGGTGCCTCCATCATCGTGTCCGAGACGCTGGCGCCGGCGGATACGGTTATTTTCAGCCGTAACCAAGTACTGGGATATGCGACAGACCTCGGGGGCGTAACGTCGCACGCAGCCCTGCTTTCCCGTTCTCTGAAAATCCCGGCGGTTGTAGGCCTGCACACCGCCACGAAACTGATCAAGACCGGTGATCTCCTTGCCATTGACGGCTACGCCGGCGCACTGATCGTCAACCCCTCCGCGGAAACTCTGCGAATCCTTCAGGCCAGGGCAGACCGGTTCTTTGCCTTCGAGCAACAACTTGCCGGCATCGCCGCCTTGCCGGCAGACACGCTGGACAAGAAACACATTGAGCTGTCATCGAATATCGAATTTGCGGAGGAGATCGACTTTGCCCGCTTGCAGGGATCGGAAGGGATCGGGCTTTTCCGCACGGAGATGCAGCTCGTCGGCCGGGCAGACTACCCCGGCGAAGATGAGCAGGCCGAGCTGTACACCAAGGTTGCGGAGGCATCGTTCCCGCACCCCGTCATTTTCCGCACCTTCGATGTCGGGGGAGACAAACTTGCCCCTGACGGCCAGCATGAAGAAAACCCGTTCCTGGTCTGGCGCGGCATACGCGTGATGCTCGACCGGACAGACATATTCCTTGATCAACTCCGCGCAATACTCCGGGCCAGCACGCATCGTAATGTCCGCGTGATGTTCCCGATGATCTCCACAGTTGGTGAGGTGCTGAAGGCAAAAAGCCTCCTTAAGCAGGCCATGGAGGAACTGAAGATGCGCGGGGTGAAATTTGACTCGCGGCTCAAAGTCGGTGTCATGATCGAGGTCCCCGCCGCTGCAATGATGGCGGAACAGCTCGCCGCCGAGACGCATTTTCTGAGCATCGGTACCAATGACTTGACGCAATACGTGATGGCGGTCGACAGGGGAAATGATGCCGTTGCCAGCCTCTTTCAGCCGTTCCACCCGGCCGTGGTGCGCATGCTCCGCAGCATCGTCGAAGCCGCACATCGGAAAAACAACTGGGTCGGCGTGTGCGGTGAGATGGCGGGGGACCCGCTGGCCACCGTGTTTCTGGTGGGCATCGGTGTCGATGAGCTGAGCGTCATCCCGCCGGTCCTCCCGGAAATCAAAAAGATCATCCGTTCCATCAAACTCAAAGACGCCAGGCGCGTTGCCGACAAGGTCTGCGCGCTTCACACCGAAGCCGAGATCCGGGCGTTCCTCTCTTCCATCATCAAGAACAAAGTGCCGGAAATCCCCTTTGAACTCTGACCATCCCGGTGCGCACCAGGAATCTACCCATGACCTCTGACGATATCGACAAAATCGACCACGCCGGCATGCTGACACTCCTGCGCGAATTCCCCAGCCAGGTCCGCGATGCCCTCGCGATCGGCGGAAATGCCGACATTCGGGTGAAATCCACCGGCGTCCGGAATATCGTCATGTGCGGCCTCGGAGGCTCCGCCATTGGCGGAGATCTGCTCCGCAGTTATCTTGCCGATGAGTTGAAGATCCCGTTCATCGTGAGCCGCCATTACACACTGCCGAAATTCGTCGGCCCGGACTCGCTGGTCGTGATCTCCAGCTATTCCGGGAAAACGGAGGAGACCACGACGGCGCACCGTGAGGCACTCCGGAGGAAAGCCCGCCTGCTCTGCGTCTCGTCCGACGGGACAACCGAGCTGCTCGCACGGCGGGCACATTCGACGTTCATAAAAGTGCCCGGCGGACTTCCTCCGAGGGCAGCCCTCGGCTACTCGTTCTTCCCCCTCCTGATTGCGCTCACGAAATCCGGGTTCATCAAGAACCGGCAGAAGGAAATCGCAGAAACCGTCGCCCTGCTGGATGAGAATGCCAGCCGCTTCGCGGGGCTGGAATCCGCGTCAAATCCGGCACTCACCCTCGCCCAGAAGCTGCATCACCGTATCGCCATCTGTTATTCCGCCACCGAGCGTTTCGATGCGGTCAACACCCGCTGGCGTGGCCAGATTGCCGAGAACGCAAAATCCCTCGCATTCGGCCATGTTCTCCCAGAGATGAATCACAACGAGCTTGTGGGATGGAAGGTCCTGGAGAACGAGATGCGGGAGATGGTGGTGGTCTTCCTGCGCGATAAGGGTGACCACCAGAGAGTGCAGTTGCGCATGGATTTGACGCGAGAAATCATCAGCCGCTATACGGGACACGTCGAGGAAGTATGGAGTGAAGGAAGGAGCACCCTCGCGCGCGTCTTTTCGCTGGTACAACTGGGCGACTGGGTGAGCTTCTACCTGGCCATACTCCACGGTGAGGACCCGACTCCGGTGGCGGTGATTGACTACCTGAAGCAGTCCCTCGCACAGCAGTAGCGCCGGTTGACTCTTCCCCGGAAACTTCCTACAATGCTCATACATGTTGTGGGGATAGTTCTTTGCGGGGCCGGCCATGAAGAATTCCATCATTCTCACGTTAGTATTGTTCCTCACCGTCAGCTCCACTGCGCCGGCGCAGTTCTTCTATTTCGGCAGAAACAAGGTGCAGTACACCGATTTCGATTGGCACGTCCTCCGTACCGAGCACTTCGACATCTATTATTACGCCGACATGAAGGACCTCGCCGAGCGTGGCGCGTTCTTCGCCGAAGAGGCATACGCACACCTTGAGGTCAGGTTCAACCACTCGCTGGGCGACCGGGTCCCCCTGATTTTCTACAGCTCTCATCTCCATTTCGAGCAGACCAATACCACCGGGGGATTCATCCCGGAGGGCGTGGGCGGCTTCTTTGAGTTCCTCAAGGGCCGTGTCGTCATTCCTTCCGACGGTTCACTTCCTCAGTTCCGGCACGTCATCCGCCATGAGCTCGTCCATGTGTTCATGCACAGCAAAGTGAGCCGCGTGCTTTCTGACCACCGGAAGACGCAGGACCGTTATCCTCCGCTCTGGTTCATCGAAGGGCTCGCGGAATTCTGGTCGACCGAATGGGACACCCAGGCGGAGATGGTGATGCGCGATGCGGTCCACAACGGTATTGCGGTCGGACTCGACAACATCGAGAGGATCTACGGCTCCTTCCTGATGTACAAGGAAGGCCAAAATGCCCTTATGTATGTCGCAGCGAAATATGGCGAAGAGAAGGTCCTCCTCTTCCTTGAAAACATCTGGAAGGAGTCTTCCTTCAGCGATGTCTTCGCGCTCACGCTTGGCAAGAATTACAAAGAATTCGACGAAGAGTGGATGTACGCCCTCAAGAAACAGTATTATCCCCTGCTTGCCCACACCGATCCACCCAGCCGAGTGACCCGCAAATTTGTGACTGAAGGCTTTAACGCCAAACCGGTGGTGTTCGAACACGACACGACCCGCGACGTCTATTTCGTGGGCAATCGCACCGGTTATACAGGCATATTCAAAAAATCCTTGAACGATCCCGATCCGGAATCACCGGCCGTCAACATCATTGAGGGTGAACAGACCGATGCCTTCGAGGCATTCCATCCGATGCGCAGCCGCATCGACGTGTCCGGCGGGGGACTTCTGGCGTTCGTCACGAAGAGCGGGGAACAGGACGTGCTCCACCTCTACGATGTCGTTACGGAATCCATGGTGAGCACCTTCCGGCACGCTCAGCTCGTGAGCATTGGATCGGTGTCCTGGGGTCCAGACGGACGGCAGATTGTCTTCACCGCCATCGATCGCGCCGGACAAAATGACCTGTACATTCTGAACTCCGACACACAGGAACTCCGCCGGCTTACCAACGACAGCTACGATGACCGGGATCCTGCATGGTCCCCAAAAGGTGACTGCATCGCCTTCATTTCAGACCGGACTTCCTTCGGCACGGAAGGCATCTACAACCTATTCCGTTATGATATCGCGACGAACGACATCGAATACCTGACCTATGGCAACGAGAGCGTGAGCGGACCCGCCTGGTCACGAGACGGTTCCAAGCTGGCGTTCACCTGTGACACCGACGGCATGAACAACATCTGGGTCATGGACATGCAATCCCCTCAGCCGAAGGGTGTCCGCACAATGACCCGGGTAAGTGCGTTTCTGACATCCGCGTTCGACCCGGCCTGGACATCGTCTGGCGACCTGGTGTTCACGGCATTCGAGAAATTCAGCTTTCACCTGCAGGTGATGCCAAACGTACAGGATGTTCTGGATACAGCGAAGACCATCAAGTCGATGGATGTCGCGCAGCATGGTTCCCCCTGGGAGCCCCGAAGCCTGAGCGGAGAGAATGAACGTGAGCGCTTCAGGTACCAGGGAGAGTACAGCCTTGATGTCGCCCAGAGTACGATCTCCACGGATCCCGTATTCGGCACTTCCGGCGGGGCATTTGTCGCGCTGAGCGATGTCCTGGGAAATGAACAGTATTACTTCCTCCTCTACAACACGGCGGAAACACAGGATGAACTTCTGTCGAGCTTCAATATTGCCATTTCACGCATCTCCCTCAGCCAGCGAACCAGCTACGCATACGGCATTTATCGATTCACAGGCAGGCGATACGATCTGACCGCCCGCGATGAATTCTACTACGAACGCGTGTTTGGTGGATATTTCGCCTTGAGCTATCCGATCTCCAAGTTCGACAGGATTGAATCGGGTGTCAGCATCAGCAACTCCAACAGGGAAACCGACGGCTCAATCGAAGAACGCAAAGCCCTCCTGGTTTCCAACTCGCTCTCTTTCACGCACGACAACTCACTCTGGGGGCCCAGCGGACCCCTCGACGGCAACCGCTTCAACCTGATGCTGGCATATACCACTGACGTGCAGTATTCGAACGTCAACTATTTCTCCGTGATCGCCGATTATCGTCATTATGTCCGGCTCGGGCAACGGAGTGCGTTCGCCTCCCGTTTCTGGCTCTTCTATAACCATGGCAAAGAATCGCGGAGATTTGTCATGGGCGGCAGCTGGGATCTGCGGGGATTCGAGCGATGGAGTATTCGTGGAGAAAAACTCTGGCTCACCAGTCACGAATTGCGTTTCCCATTTGTTGATGAATTGGCGATCCGTTTCCCCGTCTTTGGGCTGAGCTTCTTCTCGATCCGTGGCGCGCTCTTCTTTGATGCAGGAAGTGCCTGGGATCGTGATTACGAACAGACATACGGGAGTCTTGGCGGCGGGCTTCGTCTGAATCTGGGCGGGATTCTTGTGCTCCGGTATGACATCGGCAAACGGATAGAAGACAATTTCAACAGGTTCCAAGAGGGTTTGTTCCACCAGTTCTTTTTCGGGTATGATTTCTGATGGCCAGATCTCTTGTCTTCAGTGTGAGTGCGTGCCTCCTTCTCCTTGGCGAAGGTTGCAGCGGCTTGCGACTCCCGGTCGCATTACAACCGGGCGAACTGGATACACCGACATTCGCCCGCTCTGCGTTGCGGGTGAATGCGCTCCCCGTTACGGTGACGCCGCCCTTGAAGCTGGTGTGGCAGTATGATATCACGGCCGCGACCGGATCGGGATCTCCGCTTCTCGTCGACAGCATCGTCTTTGTCGGCAATTTGCGCGGGGAGCTGTACGCGCTGGATGTGCGCACGGGAAAAAGGCTCGGATGGGTATCG
>Ga0209706_10001731_pt1 | contig 12397 bp, 4 predicted proteins | sample PPLLaktember2015_6_FD_187263 | JGI IMG/M metagenome (GOLD analysis project Ga0209706, IMG submission 187263) | Freshwater sediment microbial communities from Prairie Pothole Lake near Jamestown, North Dakota, USA - PPLs Lake P8 Core (1) Depth... | ecosystem: Environmental > Aquatic > Freshwater...
CCGTAGCGGTTCTTGCCTTTCCAAACATATGTCGGCATCGTTCACCTCGTTCGTCGGGGACGGCCCCTATTTTCTGGACATTCCCGGCTGGCCGTTGGGAGTGATCTTGGCGCCCTCGCGCCGTTGGATGATGTCGGTCAGCTCTTCGGGCGCGGAGCTCATGCTCATGATCATGTCGAGACTGACCAGCTTGCGGAAATACAGGCTGGCCAGGGACTGATTGAAGGTCTGCATCCCGAACTTCTCCTGGCCCATCTGCATGGACGAATAGATCTGGTGGATCTTGTTCTCGCGGATGAGGTTGCGGATGGCCGGATTGGGGATCATGATCTCCATGGCCAGGACCCGCCCCTTGCCGTCGATGCGCGGCAGGAGGGCCTGGGTGATGACGGCCTCGAGCGACATCGACAGCATGATCCGGATCTGGGTCTGGTACTGGCTGGGGAAGATGTCGATGATGCGGCTGATGGACTCGACGGCCGAGTTCGTGTGCAGGGTGGAGAAGGTCAGGTGGCCCGTTTCCGCGACGCGGAGGGCCGCCTCGACCGTCTCGAAGTCGCGCATCTCGCCGATGAGGACGACGTCCGGGTCCTCGCGAAGGACCGAGCGGAGGGCGTTGCCGTAGGACATGGTGTCGGCGTAGAGCTCGCGCTGGTTGATGATGGCCTTGCGCGGCGTCAGGTAATATTCGATGGGGTCCTCGATGGTGACGATGTGGACCGGGCGCTCCGAGTTGATGTGCTCGATCATGCAGGCCAGCGTCGTCGACTTGCCGCAGCCGGTCGGCCCGGTGACGAGGACGAGGCCCCTCGGCAGGTAGCAGAGCTGCTGGATGCGCTGGGGGATGCCCAGCTGGGCGAAGCTCCACATGGACGGCAGGAAGCGCCGGAAAGCCCCGGCCACGGCCCCCTTCTGCATGAAGACGTTGGCCCGGAAGCGGCCGAGCTCCTTGACGCCGAACGAGAAGTCGATCTCGAGCTTCTCCTCGAACAGGCGCTTCTGCTTGTCGGTCATGATGCTGTAGATGACCTCTTTCGTCTCCGACGGCGTCATGGGCGGATGCTCGATGTCCTTGAGGACGCCGTGGACGCGGACGCGCGGCGGGATGTACGTCGTGATGTGCAGGTCGCTCGCGTCGGCCTCGACGCAGGCTTTCAGGAGCTCGAAGATCGGCTTGGCCATGGGTTCCTCCGTTATGCGTTTGGCCCGGTCATTCGTCCCGGACGGTCTCGCGCAGGACTTCCTCGACCGAGGTGACGCCGTTCTTGATCTTGGTGAGGCCGCTCCGGCGCAGCGTCAGCATGCCTTTTTCGATGGCCTTTTTCTTGATCTCCCGGGACTGGGCCCGGGTCAGGATCATCGTCCGGATATCGTCATCGATTTTTAAGACTTCGAACAGGGCCGTCCGGCCCTTGTAGCCGGTCCTGTTGCAGGCGTCGCAGCCGCCGGGCTTCATGACCTGGAGCCCCTTGAGCTCGCTCTTCTGGTAGCCCATCTCGAGCAGGGCGGCCTCGGGAAGCGCGTGAGGCTGCGAGCATTTCTTGCACAGCCGCCGGATGAGGCGCTGGGCCACGACCAGGATGAGCGAGTCGGCGATGAGGAAGGGCTCGACGTTCATGTTCTCCATACGGGTGATGGAGCTCGCGGCGTCGTTCGTGTGGATGGTGGAGAAGACGAGATGGCCGGTCAGGGCGGCCTTGATGGCGATGTCAACGGTCTCCTGGTCGCGCATCTCGCCGACCAGCATGATGTCGGGGTCCTGGCGGAGGAAGCTCCGCAGGCAGGCGGCGAAGGTCAGACCGATCTCTTCCTTGATCTGGACCTGGTTGATGTTGGGGACGTTGAACTCGACGGGATCCTCGGCGGTCAGGATGTTCATGTCCGGCGAGTTGATGGTCGAGATGGCCGAGTAGAGCGTGTTCGTCTTGCCGCTCCCGGTCGGCCCGGTGACGAGCACGATGCCCCACGGCTTGTGGATGGACTCCTCGAAGACGGCCAGGGACTCCTCCTCGAACCCGAGCTGGGTCAGGTCGAGCTTGAGCATCTCCTTGTCGAGGATCCGGGCGACGATCTTCTCCCCCCACAGCGTCGGCAGGGAGGAGACGCGCATGTCGACCTCCTTCTTCTTGCCGTTGTCGAGGCGCAGGCGCATCTTGATGCGGCCGTCCTGGGGGAGGCGCTTCTCGGCGATGTCCATGTTCGACAGGATCTTGACGCGGGAGATGACCGGGCTGCGGTACTTGAGGGGCAGGTTGACGATCTCGTAGAGGTCGCCGTCCATGCGGTAGCGGACGCGGAAGCTCGTCTCGTAGGGCTCGAAATGGACGTCGCTCGCGCCCCGCTTGATGGCGTCGATGAAGGTCTGGTTGACGAGCTTGATGATCGGGGCCTCTTCGGCCTCGTTGTCCTCGTCCGTCAGGACGTCGGTGTTCTCGTCGTTCTCGATGATGTTGACCCGGCCATCGTCGGCCAGGGCGATGTCCTCGATGATCTTCTTGACCCGGATGGCGTCGGCCGTTCCGTAGTACTTGTTGATGGCGTTGACGACGCCGGTCTCGGAGGCGATGACCGGCTGGATCGACAGCCCCGTCCGGAAACGGACGTCCTCGATGATCTCGAGGTCGGTCGGGTCGACCATGGCCAGGGTCAGGAAGTTCCTGATCCGGTGGATGGGCATGATCATGTACTTCTTGGCCACGTCCACCGGGATGAGGGTGATGACCTCGGCGTAGACGTCGAACTGGTCGAGGTCGATGTAGGGATAGCCGAGCTGACGGCTCAGGGCCTGGGCGATGTCCTCTTCGGTCAGGTAGCCGAGCTGGACGAGCGAGGTGCCGACGGGCAGGCTGTTCTTCTTCTGGAACTCCAGGGCGGACTTCAGCTGGTCGACGGAAAGGATCTTTTCCCTCAGAAGCAGCTCGCCCAGGTTGGATGCCATTTTTTATTTCGTAATCTTAATGTTTTGGACAATTCCTGTCAATTATCGGACGCCTCTTGCCCTTCCTCATAATGACGGCCGAGAAGCCGAATCTTCTCTCGCCTCCGACATTTTCCCGGTTCCCAAGGCATTGCTCCGATGGGACCTATTCTCCTCCAGAGACAAAATGCGTCAATCACCCGGGGTGAGCATTGCCTGGGTGAAAATACCAAAATTTGTCTCCCCTCAAGGGGTGATAAGGCGATTTCAGAGAGATTCCCCCCCGGGTGGGCGGCCGCACTCTCACGAAGAACGGCCGATACGGTCCCGATGGTACGTCTGATAGTCGTCCATCGTATTGAGATTCCTGTACCATGCTCCATCGCGCATGGGAACATATTTCACCCGGCACCGAGGATGGAAGAGGACGACCTTCTTCTGTCCCTCATCAAGCTGCTTTTTGATCAGCGGGATGACGGATCTTCTATACATGGCCAGCAGGGCGTTCGTTCTCCCCTCATTATCGACGGACACCACCACATCATGGTCGCCCGTATGGGAGCGCATCTCGGTGATGAATCCGGGATCGATCTCCGGAATATCACACGCGACGACAAAATTGACGTCCGTTTCCGACGCTTTCAATCCGGCATAGATCCCCATGAGCGGCCCCTGTCCGGGCCGTTCGTCATAGACGACCCGAACCCCGGCAGGCAGGGCCTGTTTCAGCTCCTCATGCCGTTCCCCGTCGTTCAAGCTGACGATGATGTCCCTCGAGATGGGGACCAGGCTCTGGATGAGCGACTGGATCATCGGCCTGCCGTTGATCGGCAATAAGGCCTTGGTCTTCCCCATTCTCCGGCTTGTCCCGCCGGCAAGGACAATGGAGGTGAAATAGGAATAATACCTCTTCAGGATATCCCGCACGGGATAAGCGGCGCTCCCGCCCGCCGAGGGGACGGTGATATCGACGAAGGACATCACCTCGCGGGCGGCCGGCTTGACCGGGTCGCGGTCCGGTCCCTTCAGCATAAGGAACAGGTTCGGCGCGACGACCTGCCGCAGGGAATTCGATTCCGCCACGATCACCGCGTCCCTGTCGATGCGCGTCATCAGCGCGTCCAGCCCTTCCGCCAGGGCGTCTCTCATCACCTTGAGCCAGAAGACGCGGGCCGCTCCCGCCTTGAGAAGCCGGGCGGTATCTTTATCTCCGTCGGGATCCCTCTCTTCCCGGATCTCATAGTTCCCGGTCGGGGAAGAAAAGGTGCGGCAGCCGTCAGGGCCCCGCGGACATTTCTCCCCCTTGTCCCGGATCGTCGTCACCTTCACGCCGATCACGTTTTCCCTGGAGCGGAGGGCTTCGATCAAACGGCCGGCCAGCGCCGTCCTCCCCAAATTTCTCGCCGTTGACCCCACCAGGATCATGGTCGGGACGACGCGCACGAACGGCTCTCCTTTTCGCTGATCAGGAACAGGGCCCATTCGGAGCGGCTCGATATCGAGCGGATTCAGCCGTTCGGCCCTGCCGTCATTCTAGTATAGCAGGATGATGGTGAAACCGGTCAAGAGGAGCCCGTAGCGGGATCAACTCTTCCCGTTCAGGAGGCCCCCAAGGAACCCAGGAAAACCGAGAAATATCTGGGGAAAAAGGCACTCGCGCCGGGTACCTTTACGCTTCAGAGGTCGCTTTTTTTATCCAGGACGCTCCGGACGACCCCGGCCGCTTCTCGCATGGTGAAGGGCTTCGCGATGAATCCCCGAAATCCCAGCGCCTTCGCTCTTTCGATCGAATTAAAGTCGCTGTACCCCGTGCTCAGGATGATGGGGATGTCCGGGCGTACGATCATCATGGCCTGACCCAGGTCCTCGCCCGCGATGTGAGGCATGAAACGATCTGTGATCACGAGGTCGAATGTATTGGGATCTTCCTTAAATCGTCTGAGGGCCTCACGGCCGTCCGTGTACGCGGTGACCTGGTATCCCAGGCGTTCCAACATCTTCCGGATCGCGATGACCATGGGTTCCTCGTCATCCACGAACAGAACCCGCTCGTTCCCGCCCGGCAAGGGCTCCGCCGCGACGAGCTCGACGCCGGCGTCTGGCTTGGCTTTGGGCAGAAAGACCCGGAAGACCGATCCCGCGCCCGGCTTGCTGGATATGTTCATGCCGCCCCTGTGGCTCTTCATGATGCCGTGAGCCACTGAGAGCCCCAGCCCCGTCCCTTCCCCAAGAGGCTTCGTGGTGAAGAACGGCTCGAAGGCCCGGCGCATGATCTCCTCGTCCATCCCGATCCCGTTATCGGCGACCGAAAGGATCAGATATTCTCCGGGCGCCATGTCTCTTTCCGGCAGTTCGGAAGGTCCCAACGTGGCAACTCCGGTGGAGACATCGATCGAACCCGTCTTGTCTTTCATGGCATAGGCCGCGTTGGCGCAGAGATTCAGGATCACCTGTTGGATCTGTGAAGGATCCCCTTGGACGAAATCCGTGTCCATTTCCAGATGAAAAGATATATTAATGGTTTTCGGGATGGACGAACGCAGCATGGTGAGGGATTCGCTGATGAGGGGCCCGAGGGAAAAGATCTGCCACTTCGGGGCGGATTTTCGGCTGAACAGGAGGAGTTGCCTGACGAGATCCTTGCCGCGCAATCCCGATCTGAGGATCAGGCGCAAGGGCTCTCGAAGGGAGGATGGCGCTGGAAGGTCCAACAAAGCGAGCTCGGCACTGGTGATGATGGGGGCCAGGACGTTGTTGAGATCATGCGCGATCCCGCCGGTCAAGGTCCCGACGGCGGCGAGCTTATGGACTTCCCGGAGCTGCTGGCCGGTCACATCTTCCATGGCCAAGAGGATCAGGGGGGCTGCGCCAGGCCCCCGCAGGACACGGCGGCCGTTCAGCCGCATGGCCCTGAACCCGATCTTCGGAAAGCTGTGTTCGATCTCCAAGTCCTGAAAGGATGCGTCGTTGGGAAGGATATCTTCCAGCTGTCTCTTGAGCTCCGGGATGTTCCATTGACCAGCGCCGATGTCGAAGATGAAGCGGTTCTCTGTCTCTCCAGGAGAGGTTTGGAAGGTCCGGTAAAACGAATTATTGGCCGTTTTGACCTGCAGGTCCTTGTCGAGTATGATCAGGGGCTCACGGATCGTCTCGACGATCGCCTGCGCATAATCTCGTGACTCATTGGCCCTCTCCAGGCTCTGTTTGAGGGCGCTGATATCGACCCAAGTCAGGACGACGCCGCTGACGCGGTTTTCCGCCGATCTGTAGGGTCTGATCTGCAAGGAATACCATGCCCCCTCGTGGTCCTTGACCTCGATCTCCTGGGTTTTCCCTCGGTCCAGAGTCTCCGAGATCAAGGCCTCCATGCCGGGGATGTCCGTGAGGAGCCGGAGGTTAAGGATGGAGCGCCCGATATCGGTGGCAACGACCCCCAAGCGCTGCCCGGCCAGGGCGGTAAAGCGCCTGAGGCGAAGGTCCTTTCCCAGCAGGATGACCGGGAGATTGGCGCCCGTGAACAGGTTCGTGAGGTCGCTATTGAGCTCGTCCAAAGCCACATTACGGTTCTGCAGCTCGTCGTTGAGCGTCGTCAGCTCTTCATTGGTGGATTGCAGCTCTTCTTTAGCCGTCTCCAGCTCCTCGTTGAGGCTCTGGAGCTCCTCATTGGCCGATAGCGCTTCCTCGTTGGCCGCCCGCAGCTCCTCATCGGAAGCTTCCCGTTCCTCCATCGCGGCCCGGAGCCGCTCTTTGGCCGCCCTAAGTTCCCGCTCGAGGCGCTCCTCGCGGGAGGCGCGCGTCATCGTCTCCCTTCGCGGCAGGCGTCCTTTTCGGCCTGAAAGTGGCAGCCCGTCTTGGGCTTCGCGGCGGCGCGACCGGCGGCCGGGGACCTTCTCGAAGAGGACCAGGAAGTGCGGTTCGCCGGGGGGGGCAGAGGTGAGGGGAACGACCTCCAGGTTGGCCTCGGCCCCTGCGGCGGAACCGGTCCGCAGACCCTCCTTCCTGACAGGCGCCGATAGCCTCTTGGCCTCCAGAAGGGCGGCCCGCAGGGGAATCCTCAGGCCTTCCCGAGCCAACTCGAGCAGGTTCAAGCTCACATCCCCCGGGCGGTGTTCCAGGAACCGGCCCGTGTGACCCCTGAAATCGAGGACCTCATAATGATGATCGACGACGACCCCGTCGGGAGCGAGTCTCGAGAGGAGAGCGTGGTCGGCCTCCTTTCGGGCATCGAAGGCGGATGCGTTCTGACTCCCGGCGGTTTCCGATCCCACCGGATATCCGTCAGGGCGAGGCTCGATGAGTGGACGGGCCAAACCCGGTTTTCTCGAAAAGATCTTGTGTGTTCTGTCCACGGCGTCGAAGAGGTCCGGGAACCTGCCGATCGCCTCGGATTTGCCGAGGAGAAGGACGCCCCCGGGGCGCAGGGCATAATGGAAATTTCCCATGGCCCGCGCTTGGGCGTCCGACCCCAAATAGATCAAGACGTTGCGGCAGCTAATAAGGTCCAGATTGGAGAACGGGGGGTCTTTGATGAGGTCGTGCTTGGCGAAGACGCATAGCTCCCTGATATTCTTGCTGATCTGATAATGGCCGTCCAGCTTGACGAAGAAGCGCTCCAGGCGTTCCCGGGAGAGCTCCGAGACGGCGTTCTCGGGATATTTGCCCGCCCGGGCGCTGTCCACGGCCGTATCGAGGATATCGGTGGCGAAGATCTGAAGGGGAACTCTCGCGGCCCGGTTCCCCAAGAACTCGACAAAGGCGATGGCCAGTGAGTACGCTTCCTCTCCGGAGGAGCATCCCGGCACCCAGAACCGGGGGGGCCCTTCCGCCTGGCGGCGCTTGAGGATCTCGGGAAAGGCCTTGGACGCCAGCGCGGCGAACGTGTCGGGATCCCGAAAGAAGCTCGTGACATGGATCAGCAGGTCCCGGTAGAGGGCCTCCACTTCCGCCGGGTCATTCTCGAGGTACTGAATGTATCCCTCGATATCCGCGATCCTGCGGAGGGCCATGCGCCGGAGAACCCGGCGATAGGGTGTCGCCCGCTTGTACTGGCCAAAATCGACACCGGTGCGGGTCCGGAGGAGAGCAAAGATATGGCCCAGGTCGTTTCCGTTCGGCCGGAGGGAGCTTTCCGGCCCCGAGGCCGCCGCCGGCCTGGAGTCCTTACCAAGGGGCAAGGATTGGGCGCTGATCCTCACCAGTTCCCTGGCGATCTCTTCCGGAGGCAAGACGAAATCCGCGGCCCCGGCGGCCACGGCGCTGTGAGGCATGCCGCCGAATTTTGCCGATATCTCATCCTGGGCAAAGGAGATGCCGCCTTCCGCCTTGATCGCCTTGAGCCCCAAAGCCCCATCCGAGGCCGTCCCAGAGAGGACCACGCCGATCGCCCGGTTTCTTTGATCTTCGGCCAAGGAACGAAAAAAACGGTCGATGGGCATGTGGATCCCATGCGTTACGCTGCGGGAAATGAGGCTCAGGGTGCCTTTCGAGACGGTCATGTCCCTGTTCGGGGGCATGATATAAACATGGTCGCATTCGACGGCCGCTCCGTCGCTGGCGTCGACGACCTGCATCCTCGTTTTTAGCGAGAGGATCTTGGCCAGGACGCTCTCACGCGTCGGGTCGAGGTGTTGGATCAGAACGAACGCCAAGCCCGTTTTGGCCGGGAGGGCCGAAAGGAGGCGGGAAAAGGCCTCCAGTCCGCCGGCGGAAGCGCCGATCCCCACGATCGCCGACGGCCTTTTCTTCTGAGACCGCCGCTCAAAAGATCTCGCGCGGCGCGCTCCGGAATCCCCCGTGGACGCTCCGAGAGTGTTGGTCGCCGACTCCGCGCGCTTTTTTCCCATTGTGTCTCCTGCCGTTTACCGCATTTGCCTCGGGCCCTCCCCGATCAATCGAGGCCCGCGTCGATCTCCGGGATTGGCAACACCAGTATAAACAACCGCCCGCTCCCTGTCCAACGGGGGGCCTCATTCATCTCGGAGCTACGACCCGTCCATAAGGGTGGGCCCCCCCGACGCGGTCGGGTGGACTGGGCGTCAGGCCCCGAGGAGAACCTCTACGAGATGGTCGGCCCTGTCGTCGGCCAAAGGAATGAAGGGCCCGCCGGGATCGCGGCCGTCTATTGACACGCGGACGACTCTGTCCCCGGGCCCGCCGACGCGCCGGAAGGTGATGTGATAAAACGTCTCTCTAAAGCGATAATGGACCCTGCAGCTCTCCCATTCGTCGGGGAGCATGGGTTCGAGCCTTAGCTTGTCCACCTCGAGCCTGAGGCCGAGGAGTGTTTCCACGGCCAGGCGGTACATCCATCCGGCGCTGCCCGTGTACCAGGTCCAGCCACCGCGTCCCCTATGAGGCGGCGCGGCAAGGATATCGCCGGGCATGACATAGGGTTCAACCCTGAAGATCCCCATCTTCTCGGGCGTATCGGCGTGATGGATGGGATTGAGCGCCCCGAACAGCTCCCAAGCCCGCTTCTTGTCGCCGAGCATGGCAAAGGCGAGGGCGACCCAGATCGCCGCGTGACTGTAATGGCCGCCGTTCTCTCGAACTCCGGGGGGATAGGCCTTGATGTAACCTGGCTCAAGGGCCGAGGAGTCGAAGGGCGGGTCGAGCAACTTGACGAGCTTGTCTTGAGGAAGGTAGAGGCGTTCGACGACGGAATCCATGGCCAGCCGGGCTCTGGCTTGATCCGCGGCCCCCGAGATCACAGCCCAGCTCTGGGGGATGGAATCGATCTGGCATTCGGCGTTGGCGGCGGAACCGAGCGCCCGGCCGTCATCGAAATAGGCCCGCCGATACCACCTCCCGTCCCAAGCGTTCGTCTCAGCGTTTTGTCGGACCGTCTCGGCCTGCGCGCGGCAGACCCGGCCGAATTCCCCGTCGCCTTTCGCGGCCGCCAATTCGGCGAACCGGCTGAGGACGTCGAAGAGGAACCAGGCCAGCCAGACGCTTTCTCCGCGGCCGGCGCGACCGACCAGGTTCATCCCGTCGTTCCAGTCGCCGCTGCCCATGAGCGGCAGGCCATGCACGCCGAAGGTCAGCCCCCGTTTAATGGCCCTCACACAGTGCTCGTAGACCGTCCCCATCTCGCTGGAGCGCTGCCAGAGGTCAAAACGGGCGTCCTCCCCCGGATCGACGGGCCTCCCCTCGAGGAACGGCCGCTGTTCGTCCAGGAGCCCTGTGTCCCCGGTCGCCTTGACGTACCGGCAAACGGCGTACGGCAGCCAGAGAGAATCGTCGCTGATGTGCGTGCGGACGCCGCGTCCCGACGGCGGATGCCACCAATGCTGGACGTCCCCCTCGAGGAATTGATGTTCCGCGCTGAGAAGAATCTGTTCCCGGGCCAGCCAGGGCGCTCCGTCCAGGAGCGCCATCGAATCCTGAAGCTGGTCGCGGAACCCGTAGGCTCCCGAGGACTGATAATAGCCGCTGCGGCCCCAGAACCGGGAGCTGATCACCTGATACGCCAGCCAGCCGTTAACGAGGACATCAAAGGCTTGATCGGGCGAATCCACATAAACCGCCCCGAGCAGTCGATTCCAGCGATCCCACACCGCCTGCAGGGATTGCCGCGCCGACGCCGCGCCGACGTGCGTCTTGACCAGCCGCTGGGCCTCTTCTTCGCCGCGGCTGGCGCCAAGGAGAAAAACGACCTCCCTCTCCTCGCCCTCCGAGAGCTCGATAACGACCGAGAGAGCCGCGCAGGGGTCCAGCCCCGCGCCCGTTTTCCCCGAGAGTCCGGACCGCCTCATCGCCGCGGGCGAACGAAGGGAGCCGTTGCGGCCGATGAACTCGGTCCTGTTCCCCGTCAGCGTGCGGTTCGGCTCGCTGGCCGCGGCAAACACGGTCCGTTCCGAGAAACCTTGCGCATAGGGGTTGCGCGCCAGAATGGCCCCGGTCTGTGGGTCGAGGCTGGTGACGATATGCATCTGGTTCAGGTGTCGCCACTGGCCCATGGTCAGCTCCCAGAATCCCGTGAGCGAAAGGCGCCTCTTCCGTCCCGAATGGTTCCGCAGGCGCATGACCGCGAATTTGACGGGTTCGTCGACGGCCACATAGATCCATAATTCCGAGTAGATCGCGGCTTCATAATGCTCGAAGACGCTGTAGCCGAAGCCGTGCCGGCACACGTAACCATTGACGCCCGGCGCGGGGAGGGGCGTCGGCGACCAGAACCGTCCGGTCTCCTCGTCCCGGATGTAGAACGCCTCGCCGGAGGGGTCGCTCACCGGGTCGTTGTGCCAGGTTGTAAGCCTGAACTCGTGGGCATTCTCGACCCAGGTGTACGCGCCCCCGCTTTCGCTGACGACGGTGCCGACCTGGGGGCTGGCGATGACGTTGGACCAAGGCGCCCGCGTGGTCTGACCGGGCTCGAGAGTAATGACGTATTCGCGACCATCCGGCGTGAAGCCGCCCAGCCCGTTGCCGAGGACGCGTTCCCGGGGCGGGAGGGGCATCGGCTCCTCCGCGGCCTCCCGGCGCATCGGAGTGAACGCGGCCGGCAGGCGCTCGCCACCTGACTGTCTCCCTGCCCGCGCAGAGAGGGATTCATCGGCGTCGGTCAGAACGACCCGGGCCACGGACTGAAAGAGCGCCCGTTCTTCCTCTGAGAGCTCCTCGCCGCGGCGGATGAACACTCCCCCCGCTTTTTGGAACGAGTGCGCCTCGGGTCCGCCGTGGATCAGACGCAGGATCTCCTCCTGCAAGGCCTGACGGTATCCGGAAAAATCCTCGTTGAGAACGACCAGATCGGAGTCCAGACCTTTCGACCGCCAGAAGGCATGGGCCTTGAGGGCGCTCCTCACCAGGTTGAGGGCGTGGGCATGGCGGATGCGCACGAGCATGATCGGCAGGTCTCCGGAGATCCCGAAACGCCACAGGCCCGCTTGACCGAGCCTGTTGCCGGCGATGGTAGGAGCCCGGTGGAGTCTGCCTGAGAACAGGATCGAGCCGGCGAGCCGCTCATAGACCCGCGCGTCGGATTCGCTCGCTCCCAGGTTGTGCAGCAACACTTGGTTGTGAGACCAGGCCATCTCGAAGGCGCGCTCGATGAACCGGGGGTCCCGGTATTTTTCGACCAGGGCGAGAGCTCCCTGGCGCGTACTCGCCACGCCGGACACGATGTGGGCCACCGCGGTTCCGTCCGGTGGAAGCCTAAAAACCCGGCGCATGGCGACGATGGGATCAAGGACCGCGCCTTCGCTGTCGGAGAGCGGACTCTCCCGCAGACCGCCGGCGACCGGGTCAAGCACAATGGGGTCGGCCACCGAGCGGCCCCGGCCGATGAACTTCTCCCGGTCCGTCTCATAGGACGGCTCGCCGGATTCGCCCTCCACCGCCGCCAGAAAATGGAGCATCCACGCGGGCTCGGCGCCGGGCCGCCTTTTTCTCCGATGGCAGAGCAGGGCTTGGCGGTCGCGCACGATCTCCGTCTCGACGAACAAGTTGCTGAAAACCCTGTGGGCCAGATCGGCGGTC
>Ga0209706_10001734_pt1 | contig 12392 bp, 12 predicted proteins | sample PPLLaktember2015_6_FD_187263 | JGI IMG/M metagenome (GOLD analysis project Ga0209706, IMG submission 187263) | Freshwater sediment microbial communities from Prairie Pothole Lake near Jamestown, North Dakota, USA - PPLs Lake P8 Core (1) Depth... | ecosystem: Environmental > Aquatic > Freshwater...
GATCGAGTAGGTCCGGCCGGAGGCGCGATAGCCGTATTTTTCGATGAGCGCGCCCGCGATCCGCACGGCGTCGCGCGCCGATGTGGCCTTCTCGGCCATGAGCCGGCGGAGCATCCAGCCGATGCCGCCGTCGGTCGAATCCTCGGTGCTCACGCGCGACGGGCAGCTGTCGGAGGTGATGAGGACCCCGTTGTCGTTGACGAAGCTGTCGGCGAACTCCTGGGTCGTCGCCTCGATCCAGAGAAAGCCCGCGGTCTTGCCGTCGCTATCGTAGAAAGCGCCCTTGCCGAGATCGACCTTCCGGGGGCCGTAGTCCCGGGCCAGGATCTTGCGGAGGTTGACGACGATGTCGCCCCGGTCGTCCTCGTTGTGGGCGACCATGACCGAGCCGTCAGCGCTGGCGTTCTTGCCGACGAGGACGGTGAAGCATTCGCCGTCTTGGCTCGGCGCGGCGGGGGCGAGCAGGGCCAGGAATAGGAGCGACGAAACAAGGGCGATGAGCGGCTTCTTCGCGATCTTCATGGCCCCACTTTACTATTGGGGCGAGCCGTTTTCAAGCCGGGTCAGGACCCGGGGCGCTTTTCCAGGATGAGCCGCCCGCCGCGGAAGTCCATGTGGACGCGGTAGGGCCAGAGGACCGGATTGCCCAGGAGCCCGGCCAGATACCGGCCGCCGATCGCGTTCAGCTCCCCCATTGGGAATTCGTGGGCGGACTGACCATCGAAGACGAGGGGACCGAGGGCGATCTTCAAACCGTCGATCCGGTTGACGGACTGCGGTCCCTGGGCGCCCGTGATGCCGCCGCGGACGATCTGGGCCGGATCGAGCTTCGGCTTGAGGTGCTCCTCGAAAAAGACGCCGTCCACGAGGTTCGTCGCCGCAGCTGTATCGAGGATGTAAAGGGCCGCGGGTGCCCCATCCAGAGTGGCCTCGACGGTCGTCGCGTCGAACAGGTAGAGAGGGATGTCCGCCTTCACGGCCGCGCTGTCGATTCTCCCAGCGAGAAGATCGGGACGGTCAAGCGGGAAGAGCGTCATGGCCTTCGCTTCGACGTCGATCGTGACGTTGAAGCGCTTGAGCAGGGCCGTGCCGAGCAGGCCCTTCTTAAGCCCCCTGAAGGGATGCAGGTCGGAGACCATGACGGGGACGTTCCGGAACGCGATCTCTCCGATCTCGACCTTGTCCAGGACAGTAAAGCGCACGGCGGCCGTGGCCGTCCCCACGCCCGAAGCCGTCGAGCTCCCGGTCAGGGGAAGGCCCAGCTCCTCGGCCAGAAGCGGGCTGACCGTCAGAAAATCGGCGGAAGCCGAATCGATGTCGAAGAGGTACGGGCCCTTGCCGTTGAGCCTGAGAGAGATCATCTGGATCCTGCCTCTCGGTTCGGCCGTGACGAGGGGGACTTTCATGCTCTCGAAGCGCCCCTCCATCTCGAAGAGGCGCTTCCCGGCGAGCCCTCGGACTTGCGCGAGGCCGTTGGTGAACCAGGAGGGGAGGGGTTTGGATTCGCGGCCGTAGCGCTCTTCGGCCGTCTTGTAGATCTCGAAGAGGTCGGAGACCGGGCCGCGGTCCCAGGCGGTCCGCCACAGCTGGCGCAGCGCGTCTTCGAAGAACACCTCGGAGCGGACGGCCCGGCGCAGATGCGCGATGGCCCCGTCCGGGTCGTTGCGGATCCGGCCGATCCGCCCCAGGCCGAGATGGGCCTCGGGGTTGTCGGGAGAGACAGCGACCACCTTTTTGAATATGGATTCCGCTTCCCCGACCCGCCCCGCTCTAAGGAGGGCCAGTCCGCAGACGGCCTGCGTCCGGGGATCGACTGCTGGATCGGCCAAGATTTCTGACGCGAGCTTTTCGGCATCACGGAAAGAGGTGGAAAGGACCAGCGCCTCCAGCCGCTCGACGTCTTTCTGTGACGCGGCGGGCCGGCCGCTCCGGGGATCGGGGGTCCGTCCGAAAGACAAGAAGACGGGCACGAGCAGCAATATGGTCCAAGCGCGCTTGTTCATTGGTCACCTCGCAGGGAATACGCGGGGCCCGGCCGAGGCATTTAGGGTGCTGCCAGGGCCGATCAAGGCGAAAGAACAAGCGGCCAGCCCCCGCGGGGATGCCGCGGCGGGCTGGAATTCACGGATTCGAGATGAGGGGCAGGGTCGCGCCGTCGGACTTGAGGCGTTTAGCCCGTGATCTGGACTGACATCACGGTCGTCGGCGTGGCGGCGGACATGATGTGGTCCACCGACAGGGCACCGGCGAGGACGCCGAAGCCGGCGAGCGACAGGAAGGCGGCGATCAGGAATATGGCGACTTTCGTTCTGATCTTCATGGTTATCTCCTCTTTCGTTGCTTTCTCTTTTGTCTTACATCCCTTTAGACGGCCCCCCGCGGTAAAAGGTTTCATTTCCTACAATAAAAGTCGGAATTCACCCTACTTGTCTGGAAACACGGCTTTTACGGCCGCCGTGGCGGGGGGCCGCGGGCTATCGCGGCCAGACCTCAGGGAGGGCTGGTCTTTATTTCCAGTCGGGGAGCCGGCCCGGCGTGTAGGGCGCGCCGACGGCGTCGAGGCGTTTCTCGATGGCCGGCACGTCCGCCGCCAGGATCTTCTTCAGCTCCTCGTAGACCGGCCTGAACTCCTCCTCGGCGATGGCGTAGGCGTCGCGCTGCGTCTTGGTCGGGGCCGAGGTCGAATCGGCCTGCTCGCCGGCGATCCGCATGACACGGGAGGCGACGCCAGGGAAGCTGTCCTTATCAAGGCGCGAGAGGAGCCGGTCGCCGGTCATCTTCAGCTGCAGGCCTTCGAGCTTCGTTTCGAGGGCCCGGATGGCCTCGAGGATGTCCTGATGCGGCGCCGTAACGCTCTTGAGCGAGGCCCGGTAATGCTGGGCCCGGGTCGCGAGCTCGCGCAGCGTGCCCGAAGCGGCGCCGACCGAGTTGCCGAGCCGGCGGACCTTCTTCTGGAAGGCCGCGAGTTCGGCCCGGTCGGCTGCCGGCAGCGAGACCGCGGCCAGGGCCTGGACTTTGAACGGCACCGGCCCGGCGAGCTCCTTGACCTTGCCGTCGACGCTCATGGCCAGGGAGATGCGGTACGCCCCGGGGACGACGAACGTGCTCGACGGACCGGGCGACGCCGGCGCCGCCTGGGCCGGATTGGTCGGGGCGAGGGCCGAGTACTTGAGGTCCCAGACCGCCCGGTTGAGCCCCTTGCGGGCCGGCTCGCGGAGGACCCGGACGACCTGCCCGTCCTCGTCGGCGACCGTGAAGAGGACGACCGCCGGTTCCTGGTCCTGCTCCGCCTTGAGCTGCTCATAGGTCGGATAGGGGACGGGCTTGCCGGCCTTGACCAGCGCGGCCTCGGCCTCCTTCCGCTGATCGAGGAGGGATTTCGGGACGTCCTTGAGGTTGTAGGTGAAGACCGCGGCGACCGGCGGATTGGGGGCCGTGAAGTAGCTCTCGCCCTGGAAGCCCTTCTCGCGGGAGCCCAGGCCCCCCAGGGGCCGCTTCTCGACGAACATCCAGGCGTCTTTGACCGGGAAGACAAGGCCGTCCTTGCCCATCGCCTCGGGCGTCAATTCCCGGAGCGCCGAGTAGTCGTCGAGGACATAGAAACCCCGGCCGAACGTGGCAAGGACGAGGTCCGATTCCCGCTTCTGGATATCCAGGTCGCGGACGGCGATCGTCGGCAGGCCCGAGCCGAGCTTTTTCCAGTGCTTCCCGCCGTCGAGAGTCACGAACAGGCCGAACTCGGTTCCGGCGAAGAGAAGATCCTTGCGGACGTGGTCCTCGGCCAGGGCGTAGACCGAGCCCCGCTCCGGGAGGTCCGAGGCGATCGAGGTCCAGGTCCTTCCCAGGTCCGCGCTCTTCAGGATATAGGGCTTGAAGTCGCCGCGCTTGTGGTTGTTGAAGGCCGCATAGACCGTGGCCCGGTCGTGGCGCGAGGCGACGATATCGTTGACATAGGTCAGATCGGGGACGCCGGGGAACTTGTCGATCTTGCGCCAGCTCGCGCCGCGGTCCTCGGTCACCTGGATGAGGCCGTCGTCCGTCCCGGCGTAGAGGAGCCCCTCGGCGGCCGGCGACTCGTCGAGGGCGACGATGTTGCCGTACTGGGACGTCGAGGCGTTCTTGGCCACGGCGTCCATGGGCCAGACGCGGCCCATGACCTCGAAGGTGTTGCGGTCGAGGCGGCGGGTCAGGTCGTCGCTGATGACGGTCCAGGAGTCGCCGCGGTCGTCGCTGCGGAAGACCTTGTTGGCCGCGAAATAGAGCCGGGTGTGCGAGTGCGGGCTGACGAAGAGCGGGGAGTCCCAGTTCCAGCGGTAGGCCGCCTCGCCCTGGCGCGGCTGGGGTTGGATGGCCATGGATTCGCCGCTCTTCCTGTCGAAACGGGCCAGGTTGCCGTGCTGGGATTGGGCATAGACGATGTTCGGATCTTCGGGGTCGACGGCCGATTCGAAGCCGTCCCCTGTGTCGGTCGTGACCCAATCGGAGTTGGCGATGCCGTGGGCGCTCGTCGTCCGCGACGGGCCGCCCAGGCTGTAGTTGTCCTGGGTGCCGCCGTAAACGTTGTAGAAGGGCGCGTCGTTGTCGACCGTGACCTTATAGAACTGGGTCACCGGCAGGTTGGGCATGTATTTCCAGGTTTTGCCGCGGTCGAAGGATTCATAGACGCCGCCGTCGTTGCCGTTGAGATAGTAATCGGTGTCGTCAGGGTCGATCCAGAGGGCGTGGGCGTCCCAATGCTTGCTCTCGTCCCCGAGCGCCTTCCAGGTCGCGCCGCCGTCGTCGCTGACCTGGAGGAAGACGTCCATGGAATAGACGCGCTCCGGGTCCTTGGGGTCGCAAATGATCTCCTGGTAGTAGTTGCCGCTCGACGTGTAGGCGCCGCGGCGCTGCCAGGACGCGCCGCCGTCCGTGCTGCGGTAAAAACCGCCCTTGTCCTCCTGCGCCTCGACGATGGCATAGACGAGGTTCGGGACGACCGGGGAGAGGGCCAGGCCGATGCGGCCGAGGTCGCCCCCGGGGAGCCCCTTGACGATCTTCTGCCAGGTCTTGCCGGCGTCGGCGGACTTGTAGACGGCCGAGCCGGGTCCACCGCTGATCTGGGTGAAGACATGGCGGCGGCGCTGGTGGGCCGCGGCGTAGAGGACGTCGGGGTCGCGCGGGTCGAGGTGGACCTCGCTCACGCCGGTGTTCTCGTCGACCGCGAGGACAGCGGTCCAGGTCTTGCCGCCGTCGGCCGTCTTGTAGAGGCCGCGGTCCCCGCCGGGGCTCCACAGGGGGCCGTAGGCCGCGACATAGACGACGTCCGATTCGCGGGGGTCGACTGCGATCATGCCGATGTGCTCGGATGCCTTGAGGCCCGCGTTCTTCCACGAAGCGCCGCCGTCCTCGGACTTGTAGACGCCGTCGCCGTAGGAGACGCTTCGCTGGTTGTTGTTCTCGCCCGTGCCGACCCAGACGATGTTGGGGTTATGGGGGTCGAGCGTGACGCAGCCGATGGAATAGGAGCCCTGGGCGTCGAAGACCGGGGTAAAGGTCGTCCCCGCGTTCACCGTCTTCCACACGCCGCCCGAGGCGGAGGCGACGAAGAACTCGTGGCGCTTGCCCGGCCGGACGGCGAAGTCTGAGATGCGGCCCGAGGTCAGGGCCGGGCCGATCGACCGGAGCTTGAAGGCGCCGAGGGAGAGATCGGCGTAGGGATCGACCTCTTTCGCGGCCGTCGTCTTGGCCTTGGCTCTTGACTGGGCGTCGAGGGGCGCGGGCGGGACGGCGGCGGCCAGGACAATGAGGGCCAGAGCCGCAACGAGGATGTTCCGGCGGTTGATCGGGTTCGACATGTCGTCCTCCTGAGGCGGGGTTTGTGGAACGAAGGAGGCCGAATCATAATCCCGTCCGGGCGGGGGGTCAAGGCGAGAAAGCCCCGCTGGAGAGTATGGGGGACTGGCCATTAAGGCGCCGCCCCAGATCCTGCGCCTCCCTAAATTAGCGCCCTAAGCTTGATTGAGAGGCTCATCTCGTCCCCGGTCATGGTTAACGTTATATAGCCTTTGTTATGCTCCCAACGTAGGACCAAACGGTATTTCCTATTTGGAAGGAAGCCAGATAGCGTCCATTTCGAGAGGCACACAGTTGCTGCATCCGCATTATCGAGCTGCTCTTCTCCTAATATGAGATCGATGTCTTTTGGGTGATAATCCTCGCCAAGATAAAACTGATAAACAATGCTGAAGGACGCATTGCCTTGAACAAAAATGTTATGGAGTTTGAATCCGTCCAACGTAAGAACAATTCTGAATTTGCCGATATCCGCTAGATAGGATTCCCATTCCTTTCCAGTCTGATCAAATCTGGGACTGCCATCAATAGCGGGAATAATATCCTCTTCAATAGTCGCTTGAACCTCCGGCACTGCGTCTGTAATCGGCGAGCCTTCCTCCGCACAGGGCACGATATTATGGACGGTCAGGCAGGATCCCAATAAAAGAAGAAAAGATATCAGCATTCTCATCTCAGTATTTCCTTCTCCTTATTTTGTCGATATAAGCCTCAACATAACCGTCGCGTGTAAACTCGTGTTCGAACGGTTTCCCTGTAACATAAAGGAAGGCATGCCCATACAATTCTTCAGCAAGAGTCCTTGCTTGTTCAGATTTTTCGTTTCTAAGAACTCCCCTGGCAACTTAGACGCGGATATCGCTCCCACCATGAACGTAGCCGGCTGGCCTACCTCCTTTAGGGAAGACCGTTAAGCCAAACCAGCCGCTTATGATCTTCTCCCCAGCGACAATGTCAATCCTGCAGGTAAAGAGAGGAGCTTCGTTTTTCCCCTCCGCCGTCTGATAGCTGGGTCTATCCACAAGCGAAACACGGACCACTGAGTCTAATCCCACCAGGGTCTTTAGACTTTCATAATTCTCATTATTAGTTTCAATGTCCTCGACGAATATCATTCCGGTCACTGGATCCCAAGTTATCTTATCGGCAAGGGTACCGTCCCCAATTGATCTTTTCAGGGCCTCAAATGCGGCACGATCGCCACATATGACAATCCTGCCATCAGGATCGCGAAGCGACAATGGGTTATTTCTACAATAAGAATAGAGATTCGAGGCCTGCGGATCGGCAAGAACCGCAAAAGTGTTAAATTTGGGATCAATAGAAAGCCATCTGTAACTACCCCTGTGGCCTTCGGAATTGTCAGGCGCTGAATAGTACCTCGCCCCAAAATAATCCAGCCCCGTTTCTCCGTCCCGCTCCTTGTCCGAGAACTTGCGCTTCGGATCAAACTCATTCACCCAAGTTTTCTGAATCCCCCCGTATGGATCATGGGCCTCGGCGTAAACGACCGTTCCTGAGTCGTTCGTCACGACGCGGGTCGAGCCGATCTGGTCCTGCATGTAGTAGAAATATTGCTGTGTGGCCGGGACGTATTCGGCGACGAGGCGGCTGCCCATGTAGATATAGTCCTTGAGGCAGGTTCCGTAAATATCGTATTCCGCGAGGAGCCGTCCGTCAAAGGAATAGATGTAGAAGCTCCCCGTCCGGGGGACGGAAAGCGTCATCATCGAGCCGGAGTAGTCGGCAACCTCCGTTTCCTTTTCAAAAGATCTTATCAACTCACGGAATCCGGAATATGAAACCCCGCCATTTACCGGCCACTCTTCTTCAACTGGCAGAGAATAGACCGTACCATTTTGCTCACCAGCCAATTTTCTTCCGATTGACCGAGCTTCATCCGGGCGATGGAGGCAAGAAGCTCCCTATTCTCTGAAGCCGATTGGAAGGGGAATTGAGATTCATAGGAGCCGTCTCCGTCAAGGTCACAGACATAGGAAATAATAACAGAATTGTACAATCCAGGTTCATGCTGAAGAACTCGTTGGCAGAGATAACAGATTATTCGCCCATCCCTGGTCTTATAAGCGGTAAGGAAAAGCACTTCATCACTGGTAATAGGGCCGACAGCGCTCTGCCCGGCTTCCTGATAAAGGGGAAGGTTGGTGCTTAATTTTTCAGAGATCTTTTTGGGTCTCCATTTTTCAGCAGTTATTTCGTATGGCAGCCCAGGCAACGCCACCTCTTGGATTTCGTCGATCTCAAAAAGCTCCTTCTTAGGCAAGCTCCAGCCTTTGGGATTGAAGATAGTTTCACAGCCTCCGGTGGTTTCTGGAAAATCAGCGCTTAAGCAAAGGGCGATTAAAAGGAAAACGCAACTTCTTTGAATCATTTTGAGACTCCTAATACCTGTGGCTCGGGTACAACCAGACCAATCGTCCATCCTCCGGACGTGTCTTGCCATATTTTATCCAGTATTCCTTCGCAACAGCATCTGCTGATTTTACCGCGTCGGAAATCGAGTTTCCAGGGACGGAAAGCGTCATCATCGAGCCGGAGTTGCCGGAAACCGCTCCCGGAATCATCTGATTCGGCGCTCCCGACAAGCCCTGTTGGGGATTCCCTGCTGAGCTGCTTTGATCTCCCGATCCGGGCTGAGCCCGCTCCTCGATCATCCGGTCCATGAGATCGGCGAGTTCAGCGTCCTCGGCTACGATCGAGAAACTCCCCGTGCTCACGTCGTAGGGAAGCCTCTCGGGCATGGCGAACTTCTTGACGACCGGCGAGGAGGCCTCGCCGGTCTGCTCGATCCTGAACGACCTCAGGGGAGACACGCGCTCGCTCTCGTCGATCTCGCCCGCCGTGCCCGTCGGCTGGACGATGCCCTGATCGTAGAGCTGTTTCGCGGGATAATACTGGCGCGAGGCGTAATCCGCCGAAGGATTATACACCTGGTAGCATCACGATGAGGATCATCTTTGCTGGCTCAGCTCGTTTATCGACTTTGATGATCCCCATTACGGAACGCCATCCGTTAACCGTGGCTTTGAAACAATAATGACCGTTCTCAGCCTGGGGTACTTCGACATTCCCCTCACTGTCGGCATAAGACCGGATTGTCTTCGCTCCTATTTCGTTTCTGCGAACTTCGAATAGAATCTGCGTATTGTCGGGCCACCCCCCCACCATATTGGTTATCTTGGCCTTGATGCTGCGCATTATGATCGGCTTCTCAATTTTCTCGATAATGTGCTCATCCATGGCAAGCGTAAAATGACTTAGGCTACAGTCGCCGATATCAATTTGATTTCTGTTAACAGAACAGCATTGTAGGACTGATGCAAACAAAACTGCCATTCCCAATAAACGCATCGTCTTACCTCTGGTAAGCATTCTCATCATGGAGAGATCTTACGCCTGCGGCTAACGCTGCCGCCCGCCGGGTATTCAGTGGTGAAATCAGATCTGTCGGATAGGAACATCTCTTCCAGGATTCTCGCGTGATAATGAGCTCCCGGGCTGTCGGGATTTCCGTATTGCATATTTAGCTCAATCCTTGCGTATGCTTCTGCAAGTTCGTGAAAGGCTATCGCCTCTAAAGAGACCGATCTGGATTCAGTGGCTGAATCGACCCAAGAGATACAAGGATTAATGGTAATGATAGCATGGACCCCGCTTGGCGGCAGGTAACTTGGTGGCTGCCCACTTCTATACCTGTTATCAAAGGTACAAGTTAGATTCTCGGCTCCATCGACAGGGCGTTCACCCGCAAGGGTGGAGATAGCGGGGCCTTCAGAATAAACGAAGACATTACTGCTGGTGGCCAGTTGGTAGAGGAGACGGACTCCCGGATCCTTAAGGTCTTCTTGCGTTAGCTTAGAAACGTCAAGTCTACCGTCTACTATTGACAATCTTGCGCCAGCCGGGCCCGCGATCTTGAGAATGCTATCATACATCCTGTCGCAGAGAACCACTCTTCCGTCGGGGTCGCTAAACCCTATGGGATTATTAGCACAATAGGAATACAGATTCCAAAGCTGTGGATTTGCCATGGCCCTGCCTCTGTCGAGGACGGGATCTAATGAAATCCACCGATAGCGCCCGCTCGTATGCCCATCGGCCCATCTGACCGGCGCCGAATAATACCTTGCCCCGAAATAATCCAGCCCCGTCTCTCCATCCCGCTCCTTGTCCGAGAACTTCCGCTTCGGATCAAAATCATTCACCCAAGTTTTCTGAATCCCCCCATATGGATCATGAGCCTCGGCGTAAACAACCGTTCCTGAGTCGTTCGTCACGACGCGCGTCGAGCCGATCTGGTCCTGCATGTAGTAGAAATACTGCCCCGTGGCCGGGACGTATTCGGCGACGAGGCGGCTGCCCATATAAATATAGTCCCTGAGGCAAGTGCCATATATATCGTATTCGGCAAGGAGCCGTCCGTCAAAGGAATAGATATGTGCCGATCGATTGGTTGCTATAGACGACGAATGTTCCAGCCAGTTGGGCGCTGGTTTGACACGCTCCGGGGGCGCCGATAGAATGGCCGCGGACATGGACAAGGCGGCAAATACCCAGGAGCTGAAGGCCCTCGCCCGGGACCTGGGCTTCGACCTCTTCGGCGTCGCTGACGTCACTTCACTGAGGGCCGACTTCCTGCTCGAGCCCGAGACCCGCGACCGCTTCCCGTTCGCCGTATCTCTTGGAAAGCGGCTGAGCGACGCCGTTCTCGACGACATTCGCGACCGCCCCACATCGATCTACTTCCACCATTATCGGCAGATGAACTTCTTCCTCGATCGCGGCGCGCTCCTCGTCGCCGACCACATCCAGAAACGGGGGTCGCGGTCTCTGGCCATCCCCGCCTCGCAGATCATCGATTGGGAGAACCAGCGGGCCCATGTCTCGCACAAGCACGTCGGGAGGGCGGCCGGGCTGGGCTGGTTCGGCCGCAACAACCTGCTCGTCAACCCGGAGCTCGGGGCGCACTTCCGGCTGGTCACCGTTCTCACGGACTTGCCGCTCGAGGCGGGCGCGCCGCTCGACCGCGACTGCGGCGCCTGCCGCGCCTGCGCCAAAGCCTGCCCCGCCGGGGCCATCAAGGACACCCGGGAGGCCTTCGACCATAAGGCCTGCTACGAGACGCTCAAGGATTTCCGCAAGAAGGGCTACACGACCCAGTTCATCTGCGGCATTTGCGTCCGCGACTGCCGCGGCCCCAAGTGAGCCGGCGCCGATAGACCGGCTCAGGCCGTTTTGAGCGGATTGCGGACGCGGAGAGAGGGGAGCCGGCTGAAATCGCGGTCGATCGTCCACAATTCCTCGATGCCGTGCTCGAGGCAGATCGCCGCGATGCGCGCGTCATGGACCTTGGGGCCGGCGGCCTGCCCGTCTCGAACGAGGGCGCTGAGCCGCGTCCAATGGCCGGCGCCTTCTCCCAGCAGGACAAGGCCCGGCGACCCGAGCCAGGCTTCGACCTGGTCGACGGCGAGATCGAGCGGGGTCGGCGGGGCGTAGATCCGAGGGTGCGTCGCGACGGCCAGGAACTCGTGGAGGCAGGGCCAGGGGATCGCCCATGCCGCGCGGCCCTCGGCGAGCGTCCGAACGCATTCGGCGGCCGCCGCGTGCCACGGCGCATCCTCGCGGTGGGCGTACACGAGGATGTTGCTGTCGACCGCGATCATCCGCCGCGTCCTTCGTAGCCGATATCGAGGATCTGGTCCCAAGTCACGCCCGCGAGGTGAGGCTGCAGACCCTGGCCCTTGAAAGAGGCTTTCCGCAGCTTGAAAGCGGTTTGGCCCCGGCCCCGCCGTTCCTCCAAGGCCTTCCTCAAGCCTTCTTCGACAAGGGCTTTTAATGTCGTTCCTTCCCGGCGGGCGGCCTCTTTGGCCTCTTCGAGGAGGCTATCGGGAATATGTATGGTTGTTTTCATATGGCTAGCCATATCATGTCTCCTCCGATCTGTCAAGCGAGCTTGGGCCCGTTCCGATGGACGCTCGGCGGCTCGCCGTTTTCTCGGGAGCGCGGCCCGGGCGTTGGTCAGCGAGGGGATGATATGCTAGATTGGAGGAACGGACTGTGCATCGGTTCGAAGGAGGCAGGCCATGAAAAGATCGAACGGAATGACGAGACGGGAGTTCTTCGCCGCCGGCGCGGGCATCGCCGGAGGCGTGATCGTCTCGGCCGGGGCCCTGTCCGGGAGCGGCCCGCTCGCCGGGCGCGGGGTCGCCGGGGCGGCGGGCAAATCGCGTGTCGCCCTGGTCATGACCGGCTCCCGGGCCGAGGGCGTCAAGAAATGCCTCGACCTCCTGAAGTTCAACCCGTTCAAGGGGAAGAACGTCCTCATCAAGCCGAATTTCAACACCTCCGACGAGGCGCCCGGCTCGACCCACAACGAGACCCTCAAGGCGCTCCTCGAGCGGGCCCGGGAGATGGGGGCCAAGAGCCTAACCATCGGGGACCGGAGCGGGCCCGAGCCGACGGCGCAAGTCTTCGACAAGAAAGGCATCCCGGCGCTCGCCGGCTCGTTCGATGCCGCGCTCCTGAACTTCGACGAGCTC
>Ga0209706_10001736_pt1 | contig 12389 bp, 9 predicted proteins | sample PPLLaktember2015_6_FD_187263 | JGI IMG/M metagenome (GOLD analysis project Ga0209706, IMG submission 187263) | Freshwater sediment microbial communities from Prairie Pothole Lake near Jamestown, North Dakota, USA - PPLs Lake P8 Core (1) Depth... | ecosystem: Environmental > Aquatic > Freshwater...
AAGGGGCAGACCGTCTATGTTTTTCTCGGATATACGGAACAGTCCCGGTTCAACAACTATTCCACCGCTTTCGAGCAGACCATGGGTCGATTCAACAACTTGACGGATTCTCGCAGGATCAACGTCAAGGCCGATCGACTGGACGTCAAACGGACCACGAACCAGGGGACCTTGCGCCAGGCGCTCCAGAAATTCGGCGAGCCGGCCAATCAGGGGGAAGCCCTGGCGATCATCAACGGGATGAGGCTCGATGACGCCGTCCCTGGCAATACGTACCTCAAGGTCGTCGTGAAATAGGCTTTTGGGCGGCCCTCAGACGATGGGAGCCCGCGAAGACTTCGCTAAAAAGGAGATTCTATGAAAAAGCCATGGATGATTCTGGCGGCCGGCGCGATCGCGGCGGGGATCCTCCTCCCGCAAACGGCGGCGGCCGGCATAAGGTTCGGCCTCAAGGCCGGGGCCAACGTCGCCAACGTCAACGGCAACTTCTCCGACAATATCTCGGACTGGAAGACCCGGGTCGGCTTCTGCGCCGGGATCTTCATCGAGCTCAACTTCGGCCGGATCCTGACCATCCAGCCTGAGGTCCTCTACACGATGAAAGGGGCCGATGCCGCGATCGACGACGGCGAGATCACGGGAACGGGGAAGCTCCGGTTCGACTACATCGAGATCCCCATCCTGCTCAAGCTCCGGATCCTGCCCGGCCCCGTCCATCCCTTTATTTTCGCCGGCCCGGCCGTCGGCTTCAACCTGAAGGCCACGTTCGAGGACATCACCGGCGGCGCAAACGACGTCGAGGGCGCGAATAAGGTCGACTACAGCGCCGTCTTCGGCGGAGGCATCCAGCTCGGCCGCTCGATCCACGCCGATGTCCGCTATACGCTCGGGCTGCGGAAGCTCGAGATCCCCGATCTCGACACGATCGATCTGAAGAACGGCGTTCTCTCGGCGACGCTCGGCCTGGCCTTCTGAGGACGGGGCCTAGACGCCGATCTCCCGGCCGTCGTGGCCGGCTTCGAGCCGGATGCCGTTCTCCCGGCCGAGAGCCTTGATCGTGTCCCGGGCCTGGCTGATATCCTTGTAGAACCAGGCCCCGAAGTGGACGAGGACGATGCGGCGGCAGTAGTCCTTGAAGAGGCGGACGAGATCCGGGACGCCCGCATGACCGTAGATCGTGCCTGTCGTCTTGTCCCGTTTCGCCAGCCCCCCCTTGCGCAAGTAGCTCGCTTCGGTGATGACCAGATCCAGGCCCTCGAAGAGGGGGTGGTGCTCCTTGTTGATCCAGATCATGTCCCCGGTGTAGAGGATCTTCACCGAGCCGCCGGTGATGAGATAGGCCTGCGACCGGACCTTGAGGCTGTGATGCGTGAGGACAGGCTGGACGCGGTACCCGGCGATCGTCCTGGCCTCGTTGAGGACCGTGAGACCGTGATCCCGATAAGGTTCCGGGGAGAAGATCGGGATCCCCGCTGGCGGCCGGCCTTCCCCGGCGCGGACGAAATAAGCGTGGTCCGGATGGAGGTGGGTGATGAGAACGGCCTCAGGGCGGTACTCGAGGAACTCGGGCTCCCCAAGATCGACCAGGAGCCTCCCGTCGACGAGGATCCCGGAATGCCGGGAATGATAACGCGCCGTCTCCTCGATCTCGCCGCGGGTGCCGAGGATCCTCATGCGCATCTTCCCGGCCTCGACGCTCCTACTAGAGGTAGATCAAGACCAGGACGTCGGCGACCATGGCCGGTTTCTCCGCCCCCTCGACCTCGATGGTGTTCTCGACCGTGACCAGGACGCGGCGAAAGCCCCGCTTTTCGATCTTCTTCAGGACGGCCCTGTTGCGGACCCGCGAGCCGGCCCGAACGGGGAGGGGATAGCGGACCCGGTCGAGGCCATAGTTGACGGCCATCCGGACGCGTCCCTGGAAGACCTCGTTCGAGGAGTTGAAAAAGGGGACGAGGGAGAGCAGCAAGAAGCCGTGGGCGACCGTCCCGCCGAGGGGGCTCCGGGCCGCCCGCTCGGGATCGATATGGATCCACTGGCGGTCCTCGGTCGCGGCGGCGAAAGCGTCGATACGCTCCTGGGTGACGACGAACCAGTCGGAGATTCCGACCTCGCGGCCGGCCATGGCCTTGAGCTTGCGCAGGCTGAGACTGTTTTTCCCGAATATCGCCATAGGACCCTCGCCAGACCCATGATGTCAGAAGGGGCGGCTCGAATCAAGGCGCCAACCAGTCCCGGGGGATTTGGCCGCGGGATCTCGCAGCGGCTCAGGAGGGTCGGCCGGATACCCAAGTCTCGCCGGAACCGGATCTCCCGGCTAAAGGGGGACGTCGGCCGTCGCGGGACAGGGCCGGAGCGCCACGGAACCGTCCCCGCCCTTGGCGAAAAGGCTCGGCTGGATGAATGACGAAACCGATAGGGCCTCGCGGCCCTTGCCCATGCAGGACAGCGTTCCCTTGAAGGGTCCATAGGGTCCCGATGCGGGGATGTCCACGAGCGTGTAGTGCTTCTTCTTGGTGTACCGGGGTTCATTCACAGAGGGGTAGAGGAAGCTTCTCTGGCCTCCGCCTCCCGTGATGAGCATGAGGACGCCATTGTAGACCCGGGACGCGTGAACATGCCTGTGGCCGAAGGCCGCCAGGACGACGTTCGTGCGGGCCAGAAGGTCCAGAAATTCCCCTTCGTACTCGAGAGTGGGGGTGAAGAAGGAGGCCAAGCCCGGGCTGATCCTCCTGAATGGCGCCCGCGGCGGGACGTGGGCGAAAAAGAATTTACGCGACGGAAAGGGCGCCTTCAGCTTGTCTTCGAGCCAGTCCAGCTGCTTACGGCTGAAGCCGGGACGTCCGTCCCGGCGCCCCTTCCGGCGTCCGTCCGTGGGGACGTTGCTCATGAACACAAAACGCATGTCCCCGCGGTCGAAGACGAAGTCCTTTTCGCCGAAGAACGCCCTCGAGATGCGCTCGCCCTCTTCCCTGACGTCATGGTTCCCGTCAATGTGGAGGATAGGGCAGGGCGCGTCGCCGATGGCCCTCAGGTAGGTGCCGTAAAAGTCGACGACGGGCGAGACGACCCGGTCGCCCAAATGGACGATGAACGACGGCGGCGGATCGAGAGCGGCGATCTCGCCGAGAAAGGTCCGAAAGGTCTCGTTGTTGTCGGAGACCGTGTCCCCGATCATGACGAACCGCAGGTCCCGCTCCTCCTTGCGGGCGGCGATCGATCGCACGGCTTCGCGGTTGTCCGGAACGATGCCCCGGAGATCGCCGGGGAGGGAGATCAGCCCGGCATCTTCCCGGAACGGGGACAGATCATATCCGCCGTCTTCGAGGGTGTACGAGCGTCGGCCCGTGAAAAGAGGCAGAACGAACGACATCTGGAGGTCTCTCTTTCTGAATAATCAGCTCTTCCATTTCCACCTACCATTATAGCGGACGGCAAAAGCCGGAGCGGCGAGCGAGGGCGCGCCCGAAGGATGACTGTTCCCGCGGCGCCCCGGACGCATGCCGGACGCGGAGGCCGGCTTTACCGGGATGGCTCGACGGTATACAATTTTGGCGATTCCAATCGTCCGTCGAGGAGAGATCGATGAAAGCCAAGCCGTGGTTCCTGCCGATCATGGTCATCTTCGTCCTCCGGGCCGGCGCGGTTCCGGCCGCCGCCGAAGTCGTCCGCTTCAAGCCGGTCAAAGGCGTCCAGACCTACGCTGTTCGCAAGCCGGTGCTCACGGTGAAACCCGGGGATGTCCTCGAGACGAGCACGCTCTGGTCGGACTGGTTCGCCGGAAAGGACGCGCCCTGGCCGGGCGAGGTCGGGCCCATCGAGATCAAGGGCGCCATGCCGGGCGATACGCTCGTCGTCCGCATCCTGAAGATCCGCCCGAACGCGCCGCTCGGCAGGTCCGGGACATCGACGGTCTACGGCTCCGTCACAGCGACCGTGTCGACGCCGATGCTCAACGAGCCGGTGCCCGACAAGATGTTCCTCTGGAAGATCGACGGCGACGGACGCTCGGCCGTGCTGGACCTCCCCAAGAGCCGCCTGAAGCAGGTCCGGGTCGATCTCGTCCCGATGCTTGGCCGGCTGGCCACGGCGCCGCCCGAAGACCAGGCGGTCCCCGGAGGGGTGCCGTCGACGTTCGGCGGGAACATGGACACGTCCGAAGCCCGGGAAGGAACGACCGTCTACCTGCCCGTCTCTCATAAGGGCGCCGGCTTCTATTTCGGCGACGTCCACGCTCTCCAAGGCGACGGGGAGGTCATCGGCAGCGGGATCGAGACGTCGGCCGACGTCGCCTTCGAATTCGGGCTCCTGAAAAAGAAGGCGATCGCCTGGCCCCGGCTCGAGAACGAGGACTTCATCATGGTCGCGGGCTCGGCCCGGCCGCTGATCGACGCGTTCCGGATCGCCCACGTCGAGATGGTCAAGTGGCTCGAGTCCGAGTACGGCTTCGACCGCTGGGAGGCCCTCCAGATCCTGTCCCAGGTGGGGACGGCCCAGGTCGCGAACGTCGTCGATCCGAACTTCACGGTCGTAGCCAGGTTCCCGAAGCGCTACCTGCCCGGGAAGTGACCGGCGCTGATGACGCTGACCTGGGCTTATCTCGTCGCTTCGGACTTTCTCTATGCCGGTGTCATGAGACCCCCTCGAGCGGCTTGACTTTTTCGGATATACTAGTATGAATATAGTATCAATAGGCATTATAGGATAAACGGACAGGAGCGGGAATCCCGGGATTTCCAGCGCCTCGAGAAGCAGGTCTTATGATCTTAAGAAATGCCGGAGGAGTCCGCCGAGACATCAAAGAATGACCAGCTGTCCGCAATGTCATGCCGAAAACCCCCGCGACAGCCAGTTCTGCAGACGTTGCGGGACAAGGATCAGCTCTCTCGCAGGCTTCTCACTGACCAGGACCATCACCCCTTTTCCCGCCGCGGTCACCAAGGGTGAATCGTTTGCCGGACGATATGAGATCCTTGACGAGCTCGGGCGGGGGGGGATGGGGATCGTGTACAAGGCGTCCGACACCAAGCTCAAGCGGATCGTTGCGCTCAAGTTCCTTCCTCCTGAGCTCACGTTCGATTCGGAGACCAAGGACCGGTTTGCCCGTGAAGCCCAGGCCGCCGCTTCACTCGACCATCCGTCCATCTGCACCATTCACGAGATCGACGAAGCCGACGGGAAGCCCTTCATTTCCATGGCCTTTATCGAGGGGCAGACCTTGAGAGAGAGGATCCGAACCGGACCTCTGCCGGAGGACACGTCGCTGGAGATCGCCATCCAGGTTGCCGACGGCCTCGAGGAAGCGCACAAAAAGGGCATCATTCATCGGGATATCAAGCCCGCCAACGTCATGATCACCCCAAAGGGCCGGGTCAAGATCATGGATTTCGGATTGGCCAAGCTTAGCGGCGCGCGGGCGACGCGCGAAGGCGTGGTCATGGGGACTCTGGCCTACATGTCTCCCGAACAGGCCCGGGGAGAACCGGCTGACCATCGCTCGGACATCTGGTCACTGGGGGCCGTGATTTACGAGATGATCACCGGGTCGCTGCCCTTCCCGGGCGACAAGGACGCCCTCCTTGTCAGTGGCATTCAGAACGCCGAGACTGTCCCTCTATCCATCCGGCGGCCGGGAACCTCTCCCGAAATCGAAAATATCGTCAAACGGGCGCTGGCCAAGAACCCTCGCGAGCGTTATCAGGGGGCCGGCGAAATGAAGGCCGATATGGAGCGGCTTCTCCAGATCCTGAGAGGCCGGCGAGCCCGACCGGCAATGGCCGCCGACCTGCTCACGGTCATCCCCTTCGATAACCTCGCCGACCCGGATGACCGGGAAAGAGAGGCCCGGATGATCGGCAATCTGGTGCTCACCGCCCTCGCCGCATCCGGCGGACTGCGAGTTGCCAGCGAACAGCGGCTTTTCGATGGATTGAAAGAGATCGGGCACGGCGGTGAGCGAACGATCGACCGAACAGTCGCCGCTCAACTCGCCCGGCGGGTGGGTGGCACGAAGATGGTCGTAGGGGAATTCAGCCGGCTCGGCAACCGCGCGATCCTCACGTCCAAGATCCTCCAGGTCCAAACCGGGGAGATCATGCGCTCGCAGCGGGTGGAGGGGGCTGATCTTTTTGCCATGGCCGACGAGCTCTCGGGATTGATCCTCCGGGACCTCGGCTTCTCGGCGGCGGTGGCCAAAGGGGGAAGACCCACGCTGGTCGATCTGACGACTTTGTCAGGGGAGGCTTACGGTCTCTATCTCGAGGGGCTGGACCGCTATTACCGGTATGATTATGCTGGGGCGGAGGAGAGCTTTCGAGAAGCCATAGCGATCGATCCCGGATTCGCCCTGGCCTACTGGCGGCTGGCCTTTACGCAGACCCGGTTCGGCATGGGAGATATGGGGGCCGCGGCGGCGACTGCGGAGATCGCTTATGGTCTCAGGGGGCGGCTGCCCGATAAGGAGCGCCTCTATGTCGAATGGCTGTTTGACTTTTTCAAGATGAGATTCGAAGAGGCCCTGGCGCTCCTCGAGAAATTGGCCGAGAAGTATCCCGAAGAGAAAGAGGCCTGGCTCATTCTTGCCGCCGGGTCGGGGGGGCCTCTGATGGATCCTCACAAGGCGGTCTCCTATCACCGGAAATGGCTCGCGCTCGACCCCGGGTTCAAGGCCGGCTACCTCTTTCTGATCAGGGATTATTTCAATTTGGATGAATTGGAGCTCGCGGCCGAGTCCGCCCGAAGATATATCGAGATCGACCCGGATGCCGCGGTCGCCCACCATATGATGGGCTATGTGCATTACTTCAAGGGAGAGCTGGATCCGGCGATGGCGGAGTTCGAGGGGGCCCTGAAGCTCGACCGGCAATACTACGATGCCGTCATCGGCCAGGCTCAGGTCCTGGCCAAGGGCGGCCGGTTCGCCGAATCGAGAGAAAAGCTCTCTCCCCTTCTTGGCCTGACGATGAAGCCCGTACACCGGATCGGCGCCCGTTTCCAGATGGGATCGAATGCCATGGCCCAGCATATGCCCGAAGAGGCCGAAGACCATTTTAAGGAGATGAATAAGATCATCCTGGACAGCCATCTGGATATCATGAGCCCCTTCGGGCATTACACTCTGGGGTGGGCTTACTTGAGGGCCGGCAAATGGGGCGATGCCCGACGCGAATTCGAGGCCATGCTGGAACGCAATGATCTCGCCTGGGGAATCTACGGCCCCGCGACGAGCCATTATCTCCTGGCGATCGTCGCCCTCAGGATGGGACGGCCGGACAGGGCCCGCGCCGAAGCCGAGGCTCTGAAGAAGATCGCTGATGCCAGGGACAACCGGACCCTTCGGGCTTGGCATGAGGATCTCGTCGCCAGGATCCGGGCGGGCCAGGGATCCATTGCCGAACTCGGAGACGGGTCGCTGAAGCGTCCCCGAGTCCTCTTGCGGGCCTGGTGGGGCTGGATGGCCGATATCCTTTCGGAGGCATCCCCCTGAAATAGGGGAAGTCGCTATGGAATGCCCGAAATGTCACGCCGAGAATAAAGACGACTCGCACTTCTGCGGCAACTGCGCGACGCCCCTGGGGAAACGCGGGGCTGAGCAGGCATCGCTGACCAAGACGTTGGAGACGACGGTCAACGGCCTGAAGGCGGGGGCCCTCATCGCCGGAAAGTACAGGGTTCTCGGGGAAATCGGACGGGGGGGGATGGGAGTCGTCTATAAGGTCGAAGACACCCAACTAAAACGGACGGCCGCCCTGAAGTTCCTGTCTCCCGATTCGGCCGCCATTCCGTCGCGAGAGAAACGGTTCGCCCGGGAGGCTCAGACCGCCTCGGCCCTGAACCATCCCAACATCTGCACGATCTATGAAGTCGGAGAAGCGGACGGGAATACCTACATCGCCATGGAATACGTGGAGGGGCTTTCGCTCGACCGGATGATCCCCCCCGGCGGATTGCCGCCGGAAGATGTCCTGCGCTTCGGCTGCCAGATCGTCGAAGCCTTGGAGCACGCTCACAAGAGGGGCGTCATCCACAGGGACCTCAAGAGCGCCAACGTGGTGATCACCCCGGCCGGGCGAGTCAAGGTCCTCGACTTCGGATTGGCCAAACGCCTCGTCACCGAGGAGCTCGGGGAAGCGATGCGTTCCCAATTAACGCTGACCGAGGAGGGCGTGATCGCGGGCACATTGCCTTATCTGGCGCCCGAAACGCTCCAAGGGGATCCCGCCGACGCCCGGAGCGACATCTGGGCCCTGGGGGTCGTCCTCTACGAGATGGCCGCCGGAAGGCGGCCTTTCGAGGGACGGACGGGGTTTGAGCTGACGTCGTCGATCCTCAGAGATACGCCGGCCCCGGTCCCCGCGCGAACCCCGGCAGGTCTGCGCGCAGTTATCCGGAAATGCCTCGAGAAGGACTTGGCAAAGAGGTTCCAAACGGCGAGCGAAATGCGCTCGGCGCTGGAGGCGGACGTTTGTGCAAGGCCCCCAAGAACTTCCGGGCCGTCATCGGTCATCCGGAGTCGGCGCGGCCGGTGGATCCTGGCCGGAGTCGTCCTGGTCGCCGCGGGCGCGCTGATCTTCAAACTGAGCCCCCGGGACGGCAAAAAAATCGACGGGACGAAGGACCTGCCTGTCCTCAGCACCGGGGCGCGCCCCTCCACGATCGCCGAGGCCAACGAATATTTCGAAAGAGGGATGTTCCTGCTCAAAGCGCAGTTCAACCTGACGGGCGGCCGGACAATGCTCGAGCGGGCCCTGGAGATCGATCCCCGGTTCGCGGAGGCCCGGGCCTGGTATGGATTCACCTTCATCCTCGAGATCGACGGCGGCTTCTCCAACGATTCAAGCTGGCTTTACAGGGCCGAGCAAGAGCTGCGCCGCGCCTTGCAGGACGATCCCGATTCGGCCCGCAGCCATTCGAGCCTCGTGGCCCTTCATTTCTTCCAAGGCCGAAAAGACCTGATGCCCGAAGAGGCTCATAAGGCGCTCTCGCTCAACCCCAACGAAATAGACGCCAAAAACTGGTTGTCCAATTACTACGCAATGAACGGCGAATATGCGCCGGCCAAAGAGCTCCTCCATCAGGTCCTTGCGGTCGACCCGCTTTTTTTTCCGGCCCGCATGAACCTGGGGGGGATCCTGCTCCTGGAGGGTGATATCGACGGTGCGATCCGCGAGCAGGGAAAAGTCTTGGAACAGGACCCCCGGAATCCATACGCCACAATTTCTCTGGCCCGGGCGCATATCGACAGGAACGACATTCCCGCAGCGCGTCGGACCCTGGAGAGTCTTTCGCCCGATGTCCAGCAAAGTTTCGCGGTCCGGCTGACGTGGGCACTGGTTCTGGCTTTGGAAGGGAAAACGAACGAGGCCCTGGAAAAAATGGACGAGGAGAGCCTGAAATACGGCGCTCTGGCGCCTTGGGTCACTTCTGTGGTCGCTGAGTTCTATGCCATTATCGGGGATCCCCCGAGATCCCTGGACTGGCTCGAGCGGGCCGTCCGGAACGGCGACGAGCGGGATGCCTGGTTTCGCCGCGACCCATTGCTGGCCAAGGTCAGGGATCTTCCCCGCTTCCGGCAGATCGTCGACTCCATCGAATTCCGCCGCAAATCGCGAATTTGAAGTTGGAAAAGGATGGAAACCTTCTTTCCGTGTATCCTTCCCAAGGGAAGCCTGGAACGATGATCGATCTTCTGAAAAACCGTTTGTTCTCGGGGCTGATCAAGGCGCGGTCCTATCCGCTCGCCTCGTCGGCTTCGGTCTGCTGATCGCCGGGGGGCTGGCCGCCCCTCACGTCCCGGCTAAGATGACGGGAGTGCTCCGCAACACCAACCTGGCTTCGCTGATCGTCTGGTCCCTCTGGTGGCCGCTGGTCATTATCAGCGCGGTTCTCCTGGGCCGCGTCTGGTGCCAGGTCTGCCCGATGGAGCTTGTCAATTCGTTCTTCAGCCGGTTGGGGTTGAAACGCAAGGCGCCCGGCCTCCTTGTGTCGGGCTGGGGAACGGCCGTGTTCTACAGCTTCGTCTTGCTGGGATTCATCCGGACGTTCTGGGCCCATCGCTATCCCGAGCGCATGGCGGCCTTTTTCCTTTTCCTCTTCGCTTCGGCCGTGATCGCCGGGCTTGTCTTCGAGAAACGGACGTTCTGCAATCTGCTCTGTCCGGTCGGGAGGATCCTGGGCCTATACGCCTGTTGTGCGCCGTTGGAATGGCGCGTCCGCGAGGCCAAAACCTGCGAAGGCTGCCGGACAAAAGACTGCGTGGCCGTCCGGAACGCGTATCGGCTGACCTCCCGGGGCTGCGCGAGCGATCTGTATCCCGCTTCGATCGCGGACAACCGGGCCTGCCTCGTTTGCACGCAATGCCGCAAAGTTTGCCCCGCGGACAACCTCCGCTGGTCCTTGCGCCGGCCTATGGCCGACTTTTTCGCGGGCCTCCGGCTCAGGGACGTGGAACTGTTCCTGCTTCTGCTCATCTCGGGACTCGTCGTCTGGGAGCTCGCGGAAGAATGGACGCCGGCCAGGGCCGTGCTCGAATTCATCCCCGCCCAAGCCAATGCCCGGTTGGGTCTCTCGGGCGAGGCCGCGAACCTGGTTCAAGCCCTCTTCCTGTTCGTCCTGCTCCCGGTCCTGCTCTTTCTCGCTCCCGCATGGATGGGACGGCGGCTGAACAGGACCTCGCTGCTCGAATCAGCCCGGTCCTTCGGCCTCGTCTTTCTTCCCGTGGTCGCCCTGGGTCATCTGGTCAAAGCCGCGTTCAGGATCGTTTCCCGCTTGCCCTATTATTCGCTGGCCTTTGCGGACCCGGAGGGCACTTCCACCGCCGGCCGGATCGCCTCGGGCGAGCTCGAAGTGAACTCACGACTGGCCGATCTACTGGCACCGGGGATGACTGGCATCGCCCTTGCGGCCTTTGCGGGAGCCCTGATCTCGGTCTGGTGGATCGGATTGAAGAGTCCCGCCGCCCGGTCTTTCGGCCGTTCCGGGAGAATTGCGCATCTGGTTATCGCCACGGCGTACGGGGCGGCCCTGACCCTGATCACGATATTGTCCCGCGGTTGACTGGCCCGGCCGGCGGCGTCAGGATCCGCTTTTGGGCGGGGAAAGGCTGCGGAATGGACAGCGACCGAGGGCACAAGCGACAGGTCGTGTTTCACAGTTGAACGACCATTCCAGCGGTGATACTATCGAGGCATCGGCAAGGGTGAGCTGGTCATGAAATGCCCGCAATTCCAGTTTGACAACCCCGACGGACGGGTTAAAGCATGATGGAATGCCCAAAGTGTCAGGCCGAGAATGCGGCCGATTCGCGGTTCTGCAATAAGTGTGGGACGACATTGGGGCCGGCGGATCCTGAGCAGCGCGGCCAGACGAAAACCCTGGTCACCCCTCTTCCTGTCATCTCGAAAGACAGCCTCATCGCCGCGGCGGGCTTCCCTTCCAAGGCGACCACGACCAGACCTTGATCTCCTCGATTCTCCATAAGGAATCCGAATCGCTGATCAAGATACGCCCAGCGCTCGCCCCCGAGCTGGACCATGTCGTCTTCCAGGCCCTGTCCAAGAAACGGGCCGACCGCTACCAGACCATGGAAGAATTCCGGGAAGACCTGGCGGCTATCGCCGAGGGCCTCAAACCCCTCAAGGCCAAGGCCCGGCCGGCCGCGGTCAAGCTGGCCGTCCTGCCCTTCTCCAACCTGACCGGCGACCCGGATCAGGAATACCTCAGCGACGGCCTGACCCAGGAGATGGTCACGCTCCTGGGGCGCTTGCATCCCCAGAGCCTCGGCGTCATCGCCCGGACCTCAGTCATGCGATACAAAAAGACCGACACGCCCATCGACCAGATCGGCCCCCACGACTACCTCAGGGGCTCCTTCCACCTGTGGAAGCTAACGCCGGGGGATTTGGACATCGCCGAGAAATACATCGACCTCGCCCTTGAGAAGGATCCCGCCTACGCGCCGGTTACGCCGGTCGCGCCTGGCTCTGGGGGAGTCGCGGCCAGTTCGGCCTCGTGTCGCCCGAGGAGGCGGGGCCACAGGCCAAGTCCGCGGCCGATATCGCGAGCTTTTACGCTGTGGCGGGGGAGAAGGACAAAGCCCTCGAGTGGCTGGAGAAAGCCTTCAAGGGCCGCGACCAGGAGCTGCCCTATATCGGCTGCGATCCCTGTTACGACGACCTTCGGCCCGGCCCTCGCTTCCAGGGGTTGCTGCGCCGGTTGAAACTTCCTACCCCCTTGCTCAATCAAGGCGGACTGGTGGACCGCGTTTCGGATAGAGGAAATGTGGGCGATAGAGGACTTGAACCTCTGACTTCACCGGTGTGCAGGAAGCGGCGGAAAGTCCAAAGGTGTAGAAAATAGTTTGTGGGCACAATTCGGGTAAAACCCAAGGA